>Ga0315910_10000948_pt1 | contig 27263 bp, 24 predicted proteins | sample EdamamesoilMG_FD_204470 | JGI IMG/M metagenome (GOLD analysis project Ga0315910, IMG submission 204470) | Garden soil microbial communities collected in Santa Monica, California, United States - Edamame soil | ecosystem: Environmental > Terrestrial > Soil > Garden | place: USA: California... | reverse complement strand
TGGCGGGCGCCTTCGCGACGGCGGCCTGGCTCACGCTCGCGATCTACGTGGGCAACAAGCCGGGCTGGATGGCGTGGCTGTGCCTGCCGGTCGGGATCGTGCTCGTGCTGGCGGCGCTGCCGCGGCTCCTGGCGCCGGTCGAGCTCGCCTACGACGCGGGTTCGGGCGCGGCGCGGGGCGCAGCGGCGACCCTGGCGGCGCTCGACTGGGCGCACCGGCTGCGGCTCGTGCCGGATGGCACGGGGCCGGGAGCGCCGTCGGTGCTCGCGCTCGCCGCGCGCCTGCCGCTCGGGCTGCTCGCGCTGCCGTTCTTGCCGAAGCTCGTCGCCACGCTCGCTCAGCCGAGCCCGGACATCTCCCAGCCCTTGCGCACGGGCGAGGAGAGGTAGCGCTCGGCCTCGGGCCGCCCGGGGAAGCGCAGGCGGCGCGCGTCCCAGCTCAGGGTCTCGTGCGGGAAGCGCAGCGCGATGTTGCCGAGCAGCGCGACCTCGGTCAGGAACGCGGCGTACTCGAAGCCCGCGCTCGGCTCGCCCTTCCCGCGCACCGCGTCGACCCACTGGTGCCAGTGGTCGACGGCCGTGCCGGACGGGATCGCGACGTGCGCGAACGTCTCGGCCGGGAAGAGGCGCGGCGGCGCGTAGGGGCTCGCCAAGAGCGCCCCGTGCTCGCCCAGGAACAGGCACGCGTTCGGATCGACCGCGCCGGCGCCGAGCTCCTCGAGCTCGAGCTTCGGCGCCTTGCCGCCGTCGTGCCAGGTCAGCGGCAGCGGGCCGGGCATGGTCCGCGCGTTGGGCGGGAACTCGTAGTGCACGCGCGACCAGAGCGGGAAGCTCTCGTCGTTCGGCGCCGGGCCGTCCGAGCGCACGCGCGTCGGGGCCTCGAGCCCGAGGAACCACAGCGCCGGGTCCATCAGGTGGCAACCCATGTCGCCCTGGGCTCCGGTGCCGAAGTCGGCGAAGCCGCGCCAGGAGAAGGGGTGGTAGAGCTCCTTCTTGTAGGGCCGCTCGGGGGCCGTGCCGAGCCACAGGTTCCAGTCGAGCGTCGCCGGCACCTCGTCGGCGCCCGCGGCGCGCTCGACCCCCTGCGGCCACCAGCCGGCCGGCCGGTCGGTCCACACGTGCACCGCGTGCACGCGCCCGATGTGCCCGGCGCGGAAGAGCTCGAGCGCGGCCGAGTAGGGCGCGTTCGAGTGGTTCTGGATGCCCATCTGCGTCGCCACGCGCGCGCGGGCCGCCGCCGCGGCCACGGCGCGCGCCTCCTTGACCGTGCGCGTCAACGGCTTCTGCCCGTAGACGTGCTTGCCGGCGCGCAGCGCGGCCAGCATGACCGGCGCGTGCGTGTGGTCGGGGGTCGTCACGTGCACGCTGTCGAAGTCGTCGGCGTGCCGGAAGAGCTCGCGCCAGTCGCGGAAGGTCCGCGCGCGCGGGAAGAGCTTCGCCGCCGCCTCGAGGTGCCCGGAATCCACGTCGCACAGGGCCACGACGTCGATCGCGCCGTGGCTGGCGATGCGCTCGAGGTCGGCCCCGCCCATGCCGCCGACGCCGACCGCGGCGTGGCAAACGAGGCCGCGCACGGGGCGCGAGTTCGAGCGGACCGGCCCCAAGGTCCAGTCGCCCGGCAAGGCCAGGACCCCGGCCGCCTGCAGCAGGGAACGACGGGAGAGGCTCACGCGCGTGCCGCTACTCGTCCTTGTCCCCGCCCGCGTCGTCGCCGGCCTCGCCGCCGAGGTCCTCCTCCTCGGCCTTCTTGGTCACGACCGTCACCTTCTTCGTCTCCGGATCGACGTTGACGACCGTGAACTTCTCGTTCGTGAAGAGGTTGACCTGCAGCGAGCCCTTGCCCTCGAGGATCTCGACCCCGGCCGAGTAGGCCGTGCCGCCGGTCTCCTTCTCGGCCAGCGTGATCGCCTCGGCCAGCCTGGTCTTCATCGTCGGCAGCACGGCCTTCAGGGCCGCGTGCCGCGCGGCGCGGTTCTTCTTCGCCTGCTCCATGCCGCCGAGCTTGCCGGCCCGGGGCTTGGGCTCCTGGACGCTGGTCCAGGCGCCGGAGAGGTTCGTCACGGCCGCCAGGGCGGCCAGGGCCAGGATCCAGGGCAGGAGGCGCTTCATCGCGGCGTTCCGGAGGGTCGGGTGGTCGACGGGTGCCGGGGGATTCTCGCAGAGGCCGCGGCCCGGCGCACGGGCGTCGCGCGTGGCCATTTGACCTCCGCGGGCGCCTGACTATACTTCCGCGCCTTCGAACGGGCGGCGGCCGCGGCCGTCGCCCCGGCGGGGACGTAGCTCAATTGGTTAGAGTACCGGCCTGTCACGCCGGGGGTTGCGGGTTCAAGTCCCGTCGTCCTCGCCACTCTCTGGAGAGCGGGTTGGCACCCGCGACCCGTCGCGGGTGGCGCCCGGCCTCGCCCGGCGCGGCGCTGCGCGCCCGCGCGCTCCCTTGAGGTCCGGGGGCGGAGGGCTAGGCTCTGCCGCCCTCCCGTGCGGAGCGCCGCAGTGACCCGTCCCCGACCGAAAGCCCCCGACGAGCTGGCCCCGCCCGAGGTCGTCGAGGACCGGGCGGGTCTCGAGCGCCTGCTGGCGCACCTGGCGGACGAGCGCGAGATCGCCTTCGACACCGAGGCCGACTCCTTCTACCACTACCAGGAGCGCGTGTGCCTGGTGCAGATCTCGGCCGGCGGGCGCGACTGGCTGGTCGATCCCCTGCGCGGGCTCGACATCGCGCCGCTGGGCGAGGTCCTGGCCGACCCGACGCGTGTCAAGGTCTTCCACGACGGCGAGTATGACGTCCTGATCCTGAAGCGCCAGTTCGGCTTCCGCTTCGCGAGCCTGTTCGACACGCGCGTGGCCGCCGCGGCGCTGGGGATGGAAGCGCCGGGCCTCGCCGCGGTCGTGCAGGCGCACTACGGCTTCGAGCTCGACAAGTCGCAGCAGCGCTCGGACTGGTCCCGCCGGCCGCTCTCGCGCGAGCAGGTGGCCTACGCGCGCCTCGACACGCACTACCTCGTGCCGCTGATGCACACGCTCGTGCCCGAGCTCGAGGCCCGCGGGCGCATGCGCGTCCTGGAGGGCGAGTGCGCGCGCCTGGCGACGCTCGAGCCGGCCGAGAAGACCTTCCACCCCGACGAGTTCCTGCGCATCAAGGGCGCGCGCAAGCTCTCGCTGCTCGAGATGCGCGTGCTGCGCGAGCTCTTCGTGCTGCGCGAGGAGCACGCGCGCGCGCGCGACCTGCCGCCCTTCAAGATCCTGGCGCCCCAGGCCCTGCTCGACCTGGCCCAGGCACGCCCGAGCTCGCCGCGCGCCCTCGACCGCCTGGTGCCGCCCAGCATCCAGCGCCGCATGGGCTCCGAGATCCTGGCCGCGATCCAGCGCGCCCTGGCCGAGGGCCCCTTCGCGCGCGTGCCCCAGCTTCCCGCGCGCGGCGAGGAGGGCGAGCTGGACGAGGCCGGCGTCGAGCTCCACGAGCGTCTCAAGCAGTGGCGCAAGGAGCGCGCCCAGCGCGAGAAGCTCGACTCTTCCCTGGTGCTCAACCGCCGCGTGCTCCTGCGCCTGGCCGAGGCCCGCCCGCGCTCGCGCGCCGAGCTGGCCGCGATCGAGGGCCTGATGCCCTGGCAGACCGAGCTCCTCGGCAACGAGCTCCTCGCCGTGATCCAGGCCTTCGAGCGCGACCTCTCCGAGGGCAAGGTCGAGCTGCGGCGCCGGCGGCGGGGTTGATCCGGCACCCTTCCGGGGCTCCGTCCCGGGGCGTGGTGGAGACGAAGGGAGTCGAACCCTCGACCTCTGCGTTGCGAACGCAGCGCTCTACCAGCTGAGCTACGTCCCCGGGGAAAGGGCGGGGAGCATAGCGTCGAGGGGCGAGGGGGGGAAGTGGCCCGCGGTGGGAGCGCTTCTTGCTCGGACGGGTCGTCCCTATCCTGGTCTCGTCCGGTCGGAGGAAGGGAATCCGACCGGCGGGACCGTCCCGAGTCCTTCCCTCCCCGGAGAAGTTCCATGCGTCCGAGCGCTCCCGTCCTCTGTGCCCTCCTCCTGCTGTCCTCGGCTTGCGCCACCGAGAGCCACCGCGTGGTCGCGACCGAGCCGGTCGCGAGCGCGGCGCGGCCCTACTCGGGGCCGGTGACGCCGATCGCGGTCGGCAAGGTCGCCAACGCCTCGCCCTACATGCGCGGGATCTTCACCAGCGGCGACCAGCTCGGCGGGCAGGCCAAGACGATCCTGAAGACGCACCTGGCCCAGAGCGGGCGCTTCGACGTGGTCGACCGCGACAACCTGGAGGAGATCGCCTTCGAGAGCCAGACGACCGGCGTGTCCCAGGAGCTGGTCGGGGCGCGCTTCGTGGTCACCGGCGAGGTGACCGAGTTCGGGCGCAAGGAGACGGGCGACTCGCAGCTCTTCGGGATCCTCGGGCGCGGGCGGAAGCAATTCGCCTACTCGAAGGTCTCGCTCAACGTGATCGACGTGACGACCTCGCGCATCGTGTACGCGGTGCAGGGCGCGGGCGAGTACGAGCTCGGCAGCCGCGAGGTGCTCGGCACGGGCGGGACGCAGGGCTACGACTCGACCCTGAACGGCAAGGTGCTGAACCTCTCGATCACGGACGCCGTGAACAAGCTCGTGGCGGACCTCGAGAGCGGGAAGGCGCCGCTGAAGTGAGGTCCCTCCTGGCCCTGCTCGCGCTGGCGCTGGCCGGCACGGGCTGCGGAACGCCCTCCTACTACGCCTGGGGCCGCTACGAGGACTCGGTCTTCGCGGTGACCAGCACGCCCGACGGCTTCGACCTCGGGGCCGAGATCGACTCGCTCGAGCAGCAGGTCCAGGCCACGATCGACGCGCAGCGGCCGGTGCCGCCGGGGCTGCACGCGCACCTCGGCTACCTGCACACGGTGGCCGGCAACCCGAGCGCCGCGCGCCAGCACTTCGAGCAGGAGAAGGCGCTCTTCCCCGAGAGCGCGCGCCTGATGGACCACCTCCTGGCGCGGCTGGAGGCGCAGGCCTGATGCGCGCGCTCGTCGCCCCGCCCGTGCTCGCGGCGCTCCTCCTCGGGGCCTGCGCCTCGGTCGAGCCCTACGACTACACGCTGTTCGAGGCCCACCGCCCGCGCTCGATCCTGGTCCTGCCGCCGCTCGACAACTCGATGGAGGTCGAGGCGAGCTACGCCTACCTCGCGACCGTCACGCGCCCGCTGGCGGAGCGCGGCTACTACGTGTTCCCGGTGGCCGTGGTCGACCGCATGCTGCGCGACAACGGCCTCCAGGGGCCCGGCGAGATGCACCAGGCGCCGCTCGATCGGCTGCGCGAGGTGTTCGGGGCCGACGCGGTGCTGTACGTGATCCTGAAGGACTGGGGCACGTCCTACCGCGTGCTCGACTCGGCCACCGAGGTCACGGTCGAGGCGCACCTGGTCGACGCCGCCAGCGGGACCGAGATCTGGGGCGGCGAGCACACGGCCCAGTACCGCTCGAGCTCCGGCGACGGCAGCATCCTCGGCGCCCTGATCGGCGCGGCCATCAACCAGATCGCCTCGTCGGTCTCCGACCCCTCGGCCGAGGTCGCGCGCGACTGCAACCAGGCGCTGTTCTGCAACGACACGCGCGGGCTGCTGCTCGGGCCCTACCACCCGGAGTACGTCGGCGGTCCGTGAGGCCGGCCGTGCCGGCGATCCCGGCGAAGGGTGCGGAACCCGGTGCGGCGCGACCCGTTCCAGCAGGGCCCCGACCGACCCAGAGGCCTCAACGGACCCGAGACCATGAAGCGAGCCCTTCTTTCCGGCCTGATCGCCCTCGCCGCCCTGGCCGCCGCTCCGGCCGCGCAGGAGCCCCGGCACCGTGCCCCCGACTCCCGCGAGCCGGCCCTCGAGGGCCGCGAGCGCGGGCGCCTGCGCGAGCGCGTCCGCCGCCACGCGCGCGAGCGCATCGAGCGCCGCCTGGACCGGCGCGAGGATCGCCTCGACCGGCGCCGCCAGGGGGGCGGCCGGAAGCGCGTGGAGGAGCGCCTGGAGCGACGTGACGACCGGCTCGATCGCCGTGACGGGCGGCGCGAGCGGCTGCGCGAGGCCCTGCGCCGTCGCGGCTGCGAGCGGCGCCCGGCCTGAGCCGGATCAGCGCGGGGCGCGCAGGCCCCAGAAGAAGAGCGAGGACCCGAGGTCGTCCGAGGCCTCGACGCGCTCCGCCCAGGCTGCTGGGCCGATGCGCGCCCCTTCGGCGGTGAGCGCGCAGGGGAGCGCGGCCCCGGTGAGCGGGTCGAGCGCGTGCTCGGCGGGAAGGTCCGTGAGCTCCGCCAGCGTCGCCGGCCACGCGCCGCGCGTCTCGCGGTGCGCGGCCACGGCGAGCGCGGTCAGGGCGACGTTCCCGGCGGCGTGGAAGGCGTGGAGCTGGCGCACACCGGCGTGCCAGTGGATCGGGCCGTCCGGGACGGGGCTCTCCGACGCCTCTCCGCCCCAGGGCGAGCTCGCCAGCGGCAGGCGCGCGAGGGTCAGGGCCTCGTCGATCGTCCGGAGCTGCCGCAGCGCATCGAGCGGGTGATCGGGCGCGCGCGGGCCGACCTCCGCCAGGAAGGCCGTGATCTCGCCGCGGATGCCGCGCTCGGCGCGCGCCGGGTCGTAGGCCCAGGCGGCGAGCACCGGGGCCACCGCGGCGCGCAGCTCGCCTGGCGAGAGGCCGAGCGCGAGGGCGCCGCGCATCGAGCGCAGCACGATCCCCTGGCACGCGTAGCGGATCATCGTCCCGATCAGGGATGCGCCGTCGGTCGCCTGCGCCAGCCGCAGGGCGTCGCCGTAGTCGCGCGCGGCCGCGGCGTGATCGCCCCGCCCCACGGCGAGCCAGGCGCGCGCGCAGAGGAAGTCCACGACCTCGCGCAGCGTCAGCAGCTTGACCGGCTCGCCGTGCCAGGCGAGCTCGTCCACCGGCAGCGCGCGCAGCTCGCGCAGGATCGAGTCGAGCCCGACGTGCTCCGTCTCAGCCGCCGCGACCCACAGGGCCTCGAACTCGTCGAGCGGGCGCGCGCCGCCGCTCCAGGCGACCTCTGGCCGGTGGGGCGATTCCAGGAGCTCGTCGAAGCGCTCCGAGTCGGAGGCACGCCTCTGCAGGGCCTCGTAGCGCACCTCCCACGGCCGCCGCAGCGTCTCGGGCGGCAGCGCGAGCTGCGTCAGCTCGGCCCGACGTTTCGTCCAGGCCCGCTCGGCGAGCTCCAGGCGCGTCCAGCGCGCGGCCAAGACGAGCGCGAGCGCGATCCCGCAGGCGATCAGGAGCCGGCGCGGCATGCTCCCCTCATCGGATGTCCACCCACGGAGGTGGAGCGTATGCGGACTGCTGGCCCGCCGCACGCGAATGCGTAAGATCCCCGACCCCGAAGGATCTCCCATGAAAGACAGCTTCCAGAGCCACGGCACCCTCACGGTCGGCACCCAGACGTTCGCGATCGCGCACCTGAAGGCGCTCGAGCCGCGCTTCGACCTCGCCCGGCTCCCGTACTCGCTCAAGATCCTGCTCGAGAACCTGCTGCGGCGCGAGGACGGCGAGGTCGTCACCAGGGCCGAGATCGAGGCCGTGGCCGGCTGGAAGCCGCGCGGGCCGGAGCGCGAGATCCAGTTCATGCCCGGGCGCGTCCTGATGCAGGACTTCACGGGTGTCCCGGCGGTGGTGGACCTGGCGGCGATGCGTGACGCGATGCAGGCGGCGGGCGGGGATCCGCGCAAGATCAACCCGCTGGTGCCGGTCGAGCTCGTGATCGACCACTCGGTGCAGGTCGACGTGTTCGGCAGCCCTTCGGCCTTCGTCGAGAACGAGCGCCTGGAGTTCGAGCGCAACCGCGAGCGCTACCTCTTCCTGCGCTGGGGCCAGAGCGCGTTCCAGAACCTCGCGGTCGTGCCGCCGGGCACGGGCATCTGCCACCAGGTCAACCTCGAGTACCTGGCGCGCGGCGTGATGACGGGCGAGCAGGGCGGGAAAGCCTGGGCCTACCCGGACACGGTCGTGGGCACCGACTCGCACACGGTGATGATCAACGGTCTCGGGGTCCTGGGCTGGGGCGTGGGCGGGATCGAGGCCGAGGCGGCCATGCTCGGGCAGCCGGTCTCGATGCTGATCCCCGAGGTGGTCGGCTTCCGGCTGACCGGCAAGCTGGCCGAGGGCGCGACGGCGACCGACCTCGTGCTGACCGTGACGCAGATGCTGCGCGCCCACGGCGTGGTCGGGAAGTTCGTCGAGTTCTTCGGGCCGGGCATCGCCAGCCTGACGCTCGCCGACCGCGCCACGATCGCGAACATGGCGCCGGAGTACGGCGCGACCTGCGGGCTCTTCCCGGTCGACGCCGAGACGCTCGCCTACCTGCGCTTCACGGGCCGGAGCGAGGACCAGGTGCGGCTCGTCGAGGCCTACATGAAGGAGCAGGGGCTCTTCCACACGAGCGCGACGCCGGAGGCGACGTACTCGGAGACGCTCAGCCTCGACCTCGGCAAGGTCGAGCCGTCGCTCGCGGGCCCGAAGCGCCCGCAGGACCGACTGTCGCTCGGCCAGGTGAAGGGCAACTTCGCCAAGACCCTCGAGACCGACCGCAAGACCGCCGGCACGAAGGGCGGCGGTGGGACCGCGACGCTCTCGGCCGTCGACGTGACGGTGCGCGGCGAGACCGCCACGCTGACCCACGGCTCGGTCGTGATCGCGGCGATCACGAGCTGCACGAACACGTCGAACCCGAGCGTCCTGATCGGCGCGGGCCTGGTGGCGAAGAAGGCCAACGCGCTCGGCCTGCGGCCGAAGCCCTACGTGAAGACGAGCCTCGCGCCGGGCTCGCAGGTGGTCACGGACTACCTCACCAAGTCGGGCCTTTTGAAGGAACTCGAGCAGATCGGCTTCCACCTCGTCGGCTACGGCTGCACGACCTGCATCGGGAACTCGGGGCCCCTGCCCGAGCCGGTGCAGAAGGGGATCGAGCAGGGCGAGCTGCTCGTCGCCGCCGTGCTCTCCGGCAACCGCAACTTCGAGGGGCGCGTGCACGCATCGGTGAAGGCGAACTACCTCGCCTCGCCGCCGCTGGTGGTCGCCTACGCGCTCGCCGGCCGCGTCGACTTCGACCCGACCAGCGAGCCGCTGGGCACCGGCAAGAACGGCCAGCCCGTGTTCCTGAAGGACGTCTGGCCGTCCTCGAAGGAGATCGACACCGCCCTGCGCGCCTCGCTCACGCCCGAGCAGTACCGCACGCGCTACGCGGACGTCTACAGGGGGCCCGAGGCGTGGCAGAAGCTCAGCGTGCCGAAGGGCGACACCTATGCCTGGGACGGGAAGTCGACCTACGTGAAGAACCCGCCCTACTTCGCCGGCATGCCGAAGGAGCCGGCCGCCGTGACCGACATCACGGGTGCGCGCTGCCTCGCCCTCCTCGGCGACATGATCACGACCGACCACATCTCGCCCGCCGGCTCGATCAAGAAGGATTCGCCCGCCGGGAAGCACCTGCTGGCCCAGGGCGTCGCCCAGGCCGACTTCAACCAGTACGGCGCGCGCCGCGGGAACCACGAGGTCATGATGCGCGGCACGTTCGCCAACGTGCGCCTGCGGAACGAGCTCACGCCGGGCGTCGAGGGCAGCTCGACCCTGCACTTCCCGGACGGCAAGGCCACCTCGATCTTCGACGCGGCGATGCAGTACCAGAAGGAGGGCGTCCAGACCGTCGTGCTGGCCGGCAAGGAGTACGGCGCCGGCTCCTCGCGCGACTGGGCCGCCAAGGGCCCGGCGCTGCTCGGCGTGCGCGCGGCCATCGCGCAGAGCTTCGAGCGCATCCACCGCTCCAACCTGGTCGGCATGGGCATCCTGCCGCTCGAGTTCCCGCAGGGCGAGAGCGCGCAGAGCCTCGGCCTGACGGGCCACGAGACCTTCGACATCGAGGCCGCCAAGCTCTACCGCGAGCCCTTCAAGCCCGGCCGCACGGTCCAGGTCCGCGCCCGGCGCCCCGACGGCAAGACGATCGAGTTCGCCGCCCGCGTCCGCATCGACACCCCCAACGAGGCCGAGTACTACCGCCACGGCGGCATCCTGAAGTACGTGCTGCGGCGGCTGGTGAAGGGCTGACGGGCACCATGGGGCGGGGCTGCCCGAAGGTGGTCGAGGCTCTCCCGAAGTTCGCCGAGGAGCTTCGGGCCTTGCTGGCCGCCTCCGAGAAGCCGGACCTGGCCGATCAGGTCGAGGACCTCGAGCTCCTCTCGCGGTGCGGCTGCGGCGATTCGTTCTGCGCCACGTTCAACACGTCGAGGGGAGAGTGCCGGAGAACCCTGGATCTGGACAGCTCCGAGGGAATGGTCATCGTCGACCTCGACGCTGCGGACCGAATCCTCTCCGTGGAAGTCCTCTACCGGGAGGATGTCGAACGGGCACTCTCCGCGGCCCTCGGGGGTCGCCGGTAGGCGCGCGTCAGGCTGCCCTTCGGCTCACAGGAGCTGCGAGAGCAGCGTCCGAGCCGGCACCACGACCGGCCGCCGCTCCTCGAAGACGTCCACGGGCTCGTAGGGGAGCTCGAGCACGGCCTGGAACGCATGTGCGGTGCCCAGTGCGTCCTGGTAGCGCGCGAGGTCAGGGCTCAGCCGATCCTCGGCCAGCTTGACCTCGACCAGGAACCACGGGCGGCGGTCGCGGGTGACGAGAAAATCCACCTCGTGCCCCTGCTTGTCGCGCAGGTAGTGGAGGTCGAAGGTCCCGAGGCCGAGGTCGGTCCAGCCCTCCGTGGCCTTCTTCAGGTGCACGGCGACCAGCGTCTCGGCCGCGTGCCCGGGGTCCTCGACCGCGGTCCAGTCGAGGCAGTACCAGCGCGACTCCTTGCGCAGGGCGCGCGCGACGTTCTTGAACCAGGGGCGCACGAGGAAGCCGTGGTGGAGCGTGGCGAGGACATCGATCCAGCGCCGCGTCGTGTCCGGGCTCACGTGCAGCTGCTGGGCGAGGGCGGCGAAGGAGATCTGGCCTCCCGAGCGAGCGAGCAGCAGGGTCGCGAGGGCTCCGATGCGCTCGAGTTCCTGGACCCGCGTCAGGTCGCGCAGGTCCTCGCGCACGAGCTGCGTGAGGCGCAGGTCGCGCCAGCGGCGCGTGAAGCGCGCGTCGCGACGCGTGAAGGGCTGGGGGAAGCCGCCGTGCTCGCGCAAGGCCCTCCAGTCGGCGTCCGAGAGCTTGGCGGGTGGCTGGATCGGCTCGCCCGGCACGGTCTGGCGCACCAGCTCGCCGACGCCGAGCGGGTGCATGCGGTAGAGGAAGTAGCGCCCCATCAGGCTGTCGCCGCCGCGCTGGTGCACGTCGAGACGCGAGCTGCCGGTGACGACGAAGCGCGCGTCCTTCCCGTGCAGGTCGTAGAGCCCCTTCAGGAAGCGCTTCCAGCGCCCGAACTTGTGCAGCTCGTCGAACACCACCACGGGCGGGCGGGCGCGGACGCGCGCGAGGCCGCAGCGCTCGACGACCGCCGCCTGCCCGCGCCGCACGAGTGCGCGGTCCGCATCGACGTCCCAGCTCAGGTAGGCCCCGGGGCTCGCCAGCGCCTGGCAGACCGTGGTCTTGCCGACCTGGCGCGCCCCGCTGACGAGGGCCATCGTCGACTCCTCTGCCAGGTGCTGGCGCAGGATCGACTCGTAGAGGCGCGGGGTGGTCCCGGGCGTGACCATTCGGGGACGGATCGGCGTTGGGTCATGACCAAAATACGATGTTTCACGCTTTGGTCAAGCTCGGCCGCTGGGCTCGCCGCGGCGCGTCACAGGTCGGCGAAGGGGCGCGCCTCGACCGTCGCCTCCTTGACGTAGGAGGATGTGCTCGGTGGCGAGCATGAATTCTTGCAGCGAGAATGCACAGTATCACGGTCCCGGCTCTCCTGGGCAGGGCCCAACCGGGGCCCCGCGTGGGGGCCAGACGGGCTCCAAGCACGGACCCAGGACTCCCCAATCCCAAGTTCGTCATCGAGCGCTCGATCCCCGGGGCCGGCAAGCTCTCCGCCAAGGAGCTGCAGGCCATCTCGCAGAAGTCCTGCGGCGTCCTGAGGGGCCTGGGCCCGGCGGTGCAGTGGCTGCAGAGCTACGTCACCGACGACAAGATCTACTGCGTCTACATCCCGCCGGACGAGGCGGCGGTACGCGAGCACGCCCGGCAGGGCGGGTTCCCGGCGAACTCCGTGGCGCGCATCCGCGCCGTCATCGATCCAACCACGGCCGAGTAGGCGCCGCCGGCCTCCGCGCGACGGCCGGCCCCGCGGATCGCCGGCAGTTCTCCTGCACTCCGGCGCACGGTAACGCCGAAGTAGCGCGCGAGGAGGCGACGATGCAGTCCGAGGCGGTCAGCGGCGAGGCGAGGCGAGAGGCGCGGGCGCGGCGGCTGCTCGTGCTGCTGGGCGTGCAGGTCGCGCTGCTGCTCGCCGCCGTCCTGCTGCCCTTCGGCTTCGATCGCCCCTCGCGGCTCGGGCTGGACTTCGGGCACCTCCTGGTGCTGCTCGCGGTCTATGCCCTCGTCTGGGTCAGCGGCCTGGTCCTGGCCATCGGGCTGCGCCGCATCGGGCTGGCGCTCGTCCAGGTCGCGCTGCCGGCGTCGTTCGTCGTGCTGGCCATCCCGGCGGGCCTGGGGTCGTAGCGGAGCCGCCGGGCCCCGCGATTGTCGCGGAAGGCTGCAGGGGACGCCGGGCGTGCCCGATATCCTCTCCCCGCTGCATGGGCTGGAAAGACCTGCTCGACGTCGTGCTGCACCTCGACGCCCACCTGAACGAGTGGGCGGCGAGCCTGGGCCCTTGGACCTACGTGCTGCTCTTCGCGATCGTCTTCGCGGAGACGGGCCTCGTGGTCACGCCCTTCCTGCCGGGCGACTCGCTGCTCTTCGCGGTCGGGGCCCTGGCGGCCACCGAGGGCTCGCCGATCGGGGTCCTGTCGGTGGGGGTGCTCCTGATCGTCGCGGCGATCGTGGGCGACGCGGTGAACTACTCGATCGGGAAGTACCTCGGCCCGAAGGTCTTCACCGAGGAGCACTCGCGCTTCCTGAAGCGGGAGCACCTCGTGCGCACGCAGCGCTTCTACGAGAAGCACGGCGGCAAGACGATCATCCTGGCGCGCTTCGTGCCGATCGTGCGCACCTTCGCGCCCTTCGTGGCGGGCATCGGGCGCATGCAGTACCGCCGCTTCGCGCTCTTCAACGTGACCGGCGCGGTCGTGTGGGTCGTGCTGTTCGTCGGGGCCGGCAACGTCTTCGGCAACATCCCGGCCGTGAAGCGCAACTTCCACTTCGTGATCCTGGCGATCCTGGTGCTCTCGGTGGTGCCGATCGTCGTCGAGTGGTGGCGCGCGCGGCGCGAGCCGCCGCCGACGCCGGCTGCCCCCTGAGCCGCTACGCCGGGCGCTCGGGGGGGATCGCGAGGAGGCCGGCGAGCAACGCGAGCGGAGGGAACAGGATCAGCAGGGCCTGGCCCTCGAACCAGGGCGAGGTGGGGAGGACCAGCCCGACGGCGACGAGCCCCACGAGCACGACGAGCGCCAGGACTTCGCGGCGCGGCTCCTCGATGCTGCCCGGCGTCCACGTGACGCTTCGCCAGGGATGGCGCCAGGCCCCCAGCAGGCCCGCCCCGAGGACGAGCGGCCAGGCCAGCGCCCACGTGTCGTGCGCCCAGGCGAGGCGCAGCAGCTCGTCCGCCTGCAGCGGGCGACTGCGCACCGGACCGGCCCAGAGCCAGCCGAACCACGCGAAGAGCAGCGCGCAGCTCGCGGCCGTGCGCAGCGCGAACGGCCGCTGGCGCGGGTGCGCGGCGCCGACGTAGACCACCAGGCCGGCCCAGGCCAGGGGATCACGCGCGAGCAGGAGCGGCGCGCCCAGGAAGAGGCCCGCAAGGAGCCCGGCGCGCCGGTCGGCGCGGCGCAGCCACGGGACGAGGCTCGCCGCGCCCGCGCCGAGGGCGACGGCGAGGGCCAGCGCATCGGTCAGCCCGAAGACCTCGCGCCGGCCCGGATCCGGGAGGCCGAGCGCGAGGAAGGCGAGCAGGAACAGCGCGCGGCCCAGGGCGGCCCGGCGCGCTCGCCACAGGCCGCGCTCGAGCAGGAGGCCGAGCGCCAGCCAGGCCAGCGCGCCGACGAGGGCGTCGGTGAGGAGCGCGTGCGCGAGCCAGGCCAGCACGGTGACGGCGAGCAAGGGACGCGCGCGTCCGAAGGTTTCCTGCGCGACCGCGTGGCGCGGCACCATCGCGCCCGGCAGCGTGGCCCAGCGCACGAGCACGAGCGCGACGAGGAGCCCGGCGGCGAGCGCGTGGGGCAGCCAGCGCGCCGCAGAGCTCCCGCCGTCCGCCAGCCCGACCCACGCATGCGCGAGCGGGATCGCGGCGACGCCCACGGCCAGCCAGCCGAGCACTAGGCTCGTCGCCGCAGTCTCCGGCAGCTCGCGCGGCAGGTGCCCGCCCGGATCGCCCGGCGGGAAGAAGGACAGCACGAGCCGCCCGATGAGGGCCACCGCGAGCGCCGCCAGCAGCCAGACGCCGTTCTGCGCCAGCTCTCCCGGATCGAACCAGCGCGCGTGGAAGGCGTGAACGGCCAGCACGACGTGGAGCGCGAGCGCGGCGCCGAGGGCGGCGGCGAGGAGCTTCGCAAGCGTTCGCGGCACGCGGCGAGCATGTCCAAAGGCCGGAACGGATGCCAGAATCCGCGCTCCCATGCGCCTGGCGGCCTTCCAGTTCGACGTCCGGCGCGGCGACGTGGCCCACAACCTGGCCGAGGTCGAGCGCGGGCTGCGCGCGGCGGCAGCGCGCGGGATCGAGCTCGTCGTGCTGCCGGAGATGTGGCCCACCTCCTTCGTGGCCGAGGGGGATCCGGGCGCGTGGCAGGCCGCGACCGACGCGTCCCTGGCGCGCGTCCAGGAGCTCTCGCGCGAGCTCGGACTGTGCGTGGCCGGCAGCGCCTTCGGCCCCGGTCGGCCGGGCGAGCTGCCGCGCAACCGCCTGACCCTGTTCGTGCGCGGCGAGCGCGTGCTCCAGTACGACAAGCTGCACCTCTTCTCGCCCACGGCCGAGGGCGAGGGCTTCTCGGGCGGCGAGGAGCCGCCGGCGACGGTGGACACGCCCCTCGGCCGCGTCGCGGGCCTGGTGTGCTACGACCTGCGCTTCGCGCTCGCCCTGCGGGCGCCGTTCCTGGCCGGGGCCGAGATCCTGGTGGTCCCGGCCCAGTGGCCGGCCGCCCGCGCCAGCGCCTGGGGTGCCCTGGTGTGCGGGCGAGCCGCGGAGCTGCAGGCCTGCGTGATCGGCTGCAATCGCACCGGCGAGGACGAGGTCGGCCGCAGGAGGCTCCGCCTCGCCTTCGCGGGCAACTCGCTCATCGCGGGGCCGGACGGCAGCGTGCTCGCCGCCGGCGAGGGCCGCGCGGGGCTCGTGGAGGCCGCCTTCGAGCTCGGCTCCTCTGCCGAGATGCGCCGCGGCGTGCCCGTGCGCCGCGACGAGCGTCGCGACATCCGCTGGGTCTAGGATCTGTACCCGATCCGGTCGCGTGGGCGCGACTCCCGACGCTCCAGGGAGCGTCCGGGTCGCTTCCAGTTCGAGGACGTGCGTAGACCGCCGCGTACAGGGTACGGACAGAACCGTATGTCCGGATTTCCTCCCTCGTGGGAGCTTGCTTTTGGCCCGCGTGCAGCTCGTCGCTGTATCGGAGGGGGCTGATTTCGAACGCGCAATGAGGAACAGGCAAGACATGAGCTGTCTTTCTCGCACCTTCCATCGATCTCTCATCCAGACCTCGCGCGCGCTCGGTGCGCTGGGGATCGCTGCATTTTCCTTCGGATCCGGCGTCTTCGCGCAGGACGATCCGCTGGCTGGACTGCCGCCGGCCAACGAGGGCGCCTTCGAGGGCGGCCAGACCGGCACCGAGCACGACGCCGGACTCAACAACTCGATCCAGGCCAACGAGCAGACGAACGGCGGCACCTTCAACGTCCCGACGAACTCGCGCCCGAGCCCGCTCTTCGGGGCGCAGCCGTTCACGCAGCGGATGCTGCTCTTCGAGGAGTTCGGCACCGAGCCGCTGCCCACGACCTTCAACCGCGGGTCGAGCTTCCCCGCGCCGGCAAGTGCCCTGCGCACGCCGGATGGAGGCGCGCTGGACGCCTTCCTGCGACAGCGGATGTTCCCTGCGCCGTCCGTGCTCGCCAACGAGGTGGAGGAGAACCCCTGGCGCGCGCGCATCGAGTCCTTCCTCGGGCGCACGCTGATCACGCCGCCCGCCGAGGGTCGCCCGCCTGGCAACGGCTGGGCGCACCAGCGCTGGAGCGAGTTCTCGCCACAGGTCTGCTTCCAGTCCGTCATGACCGGAGCGCGCCGCAACGGTGGCGTGCGCGACGCCCTCCAGCGCCACGGCTACAACCGCGGCGAGTTCGCGCCGGGCGGCCTGTACCACAACACGGTCGGCGCTCCGGGCTTCGACGGCACGACGGCGGGGATCGACATCCGCTTCCACCCGAACATGCCGATCCAGGACCCGCAGGCGCTGTGGACCTTCGATGGCACGCTGCCGCCCAAGCTCCTCATGGCGCGCTACGGCGATCCGATCCTCTTCCGCCACTACAACGGCCTGCCGATCGATCCCTCCGCCAACCGGGGCTTCGGGCTGCACACGATCACGACCCACGAGCACAACGGTCACAACCCGGCCGAGTCGGACGGCTTCGCCAATGCCTTCTTCTTCCCCGGCCAGTACTGGGACTACCGCTGGCCGATGCAGCTCGCGGGCTACGACTCGGTCAACGTGACCGCCTCCGATCCGCGCGCGGGCGCGCCGGACGGCAACGGCGGCATCCGCCGCCTGCGCGGCGACTGGCGCGAGACGATGAGCACGCACTGGTTCCACGACCACATGCTCGACTTCACGGCGCAGAACGTCTTCAAGGGCAACGCCGCGATGATGAACTACTACAGCTCCATCGACCGCGGCAACGAGGCCATCAACGACGGCGTCAACCTGCGCTTCCCGAGCGGCACGGCGCTGGACTGGGGCAACCGCGACTACGACGTCAACCTCGTCGTCGCGGACAAGGCCTTCGATGCCGAGGGCCAGCTCTGGTACAACATCTTCAACTTCGACGGCTTCCTCGGCGACGTGCCGACGGTGAACTTCCTCTACAAGCCGTACATGGAGGTGCGCGCGCGGCGCTACCGCTTCCGCATCCTGAACGGGTGCGTGGCGCGCTACCTGAAGCTCGCGCTGGTCAACCAGAATGGCCAGCCCGTGCCGTTCCACCTGATCGCCAACGACGGCAACATCATGGAGCACGCCGTGGCCTTCGACGGCACGCGCGGCACGCTGCGCGGCATCCTGCCGGAGCAGGGGATCGCGGAGCGCTACGACATCGTCGTCGACTTCCGCGCCTTCCGCCCGGGTGATCGGCTGTACCTGTTGAACCTGCTCGAGCACCAGGACGGGCGTGGGCCGGAGCGCATGGTTCCGCTCTCCGACGTGTGGAGCAACCGCTACCGTCCGCAGCTGCGTGACGACAACGGCGACGGCGTGGCCGACCGCTGGATCAACGGCGACCCGGTGGTCGGGCGGCTGATGGAGTTCCGCGTGCGCGAGTACACCGGCACGGACCGCAGCATGAACCCGGCCGACTACGTCGCCGGCCGGCGCCAGATGGTCCCGCTGGCGCGCCCGAGCGCGAACGAGCTCGCCAACGCCCCGCGCCGCGAGTTCGAGTTCGGCCGCTCCAGCGGCACGGACGAGAAGCCCTGGACGATCAAGACCGACGGTGGTTCGGGCTTCACCGCGGACCCGCGGCGCATCTCGGCGGCCCCGAACCTGGGCCAGCTCTCGGCCGACGGCCTCGGGCACCTGGAGGTCTGGACGATCCGCAACGGCGGCGGGGGCTGGAGCCACCCCGTCCACATCCACTTCGAGGAGGGCATCTTCCTGTCGCGGGACGGCCAGACGCCGCCGGAATGGGAGCGCTGGGCGCGCAAGGACATGTACCGCATCGGGGACCTGCCCGATTCCAGTCGCGAGATCGAGGTGGCCATCCGCATCCGCGAGTTCGCCGGCACCTACGTCGAGCACTGCCACAACACGACACACGAGGACCACGCCATGCTGCTGCGCTGGGACAGCGAGCATCCTGGGCAGCTCGACTTCCTGCCCACACCGATCCCGACCTGGGACGGCGTCGGCTTCGTGCCGTCCGTGGCGCTGCCCACGGCGCGCCGGATCCCCGGCGACGATCCGCCGCCTCCGCCCCCGCCGACGGGCGAGCTGCTGAGCGTGACCTCGGCCCGCTACTCGCCCACGCGCGGCTGGCGCATCGAGGGCACCCTGACCGGCTCGACCCAGGCCACGCCGCGGGTGCGTGCACGCGTGGGCTCGACCATCACGGGCGCGATCATCGGGACCGCGTCGGTCGGCTCCACCGGGAGCTGGCTGCTGCGCGTCTCGAGCACCACGCCGGCGCCCGATGCCACAAACACGGTGAGCTTCGAGACGAACGGCGGCACCGTGCTCCTGGCCATCCCCATCGAGCGCGTCTCGCCCTAGGCACAGCCCGGTCCGGCCCTCCGCGCGCTCCGAGCGTGGGGAGGGCCGGCCGTCCACCGCACGCAATCCAAGGAGGGCCCATGCGTTCCTGCTTCTTCGCCGTGCTCCTCGCCCTGGCGGCGGCGGCACCGGCGCGCGCGCTCGACGGCGACACCTCGGCCGAGCCGGCGCCGGTCTCGCCCTGGGGCGCCGAGTACTTCCCGAACGTCGAGCTGACCACCCACGAGGGGCGCAACGTGCGCTTCTTCGACGACCTGATCGCCGGCAAGGTCGTGGTGATCAGCTTCATCTACACGAGCTGTCCCGACGCCTGCCCGCTCGAGACCGCGCGCCTGGCGGGCGTGCAGCAGGCCCTCGGCGGGCGCGTCGGCCAGGACGTGTTCTTCTACTCGATCAGCATCGACCCGGCGCGCGACACGGTCGAGGCCCTGGCGAGCTACGCCGAGCGCTTCGGCGCCGGCCCGGGCTGGCTCTTCCTGCGCGGCGAGGAGGAGGACGTGCTCGAGCTGCGGCGCAAGCTCGGCGTCCTGGGCCAGACCGAGACCAAGCTCGAGCAGCACAGCCTCTCGGTCGTGATCGGGAACCAGGCCACCGGGCGCTGGATGCGGCGCTCGCCGTTCGAGAACGCCTACGTCCTGGCGGACGAGATCGGGGCCTGGCTGCACAACTGGAAGAGCCCCACGGTGATCGACGAGGACTACTCCGACGCGCCCGAGCTGCGCACCATGACCAAGGGCGAGTCGCTGTTCCGCACGCGCTGCTCGGCCTGCCACGTGATCGGGCCGGGCGACGGCCTCGTGCGCTCGGGCCCGAACCTGCAGGGCGTCGCCGACTGGCGCGATCCGCTGTGGCTCGCGCGCTGGATCGGCGAGCCGGACCGCATGCTGGCCGAGGGCGACGCGCTGGCCCTGACGCTGTTCGAGGCCTACGGCCGCGTGCCGATGCCGAACATGCGCCTCTCCGAGGGCGAGGTCGCGCAGGTGATCGAGTTCATGCGCGCGGAGACGGCGCGCACGCTGGCGGAGGCCGAGGAGCCCCGCCCCACGGCGAGCGGCGACAAGAGCTGCTGCCTCGAGAAGGAGGTCCCGGCCGTGGTGGACGACTGGGACGCGCCGCTCGCGGGCGTCACGCGCGCGACGGCCGCCCCGGGGCCGGCGCTCTGCGCCGCGCTGGCCCTCCTCCTGCTCGCCGGCGGCCTGGCGTCGGCGCTGGCGCGGGGCGAGACGAGCGGCATGAGCCGCGCTCTCGGTCCACGGACGACGGGTAGTCGCGCCGGACGGCCGAATCCATGCGCGCGCCGGCACACCCGGCGGGCGAGAGCCCGCCCGGAGCTGCTGGTGCTGTCTCGCCGACGACGCGATCCGCAGTCGATCGGACGATCGCCTACGCGCCCAGCGCCCACAGGCGCCGCCACAGCGGGAGCTTCTGCTCCCGGGGCGCGAAGTCCGGGCAATCGCCGCGCAGGTTGATGCGGCGGTGGTCGCCGGGGAGCTGCTGCTCGTCCAGGCAGGCCTGCTTCTGCTTCGAGACCATGTTCTTCTCGAGGTAGCAGCCCTCGAACTTGGCCTCGAAGGGAGCGCTGCGGAAGTGACGGCAGGTGCGGCAGTTGGCCTTGGCGGGGGAGCTCATGGCGTCGAGCGTTCAGTGTGCCGGGCGGGAAGCGGGGAGACAACCGCGGCCGGGAGCCTGTCCGGGAGTCCGCGCACCGGATCACCGTTGCGGGCTCGCGCCAGCCCGGAGAACCGGTGCGGTCACGCTGGCGGCGAGATCCCAGGCCGATCTGGCGATCGGCCTACCGGGCCTCGATCTCGATGCGGTTCGAGCGCGGCAGGCGCTTCCGGAGGACGACGCGCAGGCGCCCGTTCAGGATGCCCGCCTCGAGGCCCTCGCGGTCGATGTCGGCCGTGACGCGGAAGCTGCGCTCGTACTCGGGCAGCTCGAACTCGGCCCCGGCCGGCTGCCAGCCCTCGGGTGCGCGCACGACCGGCCGTGCACGCAGGGTCAACACGTCCTCCTGCAGCGAGACCTCGACCGAGTCGTGGTCCGCGCCGGGCACGTCGGCCACGACGATCAGCGCCTCGGGGGTCTCGAACACGTCGGTGCGCGGCCGCACGCGGGCGCGCTCGCTGGGCTTCTCGGGGTCGGATCGGCGCATGGTGGCCTGGTGGGTTGCGGGGGGTGGCGTGGAGTGCGGAGTGCGTGGTTCAGCGCTCGGCGGGCGGCTGGACCCTGATCTTGACCGGCGCGCTCCGCTGCCGGTGGGGCATCTCGACCTCGAGCACGCCGCGCTCCAGCCGTGCCTGCACGCGCGCCGGGTCGATCTCGAAGGAGAGGTGCAGGGTGCGCGAGAAGCACCCGCGCGGTCGCTCGACGTGACGCGCGGTGGCGGCGGCCTCGTCCGGCTCGGCGCCGTACTGGCCCGAGAGCGTGAGCACGTTGCCGTCGACCTCGATCGAGATGTCCCTGGCCTCGACGCTCGGCAACGGCGTGCGCAGGAGCAGGCTGCCCTCCTTCTGGAAGAGCGCGAAGGCCAGCGGGGTCGAGCGGCCCCGGCCGGGCTCGGCCAGAAGGCGCTGGAACTCGGCCTGCAGGCTGCGCAGGGCCTGAAGCGGGCCGAAGGGGTTCGGGAAGGGGTCGAAGGGCATCGGGTGGAGCTCCGGGTGGGGGCGAGCGCGAGCGGGCCGGGGGACGGGAATGCAAGGTCGATGCCGACGATCCGAGGGCCATGGCAGGGTCGCCAGGGGCGTTTTCGGGGCACGAGCGGGCCAAACCGGCAGGTGGCCTGCCTGATTGGCGGGCGACCGACGAGCCCCTCCGACCGGCGCGCGGCCCCGGAAAGACGACCGGCGGCCACCTGGGTGACCGCCGGTCTCTCTCTCACGCTCCGATTCGAGTGCACCGAGGTCGGCGAGCGCCCGCGGGCGGCGCTCCGGAGGCTGCCGATTCCTCGCCCGAGAGGATCGACAGGGCGCGCGCCGGCCTTGAGCGTGCTCGCCCCGCGCGCGGCGCTATTCTGTGGCGCTCGCCCTCGCGCCGACGCGGCGGCGGAACCCCTCTGACCCCGAGGTCGCCGTGAAAGACGTCGTCATCGCCAGCGCGTGCCGCACCCCGATCGCCCGCTTCCAGGGCGGCCTCGCCAGCTTCCGCGCACCGGAGCTCGGGGCCCTCGCGATCCGCGAGGCCCTGCGCCGCGCGCGCGTCGCGCCGGACCAGGTCGAGGAGGTGATCTTCGGCAACGTGCTGCAGGCCGGCCTGGGCCAGAACCCGGCCCGTCAGGCGGCACGCGCGGCCGGCATCCCCGACGCGGTCGGCTCCTTCACGGTCAACAAGGTGTGCGGCTCGGGCCTCAAGTCCGTGATGCTGGCGGCCCAGGCGATCCGCGCCGGCGACGCCGAGCTGATCGTGGCCGGCGGCATGGAGAGCATGACGAATGCGCCCTACCTCCTGCCGGAGGCGCGCGCCGGCGTGCGCCTCGGCCACGGCAAGCTGATCGACTCGATGGTCTGGGACGGCCTGTGGGACATCTACAACGACTTCCACATGGGCCTGACCGGCGAGAAGGTGGCCGAGAAGTACGACATCTCGCGCCAGGCCCAGGACCAGTTCGCGGCCGAGAGCCATCGCCGCGCGGCCGAGGCCACGGCCAAGGGCCTGTTCGAGGCCGAGAAGTTCGTCGTCGAGATCAGGGGCCGCAAGGGCGAGGTCACGAAGTTCACCAGCGACGAGAACATTCGCCCCGAGACGACCGCCGAGTCGATCGCCAAGCTCAAGCCGGCCTTCAAGCCGGATGGCGGCACCGTCACGGCCGCCAACGCCTCCTCGATCAACGACGGGGCCGCGGCCGTGGTCGTGATGAGCGCGCAGAAGGCCGAGGCCCTCGGGATCAAGCCGCTGGCGCGCATCACCGGCTACGCGACCGGGGGCATGGCGCCGGAATGGGTCATGATGGCGCCCGAGGTCTCGATCACGAAGGCCGCCGCGAAGCTGAAGAAGAAACCCGCCGAGTTCGACCTGCACGAGATCAACGAGGCCTTCTCGGTCGCCGCCTGCGCGCTCACGCGCGTGCTGGGGCTCGATCCGAAGCGCGTCAACGTGAACGGCGGCGCGGTCGCGCTCGGGCACCCGATCGGCGCCTCGGGCGCGCGCGTGCTGACCACGCTGCTCTTCGCGATGCAGCAGCGCGGCGCGAAGACCGGCATGGCCTCGCTGTGCCTGGGCGGCGGCAACGCGGTGTCACTCTCCGTCGAGGCGCTGGCGTGAGCGGCGCCGGCTTCCAGCGCGTGGCCGTGATCGGGGCCGGCACGATGGGCAACGGCATCGCCCAGACCTTCGCCAGCCACGGGGCCGAGGTCGTGCTGATCGACGTGCTCGAGCCGGCCCTGAAGAAGGGCCTGGGGGCGATCGAGAAGAGCCTCGGCAAGTTCGCCGAGAAGGGCAAGCTCAGCGGTGCGGACGCGAAGTCCATCTTCGCGCGCGTGAAACCCTCGACCACGCTGCAGGATGCGAAGGGTGCCGAGCTGGTGGTCGAGGCCGTGGTCGAGAAGGCCGAGGTCAAGCGCAAGGTCTTCGCCGAGCTCGACGGGCTCGCGCCAGAGGCCACGATCCTGGCCACCAACACGTCCTCGATCTCGATCACCGAGATCGCCGCCGCCACGAAGCGCGCCGACCGCGTGATCGGCATGCACTTCATGAACCCCGTGCCGCTGATGGCGCTGGTCGAGGTCATCCGTGGCCAGGAGACCTCGGACGCGACCACGGCGCGCGTGGTCGCGGCCTCGAGGGCGATCGGGAAGACCCCGGTCGAGGCGAACGACTACCCGGGCTTCGTCTCGAACCGCGTGCTGATGCCGATGATCAACGAGGCGGTCTTCTGCCTGATGGAGGGCGTGGCCACCCGCGAGGCGATCGACACGGTCATGAAGCTCGGCATGAACCACCCGATGGGGCCGCTGGCGCTGGCGGACCTGATCGGGCTCGACGTGTGCCTCGACATCCTGCGCGTGCTGCACGGCGGCCTCGGGGACGACAAGTACCGGCCGTGCCCGCTGCTCGTGCGCATGGTCGCGGCCGGGCGCCTGGGCAAGAAGGCCGGCAAGGGCTTCTACGACTACTCCTGACACCTCCCATGGACTTCGCACTCGACCAGGAACTGACCCTCGTGCGCGACATGGCGCGCGACTTCGCCGAGAAGGAGCTGATGCCGCGGGCCGGCAAGCACGACCGCCAGGAGCATCTCGACCGCGAGGTCTTCGCGAAGCTCGCCGAGCTGGGCCTGTGGGGCCTGACGATCCCCGAGGAGCACGGCGGCTCGGGCCTGGGCAACCTGGCCCTGGCCACGGTGCTGATCGAGCTCAACCGCGCCTGCGCCTCGACCGGCGTGACCGTCTCGGTCCACAACAGCCTGGTGGGGGCGCCGCTCAAGCGCTTCGGCACGGCCGCGCAGCAGAAGGAGTGGTTCCCGCTGCTCGCCACGGGTGAGCGGATCGGGGCCTACTGCCTGACCGAGCCCAACGCCGGCTCGGACGCGGCCGCGCTGCGCACGACGGCCGTGCAGCAGGGCGGGGACTACGTGCTCGACGGGACCAAGCTGTTCGTCACGAACGGCAACGAGGCCGGGCTGTTCATCGTCTACGCGCGCACCGACCCGTCGGCCTCCAAGGCCAGCGGCATCTCGGCCTTCCTCGTGCCGCGCGAGACGAAGGGCCTGCGCGTCGGCAAGAAGGAGAAGAAGACCGGCATCCGCGGCTCCTCGACGACCGAGGTCCTGCTGGAGGGCGCGCGCGTGCCCGCCGCGAACCTGCTGGGCGAGAAGAACCGCGGCTTCCAGATCGCGATGGACACGCTCGACGGCGGGCGCATCGGCATCGCGGCGCAGTCCGTGGGCATCGCCCAGGCCTGCCTGGAGGCCTCGACCAAGTACGCCAAGGAGCGCCAGCAGTTCGGGCGCCCGATCGGCGACTTCCAGGCGATCCAGTGGAAGCTGGCCGACATGTCGACGCAGATCGAGGCCAGCCGCCTGCTCACGCTGCGTGCCGCCTGGACGCGCGACCGCGGCGAGCCCTGCGGCCAGCACGCGGCCCAGGCCAAGCTCTTCGCCTCGCGCACGGCCAACTTCTGCGCCGACGAGGCGGTCCAGATCCACGGCGGCGCCGGCTACACCGACGAGTTCCCGGTCGAGCGCCTGTTCCGCGACGCGCGCATCACGGAGATCTACGAGGGCGCGACCGACATCCAGCGCATCGTGATCGCCCGCAAGGTCCTGGCCTGACCGATCGCAGACCGGTCACGGACTTCGCCGTCAGCGTGACCGCACCGGCTCTCCGGGCGCGGCTCCCGCCCGGCCGGTGATCCGGTGCGCGGATCCCATCCCCCGGACCACAGGCTCCCGGGCCGGCTCCAGGCAGGCCCTCCGCCCTACAGCTCGCCGCGCGCCTTCAGGTCGAGCAGCAGGCTCCCCAGCGCCTGCGGCTCGTTGCGCGTCGGCGGCCGGCCGGCCTGGTCGTACTCGTTGACGCCGTGGCAGCTCGTGCAGGTGCGGATCTCGCCGGGCTGCAGCGAGATCCAGTAGCGCTCGTGCACGACCGGCTCGCCGTCCGGGGCGAGGAGCTGCCAGCTCAGCGCGCGCCGCGCGGGCACCAGGGCCGCGACCGAGCCGTCGGGCGCGATGGCCACGCTGCCGCGCGGCGCCGCGGGCGGCTGCGGGTTGAGCGCCGCCGGCTCGTGCAGCGGCTGGGCCAGGACGCGCCGTCCGCTGGCGGTCCCGAAGATCCCGTTCTCGATCCCGCGGATCAGGTCGCCCTGGAACAGGCGCAGGAAGGCGACGTCGTACACGCGCCCGCTGGTGCCGAGCGACGCGACGCCGCCCGGCACGCGCAGGTTGAAGGGCTGCGAGCGGTCGCTCTGGTCGCGGCGCGTCACGTCGCGCGCGACCAGGAGCGCCAGGCCGCGGCTCGCGAGGTAGGCCGTCAGCTCGGCCGCGTCGACGCCCACCGCCGCCAGCACGCGGCGCTCGGGCGGCAGGAGTCCGGGCGCCTCGGTCAGCGGGGGAGCGGGGCGCGCGACGACCTCGACCGGGTCGAGCTCCCACAGCTCGCCGTCGTGCGTCACGAGCTGGTAGGGGTCGAAGTACTGCACGCGCTTGCGCAGGCCCGCCGTCAGCGTCCGGCCGGCCTCCAGGTACCCGTTCGCGGCCTGATCCAGCACCTTCAGGCGGAAGTCGAAGCGCGAGCGCGGCTGGGTGGGCGTGCCGAGGTTCTGCTCCTTCCTCGTGTTCGGCGTGTGCGCGGCGATCCAGCGCCCGCCCGCGAGCGGCAACGGGTTGCGGTAGAAGCCGCTGTGGTCCGGCCCGGGCGTGAGCGTGGGCGCCTGCGTGTCGCGGTGCGTGACGTACTGGACCACGACCTCGTTCGCGTTCGCGCCCGGCGGCGCGGTCACGTGCACGACCTGGCCCGCGGCGTGGGTGTCGAAGGTGCGGCAGTCGATGCCGAGGAAGGTGCCCGGCCGGCGCGGATCCTCGCGCAGCTGGTGCAGCGCGCTCAGCGGATTCCGGTTGGCGACCCAGGGCGGGAAGCTCGCCTGGCCGGTGACGTTCGGGTCGTCGCGGCGGCTGCGCGGGACGGTGCGCAGGAGCTCCTGGCGTCCGACGTGGTTCAGCGTCTCCTCACCGGTGCCGTCCTGGTTCAGGGTCCAGGGCAGGAACAGGTCGAAGGCATTGCCCGCCAGGTGCGCGGCCCAGCCGGCCAGCGGGCCGGTGTAGCTCGGGGTCGCGTTGACGAAGTCGATCCACTGCGGGCGCGGCTCGGGGAAGAGCTCGCGGCTCGAGCCGGTGCGCACCGCGGCCTGGCTCTCATCGGACCAGTTGTAGACGCGGTAGTTGCCGAGCCCCATGCGGTCGAGGTCGGCCTGCTGGTCGCGCTCCAGGTGGTCCCAGCGCGTGAAGACCACGCGCCCGGCCGAGTCCACCAGCGGGTGGAAGAGGCCCGAGGGCGTGTGGTTCATCAGGTAGAGCGCGCCGCTGGCGGGATCGAGGCTCCACAGGCCGGTGGTCGTCGGCGCTTCCTCGTACTCGTCGAGCTGCGGGTAGAGGTGTGGCGCGCCGTCGCGCGGGCGGTCCGACGCGAACAGGATGCGTCCGTCGCTGGCGTAGACCGGGCTGACGTTGTTGCGCCAGCGCGGCTGGTGGCGGACGCGCGTGATGCGCGGCGTGTCGCCCGGGCCGAGCCCGGTGATCTCGTGGAGCTGCCAGACGAAGCGCTCGTCGCGCGGTGCCTCCGGCGAGCCGATCAACATGCTGAACACGGCCTTCGTGCCGCTCCAGTGCACGCACGGCTCGCGCACGGCGATCGAGCCCGCGCCCTGGAAGCCGTCCGGGCGGCCGAAGCCCGCCGCCGCCGTCAGGTTGCGCAGCTGTCCGTCGGGGTAGCGGATCCACAGGTCGCCGCCCCGTGGCGCGTGGCCCGGTCCCGCGCGATGGTTGCCGAAGGTCGAGGCCACCGTCAGGTAGTCGAAGGCGACCGGGACCTGCGTGACGAACAGGATCGGGTTCGTCGTGCGCAGCGGCGGCTCCTGCGCGCGCGGCGGCGCGGCGGCGAGCCCGAGGAACGGAACGGCGAGGAACGGGGCGAGCGCGAGGTGCGGCATCCGGGTGCAGTCGCAGGCAGGGACGCGCGCGCGGTGCGGCCACGCGCGCAAGGCGAGATAGAGAGCGACCGCCCCGGCCGGAATCAACGATGTCCGAAAGTTCGTGCGGGGAACCCGCGCTCCGGCCGTGATGGGGTGAGCCG
>Ga0315910_10000947_pt1 | contig 27289 bp, 17 predicted proteins | sample EdamamesoilMG_FD_204470 | JGI IMG/M metagenome (GOLD analysis project Ga0315910, IMG submission 204470) | Garden soil microbial communities collected in Santa Monica, California, United States - Edamame soil | ecosystem: Environmental > Terrestrial > Soil > Garden | place: USA: California... | reverse complement strand
GGAATGCGCAAGCTTCGTCACCCTCTCCCCAACCCTCTCCCATCAAGGGAGAGGGAGCCCAGACAGAGGTCAAATCGGCGGCTTCTTCCATCCGCCGCTTTGGCTTTCGAGATAGCTCGCGACGGCGATGCACAGATCTTCGCGCCACGGCGCGGCAATCACTTGCAAGCCGATCGGCAGTTTGCCGTCGGCGGAACTGCCGCAGCGAACCACCACCACGGGCCAACCCGAGGAATTGAAGATACCGGTATAGGGCCAGCCGCCGCCGGCTCCACCGCCGCCACCTTCGCCATCAATGGGCTGCGCCGGTTTATTGCCGGTCGGGCAAATGAACACGTCGTAGTCTTTCATCCAATCGAGCATGCGTGATTTCGCTTCGTCCTGTGCTTCCCACGCTTCGATCATTTCGGCCGAGCTCAACGGCTTTGCATTCGCCATCGAGGTCTTGCGTTGCGGCGAAATATTTTTCGTACCCCAACGGTCGGCCAAACGTTGATAGAACGCACCGCCGTCCCCACTCGATAACTTCTGACGCGCAGCGGCCATATCCAGCATTGCTTCCTTCGGCGCCGCCTCTTCGACACTTGCCACTGCGGTTTGCAGCCACTTGGCTGCTTGGCGCACTGTCTTTTTCGTATCGTCATCGGTAGCTTGTCGATCCTTGCCGCCGTTGTCGTCGCAGAACGCGACTTTCAATTTTTTGAGATCCACTTTCGCCGGATCCGCCCAAGGCACCGGCGCACACGAAGCGTCGCGAAAATCCGGACCGCTGATGATGGGTGTAATCAACGCAATGTCTTCGACGCGCCGAGTCATCGGTCCCAATTGCTGCCACAAATCGAAAATGCCGCCGTAGTCGACGATGTGGCCTGTGCGTGGCACGCGTATGCTGGTCGGCTTAATGCCGGCAATGCCGTTAATGTGCGATGGACCGCGAATCGAACCGCCCCAATCGGAACCGATATCGAACGCCGCACCGCCTGCCGCGACGATAGCGCCGGCACCGCCGGACGAACCGGCTGTGGTACGCGTGAGATCGTAGGGATTGTGCGAGGATCCGTACAACAAATTGCTCGCGGCGCTAATGCCGCCTAAACCGCCGAGCGTAAATTCCGGCGTGTTGGTTTTTCCGAGCAGAATTGCGCCGGCTTTGCGTACGCGTGCAACGCAGGTCGCGTCTTGCTTAGGAATGAATTGCTGTCTTCCGTATGTGGCGCCGGTAGTGATCACGCCTTCGGTGTCGAGCGAATCCTTGATCGTCATCGGCACGCCGTGCAGCGGACCGACCCATTCGCCCTTGGCCGCTTTGGCATCGAGCATTTTTGCTTCGCTGCGCGCACGCGCGTACGAATTCATGACCACCGCGTTCAACATATCGTTCACGGCCAGCTGACGATCGATGTAGGCTTCGACCGCTTCGACTGCCGATATCTTTTTTGCGCGAATCTGTTCAGCAAGCTTCGTCGCCGACATGTAGATAATATCGGTGCTCTTATCGGTCGACAGCGCGCGTGCGCTCGGCGATGCGGCCGACGCAGCCGCCGCTACCGTCACAGTGGATGCGAGTTGCAGGAAACTCCGGCGGCTCGCCGCGGCTTTCTCCAGCACTTCAACTTCTTTAGCTTCGATCCAAAATCTAGATTTGCTCATAATGGCAATCTCTTAAGTGGCAAGTGGTTGGCGTTCGATATAAGAGCTTTTAACCTTCTTCCGCGTCTCGCGTCACGCTCAAATCGACGGCATCTGCCAACCACCGGTTTGCTTTTCGACATGCGCCATCGCGGCGATCACGATGTCGTCGCGCCACGGCTGCGCCACCAATTGAACGCCGAGCGGTAGTCCAGCTGCTTCTGTCGAAGTGCCGGCACGCACGACGCCCGCGGGCCAACCCGTGGTGTTGTATTGACTGGTATAACCGCCGCCACCGCGCCGAGCATCGGCAGGCGGTTCATAGTCGAGTGGAATCGGCGCGCGCTGGCTTGCAGGGCAGACGATCAAGTCGTACTTCTCGAACCACGCCAATTGTTCGCTGCGGATGGCGTCGATCTCTTCGCTAAAGCGCGTGAAATCCGCGCTCGACACCACGTCGCCGTCGAGACGCAATCCGGGCGATGCTTGTGTAGTGCCGTGTTTCTTCAACATACGGCGCATGAATTCACGGCCGTCGGCGCCGTTGAACTTTTGACGCACGTCGCTCAACTCACGCATCTTGGGCGGTTTATCCTCTGTGACTTTGCAGCCCAGCTTGCTGAAGTAGTCGACACACTTCTTGGTGAGCTCTTTGATCTCCGCGGTCGGCTCTTGCCAACCGTTGCTCAGATAGTAGGCAACGCGCAGTTTCTTTAAATCCACCTTGGTGTAGTCGCCGAGCGGCACCGGCGCCATCGTTGCGTCCCAATTGTCAGGACCCGACAAAATCGGCATCAGCAAACCGATGTCTTCGACGCGTCGCGCCATCGGTCCGGTTTCTTGAAAGGAATCGAAGGGACCGCCGTAGCCGACAATGTGACCGGTGCGCGGCACGCGCCCCAGTGTCGGCTTCAAGCCCGCGATGCCGTTCGCAAACGCCGGGCCGCGAATCGATCCGCCGTAGTCGCTGCCTATATCGAATGCCGCACCGCCGGCAGCGACGATGGCACCCGCTCCGCCGGAGGAACCGGAAGGTTGATAGCCTAGGTTGTATGGATTCTTCGTGACGCCGTATACCAAATTGATCGTGCCTTTGCCGCCGCCGCCCAATGTGAATTCAGGCGTGTTGGTCTTGCCGAGCAAAATCGCTCCGGCCGTGCGCACACGCGCCACCACCGTCGCATCTTTGCCGGGAATGTAATCCTTGCGACCAAGCGTCCCGCCGGTGCTTAACACACCTGCCGTATCGAAGGAATCTTTTACGGTGAACGGCACGCCATGCAACGGACCTTTGAATTTTCCGGCTGCGGCCATGGCATCGCATTCCGCCGCCTCGGCGAGGGCGCGTTCGCGACAGAATGCAACCACCGCGTTGAGTTTCGGATTCACCGCATCGATGCGCGCCAAAAATTGCTTCACGGCCTCGGTCGCCGTGATTTCCTTGTTACGAATCATCTTGGCAATTTGCGTCGCCGATTTTGCGATAAAGGGCTCCGCTACGCCGTTCGCCAGCGACGGCGTGATACGCGCAACGCCCAGCGTTGCGCCTACCAACGCCGACGTTTGAATAAAGCGCCGCCGCGAGACGCCGCGCGAATCGGTTGTGTCGATGACTTCAGCGTTCATGAGAGTCTCCCCGGATTCCGATGGGTTTTCTGGATGCGTTGGATATTAGAAAGAAAGATTTTCGCCTTTGAGCGCAGGCGTCGAGGCCGGTGCTTTGCGATGCTTGCTGGTGGCTTCGTAACCGCTGGCGACCTTGATCAGCGTCGGTTCGGAGAACGCTCGGCCGATGAACTGCACTGCGAAGGGCATGCCGTCGGAAGCAAAGAACCCGCCGGGCACAACAATGGTGGGCAAGCCCGTGTATGAGGCGATGGCATTGCGGCCGTCGCTGTTGCCGCCACCGCCGCCGGCATTCGGTGGCGCACCGGCGTCGGTGTCGACGATAGTTCGGTACGGCAAGATCACCGCATCGAGTTGATACTTGTCCATCGCCGCAACGATGGCGTCGCGCATCACTTGTTGATGCTTCATCGCGGACACCAACTGCGCGTGATGTTCCAATGGACCGGTCTTAACGGATTCGATGATCGTTGGCTTCACCAGTGTGCCGCCCTTGGCGATCATTTCTTCGACCGTGCGAATCGGCGCCGTTGCGGGCAATCGCGCTAGATACGCATTGATTGCCGCGTAGCGTTCGAACGTGGGCGCACCGGCAAGCGTTTGGCTCTCAGGCAAATCCAAACCGGTCAGCACGGGCTCGACGATGGTTGCGCCCGCTTTCTTGAAATCGGCAATGGCTTTCACGAATAACGCCGTGCCCTCTTCATGCTGCGGCCCTTTGCGAATCATTTCGCTAAGCACGCCGATGCGCGCGCCCTTCAATCCCTGTTTGTCGACGAAGCTAACGTACGGTTGTGCAGGCAACTTGCCGATATTGGCTTGCGTGGCGAGATCGGCCGCGTCGTAACCGGCAATGACATCGAGCACGGCGGCGGCATCGTAAACGGTGCGTGTCATCGGTCCGCCGCTTTCTTGCGACGGCGAACTCCACATCATGCCGGTGCGCGAGATCAAACCGTGCGTTGCCGAAACGCCAACCAAATTGGCCAACGTAGCGGGGATGACGATGGAACCCGTCGTATCGCTGCCCAAACCCACCGTCGCAAACCATGCGGCAATTGCGGAACCGGTTCCCGAACTGGAGCCGCCCGGCGATTTTTTGGCGTTGTAAGGGCTGACGACCGCGCCTCCCAATGTGCTGCCGCCTTGCGTCGCCACGCCGTACCAATCCGATTGATTTAATTTGCCGAGGATGATCGCGCCGCTCTTGCGCAAACGATCGATCACAAAGGCATCGTAGATCGGCTGCGATGTCGCCATCGGCTTGAAACCGCCTGTGGTCGGCATGTCCTTAGTATCGAATACGTCTTTTGCCAGCACCGGAATGCCATGCATGGGCGAACGCGGTCCCTTGGCTTTGCGTTCCGCATCCAGCGCTTTGGCTTCCGCCAGCGCATTCTTGTTCAGATTGATGACGGTGTTCAGCGCCGGGCCTTTTTTGTCGTACGCCTCAATACGCGCCAAATAAAGCTGCACCAATTTCTCCGAGGTCAACTTGCCGTTGCCCATCGCGGCCTGCAAGTCGGCAATACTTGCCGTCGACAGGTCGAGCACGTCGGCGCGCGCGACGGATGTAGATAGCGCAAGCGCTGCAATGAGCGCCGCGATATACGTTCTATGCTTCGGTATCGAGATCTTCATGGCCGGTTCCCCGCTAACGCTTCGCATTGTGATAACAACTAGACGCCACCAAACGCCCCCACCCTGCCCTCGACGTTCTGGATTTGGCTTTACCCCCTCTCCCTCGATGGGAGAGGGAGGGGAGAGGGTGAAGAGTCTCGGCACAATGCGCCCCCTCTCCCTAACCCTCTCCCACAAGGGGAGAGGGAATCAGAGCGCTCGAAATTTCGTTGCAGCCATCACTTAATCGTCTCGCCCTTCAACGCCGGTGTGTTCTTCGGCAACTTGCGCGCCTTGGTGGCTTGTTCGAAGTCGTAGCCGTAGGCCAATAATTTCGGCTCGCTGAACGCCGGACCGAAGAACGAAATCGTCACCGGCAGTCCATCGTTGGTCATGCCGGCAGGTACGATCAAATCCGGAAAGCCGGTTTCATTCGCAATGTTGGTCGCCGATTCGCCGGCCGCCGCGCCTTGCGGTTCCGGCGTAATCGGACGCGCAGGACGGGGTGACGTGGGATAAATCATGGCGTCGAGCTTGTGGGTGGCGAAAGTCGCAAGCACCGTCTCGCGTACCAACGCCAAACCTTGATTCTTGGCGGCGAGATACAGCGGCGCGTTGAGATCATCTTGTGCATCGGAACGCTTCATCGTTGTTAAGCGCCATGGGTTGGTGTAACCGGAGTTCGGCGCTTCTGCCTTGGCGATCAATTCGCTTAAGGTGCGCGGAAATCCCGGCCGCAAGGTTTTCAAGTAATCGCCGATTTGCGCTTTGAATTCAGGCGGATTGATCGCCTGATAAATACTGGCTTTGCCCTTGAGCAAATATTCCGGATAGGTGACGGGATCGACAATGTCGGCGCCCAACTCCTTGAGTTTTGCGATCGCCGCTTCCATCACACGATCGGTCTCTTCGCTTTGCTTGAAGAAGTCGCGCGCGACGCCGATGCGTGCGCCTTTGAGCGAGCCGCGCTTGAGGAACTGCGTGTAATCGGTGTGAAACTTGCCGGCGCTCTTTTGCGTAGCCGCGTCCGCAGTATCGACACCGGTCATGACGCCAAGCGAAACGGCAATGTCGTACACACTGCGTGCCATCGGCCCGCCGGTATCGAAACTCAACGCCAGCGGTACGATGCCGTCGCGGCTTAACAGTCCGTGCGTCGGCTTCAATCCGACAATGCCGTTGGCGGACGATGGGCCGCGAATCGAACCGCCGGTATCGGTGCCCAAACCGAATTGCGCAAAAGTGGCCGCGATCGCCGCACCGGTGCCGCCGCTCGATCCGGCCGGTCCCTTCGTGAGGTCGTGTGGATTCAACGTTTGGCCGCCCATCGAACTAAAGCCGTTCGGCGCACCGCCGCCGGAAGCGAATTCGCTTAAGTTCACTTTCGCAAGAATGATCGCGCCCGCGGCGCGCAGCTTTTTGACGACAAAGGCGTCATCCAGCGGCACCGAACCTTTCAACAACGACGAGCCAGCCGTCGTTTGCAAGTCGAAGGTGTCGAAGTTGTCTTTCAGTACGATGGGGATGCCATGCAAGGGCGAACGCAATCCTTTGGATTTGCGCTCGGCATCCAACGCCTTGGCTTCTTGCAGCGCATTCGGATTGAGCAGAATCACTGCGTTGATCTTCGGTCCCTGCTTGTCGTAAGCCTCGATACGTTTTAGATACAGCTGCGTGAGCTTTTCGGCGCTCAACGTGCCGGACTTGTATGCGGTTTGAATGTCTTCGATGGTGGCATTAGGCAGATCGATTGTCGCGGCTGAAGCGCCTTGCAGAAACGACAAGCTTGCAAGCCCAACAAGCAATGCTTTCGTAGGCTGGGTTATAGCGGTAGCGAAACCCAGCATGCCGCGAAGTACGTTTGATTGGACAGTTGTGCTTTGCATAGGCTGCTCTAATAAGTAAATCGTTCGCCGGGCAACGCCGGCGTCGTGGGCGGTAACTTGCGGTTCTTCGACAGTTGTTCGTAGGCGTACGCCACTTTGAATAAAGTCGGTTCGCTGAATGGACGCCCCAAAATTTCCAGAGCGATGGGACCGTTCTCTTTCTTGGTATAGCCGGCCGGTACCAGCACAGCAGGCAAACCCGCGACTGAACTCAACGCATTGTCTTGATCGACACCGCGTTCCATGTGCGGCGGCGGCGGCATGGTTTTGAACGGATGTACCAAGACATCGAGGCGGTACTTGTCCATCAACGCGATGACTTCCGCTTGCAATGTCTCCTGTGTCGCACGACGGGCCAAGTAATCGGGCTGATGCATGAGCGACCGGAATTCACCGTAGGCTTTCACGATGCTGGGCTTGACCAGCTTGCCGCCCTTGGCAATCAATTCGTCCATGTTCTTGATCGGTGCGTTCGGGCCCAAACGGCGAAAATACAAGTCGTAGGAAAATTGCGCCTCGTAGTAATTGGTGCGCGTATCTTCGAGCAACGGAAACAAATCCAGCCCGGTGGACACGGGATCGACGATTACCGCGCCCGCTTCTTTCATTTGCTTGATCGCCGCCTCGATCAAGGCAATGCCCTCGGCGTGGTGCGCGCCTTTGCGAAACAGATCGCGAAATACGCCGACCCGCGCGCCGCGCAAACCGTTTTTGTCCAAGAACGTCGTGTACGACTCGGTCGGCGTTTGACCGGGCGAGTTAATGGTCATCAAGTCTTCGGCATCGAAGCCTGCAATCGCATCCGTCAAAGCCGCAACGTCGTACACCGAACGTCCCATCGGTCCGCAACGTTCTTGCGCGAATGAGGTCATTATTTGACCGGCGCGAGGAATCAAGCCGCGCGACGGCGCTAAGCCGACGACGCTGTTGTTGGCCGTGGGATTGCGAATAGAGACACCGGTTTCGCTGCCCAAGCCTATTTGTGCGAATGACGCCGCCAACGCGGCACCGGTGCCGCCGCTGGAGCCGCCGGGCGTGAGATCCAAGTTGTAGGGATTCGATGTGCGGCCGAGCATCGTGCTTTGATCGCCCGGCTTGGCGACGCCGAACCAATCGCTCATGTTTACTTTGGCCAAAATAACCGCGCCGGCGTCACGCAATCGTTTCACGACGGTGGCATCGTACTGCGGCTGCGAATTTTTCATCGGCAGAAAGCCGCCGGTCGTCGGCATGTCCTTGGTGTCGTATAAATCCTTGAGCACCACGGGAACGCCGTGCAACTTAGAGCGCGGTCCCTTTGCTTTGCGTTCGGCATCCAATGCCTTGGCGGTTTCCAGCGCTTTGGCATTCAACGTGATCACCGCGTTGATCTTCGGTCCTTGCTTGTCGTATGCCTCGATGCGTTTTAGATATAACTGCGTCAGTTTTTCGGAAGTTAGTGCGCCGGCGTCGAATGCCTTGTTGATATCTTCGATGGTCGCCGTTTGCAGGTCGAACTCGGCCGCTACTGCCCCCGGAGGAGAGACAGTAGCGGCGAGTATCGCCATCACGATTGCCATCCGTGTGGCGCGGACGTTTCCTTTGGTCGTCATTGCCGCTTTCTTTGCAACTAACACTATTAGCCGCTTAGAAATCCAACTTGAGCGAGGCCTCCCACCGAATGCGCGGCATCACCGACAAGATCTGACCGTTGGTGTCGCCGGCCGGCCGGAAGTAAATTTCATCCGTGACATTGAAGCCGTTTACTTTCAGATGCCAATTGCCCTTGTCGTAGGTAATACCTGCGTTGAAGACCAAGGCCGCCGGCACTTCAAGCGTCTTTTGCCGATTGGCGTACACGGCGGAGAACCAGTTGCCGGAAGCCAGAAAGCCCCAGCCGCTCTCGAACCGATACGTCGCCTGCACCGAGGCCTGATCTTCAGGATTGCCGACACGCTCGCGATAACCAGGTGTACCGGCAGGGAGCTGCACGCTGGACCGGCCGCCGTAGAGGAACGCCTCAGCCGGAAAGACTTCGCCGGTTGCCGGATCGACGATGTCGGTGAATCCAACCTGGCGGCCGTTTACCTCTAGGTTGGCAGAGGCATCGACAATGTACTCAGCCTGCTGATGCGTATAGTAGGCGGAGAGGTACAACGCACGCGTGGGCGCGAATTTCACTTCGACTTCCACACCTTCGGTCTTGGTACTGGTCACGTCCGCGCCCGCTGTCGGATCGTCGTTGGCGGAAACATCGTTACGCGACTGCGTATAGGCCGAGAGTGTCGTTTGCAGCTTGCCTCTAAAGAAGCTGCCTTTGATGCCGACTTCGCGCAAGTACGCTTCGCCGATGTGTCCGACCTGAATCGGAGCCACCTCAAGCAAGTTGTTGGAGCCGTCCAACGTAATGCTGGAAACCGCCGCGGTAAAGTACGGCCGCAACCCGCCCGGAATCTGCTGCGAAATACTCGCGCTCCACGACTTACCGCTATCGGTATTTCTTGCCGACGACACGGGCGCCGTGTAGAAAAAGCCGGGGCAGGTAGCCGCTCTGGCTTCGGCTTGGTTGGTCGAAGCAGTGCTCTGACAGGCGATGGCGCCCGCGGCATAGTCCCGCGCCAATTCGCCCGACAATACTTCCGCCGACGTATATCGTAGCCCCGTGCTGGCATTTAAAAAGCCGGTGAGCGGTGCAGTATTTGGCGAGCCCGCATTGTATGTAAACGCCCTACCGTCCTGATTGTTAAACGGCTGGAAGGTGGCCGCTTCCGCACCGGACTTGTCGTAGCGCGCGCCGAGCAATAAGTTCGTCTTGGTTGCAAAATCGATGTCGAACATCACGCCCAAACCGCGCTCGTCGAAATCGGAGTCACGCCAAGTCGTCGCGGGTGCGCCGGTCGCATAGCTGTTATTGGTCAGCTGTGTCCAGAACATCGTGTTGGGGTAGTGCCCGCCGGTGCCACTCGCCGATAAACCCGAGTTGAAGTGAATATCTTGACGATAGTCGAAGTCGCCGCCGGAACTGCGGATGTATCCCGACGTCTCGCGGTAATTAACCGAGGCGAGCGAGTTCACTCGCAACCACTGTGGCAGCCACTCATCCGGCACTCGCTTCGTTACCGTGATTTTCTCTTCCACTGTCTTGATGTACTGGTTTTCGCCGTACGGCAGCCACGAGTCTTTGAAAGAATCGATGTTGTCGTAGAAGAACTGACTGCGGACGGTGAAATCCGGGTTGGTGTCGTAGATCAGATCGATGTAGCCGAGTTTTTGATCGGCATTCTGCTCCCGCTCATAGGCGCCGTTGCCGCGATAATCCACTTTCCGTTTTTTTACGGTACAGGGATTGAGCACGAAACCGACCGGCAAGAAGCCGCTTTGCGGCGTGGGGCCGCCGGCAACAACGGACGGGTCCGAACCGCGCATAAAGTTTGCCATGGAGCACTGAGCGTCGCGCAGCCCTTCAGGCGAATTGAGGTAGGCCTTCATTGCTACGGGAATACCCACGACCGTTGGCCACTGACCTATGGGAATCGGATTGCCGTTCGTATCGTTCTTCCACGCCCAGCGTTGATTGAGATATAAGTTGTTGGTACCCAGGTTGCCGGAACTTGGCGAAGCGGCTAACGCTTCGACGTAGCCGATGCGCCCATCGCCGTCCAAGTCCATGTTCACCAGCGGCCGGCCGCTGATATAGGTGCCGTGATCCAACAGATCTTGGGTCACCCGGTTCATGTATGCGCCCGACGTAACGGAGTTCTGAATCTGTCCGCCGGTTTCAAGCCGGAACGGACCGATGAAGTTGTCGATGTTGGTTGCTGCCTGCAAGAACTTTTGCTTCGCCTCTACGTGCCGCACATAGGTCTCGGAATTCTCCAAGAGACCGACGACGTAGACGCCGCCCGTACGCTCGCCCCAGGCTTTGAACGGCGCACCCGCGCCGAGCTGAATTTCCGCCTTGTCGTACCCGCCCACCGTGCCCTGAAAGTAACCCGATTCCTTGGTCAGATACTTACCGGTCTTGGCGCGGCTCGACTTCGGATCGACTACCGTGTAACCGCCGATCTTGCCCATGCCGAACAAAGGCGAAGGCGGACCTTTCACTACTTCGATATTGTCGAACGCCGACAACACGGTACGAACGTGACCTTGTTGATTCAAGCGCTTCATGCCGCGATAGTAAATATCCGCAGCCACACCGCGTACGTTGATGCCGCCCTGCAAGCCGTAGCGAGTGGTGGTGTAGGTGCCGGGCACCACGCGCGACAGATCTTCGACGGTGGAGACACCGAACAGACGAATTTGTTCTTCGCTGACGAACGACACGGCGCGCGGCGTATCGAGCAGCGGCTTCGCGAAACCGAACGACGATGCGCTGGGCTCGTTGGAGAGTGCGCGCAACGGATCGTCCGTCACAGCCATGTCGCTCAACTTAGTGACGTCCTCGCTCGACGATTCGCTCTCTTCGGCCTCGGCTGCTTTTTCCTCCGCAGCGGCGGCGGGTTCTTCGGCCGTAGCTTCCGCAGCTGTTTCCGCTGCCGCTTCTGCGGCCGGAGTTTCTGCTGGAGCTTGTTGCGCTTGGGCGATTACCCACGGCGTGCATAGCGATGCCGACGCTAACGCCGCATACACCGCATGTTTCAAGACAACCGAACGACTCGACGCATGACGTGATTCGCTCGTAGACGCCACAAGACTCTGATCGACTGCACTCTGCATAACATCTCCCCATCGGTTAACCAATGCACATGAATTGTGCAGTGGCCCTTTGAAGAGTGAGACGCGTCGTTACTGATATCCCCTACCAAGTAGTTTATTGCGGTGCGCTATCGCGTCGATGAGGTCTCAATCGTGCGTAACGCAACAACGCGAGGTTTTCGAAGGATGCAACGCTGTAAACGTTGCTGCGAACCGCGCCGTGCTTCATGCACCGCACGCATCGCAATGATCGGTATTCGTTACGTTGTTTGTTATGTTTATTCGCGATGTTGCGCAACAATGACCGCTATCGAGCGAGCCGTAACCCGCGCTATCGATCGCGCCCCGACTAAACCGGATGGGGCGCAATGAATTTCCTATAACCTATCTCAAAATCGGATTCTTAAGCGTCGGTTAGATTTTGGATCCGTTCGCCCTGAGCTTGTCGAAGGGTTCTTACTCCAAAAGCTGGAGAATTAAGATTGCTTCGACAGGCTCAGCACGAACGGAATGAGCAATGGGTAGATATCCTATCGCCGTTCCAATCATGAGATAGGTTCCTGCCTACTTTACGCTCGCCATTTCTTCGCGAGCGGCTTTGTCCGTGCGCTTGGAGTTCAGTAACTCCCAACCGGGCTCTCCCTTCAAGGGACCGAATGCAGGCGGAGCGCGACGATGATGGGTCGCCGCCTCATAGGCGGAAGCGACTTTAATCAACGTCGCTTCCTCACCGATTCCGGCCCAGAACGCGATGTTGTACGGCAGTGGCGTCGCGAGCTTCGTCGGCGCCGTACCGCTGACCGTCTCGTACTTGGTGCCGTCGGCACTGAGCTTGAACGTGGCGTCGTATACGGTATCGCTGAAGCCGGCGGGCACGAAGACTTCGGGTGTGCCGAGCGAGGCGCCGTAACCGAAACCTTGACGATTGTTCGGCTCATTGGCGCCGCCGATCTTGTTGGGTAGCGTGTTGGTGCTTGGATTGACCAGCACGTCGAGCTTGTTTTGCTCCAACACTTTCATCAAGGCCATGCGCATCGTGTCGCGACGCTTCATCGTAAACGTGATCGCATCGGTGCGAATGTCCATCGGCTTCTTTTCCCAGTTCTTCATCGCCGTGTAGCGCACGTCATTGAAGTACTTGGCATTGGCGTTCAATGTCTCCCAGTTGTACACGCGGCTGTCGCCGCGCTTGAGCAAGTACTGGCCGAATTGAAAAGCGAAGGTGTAACCGGTTACGGTATCCGGGCCGGTCGGCGGATTGCTGAAGATGCGCGACAAGTTCAAGTTGGCGGGCCACGGTGCTTTATGCGATGACGCTGCAATCATGTACTCGCGGCTGGTGACATCGTGGCCCGGCACGGCAAATTCCAACTTACCGTCGGCGGTCTTCCACGACAGTACCTCCGGCATATGGAATGGAATGACTTCGGCGATTGCGTCTTGGAAAGTAAACTTCATGTTGGCAATCGCGGGATCGTCCGGATAGGCCGGATCGACGGTTTCTACCAGTTCGGCACCGAGATCCTTCAGCACTTTCAATTCACGATTGATGCCGTCGCTTATCGCGGCGTCGCTGGGATTTTGTTTCACCATCAATTCTCGAATCACGCCGATGCGCATTCCCGCCAGCGGTTTCGCACCCGGCTTGCTCAAAGCGCCTACGTACGAGGTCTTGGATGCGACTACACGCGGCAGCGCCGTATAGGGATCGCGTGCGTCGAAGTAGCTGCCTGAACTTTTATCGCGGAAAGCGTCCAGCACCAGAGTGGCGTCCGCCATCGTTCGACATTGAATGCCGGGACGATCTTGATAGGGATGAGCACCGATACCGCCGGCGTACGAAATCATTCCTTTGGTGGGCACTAATGTCACTACGCCGTTGTGCGTGCCGGGCGAGCGGCAGGAGCCGCCGGTGGTTTCGCAGATGGAGCACATTACTAAATTCGCGGCCACCGATACGCCGGACCCCGCACTCGAACCACCCGTAACGCGTTCGGTATCGTAAGGGTTGCATGCGACGCCGCCCCACGTTTCACGCGAGCCGCCGTTGCCCAACGTGGGCCGCGTAACTTTGGCGTCGCCGGAAGGATCGCCGCTGCCGCCGTTGTATTCGGCGTTATGCGCTTGTGCGTAAATAATGGCGCCCGCCGCGCGCATGCGCGCTGTGAGCGTGGAATCCATCGGCGCTGCGTCCATCGCATAGTTAACGTCGCCGCCGCCGGTGGAACGCATGTCTTTGGCGTCGTAGACCGCTTTGAACGACATCGGTACGCAATATAGCGGCATGTTTACGGTATCCGGATTGCGGCCGTATTGCTTATCAAGCTCGGCCGCGCGTTCCACCGCGTCGGGATATTTTCGAAATGCATCGCAGGCGGCGGGACAATGACCGGGCAACGCACCCGTCGCGGCATCGCACTCTTTTTTGCAGGTAACCGATCGTTCGCCGCGCAGATTGATCGTTTCCAAGCCGTTTACTTGGCGAGCATTCGGCATTCCCACGACCATGCCGAATTGCTGTTGTACGGCGGGATTGGAAAGCGTGGGCTCCATGCGCCCGTAGTCGGGCGTTAACCCTTTGTACTTATCGAAGTCCGGGAAAAGTTTTTTGATCGCAACAGTATCGGTCGCAAATTTAAGCGGCGCGCCGCCGCGCACTGTGCCTAAAACTTTTGGCGCTTTGGCACCGTCAGCGGTCACGAGCTTTGTGCAGGAGCCATTGTAGGCGGCAGCGCGCGCAGCGTAGGCTTCGACGATCTGTTTGCACGTCACATCGCCGGCGCGAATACCGGCGTGAATACGCTCGATTGTGGCTTCATGCAGCTGGAACGGTTCCGCTGCCTGGACCGAACCGCTCAGAACAAGCGCCGACAACAAATACCGAAAGACTATACGCGCTGACATGGACGCCTCGCTTCGATCCCCGGATCGTGTGTTTCGTGTGTGCTTGACGGTTCTGGCGGAATGACGCCAATAGTTGAGACGTGCGCGACGCGCGAGTCCCTACTTTCGAAACGCGAAATGCGTGCGGATTTTTTGCGTCCCTAACCCGCGATCGTGCTAGCTCGACCAACAGAGCTACTCGGCAGCCGTGCTACTTGCTGCGCAAGCCTGCAATTCCTTCCCGATAAAATGCGAGCGTCTCTTTGGGCCTGAAGCGCGGCGTACACCACATAAAGCATTCGATGAGCTGTGTTTGCGGAATGGCACCCGGCACGTTCGTCCATGGACGCACCGCACTTTCGTACACCATGAACACTTCTTCGCGCGCGCCGATTAAGTGCTCCAAGTCTGCAGCCCAGATTTCTATACCCACGGCAGGCGGATGTGCGGTATCGAGCGGCGCTTCGCGGAACCTCAGTTGTCCGTAGTCGAACTCGAAAAGTGCCGCCGCAGTGCCGTTCTTTAGCAGCACGCCGAAGGTCGGCGATAGCGGCACATTGACCATCGATTTTAAATAGTAAAGCGCTTCCATCAATTTCGGCGCGTGTGCACCAAGCACACCGCCGAAGTCTTCGACGATGAACCGCCGAACTTCGGCCACCTGCTGCTGCGGCAATTCGCGCACGCCTGTCCACGGCGGATAGGGATCGTTGCGATCAATTGCTTCTGGCTTGAAGCTACGATCCGGAGCGACTGTCGCTGCGCCGATCGGCGCTTGATCCACACTCAGCTCCGCGCCGCGTAACGTAAAGCGCATGCCGGGTATGCCCTCGTACCATTCGACCTGCGGGACAATGCGGCGCGCCGCCTCAGTCAGCCAACCGTTGTCGACGCTGAAATAACTGTGATTCAGCACGCCCTTGTCGCCCTTGAAGCTCCAGCCCTGTCCGGCCACGACGGCACGGCGCGGCTTAAATTGCCGCACAAACTCCAACGTAGTGCCCACCACTATGGCGCGCGACTCCAAATAGGAATTTTCGTCGTCGATCAATGCATGCCGCGATTCGATGAAGTTGTTGGTGAGATTATCCAGCGTGCGCTGCGGGCAATGCGCCGCCAGCCACGCAAACAAATCCGGATGCGGCACCGTATCGATCGCGGTAAGAAAGCTGGCGCGCGAGTCGTCTTCCACCAGCAGCGCGTAGACATCCGGCTCGAGCGTGTTGTATAGCGCGGGCAGCGGCGTCACCTTCAGCCCGTTGAGATTGAACGTTTGCAGCGCTGTGAACCGCTCGACGCGAAAGCCAAGCTCCTCGATTGCGCGTCCCATCGCATAAGACGCCAAGTCCGAAATAAGAATGCGACAACGCTTCGGCAAGCGATTGAGAGTGTCGAGCGAGAAATGATCCGCGTGCTCGTGCGAAATGATCACGGCATCGATGGGCGCCATAGCGTTGAAATCCAATTGCCGCGGCGGAAACACCGGCAACCGCACATCACCATTGCCCATTTCCTCGTAAATGGGATCGAGCAAAAAGCTCCGGCCGCGATCGTTCTCGAATTGCCAGCCTTGATGACCGAGAAAAGTAATACGCATATCAGCGGAAGGATTTCTTTACGGCTGCCTGCCAATGCCGGTCCGGCATTGTTTGTGCGAGCACATCGCCCAACGAGTCGCCGGTGCGTGCGCGAAAATAGCGTTCGTTGGTGAGATTGAAGCCATCGAGTTTTAGCAGCCAATCGCCCCGCGACCAACCCAGCCCCGCGTTGAATACATAGCTTTCCGGCAGCGTAACCAAACAGAGCCGGCCCGAACACGTGGATGAAAAATAGTTTCCGCCGGCAGTGGCGGTGAATCCGCGCGGGAATAGGTACGTCACGTTGACGCCTACTTGAGTGCTGGGATTGCCCTGTTTTTCACGATACTCCGGCATGTTGGCGGGCAGCACTACGCGGCTGCGTCCGCCGTATAGAAACGCTTCGGCCGGATAAATCACATTGCCTTGCGCGTCGGTTATATCTTGAAAGCCCAGCAGACGCGCATCGACCAGCAACGTGCCGCCCACATTGGGGGCGTAATAGGTGTGTTGATGCAAACCATACAAAGCAATTTGCGAGCGACGCGACCAGTTCGCGGTCATTTGCAGTTCCATGCCTTTGGTCTGCGTTGCGCCGGCATAAGCATTGAGCAGCGCCGGATCGTCCGTGGCGTCGATGTCGATGCGCTCCTGCTCGTATGCGGACAGCGTCGCGTAAAGTCGGCCGCCGAAAGCGCTCATCTTTATGCCGGCTTCCATTAGCGATGCATTGCCAAGATGTCCGTTATTGATGATTACGTTGGTGAGCATATTGTTATTGGCGTCCAGCACGATGCTGGATTCGGCGTAAGTAACGTAAGGATGAACATTGCCGGGAAGACGCTGCGACACACTGGCGTTCCACGAGACACCGCTATCCCAGCGTCGCGCCGCCGCGTCTGCGGTGGTGAAGCGGCCCGGATTCGCCGCAGTGCCGACTACCGCATTGAACTGCCCCGCGTAATCGACGTTCTTAGCACGCGAACGATCGAAGCGGCCGCCCACCAGCACATTCGTATTGCGCCACAAATCCACATCCAATAAGGCACCGGCGCCGTACTCGGAAAACTCGGTCCGATAAATACCGCCCCAAGGATAGCCGTCGCTATACAGATCCGGATTGTCGTACCCGTTGTTGAACGTCGTATTGGGCGTCATGCCACCCTGACTGGCGATCCAATCGGATCCCAAGGCATCGGTGCGATGCGTGCTGAAATCGCCGAATAAAGATTTGCCCAGCGACACAGTGTTGCGATAGTTGATCGATAGAAGGCCGTTTACTCTTAGCCATTGCGGCAACGTCTTGAAACGCTTGCCGACGGTAAATTTATCTTCCCAAACGAACACCGTTTGCGTGGTGCTGAACGGTTGATTGGAGGTTTTGTATTGATCCATGCCGTCGAAGAACACTTGATTCTTCATCGTGAAGTCCGGGTCTTGATCCCAAATCAAATCGACGAACAGCGTTAAGAAATCCGCTTGCAGTTCGCGTTCGAACGCCGCAGCACGTTGAAAATTCATCGTGCCGTAACCGACCGTACGCGGATCCAATGCCATACCGATGGGTACGTACCCGGACTGTGGCTGTGGACCGCCGACGCCCTGCGCCCGCAACACACCGGTTGGATCCGCTTCGGGATGCGCGGTCAGGTAGTCGAACAGTGACTGCGGTATGCCGGAGACTTTCGGAAACTGCGTTATCGGCAGCGGCATCCCGTTGCCGTCGCGCGGCCATGCCCACGTTTGCAGCAAGGGCTGATTGTTGGTGCTGAGAGATCCTTGCACCGGCGATGCGCTTTGCATCTCTAAGTAGCCGATGCGGCCGTTGCCGTTGCTATCCAGATTCATAAGCGGGATACCGCGAATGTAGCGGCCGTTATCCACCAAGTCTTGCGTGAAGCGTCCGGTCAGCGCACCGGCTGTTTCCGAATACTGATAGCTCGCGCCCGTTTCCAGTCTGCCGCTGCCGGCAAACTCGTCGATGCTGATGGCGGCTTGCAGAATGCGTTGTTTCACCGGCACACCGTCCGAATACGATCCCGAGTCTTCGAGCAAGGCGTACAAATAGTAGCCGCCGCGCTTATCCCGCTGTTTGAGAAAATCGACCGGACCGCCGATGCCGGCGGAAAATTGTCCGCGGTCGTAATCGCCGAAGCCAATTTGCGTGAAGCTTTGCGTTTCGGTGAGATAACCGCCGCTCTTTGCTCGGCCGGACTTGGGCACCATGTTGGTGTAACCGCCGATCTTGCCCATGCCGTATAGCGGCGACGCAGGACCGCCGACGACTTCTATGCTGTCCATCGCAGCCAGCACGCTGCGCCCATGCCCTTGCAGCGTCAGTCGCTTCATGCCGCGAAAATAAGTATCCGCAGGTACATTGCGGATGTCGACCGAGCCTTGGATGCCAAAACGCGTCGTCGTGAACACGCCCGGCACGACGCGCACCAAATCCTCCACCGCCGACAACTCAAAGCGATCGATAGCCCCCTCATCGATAAGCGTTATGGAACGCGGCGTTTCCAACAGCGGTTTATTGAATCCGAAGGCGGCGGTACTGAAATCGTTGGCGTGCGTCTGCGGCACGTCGGTGAAAACGTGAATATCGCTGAATGCCGCGGTCTCGTTTGTCACAACGGGTTCCGGCGCGGCGGCAGCAACTGCGGGCTCCGGCTGTTCGCGTGTTTCCGGCGCGCGTACCGCGATGGTTCTATCGTTGGCGTAGACCCAAGTGAGACGACTACTCGACAATGCCATATCGAGAATCTCACCGACCGTCGCGCGCGCCTCTAGCGCGGTGATTTTGCGGTTCGCGACCGTGCTGGGGTCGTAAACGACCTGCCACCCGGACTGCTCGCTGATTTTTGTAAGCGCGTCGGCAAGACTGCCGTCCGGAATCGAGAAATTGACCAATCGCGCGGTTGCAAGCGCTGCTTCGTCGCGCGGCATTCGATTGGTTTGCGCACGAACATCTACGACTGCGGCGAAACCACACAATGCGGTAATCGCAAAATACGCAATCGCTTGACGGCGCGGCATCGCGGGTTACCTCGCACCAACGGCCGCTAAGCTGTGATGCGGCACTCCGCCGAAAAATCCGATCGCGCGGCGTAATGTCGTTGTCGGCGCGGCCGTTACGACCGAACCAAGATTGCGCTCAATCGTCGTAACGCTTAAACAGAATGATTTCGTGGCTGCCGCCATCGACCACGCGAATCGGTAATATCTCTGCAATGGCACTCACTATCGACTGACTGTCGCCCGCAATAAAGCTACCTGCCACTTCCAACTTCGCCAGTGACGCGTCCGCCAGCCGGACCTGTTTGCCGGAGTAGCGATTTATTTCGCGCAACGCGTCGCCAAGCGGCGCGCCGCGAAACACCAACCACCCGCGCGACCAACTCGTTTCGGTTTGCGCGTCGACAGTATAACGAACGTGCTCGCCGGACTTTCCGGCAGCAATGCGCAATTGCTCGCCCGGTATCAAACGTTCGCGCCAACCATTCTCGCCGCTGACCGCCACCGAACCTTCGAGTAGCGTAACAACGGTTTGCCGCTCACCGACGGAGACCTCGAATTGCGTCCCCAATGCTACGGTTTGCGTGCCGTTCGCGCTTACGATGAACGGTCGCGTTTTATCGTGAGCCACCTCGAATAGCGCTCTACCCGATACCACTTCGATGCGCCGTTCGTTCTCGCGCAACGACACCGTAATTTTTGCGCCGGCATCGATGTGCGCCACCGAGCCGTCGGCCAGCACCACCTGCCGCGCCGATTTTTCCGGCGCCGCCAAGACAATCGATTCGACGGACGCATCGACGTTGGCCTGCTGCCAGGCCATAGCAATCCAAACCGACAACGTCGCCAGCAGTGCACTCGCGGCCAAAGCCAGCGGGACGCGGCAGCGCTTGTCTTTCAACCGACTCAATCGATATCGGACTCCGCTCGATTGACTGTTCGACAACTTAGGCCCTTCATAGGCCGGGGCGGGCGTCTGCAATGCACGCTCGGTCAATGCCCGCAAGCGATCGTCGAGTTCCAATGCACTTTCGATCCGTTTGGACGCACGTTGCACCTGCAAGAAGGCGGCGTCGTTTGCGGCACTTGCCTGCCGCCAACGCGCACAGTCCCGTCGTTCCGCATCGGAACAGTCGGGCGCGGACAAGCGCGCGCACCATTGCGCGGCTTCCCCCAGAGCAAATTCGTCCTTCGAGTTTTCCATAGACGCTAAGACGTAGCGATATTTCGTCCCCCTACCTTGCGTGCGCAAATTTCCAAAGCGTGGCTGATATGCTTCTCGACCATCTTTACCGAGATGCCGCAATGGACGGCAATCTGCGGATAGGTCATGCGTTTGGCACGGCTGAGCAAGAATACCTGCTGGCACTTTGGCGGCAAAGCGTCTATCGCCGCGTACAAAATCTCCAGATCCTGCGCCGCCGCCACTTCGCGCTCGGGCGTAGGCTGATCGGATGCCAAGTCCATGTCGTCGATCGGATAATGGTCCGACATCCGTCGCGACTGCTCGGAGCGGCCCAAATCGTGCGCGACATTGATGGCAATACGGAACAGCAAGGAGGGAGCGGACTGCACTTCACGCGAGCCTTCGTACTGCATCATGCGGATATAAGCTTCTTGAGCCACGTCGGCGGCGTCTTCGGCGACGCGCAAGCGATTTTTGAGGAATCGCAACAATGAATCGTGGTAGCGGCGAATTACGCCTTGCACCGAGAGCGCCTCCGGAAGGCTGGTGCCAACCAAGGAAACATCTGCGGGAACCGTGTCTTCCCATCTCGCGCTCATGGTATTGCCTCTCTCTGAATCGCATGCCCATCTGCGTGGCTTGCGAACAGGAATAAGCATGTAACGTGCCAAGCGTCACAAACAATGCTGCAACGCAGGCCGATCGGGCACGGACACAAGCTACGTCAATCGACGTAGTAAGCGATGGAGTGGCGCTAACGCCCTAGTTTCTAAGCCGATTCTTTGTCGGATGCTTTTCGACGTCGGCAGACAATCATTTGTTCCAATTAACTGTTGCGGAGCCAACATATTTTTGCGGCGGCGCCATGCACAGACTTTTACTGCGCGAACGCAGTGCATCGGGATTGCCTACATCGCTACAGCAAAGTGCAAACTTTTCTCAGCGAAAGTGAGCGTATTCTCAATCGAATGTAGTGTTTAACGAAGCAACGTAGGGTGCAGTCGATTTACTTCGTCTGCATCTAGATGCCTATCAGTTTGCAGCGGTTTGACGCGGCACGATGAATCGCATGTCCGCAAGTTGTTCCAACTCGGCCGCGTCGTACACTGCTTGATGCAGCAGCTGTAAGCGCGACCACTCCGGCGGAATGTCCGGATCGAAATGCACGATGCTCGACGGCTCGGGCCACGCAAATTCGCGTTTAAAGGGCACTACTTTCATATTCTTCGCTCGCTGCTTATGTGCGTAACAGCCTAGCGTCGCAAACTACCGCGATGAATCGTACCGAAGGGTGGTTATGTCGATTTCTTTCGGCCCGGGAAGAACGCCCTAGTCCTTAATATGTAGTCGCGGTACGCAGGACGTCGATTGCCGATGTCCTTCTCCAATAAAGACACACCCGACACCTTGAGCAACAACACTGTCATCAACAGCGGTGCGGGCAGGCTCCAGGCTCCGCCCGCCGAGCACGCAATTAAATAAAAGCCCCACCATACGCAGCACTCGCCGAAGTAGTTGGGATGCCGCGAATATCGCCACAGGCCGACGTCGAGCACGCGATCGTTGTTGGCCGGATTGGCTTTGAAGCGCGCCAATTGCCAGTCGGCGATGGCTTCGAAACACGTGCCGAATACGACGATCGACGCGCCCAAGTAATCGAGCATGCCGATCGGGGCGAAGCTAGTCGCTCCGGCCAGCAATGGCATCGAAACAATCCATGCCAGCACGCCTTGCAAAAGAAATACGATGTACAGACTCTTGAACGCAAAGCGCGGTTGATTGCGGGCGCGAATGCTACGGTAACGACGATCCTCGGGTTGCCCCCAATTGCGCGCGGTTAGATACACACACAATCGCAGCGCCCACAGTGCTACCAGTATCAACAGCAGCGTATCGCGAGGCGCATTACCCATACTCATGTAGACGTAGGTCGCTACCGCCGCGAGAAACAACAACGACCACAAGCTGTCGACGATGCTGACATCGCGACGCCATACGCTGAGCAGCCAAGTCGCTACAGCCAGCGCGAGAATGTCGATCAGCCCGGCCAGATAGGCATGGAAGTTAAACGGCAGATCGAACATATTCATGCTTCTCCGTGCACGTGAGAACTACGACGCGAATGCTGCACGGCGCATCCGGATACACGCGATCGGCTACCAGCCGCCGCGCGATTTGGGCCGCGACTTAACGACCACGCCGAAGATGAATCCCAACACCACCAAGCCGCCGCCGAACAGCATCCACATTTGCAACTCGTTTCGACGCAGCGACTTGATCTGCGCATCTTGTTCGATCTTGACGCGCTCGAGTTCGGTGGTTTGACTCTTCAGCGTTTTATTTTCTTCGTAAGTGGCGACCGCATTGGCGGAAACGCGACGAATCTCATTCAACTCGGTCTGCAATTGTCGAATCTGTTTATTGAGATCGCTGGCGTTGGACTCGGCGCTACTGCGGGCACTTTGCTCGGTCTTTACTCCTTGCCGCAAATTGGTCATCTCCGCGGTAAGCGATTCGATCCGCTTGGTAGCGGTAGCCAGGCGATCGCGTGCCGGCACCTCCGCCGCGAGATATTGAGTCGGCACCCAACCGTCCGTGCCGTTGGTAGTGCGAACCTGTGTGAAGCCGCTGCCGTCGTCCTTGGTGACAATTTCCAGTGCGGTGCCGCTCGGCAATCCGGCATGGATGATTTTGTGGCCGTTAGTGGGACCGCGCCGCAACGGCACCGTCAACTGATCGGTGATGTATTGAGTTTCCGCAACAGCGAGATTCGCCAACAAGGCAAGCAGCAAAGCGGGCACTGTGCGCCGTTGCAACATAGGTGCTCTCCACATCGATCGCGCTTCGCGCGGTAAACCAAATTAAGTGCGCATCTTAGTGAACATCGCGACTTAGCGACACTGTCGCCAAACGCGGTCGACGTTTACAGAGCAGCGCCGCCCCGCCAAAATGGGCGATCGATTATGAACGACCCACACACGCTTGTCGCACTTCGCGCGCGACGCCGCATCGCGATGCGGCTGATCCCGTATCTTTTCGTTCTATATATCATCGCCTTTTTGGATCGCGTGAACGTCGGCTTTGCGGCCCTGCAGATGACGGGCGATTTGGGCTTTACGCCCGAAATTTACGGCTTCGGCGCCGGCATCTTCTTCATCGGCTACTTTCTGTTCGAAGTGCCGGGCACCGTCCTGGTGGAAACCTGGAGCGCGCGCAAATGGATCGCCCGCATCATGATTTCCTGGGGTGTTATTGCCGTCGGCATGGGATTCATTCAGAACGCCGCGCAATTTTACTGGTTGCGATTTTTGCTCGGTGCGGCGGAAGCGGGGTTTTTCCCAGGCTTGCTGGTGTATCTAAGTCATTGGTTCCGACAAGAGGACCGCGCGAAAGCCGTGGCGTTATTCATGTCCGCCGTGCCGGTGGCCACCATTGTCGGTGCGCCGATTTCCGGTTTGTTAATGGAATTGGATTGGCTGGGTCACGCCGGATGGCGCTGGCTCTTCATCTTGGAGGGCTTGCCGGCGATTGTCTTCGGCGTCATCACCCTATTCTTTCTTACCGACCAACCCGCGCAGGCCAAGTGGCTGCCCGCGGATGAACGAGAATGGCTCGTCGGCGAACTAGCTGGCGAACGGGCCGCCAAACTTGCGCGCGGTTCGGTGTCGATATGGCAGGCCTTTAAGGAGCGCGAAGTATGGCTCTTGGCGCTCGCCTACTTCGGCATGGTGAACGGGCTGTACGGCTTCAACTTTTGGCTGCCCACTATCGTCAAGCAGCTGTCGGGCCTATCGAATCTCGGCTCGATTTTGCTTACCGCCGTTCCTTATTGTGTAGGACTAACGGCAATGTTGTTGCTCGGCTGGTCATCCGATCGCAGCGGCGAGCGCCGCTGGCACACGGCAGTGCCGATGATGATCGCCGGCATTGGATTGTTCTGTGGGGCGATGCTGCAACACCACACCATCGCGGCCATCGCGCTGTTCTGCGTCGGCGCCATTGGCATCTTCGGACACTTTCCGAGTTTTTGGTCGATTGCCTATAACCGGCATGCCGGCGTGACCGCCGCAGCCGCAATCGCGATCGTGAATTCGTTCGGCAATCTCGGCGGCTTCGCGGGACCTTATGTGATCGGCTTCATCAATGCCCAGACCGGTTCCTTTGTCGGCGGCATTGTGTATTTGTCGATTAATGCCGCCGTCGCCGCATGCTGTATCGCTGCCGTGCGCATCGCCGGGCGCACATCTTGATCGTTCACCCGATCACGCGGCGTGCAAAACTTTTTATTGTGCGCTTGGGTATTTTTCCAAAAGAGTATCGATTAATTTCTGCGCTTCGGCATCGGTAATGTCCTGGCCTGCAATGCGCATTTCGTACGACGCCGTCCACACTTGCGCTTTACGTACAGGATCGACCGCGTCCAATGTCATCGCCGCAACGCTCTCGTTGCGCTTGCCGACGGGAATGCTCATGCCGACGCCGCCGCCGACGTTGCCCGAACCGCCGCCCGCACCGACGCCGATGCGCATGCCGGATTCTTTGGGCCGCTCGTAAACGCGCAACGCATAACTGATCTGCACATCCGGAGCAGTGTCGTTAAGCGCATAGCCCTTGCTCTGCAGCGATGTGACTACGGCGTTGCGCACTCGCTGCGACACCAGAGAATCGGCAGCTTGCGCACCCTCTTTCTTATCGCCCGCAAACCAGCCGAAAGTCTTGTACGCGGCAATGTTGGTGTTGGCATCTTTATCGACGCGTACTTTCGGTTGACTGGCGCACGCCGCGAGCAGAACCGACGCCGCGGCAACCGAACACAACTTCACGATCTCGCGCATGACATTTACCCTCGTTGGTACCGCCACTGTCCCACTTTGTAAGGAATCGCGTCAAGCTGCGCGCGTTACGGGGAATCCCCGTAGGAGCGCCATTCCTTGCCGACGATAAGCCGTGCGCCGCGGGAGAAATTGAGATACGACCACGCCCATTGGATTAGCACCGACAAGCGATTACGGAAACCGTTCAGATAATAGATGTGCACCACCAGCCAAACCCACCAGGCAAAGCGGCCCGCCAATTTAAACCCGCCCATCTCAACGATGGCTCGTGCACGGCCGATCGTAGCCAATTTGCCTTTATCCGCGTAGACGAACGGCTCGCGCGGTTTGCCTTTTAGATCGCGCGCGATCATGTCGGCCACATACACGCCCTGTTGTTTGGCGACGGGCGCAACGCCCGGCAACAGCGCGCCGTTCTTGTCGAGACAGTGCGCCAAGTCGCCTGCGACAAATACCTCGTTGTGCTCCGGCACGCTCAGATCGTTGTTTACGATTACTCGACCCACGTTGTCGACCGGGATACCAAGGCTTCGCCCGATGTCGGCCGCCCGCACGCCCGCAGCCCACAACACTGTCGACGACGCTACGTTTTCCGCACCGACCGTGACTCCTTCGGCCGTTACGGCGGTTACTCGCGCCGACGTCCAAACTTGCACGCCCAGCGATTCCAAATCGCGCATTGCGCGCGCCGACAGTTCTGGCGCAAACGCCGGCAATATGCGCTGCCCCGCCTCGACCAATATCACGCGCGTTTGACGCGGATCGATGCTGCGGAAATCGCGCGCCAGTGTGTAGCGACTCATCTCCCCGATTGCGCCGGCAAGTTCGACGCCGGTCGGACCGCCACCGACAATGACGAAGGTAAGATGCGCGCGGCGTTTTTCCGATTGCGGTTCGCGTTCCGCCGCTTCGAACGCTTCCAGAACTCGGCGTCGCACTTCGGTTGCTTGAGGCAGCGTCTTGAGTCCCGGGGCGAACGGCTCCCACTCTTCGCGGCCGAAATACGCATGTTTCGCTCCACAGGCAACCAGCAAATAATCATAGGAAAATGCGCCGCTGTCGGTCGCGACTTGTTTGGCGCCGAGATCGACGCTATGCGCTGCCGCTTTAATGACGCGCACATTGCGACGGTCGGCCAACATGCTGCGAATCGGCACGGCAATATCGGCGGGGCTTAACGCAGCCATCGCCACCTGGTAGAGCAAAGGCTGAAAAAGATGATGGTTCTCGCGATCGATCAGCGTGATATCGATGTCGGCAAGGCTGCTGAGCCGTTTAGCAGCGTTCAATCCGGCGAATCCCGCGCCTACAATCACGACTTTCACTCTGCGACTCCTAATCCGTAGCGGCGACGATGCCGCAGTGCATATACATCCGGCGATTGCAGCTATCGTACCAGCGCGTGAACGGCTGCCGGAGACGATTGCACGCCAGTACTTCGATGGCGCAAGGCGTAACAAATCGCTCCCGTTGTTGCAGATGCCTGACTTAGAGCACACTCGATTGTGAAATGACTCATAAAAAGGAAAGCCACGCATGACCGCAACCGCATCGACTCCTGCAAATAACGGTCGCCCATTGCGCTTCGTTATCATCGGCGCCGGTGTGGCGGGCATCATGAGCGCGATCCAGCTTAAGGCCGCCGGCTACACCGATATTACGATCTTCGAGAAAGCCGCTCGACCCGGCGGCACCTGGCGCGACAACACCTATCCAGGCGTCGCTTGCGATATCCCTTCGCACTTCTATAGTTACTCATTTGCGCCCAATCCCGAGTGGAGCCGTCGCTATGCTCCGGGCGCGGAGATTCAAGCCTATATCGAGACCGTGCTGCACCGTTACGGCATCGAACCCTGTATCCGCTATCGCGAAGAAGTCATGCGCGCGGAATTTACTGCGGGTCGATGGCGTCTCCAAACTAAGCAAGGTCATTGGGATGTAGCCGATGTCCTCATCGCGGCTACCGGCGTAACGCACCACCCGCACATTCCGGATATTGCGGGCTTGCATAGCTTTGCCGGCGACGTATTTCATAGCGCGCGATGGGATCACGATGTGGAGTTGGATGGCCGGCGCATCGGCATCGTCGGCACGGGTTCCTCCGCCGTGCAACTGGTTTCCGCTCTCGCCGCTCGCGCCGGTATGTTGTCGCTGTTTCAACGGACGGCTCAATGGATCATGCCGCAAGAAAATGTCGACTACACAGCCGAAGAAAAAGCCAACTTTCGCACCGATCCGAGCGCGATGAGCAGCTTGCGAGCAAAGTTGGCGCAGCGATTTACCGCCAATGTAGCGAACGCGTTCGTGGATGCGGACTCCCCGGAGCTCAAAGCGATAGAAGATGCGTGTCGCGAG
>Ga0315910_10000945_pt1 | contig 27340 bp, 24 predicted proteins | sample EdamamesoilMG_FD_204470 | JGI IMG/M metagenome (GOLD analysis project Ga0315910, IMG submission 204470) | Garden soil microbial communities collected in Santa Monica, California, United States - Edamame soil | ecosystem: Environmental > Terrestrial > Soil > Garden | place: USA: California... | reverse complement strand
TGCCAGCCTCGAGGACGTATTCGTCGTGGCGACCAGGCGCAACCATGGCCGCTGAACGCTTCACCGCCGCGCTGCGCCGCGTGCGCGCCGTGGCGCTCAAGGAAGTCCGGCAGCTGTCCCGCGACCGCGTGACCTTCGGCATGATCGTCGGCGTCCCGCTGATGCAGATCCTGCTGTTCGGCTACGCCATCAACTTCGACGTGCGCAACCTCGCCACCGTCGTGCAGGACCAGGCGCACACCGCGATGTCGCGCGAACTCATCGCGCAACTCACCGCCACGCAGGTGGTGCACGTCACGCACACCACGGACTCCTCTGCCGAGCTCGACAAGCTGATGCGCGAAGGCCGCGTCAGCATGGCGGTGGTCATTCCGCACGACTTCGAGCGGCGCCTGCAGTCGACCTCGCGGCCCGTGATCCAGATCCTGGTGGACGGCTCGCAGCCCAGCCTGTCCGGCGTCGCCGCGGGCATCGCGTCGCTTCCCATGCTCACGCGCCACGGCCTCGGCCCCTACTCTGGCGGCGAGCGCATGACGCCGCGGCGCATCGAAGTGCGCACGCTCTACAACCCGGAGAAGCGCACCGCCGTGCAGATCGTGCCGGCGCTGATCGGCGTCATCCTTTCCATGACCATGGTGCTGTTCACCTCCGGGGCCATCGTGCGCGAGCGCGAGCGTGGCAACCTGGAACTGCTGATCGCCACGCCGCTGAGCTCGCTGGAGCTCATGGTGGGCAAACTACTACCCTACGTGGGCATCGGCCTCATCCAGACCACGATCATCCTCATCGTGGGTTCGGCGCTGTTCCAGGTGCCCGTGGTGGGCCACCTGCTGGACCTGTACGCCGCCGCGCTGCTGTTCATCATCGCGTCGCTGGGCCTGGGGCTGTTCGTCTCGACGCTGGCGCACACGCAGTTCCAGGCCTTCCAGCTCGCCTTCGTGACCATGCTGCCGTCCATCCTGCTGTCGGGTTTCATGTTCCCTTTCGAGGGCATGCCGCGCGTCGCCCAGTGGATCGCCCAGCTGCTGCCGCTGACCCATTTCAACGTGATCATCCGCGGCGTCATGTTGCGCGGGGCCGAGTTGCCGGAACTCTGGCTCCAGATCGGCAAGCTCCTGATATTCATCACCGCGATGATGCTGATCGCCGTCTCCCGCTTCAAAAAGCGCCTCGATTAATGCCGAAGACGGTGCCGGGTTCAGGATCCGGCATTGTTTCGAAACAGGGGAATCAGCCGCTAGACTCGCGGCATGAGCCAGCTTTCCCGCGCCACGCGTTTTCGCGACCTGCACGCCAGCGGCACCTTCGTCATCGCCAACGCCTGGGACGGCGGCTCGGCCCGCATCCTCGGATCGCTCGGCTTTCCGGCGCTCGCGACCTCCAGCGGCGCCGCGGCCGGCACGCTCGGCCGCCTCGATCACGGCATCACGCTGGAAGAATCGCTGGCGAACGCCCGCCTGATCTGCGACTCGACCCACCTGCCCGTCTCGGCTGACCTGGAGAAAGGCTTCGGTGACGCGCCCGCCGACATGGCGCGCGCCATCACGCGCGCCGCCGAGGTAGGACTGGTCGGTGGCTCCATCGAAGACGCCAGCGGACAGAAGGACGCGCCGATCTTCGACATCCACCTCGCCGCGGAACGCATCGCCGCGGCCGTCGAGGCCGCGCGCGCGCTGCCCTTTCCTTTCACGCTCACCGCGCGCGCCGAGAATTTCCTGAACGGCCGCGCGGACCTGGACGACACCATCCGCCGGCTGCAGGCCTACGAACGCGCCGGCGCCGACGTGCTGTTCGCCCCCGCGCTTCCCGACCTCGCGGCCGTGCGCACCGTGTGCACCTCGGTCACGAAGCCCGTGAACTTCATGGTGGGCATCCGCGGCAAGTCCTTTTCCGTGGCGGAGCTGGCCGCCGCCGGCGTACGCCGCGTGAGCCTCGCCACCTCGCTGTACCGCGCCGCCATGACCGGGCTCATCGACGCCGCGAAGGAGATCCGCGCCTCCGGAACCTTCGGCTACCTCGACGACAGCGTGCCCTCCCCCGAGTTCGCTAACTACCTCAAGGGCCCGGCGTGAATTCCTGGACGCGGCGCCACCTGCTTGGCAGCGGGCTCGCGGGCGCCGCGCTCGCCGCGGGCGCGGCGCGCCTGCGGGCCGCCGAAAGTCGCGCGGATTCCCTCCACAAGCTGGCGCGCGCCAAGGGCATGCAATTCGGCACCGCGCTCAACGGGCGCGCCCTGGCCGACGTCAGCTACCTGGAACTCATCCGCGCCGAGTGCGGCATCCTGGTGCCGGAGAACGAACTCAAGATGCCGTCCATCCAGCCACAGCCCGGGGTCTTCAACTTCGAGCGTGGCGACACCCTGGTCGGCTTCGCCGAGATCAATTCCATGGCCGTGCGCGGCCATTGCCTGCTGTGGCATCACCCGCGCTGGCTGCCGCGCTGGATGGAAGGCTACGACTTCGGCGCCGCGCCCGCGAAGTCCGCCGAGAAACTGCTGGTCGATCACATCTCGCGCACCGCCACGCACTTCGGAAAGCGCATCGCCTCCTGGGACGTGGTGAACGAGGCGGTCCACAACGTCACCGGCGAGATGCGCGAGACGCCATTGTCGAAGGCCATCGGCTCACCCGACGCGGTGCTCGAGATCGCCTTCCAGGCGGCGCGCGACAATCTCCCCGGCACCGAGCTGGTCTACAACGACTACATGGGCTGGGAAGCCGACAACGGCCCGCACCGCAATGGCGTCCTGCGACTGCTCGAGCGCTTCCGCAAGGACAAGGTGCCGGTCAATGCGCTCGGCATCCAGGCGCACATTGGCGCCGGCAACCAGGACAGCAATGCGAATCGCGCCTTCGACGCGCGCGACGAGAAGGCCTGGCGCAAGTTCCTCGAGGAAGTCACCGGCATGGGTTATTCGCTGCTGATCACCGAGTTCGACGTGCACGATGCGCCCCTGCCCGCGGATTTCGCGCCGCGCGACAGGGCGGTGGCCTCGCTGGGTCGCGCGTTCCTCGACGTGACATTGTCTTTCTCGCAGGTGAGCGCGGTGGTGTGCTGGGGGCTCATGGATACGCACACCTGGTTGCAGGGACGCAATCCGCGCGCCGACGGACTGCCGAAACGCCCCACGCCTTACGACAACCACTATCAACCCAAGCCGCTGCGTGAGGCCATCGCCGCGGCCTTTCGCGCGGCGCCTCCACGCCGTCCCTCGGCCCTTGCAGGTATCCCGGCGTGAAACTCGTCGCCTGTGAATCCGCGCGTCACTCGGATGCCATCCTCGCCATCCTCAACGACGCCATCGTCAACTCCACCGCGCTGTACGACTACAAGCCGCGCACGCCGCAGAACATGGTGAGCTGGTTCGAAGGCAAGAGGAACGGGCGCTATCCGATCGTGGGCGCCGAGAACGACGCCGGCGAACTCATGGGCTTCGCGAGCTACGGCTCGTTCCGTGGCTGGCCCGCCTACAAGTACACGGTGGAACACTCGGTGTACGTCGATGCGCGTTTTCGCGGCCAGGGCATCGGTCGCGCGCTGCTGAAAACCGCCATCGAGGTCGCGGAGAAGCAGGACTACCACGTGATGGTAGGAGGCATCGACGCCGCCAATGCCACCAGCATTCGACTGCACGAAAGCCTGGGCTTCGCGCCCTGTGGCATCGTGCGGCATGCGGGCTTCAAGTTCGGGCGCTGGCTGGACCTGGCTTTCTACCAGCTGATACTGAAGACACCGGCCCAGCCGGTGGATGGCTGAAGCATTTTCGAGGGGGACGCTTGAGAAAACTGGTCTGGTCGGCCGCGGCGTGGCTGGCGGCAATCCTGGCGGCACCCGCGTTCGCGACGGATGCCGTGCGGTTCTACTGGTTCGAATACACCGGGCGCGATCCTGTCTACTCCGCGCCGCTGCCGGCGGGTTCGTTCCACAATCCCATCCTCGCGGGCTACTACCCCGACCCCAGCGTCACGCGCGTTGGCGACAAGTACTACCTGGTGAATTCCACGTTTGCGCACTGGCCCGGCATTCCGATCCACGAAAGTACCGACCTGGTGCACTGGACGCTCATCGGCCACGCGCTGAGTGATCCCACGAAAGTCAGCTTCGATGGGCTCGGCACATCGCGCGGTGTGTTCGCGCCGGCGATCGAGTATCACGACGGCACCTTCTACGTGATCAACACGCTGGTGGACGCCGGCGGCAACTTCTTCGTGACCGCGAAGAATCCGCGCGGACCGTGGTCCGATCCGGTGTGGCTCAAGGAAATCGACGGCATCGATCCGTCGTTCTTCTTCGATGAGGATGGCAAGGCCTACGTGTTGAACAACGGAGGACCGGAGGGCACGCCGCTGTACAACGGCCACCGCGCCATCTGGATCCAGGAGTTCGACGTCCGGGCGCGCAAACTGGTCGGCCCGCGCAAGGTCATCGTGAACGGCGGCACGGACCTCGCGAAGCAGCCCATCTGGATCGAAGGCCCGCACCTCTACCGCATCGACGGCGGGTATTTCCTGCTGTGCGCCGAAGGCGGCACGGAGCGCAATCACTCGGCCGTGATTTTCCGCGGCAAGTCGCCGTGGGGTCCGTTCGAGCCGTATGCCGGCAATCCCATCCTCACGCAGCGCGACCTGCCTGCGGACCGGCCGGATCCCGTCACCAACGCGGGCCACGCCGATCTCGTCCAGATGAAGGACGGCAGCTGGTGGGCGGTGTTCCTCGCATCGCGGCCCTACAAGGACTATCTATTCAACACCGGGCGCGAGACCTTCCTGCTGCCGGTGACCTGGAAGGACGGTTGGCCCGTGATCCTCGAGCACGGAAAGCCGATTCCCACGACACTGCCGGGCCCCAAGGCGATGAAAGCCGGCGCCACGGGCGACGCGCTCTCGGGCAACTTCACGCGCCGCGACGAATTCAAGGGCAGGCTCGGACCCGAGTGGATCACGGTGCATGTGCCCAGGAGCAATCCACTCGTCATCGGGGAGAGCGGCATGTTCGTCGCCCCGTCCGGCGACCTCGCCGACAAGCGCAACGCCGGATTCCTCGCGCGCCGCCAGCAGCACGCGCACTTCGATGCCAGCACCGAACTGCAGTCGAGCTTTTCGATGGTCGAGGCGGGGCTCGCGGCCTTCCAGAACGAATCCTCCTGGTACTTCTTCGGGGTTCGCGACGCGGGCTCGCAGAACGAGCTGTTCCTGGAGCGTTCCGTCGGAGGCACGCGGACCGTGGTCGCCAAGTCGACCGTGCCGAGGCCCGCCAAACACCTCGTGCGACTGCGCATCAGCGGCGATGGCGCGGCCTACTCCTTCTTCTATGACACCGGCAGCGGCTGGCAGCCGCTGCTCCAGGACGACGACGGCAGTTTCCTATCCACGGAAAAAGCCGGCGGTTTCGTCGGTACGGTGTTGGGCCCGTACGCCCGATACAGACAAAACCAATGACAGGAACGAACATGCGCCCGAACACGATCGCCGCGGCTGCCGCCCTTCTCTTTCTCGGCACCGCATTCGGCCAACAGGCTCCACTGGCGAATCCCGATGCCGACAAGCGCGATTGGATCGTGCTGTTCAATGGCAAGGATCTCGCCGGATGGACGCCCAAGATCGCCAAGCACGAGCTCGGCGACAACGTCGGCAACACTTTCCGCGTCGAGAACGGCCTGCTCGAAGTGCGCTACGACAAGGACAAGTACAAGACCTTCGACAACCAGTTCGGGCATCTCTTCTGGAAGGAGCCGTATTCCTATTACCGGCTGGTGGTCGAGTACCGCTTCGTCGGCAAGCAGGTCGCGGGCGCGCCCGACTGGGCGCTGCGCAATTCCGGCGCCATGCTGCATTCGCCCGATCCGCGCACCATGCCTCGCGACCAGAACTTCCCGATCTCGATCGAGGCGCAATTGTTGGGCGGGAACAGCGACGGCAAGCCGCGCTCCACCGCCAACATGTGCAGCCCCGGGACCGAGATCGTGTTCCAGGGCAAGCTGTACGACGGGCACTGCCTCAATTCCTCCTCGCCCACCTTCGACGGCGAGCAGTGGGTGCGCGCCGAGTTCGAGGTGCACGGCTCGGGCACCATCACGCACTACGTGAATGGCCAGAAGGTGCTCGAGTACGAGCAGTCGCAGTACGGCGGTGGCGCAGTCGACAACTACAACTCCACCACCAAGCCGGACGGCCAGCTCATCGAGGGTGGCTATATCTCGCTGCAGAGCGAGTCGCATCCCATCGACTTCCGCAAGGTGGAACTGCTGAACCTCGCCGGCTGCATGGACAAGACGGCCAGCAACTACAAGAGCTACTACATCAAGCACGTGCCGGCTGACTGCAAGTTCGCCGAAGGCGTGAAGCCCGCGATGCGCCGCGCCGGTGAATACACGCTCATGGCCGATTCGCTGCCGCAGGAAGGCATTCCGAAGGGCGCTCTCGAAGGCCCCTTCGAATTCCACAGCAAGAACTTCCCGAACACCGTGCGGCGCTACTGGATCTTCGTGCCCGCGCAGTACGACCGGAAGAAGCCGAAGCCCGCCAACCTGCTGGTGTTCCAGGACGGCCAGCGCGCCACCAATCCGAATGGCTCGCTGCGCGTTCCGCAGGTCATGGAGAACCTTACGGCCAAAGGCCAGATGCCGGTGACCATCGGCGTGTTCATCACGCCCGGAAACCTCAGCGAGACCTATCCCGACAACTTAGGCATGAGCAATCCGAATCACCGCCGCGAGGAATACGACGCACTGGACGACACCTACGCGCGCTTCCTGATCGACGAACTGCTGCCCGAGGTGGGCAGCAAGTACAAGCTCACCGACGACCCGGAGAAGCGCGCCATCGGCGGCACGTCGAGCGGTGCGATCTGCGCCTTCACCGTGGCCTGGAACCGGCCCGACTACTTCCGCCGCGTGATCAGCATGATCGGCAGCTACACCTCGATCGGCTATGCACCCGCGTCCGACGGCAAGCCGATGACGCCGGGCGGCGATCTCTACCCCACGCTGATTCGCAAGAACCCGATCAAGCCGATCCGCATCTACCTGCAGGACGGCGACAAGGACCTGTCGAACGAGCACGGCAACTGGTTCCTCGCGAACCAGCAGATGTTGTCCGCGTTCGAATACGCCAACGCCAAGGCCGACAAGGACGGCAAGCTCGGCGTGCGCTACGAGGTCCGGCACTCCTGGGGCGACGGCGCGCATTCCGACCAGCACGGCGGCGTGCTGCTGCCGCAGATCCTGCGCTGGATCTGGACCAATGACTGAGACGGTGCCAGAGCATGCATTCCGGCATAACCCGGTCGCGCGCCCCGGCTTGCTTGCGTGACTGAACGACGCCTCCAGACCTTCACGCACTCCTCGCCCATCGGGCACTGGAGCGTGAGTGTCTGGAGGCCGGACCCGCGGCTCGACGGCATCATCGCCAGCATGTGGTTCGGCGAGGGGAAGACGGCCTATCAACGCGACCGCATCCTTCCTTCCGGCAACAGCCAGCTGTTGATCAACCTGGGGCCGCCGCAGTATCGAATCGAGCATGGACCGCCTGAAGTGCGCGTGCCTTTCATCGACGTGTGGTACTCCGGTTTGCACCAGGGACCGATCGACACCGAGGCGCCGCACGGCAACGCCTTGTTAGGCGTCGCGTTCACCGCGCGCGGCACCTTCCCGTGGCTGGGTGAACGCATGGACACGTTGTCGGACCGAATCATCGCGCTGGCCGATGCGCTCGGCGACGGTGCGCTGCGCCTGCGCGAGCGGCTGCTGAATACCGCCTCGCTGGAGGGGCGCTTCCGGTGCGTGGAGCGTTGGCTGCTGTCGCGACTCAAGCCACGCAGCATCGTGCATCCGGCGGTCCGCTGGGCGGTGGATCGCATCGCCGCCACCGGCGGACGCATTGCCATCGAAGACCTGGCCACGGAAACCGGCTTCACGCGCAAGCATCTCGGCAACCTGTTCCAGCAGCAGGTGGGCCTGTCGCCCAAGTCGCTGGCGCGCGTGCATCGCTTCCGCGGCGCGATGGCCTTGCTGCATGGCGCCCAGGTACCCTGGACCGAGCTTGCCGAGCAGTGCGGCTTCTACGACCAGTCGCATCTCATCAACGAGTTCCGGCGCTTCACGGGTCTGTCTCCCGTCGAATTGGCCCGTCGCGATCGCCCCGACTCCGGCAGCATCGTCCTGAGGTAATGGGGTCAGACCCCAATTGCTGGCAAATGGGGTCTGACCCCATTTCCCATTTTTCCAAGACGTCCTGTCCGCCTCCGGCGCAGAATCCCGCCACAACAACAAAGGGAGGGCGTCATGCCTGAATTGAATTGGATGGCGGTCATCGTCGCGGCGCTGGCGAGCTTCCTGCTCGGGGGCCTGTGGTATTCGCCGGTGCTGTTCGGCAAGGCCTGGCAGCGCGAGACGGGGCTCACGGACGAACAGCTCAAGCAGGGGAACATGGCGAAGATCTTCGGCCTGTCGTTCGTGCTCGCGCTGCTCGCGGCCTGGAATTTCGCGAACTTCCTCGGCCCGCGTCCCAACGTGCTGTTCGGCGTGGGCGTGGGCGCCTCGGCGGGCCTGCTGTGGGTGGCCGGCAGCTTCGGCATCAACTATCTATTCGAGCGCAAGAGCCTGAAGCTGTTCCTGATCAACGGCGGCTACCACACGGTGCAGTTCGCCATCATCGGCCTGGTGCTCGCGCTGATGCCCTGCAAGGAATGCGCGATGGCTCCCTGCCCCACCTGACATCGAGCAATCGCGATGATCGTCGAACGCAAGGCCGACCACGCCGTGAGCGAGGCCTCCTGCAAGGAGGCCTCCGGCAAGACGCTCGCGGAATGGTTCAAGGCGCTCGACAAGCATGGCGGCATCCCGTTGGGACGGCGCGAGCTCGGCAACTGGCTGCAACACGAACACGGCCTGACCACCTGGTGGGCCGCGACCGTCACCAACGAGTACGAAATCGCGCGCGGCGATCTCGCCAGGGACGGCAAGCCCAGGGGCTACTCGATCTGCCCGACCAAGAGCATCAAGGCGAGTCCGAAGGATTGCTTCGCCGCATTCGCCAGCGCGAAGGCACTCGACCAGTGGTTTGGCCCGAAGCACGAGCTCGACCTGCGCGAGGGCGGCCACTGGCGCAACAGCGACGGCAATCGTGCCAGCATCCGCAAGGTCAACGCCGGCAGGAACATCCGGCTGATCGCCGAGGACGCGGGCCTCACGCTGCCGACCCCGGTGGAAATCAAGTTCACGCCGAACGGCGCGAACTGCACCGTGATGGTCGCCATCGAGCGCCTGCAGACTCGCGCCGAGGCGGACGGCTATCGCCGCGCGTGGAGCGAAGCACTCGATCGACTCAAGGCGCACGTCGAAGCCGGGTGAATCCGCGTGTTAGTGTGCGCGCCATGAAAGCCCGCACACCGACCCTCGCGCTTCTTCTCCTGGTGGCCGGATGCAGCCGTGAGCCCGCGCATCCGCCCGCGGACCTCGCGATCCGCAATGCCGACGTCCGCACCATGAACCCCGCACAGCCTCACGCCACCGCCCTCGCGGTCCGCGACGGCAAGCTGGTCTATGTCGGCGACGATGCGGGACTGGACGAGTGGTTAGGCAACAACACGCGGGTGATCCACGCCGGCGGCCGCACCGTGCTGCCCGGCCTCATCGACAGCCATATCCACGCGGCCGAAGGCGCGCTGGCGCTCGGTGGCTGCACACTGCACGACGAACAACTCACCATCCAGCAGGCCGCGGAGCCCATCCGCGCCTGCCTGGCCGCCGACAAGGCCTCGACCTGGCTGGTGGTCAACGAAGTGAATCCGGCCGGCTTCAAGGCCAATCGCCACGACCTCGACGCCATCGAATCGAAGCGCCCGCTGTTCCTCTGGGGCTCGGACGGCCACACGGGGTGGGTGAACACCAGGGGACTCGAACTCGCGGGTATCACGCGCAAGACGCCGGATCCGGAAGACGGGCGCATCGAGCGCGACGCCCGGGGCGAGGCCACGGGGTTCCTGGTCGACGCCGCCACCAGCCTCGCGCTCGACGTCATGGAGAAGCCGAGCCTCGACAAGCGGCTCGACGCGTTGCGGCGGGTGCTGCCCAAGCTGCATGCGGTCGGCATCACCAGCTACCTCGAAGCCAACACCGACGAGCCCACCGTCGACGCCTATGCCGCACTGGCGAAGCGCCACGAGCTCAATGCGCGCGTGACGGTGGCCTTCGAGAGCGACGGCAAGAATACGCCCGATGAATTCGCCCGCCTGGCTGGCCTGCGCGACAAGCTGAAGTCCGATCCCCTGTTCCGCCCCGACTACATCAAGCTGTTCGCGGATGGCGTGGTCGAATACCCGACGCAGACCGGCGCGCTGCTCGCGCCGTACAACGACGCCGAGGGCAAGCCCGGCAAATCCACCGGCAAGCTCTACCTGTCACCGGACGAAATGACTTCCTTCATCGCCGAGGCCGGCAAGCAGGGATTCAACGTCCACGTGCACGCCATCGGCGATGCCGCGGTGCGCGAGACGCTCGACGCCTTCGCCGCCGCGCGCGGCGCCGGCAGCAAGCAGCTCTTCAGCATCGCGCACCTGCAACTCGTGGATCCCGCGGACCTGCCGCGCTTCGCCCGGCTCGACGTGATCGCATCACTGCAGTTGCTGTGGGCCCAGCCGGACAACTACAGCGTCGATGCCGTGACGCCCTGGCTCGGCAAGGAACGCACGGACCGCATGTACCCGGCGCGCTCCTTCGTCGCGGCCGGCGCCACGGTGGCGGGCGGCAGCGATTGGGACGTGTCCAGCTTCAATCCCTTCGAAGCCATTGCGACGGCGATGTCGCGCCTCAACGCCGAGCATCCCGAGCGCGGCCCGCTGGTCGCGCGCGAGGCCCTGTCGCTCGATGAAATGCTGGCGGCCTACACCATCAACGCCGCACGGCTCATCGGCCGCGACACTGAAATCGGTTCGCTGACGACGGGCAAGGCGGCCGACTTCGTGCTGCTGGATCGCACGTACAGCGAGAAGACGACGGCGGACGAAGTGCGCGGCACGCATCCCGATCGAGTGTTCTTCGCGGGACACGACGTGACGCCCGCGGCGCCCTGACCTAGGACTTCGCGGTCTGCGCACCCGGCTCGGGCCGCTGACGATTGCTCGAACGCAGCAGTAGATAGCGGGTCAGTCGCGGGAAATGGCGCGCCAGGAAGATGAACACCTTGCCGTGGAAGGTCACGATGACCTCGCGTTTGCCGCGCAGGATGCCGTCCACCATGATGCGCGCCGCCTGCGGGGTGGGCATGCGTAGCCAGGCCGGGATCGGATCCTTCGCGTCCGCATGAAAGCCGCCCCGGTTGTCGACGCGCCGTATGTCGGAGTCCACGAAGCCGGGCGAGATCAGCGTGCACTTCGCACCGATGGCATTCAGGTCCCCGTGCAGGGATTCCGCCAGGGCGCGTACCGCGAACTTGCTCATGGCGTACGGCGAACCACCCGGCGTCGGCACGTAGCCCGCGACCGAGCCGACGATCACGAAACGGCCACCCGTCCGGCGCAATGCATCGACGGACTCGAACAGCGTGCGCAGCACGCCGAACACGTTGGTCTCGAATTGGCGCCGGTAGTCGTCGAGCGTGAGTGTCTGCGCCTTGCCGACGATGCCGAAGCCCGCGTTGGCGATGACGACGTTCGGCACCACGCCCTGCCCCGCGAGCTCGGTCATCACCCGAGCGATGTCGCCGTCCACGGTGACATCGCCACGATGCGCGGTCGCCCTTCCACCCGCCGCCGTGAGCTCGGCGGCCAGCGACTCGAGCTGCTCGAGCCGGCGCGCGACCAGCGCCACGCGCATGCCGCGGCCCACGAACTCTCGGGCCAGGCCGGCTCCGATGCCGGAGGATGCGCCGGTGATCAACACGGCGTTTTCGGAAATCGGGGTATTCATGTGCCACTCGTTCTAACACGCCGCGGCCGCCGCGGTCGACGCAGGGGGCGGATCGACGATGGCGCCGGTCTTGCTCGGTGGGCAGCTTGAAGAAGTCGGCCGAGGTTCCAGCCGATCCTGATCCGGCTGGCCACCTCGCTGGCCAGGGATCGCTCACGGGCAAAGGAAGTGAAAGACAGGAGCAACGCGCAAGGCAACGCCGCCCAATGTGACCTGGCAATGAAAGGTCCGCGAAATTTGGGTCGCATCGACCTTACACTCGCGTCCTCAAAGAGAGTGTTGGCCGCACGAGGTATGCTCTGACATGGACAACCTGAGGGATTTCATGATCTGGATCGTGCTGGAACTCGCCACGCTGCTGCTGGCGATTGGCATTTTCATGGCCGCGCTGGAAGTGGGGTATCGCCTCGGCATCCGCCGGCAAGTGCAGTGTGACGAACCGGAAAAGACACACGCCAATGCCCTGCACGGCGCGGTGCTGGGACTGCTGGCCCTGCTCCTCGGTTTCACGTTCGCGATGGCCGTGTCTCGTTACGAAAACCGCAAGGCGCTGATGGTCGACCAGGCGAACGCCATCGGGACCGCCATGCTTCGCGGCAACCTGCTGGCGTCGCCGCACGCCGAGCGCACCACGACACTGTTCCGCGATTACATCCAGAGCCGCTTCCTGTACAACGCGTCGGTGCGCGGCTCGCCCGGCATCGACCAGGCCGAATCACAGGCATCGCGCATCGAAAGCGAATTGTGGGCGATCTCGAAGACCCTGCTGGCTGAAGATCCACGAGCGCAGCCCGCCAGCCTCTACACGCAGGCGCTGAACGACATGTTCGACATCCGCGAGAAGCGGCGCTTCGCGCTCGACGATCGGGTCCCATGGGCGGTCACGATCATGCTGTTCGTCGTGTCCATGGCGGCCATGGGCATGGTCGCTTACAGCTGCGGCTTGAATGGGCGCAGGCGCGCCCTGTCGAACTTCACCTTCGCGTTCCTGATCGCGCTGGTGCTGATCATCATCCTTGACATCGATTCGCCGCGCGTCGGACTGGTCAAGGCGAGCCAGGACAGCCTGGTCCGGCTGCAACAATCCATGTCGCCCCTGCCCGCGCCGTGATGCGTCGCTGGCTGGCGCTCGTCGTCGCGCTGCTGGCGAGCGGCGCGCCAGCGATCGCGAGCCCTTCCATCGAAACGGCGCTCGACTCGCCCCAGGCGACCTACGCCGCGCGCCGGCTGCGCGAGGCCTGGGAGAAACCCGGCGCCGCGGCCCTGCGTGACCACGGCGTCATCGAACTCAGGCTCGAGCCCGCGCTCGGCGCGGAGGCATTCAGGATCAGGCGCAGGGGCGAACGCTGCCTGGTCAGCGGCGGCGACGCGCGTGGACTCATCTACGGCGCGCTCGACGTCCGCGAGCAGCTGCTGAACGGCACGCCGCTGGCGCAGATCCGCACCGGCAAGCAAAAGCCCGCGGTTCCTTTCCGCGGCATCAAGTTCAACACGCCCTGGGATTCCTACCGGCCGACCTCGGCGCTCGACCAGCACTACGCGACGGTGCGCGACCTGAAGTTCTGGGAAGCCTTCCTGGACATGTTGGCCGAGAACCGCTTCAACGCGATCTCGTTGTGGACCCTGCACCCGTTCACTTACATGATCCGGCCGAAGAATTTTCCCGAGGCCAGCAAGTGGTCGGACGCCGAGTTCGCCGAATGGCAGCGGCTGTACCGCGGGATCTTCCGGCTGGCGAAGGAACGCGGCCTCGATACCTACCAGGTGTTCTGGAGCATTTTCGTGAGCGAGGAGTTCGCGAAGGCGCACGGCATCACCACGAAGAACTTCTACCCGCACTACTACGTCAACGGCGACACCTCGGACGCCACCAGGCGTTACCTGCGCGAGAGCGTCGCGCAGATGCTCGAGGAATACCCGGACCTCGACGGCATCGGCGTGTCGCACGGCGAAGGCATGGGCGGCATGACGCCGCTCGAACGGCAGCAGTTCGTCGACGAGGTCTACATCGCCGGCGCGTTGGATGCGAAACGCAGTCAACCGGTGAAACTGATCCATCGCGTGCCTTTCTCGTCTGGACTTTCCTCGGGCCCGGGCGTGAGCACCGACGTCGAGCAGATCACGCGCGCCGCCATGGAGAAACTCGGCGACAGGTTCTCCGGGCCGATCTGGGTGGAGATGAAGTTCAACTGGTCGCACGGCTATTCGACCCCCGAGCTCAGGAAGGTGCACGGCGGCAAGCTGGGCGATACCTACTTCAAGCCGCCGCCGTCCAACTACCGGATCGTCTGGCAGGTGCGCAACGAGGATTTCTTCGCGCTGCGCTGGGGCGACCCGGACTGGATCCGCGGACACATCGACGTGAACTTCAAGCAGCGCAATCGCCACGGCGACTATGTCGGCGGCTACTTCATCGGCTCGGAGAGCTACATTCCCGCGCTGGACTACTTCACGGCGGTGAAGGATGGCGTGACCTGGAGTTATGCCTTCGAACGCCAGTGGCTGCTCTACAAGCTCTGGGGCCGCCTGCTCTACGACCCGAAGACGAAGAACGAGGTGTTCGAAGCGGAGTTCAGGCGTCGCTATGGCGCCGCCGGGACCAGGCTGCTCGCGGCCTGGGGCGACGCGAGCCGGACACCCGTGGAGCTCGCCTGTCGCTACGACTCGCGCTGGGACTTCACGCTGTACAGCGAGGGGTTGCTGTCGCTGCAAGGCGAGGTCACGAAATACATCGGCATCGACGAACTCATCGAACACCCGACGCTCGAGGGCCGTCGCTTCTCGATCAAGGACTACGTCGACTGGCAACGCGCCGGCAAGTCCTTCATGAGCTCGTGGAGGACGCCGCCCACCGACGCCGGCTTCCTCGACCATGTCGCGAAGAAGGCGCTGGAACAGGTCCGCGACATCGACACCGCCGGCAACGTGGCCCTGATGTATGAAGTCGCGGACATCCGGACCTGGGCCTATCTCGCCATGCACCTGGCGGAAAAGTTGCGCGGCGGTACCGAACTGCAGTTCTACCGCGTGGGCGGCGGCGAGCAGCACAAGCAGGCGGCCATCGACCATCTCACGCGTGCGCTGGAATACTGGGACGAGGTCATCCGCATCACGCGGCCTATCTACAAGGACATGCCGCTGGCGCACTACAACGGCAATTCCTTCGATGCGAACCCGCACAACCTGTTCCACTGGGCGCTGATCCGCGACCAGGTCGCGCACGACGTCGAAGTCGCCCGACAGGCGACGCCCAGGCCGAACTGAGCCGCAGTCTGGCAACCGGCGGCCGCGCGTCCAGTTCGCGAACGATGACTCCTGCGCGAATGCCTGAGCAGGCAAAGGCAGGCCGCGGATCATTCCCTTGATCCGCGGCCTGCCGACGCGCTCGAGCTCCTCCCTCCCCTCAGAGCGAGTCGAGGAATGCCAGCACCTGGTCCTTCTGTGCCTGGCTCAGTGCGTCGTAGGCGGTCTTCGCGGCGCTTGCCTGGTTGGCATGCCGCGCGATCGCTTCTTGCCTGGTGAATGAAAGGCCGTCGTGCATCAGTCGATTGCGGGTGCGCAAGGCCCACAACGGCGCGGTACGGATCAGCGACGCCGTGCTCGCGAAGTCTGCGCCCGGCAGCACCGGGATGCCGTCACCCGTGCCGATGTCGTGCAGCAGGAAGTCGCTGTACGGGTGGATGATCTTGTTGCCTTCCGCCGTGCGCACGCGCATGGCACCGCCGTTGATGCGCGTGCCCGGCGCGGCCGTGCGGATCGTCGGGATGTGGCAGCGACCACAACCGACCTGGTTGAACAAGGTGTCGCCCGCACGCACCTGCGCGTTGATGGTCCCGCGAGGCGGCGCCTTGGTCGCGCGCATGAAGTTCGCGAACGCCACGACGTCCACGCCATCATCCTCGGGGTCCGCCACCGGATCGAATGGCGTGCCGAATCCGACGAAGGTCCCGAGCGAGGTGTTCTCGTCGGGCAGCAACGGCGTGGTGATGCCCATTTCGTTGAGGTAGGCATCGGCGGCGAACGATTCGAGGCTGGCGTGCTGGCTCTTGTGGCCGAACCGCCCGATGCGCGGCGCGTTGTTGGCTTCCAGCACCGCGACCTCGAGTGCGCGTCCGCGTATCGACGCGGGCTGCGCATTGCGTATCGCCAGCAAGGTGTCGTTCGCGATTGCCTCGATGAAACCGGCCCCGAGCGTGTTGGTGGAGATGCGGAACGTGCTGACGCTGTCCTCGAAGGGAACGCGCTCGAAGATGGCCGCGTTCGTGGAACGCGACTGGATCAGCGAACCGCCCACCGATTCGACGAATTGCAGCAGGTCGAGTCGCCCGGTGCGGTGCTCGGCCACCTGGCTGGCGCCGCCCGTGACGATGTTCTGGTGACATTCGCGGCAGGACTGGGCGTTGTAGGTAGGCCCCAATCCGTCCGCGACTTTCTCCACCTCTTCGAAGATGAAGCGGTTGTCGTTGAAGGAACGCAGCGGCACCACGGCATCTTCTTCCAGGGTGGCGAAATCCGGACCCTGGGGGTCGAATCCATTGGTGCGGTTGTCGAAGGCCGCGGGTGCCTCGGTGAAGAACCCGAACGAAGGCGGTTCCGGCGAAACCGCGTCCGTTCGCGCGGTGGCGCCGACTTCGGTGGTCGAAGTCTCCGGGTCGACGCGCAAGGTGGATGGGCTGAAACGATGGGACTCTGCGTTGGGGACGGCCGTTTGGGCTTCCGATGGATCACTGAAACCGATTGCCGTCAGCGACACGACGGCGGCGGCCGCCGCCATCGTAGTTAGACCACGAGTACGTGATTTCATGATGGCTCCCTTCCCTAGGAGTGGTTTTCGAATGCCAGCTCGACTGGCTCGTCGCTCTTCCTGAGCAACGTGGCGCAACATGAATCAGGAAAAGGCGTCGGCGCAAACTGACGCCATTGGGGGACATCGTCTTACGGCAACACTGGTGGCCTTTAGGCAACGCCGAACTTCGCGAGCGCGGTGCGCGATGCGAAGTGCCGATAACTTTCGATCATGAACGCTCGCAACTCGTCGACATCGATCCTGCCGCGCGAAAGATCGAGCGCCATCCAGCCCTTGTGCCCCATGTACGGCGGAATCGAAAGCCGCGGATCCATCTCGAGCGGTCCCTGGCGCTCGATGCCCACCCAGAACTGCGCCGTCAATCCCTTGCCGTAGTCGTACAGCATGAGGAACGTGCGCTTGCCGGCGCGCCAGGTCACCGAGCCCATGGACCCGCCCTCCTCGAGCTGTGGCCACCCGGCGCCGATGCGGCGGATCACGGCCAGCGCCTTGCGCGCGCGCGGCGCGAGCAGCCGATCGATGTCCTCGGGCCGCATCTTCACGGTGGGCGCGGCCACCCGCGGCGGCGACTTCGCCTGCGCGGCGAGTTTCGCGGGCGAGCTGTTGAGGAAGGCCATGTGCACGAGCTCGCACACGCGTTTCCAGGAGAAGCCCTTGTTGAGCTCGACGCCGATCCAGCCACCCGGGCCCACGTACGGCGGCTTGTAGAGGTGCCGTGACGAGGCCAACAGCCGCGACTGCTCGAGCGCCGGGGTGTTGAGCCACAGGGCCACGTGCCCGTCGCCGTGGTGGTTCAGCGCCCAGACCGCGAATACCTTTCCCTTGCGGGCCCGGTAGTTAGGCGAGCCGTGCGACTCGAACTCCTCGGCCTGCGGGAACGCCAGGCACAGCTCGCGGGCCGCCGCCTCGATGGTGCGCGCGCGGCCGCTAGCCATATGCCTGCGCCTCAGCCATCACAGCCCTTGAGGCTTCCCTTGTAGTCCTTGCCGAAATTGAACACGAACACGGGCCCGAGCTCGATGACCTGCTTTGCCGTGGCGAGATGGATGGACACGTTGCTCGCCTTCTCCGGCAGCGAGGCCGTGGACACGCGGTGCGCGCAGTATTGCGCCCACTCCCCGGTGATCGGCGTGGTGAGATCGAGCACCGAGGTATAGGGCTCGGCGCTCAACTGGATGCGCGCCGTGAGCGTGCTGCCGCCCTCGGCGGGCTCCGCGGCACGCGCGTAATACATCAGCATGATCACGTCGCCCTGGTTGATCGCGCCCTGGATGGGCGAACTCGCCTGCACGTCCCAGGGATTGGCTCCCTTGGTGGCCTTCACGCGGAATGCGTGCCCGCCCGGCAGCTCCGGCACCTTGAACCATTTCGCCTTTGGCGTTTCCGGCTGGAAATTCCACGTGCCGTTGGAATCGTTGTTGATGGTCTTCGCCCAGATGTCGTCCTCGGCCATGGCCACCGAGCCAAGTGCGAACCCTGCGAGCACAAATGCCCAGAATCTCATGCGTACAACCCCCTGCTGTGCGCATCCCTGCGAAAGTCAGTCCTCTCGAATCAGGTCTTCAGGTACGTCGCGAAAAAATCGAGCGTACGTTCCCAGGCCAGTTTCGCGGCCGCTTCGTTGTACCGCGCCTGGCTCGAATCGTTGTGGAACCCGTGCTGCGTGCCCGGGTACATGTTCAGACTGTAGGGCACGCCGACCGAATCGAGCGCCACGCGGAAATCGTTGATGCCCGCGTTGATGCGTTCGTCGGTGCCCGCGTAGTGCAGCAGCACCGGCACCTTGAGCCGGCGCGTGTCGTCGGCCGACAGCTGCCTGCCGTAGAAGCACACCGCGCAATCGACGCCCACCGACTCGATGGCGGCGCGCAGCGCGAGGCCACCGCCGTAGCAGAAACCGACCACGCCGATCTTGCCGTTGCTCGAGGCATCGGCGGCCAGCCAGGGCACCGCGGCGAGTACGTCGCCCGCGATGCGTGCGCCGTCCGTCTTGGCGAACAGGTCGCGCGCCGCTTCCTGGTCGGCGGGCGCACCACCCGCGACCGAAAGACCGTCCGGGGCGATGGCGAGATAACCCGCGAGCGCGGTGCGCCGCGCCACGTCCTCGATGTGTTCGTTGAGTCCGCGATTTTCGTGGATCACCAGCACGCCCGGGATCTTGTCGTTCCGGCCGAGCTTGCGCGGCCGCGCGGTATACGCCTTGATCGCGCCGTTCGGACCGTTGAACTCGATCTTCTCGCAATGCAGGCGCTTGTCGTCGGGCTCCACCTGGCGCGCCTGCGCGTAGTTGGGTTCGAGCACGGCGAGCGCCGTGGTGGCGGCGGCGACGCCGCCGACGATGCGCGTGAGCCGCGCGAGGAATTCACGCCGCGGCAGCGCGGTGTGCACGTACTCGTTGTACAACTCGATGATGCGGCGGTCGACGGTCATGCGGGCCCCATCTCCTCATTCCCAATAGACGTGCTTTCCCATCTGCGACAGCGGCACACAGGCGTGGAAGGCCGCCGGGACCGCAACGTACTCCATATTCTCGTTGATGCCCACCTTGGAGGTGAAGTACCCGAGCAAGGACAGCTCGCGCGTCATCAGGATGAACGGCTTGGGCGAACGCTCTCCGGCCAGCGCCGCCACCAGCGTCGATTTGACGAAGTCCGCGCGCTCCGCCGGCTCGCGCTCCAGGAACGGTTTGCCCGAGGCCTTCGCGGCGGTTTCAAAATCCGCCAGCCCGGCGCGGAAGCGATCCCGCTCGGGCTGCGGATACAGGCCGTCGAGCGCGGTGTCGATGAAGGTCGGCACGCCGGCATCCTTCGCCCCGCTGGTGTCGGTCTTCGGGATCATGATCTCGGCGATCTCGGCCACGACGCCGAGCTCGGCGGTGGTCAGGAACTTCGTGGCCACGACCACGCCCGGCTCCGTCCTGGCCGAGCAACCCTGCAGGACGGCCAACGCCGCGGGCGCGGAGATCGCGCCGCCTAACAACCACGCCGCGCGCCGCAGGATCTCGCGACGCTGCATCATCCCGGGCGAATCATTCTCCAGGTTCATAGGTTGCCCTTCTTCAATTCCGAGACCGCGTGGTCGGCCGCGCGCGCGGTGAACGCCATGTAGGTGAGCGAGGGGTTCTGGCAGGCCGACGAGGCCATGAACGAACCGTCGGTCACGAACACGTTCTTGCAGGCGTGCACCTGGTTCCACTTGTTGAGCACCGAGGTCTTCGGATCCTTGCCCATGCGCGCCGCGCCGGCTTCGTGGATCGACAGGCCCGGGAAGTACTTGTCGCCGCTGTTGACGCGGATGTCCTTGTAGCCGGCGGCTTCGAGCATCTCCACGGCGTCGTTGACCATGTCCTTCTGCATGGCAAGCTCGTTCTCGCGCAGCACGGCATCGATGTTCAGCACCGGCAGGCCGTACTTGTCCTTGCGCGTGCGATCGATGGTGGCGTGGTTCAGGTGGTTCGGCAGGATTTCACCGAAGCTCGACAGGTTCAGCGTCCACGGGCCCGGCTCCTTGAAGGCTTCCTTGAGCTCGGCGCCGATCAGGTCACTGTCATTGAAGCGGCCCACGCCCGAGCGCGACGCGCGCCCCTGGTAGCCGAAGCCGCGCAGGTAGGAGCGCTTGTCCTTGCCGACATTGCGATACCGCGGCACGTAGTAGCCATTGGCGCGCCGCCCCGTGTACGCGACGTCGGTGAATCCCTCGACCGTGGCATTCACGCCGGGCGCCTTGAGGTGATCGACCAGGTTGTGGCCGAGCTCGCCCGAGTCGTTGCCGAAGCCGTTCGGGAAACGCGTCGACACCGAGTTCAACATGATGAAGGTCGAGGCCAGCGTCGATGCGCACAGGAAGATGACCTTGGCGAAGTAGTCGGTCTGCACGCCGGTCTCGGCGTCCAGCACGCGCACGCCTGTCGCCTTGCCCTTGTCGTTGTCGTAGATGAGTTCGTAGACGATCTTGTTCGGCAGCAGCGTCATGTTACCGGTGCGCTCGGCCGAGGGCAGCGTGGCCGAAACGCTGGAGAAATACGCGCCGTACGGACAGCCGCGGATGCACATGTTGCGGTACTGGCAGGTGGCGCGCTGCGGGCTCTGGTCGTGCGTGAGCTTCGCGGTGAGGTTCGCGGTGCGACCGATGATGAGCTTGCGCCCGAGCTTGTCGGCGATCTTCTTCTGGAAGTCGAGCTCGACGCAGTTGAGATCCATCGGCGGGAGGAACTTGCCGTCCGGCAACGTCGCGATGCCGTCGAGGTTGCCGCTGATGCCCGCGAAGGTCTCCACATAGTCGTACCAGGGCGCGAGTTCATCGTAAGTCACCGGCCAGGGAACGCCGACGCCTTCCTTCGCGTTGGCCTCGAGGTCCATCGGGCTCAGGCGGTAACTCTGGCGCGCCCACATCAGCGAGCGTCCACCGACGTGATAGCCGCGGATCCAGTCGAAGCGATTGGTCTCGGTGTATGGGTTGTCGAGATCGTCGACGAACCAGTGCTGGTTGGCCGGAGTCGGGTAACCCGTCCTCGTCTGCACCGGCTTGCGCTTGCGCGTTTCCTCGGTGATGCGATTGCCGTAAGGCAAGTCCCAGGGGTCGGTGGTGGCGGTGGGATATTCGCCGTGACGGACCATGCGTCCGCGGTCGAGTACCAGCGTCCTCAGGCCTTTTTCCGTGAGCTCCTTGGCCGCCCAGCCACCGCTCATTCCCGTGCCGACGACGATGGCGTCAAATGAATTCGATTCCATGCTCTACTTGAACCCCCCGTATCTGGCGCGCGGCATTATGGACCTATTGCGAGTTCTGCTGGTTCCGTTCAGTGCCACCACCATGATGCTCGTCGCAGTTTTTTCCGTACTGCTGGCGTTCACCGGATCGGCCGGATTCTACGGATTGTTCGCGCAGCTGTTCCTGCAGATCTGGGTGATCAAGTACTGCTACGTGGTCATCGAACACATCGCGGATGGCGCGAAAGAACCCCCGGTCATGACCGAGGACATGCTCAGCCCCTTGGAAATCCGTCCCTGGGTGCAGCTGGCCATCGTCATCGGAGCAGCGATGCTGTGCAAGGCGCTGGGCGGCACACCTGCGCTGGTGCTGGCGGTGGTACTGCTCGCCTTGCTGCCCGCCTCCATCGCGGTGCTGGGTGTCGGCGAGCCGTTCTACCAGGCCGTCAATCCGCTGATCCTGTTCCGGCTGATCGCGGGCCTGGGGCCGTACTACCTGCTGATACTCGCCTCCATCCCGTTGTACTTCGCGATCCTGTACCTCGTGGGCGGTCTCGAGATCTGGAGCGTGGTAAGACACGCGGTCGGGCTCATTTGCGAACTGTCGTTCTTCAGTCTCATCGGCGGCTGCATTTACCTGCGGCGCCAACAGCTCGGGTACGAACCCAGCCGCAGCCCGGAGCGCACCGCCGCGCGCGAGGAAGGCGAACGCGCGAAGCTTCGCGCCCGCATGATCGACGATGTGTTCCAGCAGGTGCGGCTCGGCAAACACATCGAGGCAACCCGCCCGCTGGCCCAGTGGATGAACAACCTCGACGGCGAAACCGCGGCGCGCGATGCGCGCCACGTGGTCACGCAGGCCCTGGGCTGGGAGTCGCCCAATGGACTCAGCACCATTGGCAGCACCCTGATCCGTCACCTGCTGCGTGCCGGCCGTCCCGATGCCGCGCTGTCGGTATTCGAGCGATTGCGCGAGCGCTTTCCCGCGCTGACCCTGGATTCGGCGGATGACCTGCGCACGCTCGCCGAATACGCCGAAAGCTCCGGGCGAGAGGAACTGGCGACTTCCATGCGCCTCGAGACACCCATCATTCGCCCCTGAAACCCGCCGCACACCGCGTGGCATGACAACTGTCAGGGGGGCCGGCTGACAGCGGAGACTTAAGAGAAAGGCGTCTCCGCGACATGATTCCGCCATCGGAGGTCTCATGTCCCAGCTGCCCCTCGCCCGCCTGGATGCCGCGCGCAAGCGCTTCGGCCAGGTCACGGCGCTCGATGGTCTCAGTCTCGAAGTGAATCGCGGCGAGATGCTCGCATTGCTCGGCCCGAACGGTGCCGGCAAGTCCACTGCGATCGCGCTGCTGCTGGGATTGCAGCGCCCGGATGCGGGCACCGCGCAGCTGTTCGGCGCGGAACCGCAGTCGCTCGACGCGCGCCGCCGGATCGGCGTGATGATGCAGGAGGTCAATCTCTCCCCGGTCATGCACCCGCGCGAAATGATCGCGCAGGTGGCGAGCTACTACCCGACGCCCTACCAGCCGGACGAGGTGATCAAGCGACTGGGGCTCGAGAAAATCGCCGATCGCCAGTACGGCAAACTCTCGGGCGGCCAGAAGCGGCAGGTGCAGTTCGGGATGGCGGTGGTCAGCCGCGCCGAGCTGCTGTTCCTCGACGAACCCACCGTCGGCCTCGACCTGCACGCGCGCGAAGCGCTGTGGAAAGTCCTACGCGACCTGCTGCACGAAGGCGTATCGATCGTCCTGACGACTCACTACCTGGAAGAGGCCGAGGCGCTGGCGGACCGCGTGGCCGTGGTGACCCACGGACGCCTGGTGGCCAGCGGCAGCGTCGACGAGGTGCGGGCCCACGTCTCGCGCAAGAACGTCATCTGCCGCAGCTCGCTCTCCGCGGACACCCTGCGTGCCTGGCCGGAAGTGCTGGAACTGCGCGAGGACTCCGGTGCCGTGAACCTTGCGACGCGTGACGCGGAGGCGCTGTTGCGTCGACTGCTGGCCGCCGATGCATCCGTGCGCGACATCGAAGTCAGGCGCGCCGGCCTCGCCGAGGCCTTCGCGGAGATTACCAACGCCAGCGCCAACGGCGCGGGCGCGGAGAAGGCACGATGAACTCCAGCGTTTCACAGATGAGCGGCTCGCGCGTGTTTGCCGCCTACCTCGGCGACATCCGCTTCGAATTGCTGAAGATGGCGCGCACGCCTGCATTCGCCGTGCCGACCATCATCTTCCCGGCGATGTTCTACCTGTTGTTCGGCGTGCTCGTCGGCGGCGGAGCCAAGGATCCGCAGTTCATGCTGCAGGGACTGGCGCGCTGGGGCGTGTTCGGAGTCATGGCGCCGGGCCTGTTCGGATTCGGCGTTTCGCTGGCCTTCGAACGCGAACAGGGCCTGCTGGTGCTCAAGCAGGCGATGCCCATGCCGTCCGGCTCCTACCTGGTGGGACGCATGGTCAACGCCATGGTGTTCGTGCTGATCAGCGCGTTGCTGCTGCTCTCCATCGCCGTGTTCGTCGGCCACACGCCGCTCGGCTTCGGCGCGGCATTGCGCCTGTTGCTCGTCGACGTGCTCGGCGTGCTGCCCTTCTGCGCCATCGGCCTGTTCGTGGGCGCATTGATCTCGGGCCAGGCGGCGCCCGCCATCATCAACCTCATCTATCTACCCATGGCCTTCCTCTCGGGCCTGCTGGTGCCGCTGCAGTTCCTGCCCAAGACGCTGCAGTCGCTGGGGCCGCTGTGGCCGCCGTACCACTTGACGCAGCTTTCCTCGGCCGCCGTGGGAGTTCCGTGGACCGGCAGCCTGGCGAGCCACCTTGCCGCACTCGTCGGCGTGACGGTGTTGTTCTTCGTGCTCGCCATGCGCCGGCTCGGCAGCCAGGGCGTCAGCCTGCTGGGACCGTCGACGCGTACCGGGGCGGCATTGCCGCTGCGACGCGCGTTGAACCTCGGGATCCTGGCGATCTCTATCGGCCTCGTGGTCTTCGGGGTGATGGGCGGCCACACGTCCAGCGCCGCCGCAAGCGTCGCGGCCACGTCGAAGGGCGAGTCGGTGGATGGATCCGCAGCACCCCCTGTCGCGGATGAATCCACTGCGCCACTCGGCGTGGCCGCGCCGGACTCACCTTCCATCGCCGAGTTCGACAGCGGCAGTGCCAGCACGGCCTACGGCATGGGCTTCACCGCCATCGATGACAAGGGTCGCGGCGGAGACTCGAGCGTCTCGCAGCACCTCATCGACGGCGGCGCCGGGCAGAGCAAGGGCGCACTCGAGGTGAGCGGCGAAGTGGGTACCGCCATCCAGTATCCCTTCGTCGGTACCTCTTTCCTGCCCAATGGCAAACCGCAAGTGGAGTTCCTGAACCAGGGATTCATGGACTACTCGTCACGACACGCGCTGCGCTTCGACGTGCGCGGCGACGGCAGGACCTACATGGTGGTGATCATGGGCCCGCGCATCGACACCATTCCCGCGATGTACGGCTTCGTCGCGGGTCCGCAGTGGCAGGAGGTACGTGTGCCGCTGCAGGAACTGGGCGGCGTCGACCTGAAACGCGTCAAGCTCATCAGCATTGGCTCGAACACCCCCGGACCGTTCCGCTTCCAGATCGATGGCGTGCGCATCGAGTGAGACGCCCGAATTGATTGGAGTTAGGATCGCTCCCGGAACGTAACCCATGCGCCTCTCGACCCTGCTGCAGAACATCCGTCAGCCGCCCGCCAACACCATGGTCGGGCACATGACGCGTGCCGACGGCAGTGCCATGCGCACCGTGCCGTTCATGATGCTGATCCACCTGATCTGGCTGTTCCTGTGGCCGGTCCTCAATGGTGAATCTTTCCGGCACGTGATCCTGCCGACCATCCTCAGCGTTCCCGTTTTCCTCTACCTTCACCTCTGCACCTATTTCTACGAGGGCCCGCACCCCGGACGGGTGCGTTACATCGCGGCCGTGTTCCTGCTCGCCTACGTGCTCACCCCGTTCAACCTGTCGGGGATGGGATACCTGATCTTCGGCTTCTTCTCGCTGGCCTTCACCATGCCGATGCGCTTCACCTGGCGGGTGATTGCGGCATCGATCGTGCTGTTCACCATCGAGATGCTGCTGCTCAAGCATCACCGCAACACCATCATCAGCGTGGACGTGCCGCTGATGATCTTCGGCATCGTCGCGGTGTACACCGGCTACACCACCTCGCAGCAGGCGGTGCTCAGGCGCAGCAAGGAAGAGATCATGCGGCTCGCCACGCTGGCCGAGCGCGAGCGCATCGGCCGTGACCTGCACGACCTGCTGGGACACACGCTGTCGCTGGTGGCGCTGAAGTCGGAGCTGGCGCGCAAGCTCATCGACCGCGACATCGACGCGGCGCGTTCCGAGATCGGCGAAGTCGAACGCGTGGCGCGCGATGCGTTGTCGCAGGTACGCACCGCGGTGGCCGGCATCCGCGGCACCGCACTCGCGGTCGAGCTCGCGTCCGCCACTTCCCTGCTGAAGGCCCAGGGACTGAGCGTGGAATGCGAAACCGAGCCGGTGAAGCTGCCCATCGAATCCGAGACGGCGCTGGCCATGTCCCTGCGTGAAGCGGCCACCAACGTCGGGCGGCACGCGAATGCCACGGGCGTGACCATCCGCGTGCGGCGCGAAGCCGAGTTGGTGGTCATGGAAGTGGCCGACAACGGGCACGGCGGCCGCATCCTGTTCGGCAACGGTCTCAACGGCATGCGCGAACGCCTGGCCAGTGTGGGCGGCGACCTGCTCCTGCTCGCCAACAAGGATGGCGGCACATTGCTGCGCGCCTCGGTGCCGCTGGCTGCATGAGCTGGACCGAATGATCCGGATCCTGCTCGCCGAAGACCAGGCCATGGTGCGTGGCGCGCTCGGCGCGTTGCTCAAGCTCGAGCGCGACATCGAGGTGCTGGGCGCGGCGGCCGATGGCCTTCAGGCCCTGTCGGAATGCCGGCGCCTTCGGCCCGACATCGTGGTGACCGACATCGAGATGCCCGGCATGACCGGCATCGAGCTCGCGCAGAGAATCCAGGCCGAGGGACTTCCGATCAAGGTGGTGATCGTCACCACGTTCGCGCGCCAGGGCTATCTACGTCGCGCGCTCGATGCGGGCGTGAAGGGTTACCTGCTCAAGGACTCGCCGGCCGAGCAGCTCGCGCAGGCGCTGCGCAGCGTGCATCGCGGCGGCCGCGCGATCGACCCGACGCTGGCGGTCGAGGCGTGGAATGAATCCGATCCATTGAACGATCGCGAACGGCAGACGCTGCGCCTATCCGGCGAGGGCCTGTCCGCGCCGCAGATCGCCGAGCAGCTGGGCTTGTCGGCCGGCACCGTACGCAACTACCTCTCCGAGGCCATCGGCAAACTCGGGGCCAACAACAGGATCGATGCTTACCGCCTCGCGCGGCAGAAGGGATGGTTATGAGTACCGCGATCGCGATCGAACAGGCGCAAGCCGACATGCGCCATGCATTCTTCGGCGGCGCCACCGGCGTCATCGCCTCCTCGCTGGTCTGGCTGATCGCCGCGGCCATCGCCTGGCAGGTACACGCGCGCGGCGGCATCGTCGCGCTGTTCATCGGCGGCATGATGATCCACCCGGCCGCGATCCTGCTGTCGAAGATGCTGGGGCGTCCCGGCGCGCACACGCCGGGCAATCCGCTGGCACGGCTGGCGCTCGAGAGCACCATCTGGCTGATCCTGGCCATTGCCGTCGCCTTCATCGCCGCCCTGCAACGCGCCGAGTGGTTCTTCGTCGCCCTGCTGCTGACCATCGGCGGCCGCTACTTCGTCTTCGCGACGCTGTACGGCCTGCGCGTCTACTGGATCTGCGGCGCCGTCCTGGCCCTCGCCGGCTTCGCGCTCGGAATGCTGCAAGCCAGCGCCGAACTCGTCGCCCTCA
>Ga0315910_10000944_pt1 | contig 27351 bp, 17 predicted proteins | sample EdamamesoilMG_FD_204470 | JGI IMG/M metagenome (GOLD analysis project Ga0315910, IMG submission 204470) | Garden soil microbial communities collected in Santa Monica, California, United States - Edamame soil | ecosystem: Environmental > Terrestrial > Soil > Garden | place: USA: California... | reverse complement strand
AGGGCCGCTGCCGTTTCGTCGGCTTCACCACGCACGCCACCACGGACATCATTCACGAAACGATTTCCGGCGGCGACTTCGACTACATCAATCTGCACTGGTATTTCGTCAACGACCTGAACTGGTCGTGCATCGAAGCCGCGGCCGCGCGGGACATGGGCGTCTTTATCATCAGCCCGAACGACAAGGGCGGAAAACTTTACGATCCGCCGAAGAAACTCGTGGAGCTTTGCGCCCCGCTCACACCGATGCAATTTAACGCCCTTTACTGCCTGGCGCGTCCGCAGGTTCACACGCTCAGTTGCGGTGCGGCGAAACCGACGGATTTCGACGAACACGTCGCGGCGCTGGAACGTTACGAGCGCGCTGCGGAAATCGTTGCCCCAATCGAGCAGCGATTGCGCACCGAGATGGAGCGCACGCTCGGAACAGACTGGTGTTCGCGGTGGTTTGAGGGTCTGCCTCACTACGTGGAGGTACCCGGCGAAGTCAACGTGACGGAGATTCTCCGGTTATGGACGTTTGCGAAGGCGCTCGACCTCACGGGCTGGGGCAGGATGCGTTACAATCTACTGGGGCAGGCCGACCATTGGTTTCCCGGCGAGAATGCCGGCAAGCTGCGCGAACTCGAACTCACCGCCGTCTTGCGGAACAGTCCTTTTGCGCAACGCATTCCCGCGATCCTTGAGGAAGCGCACGGGATGCTTTACGAAAAGCCGGTGAAGCGCCTGAGCGAAAGCTGACGCTGAAAAATCAAAGGGCCGGAATGCGCTCACGCACCCCGGCCCTCGTATCTGGAAAGTAGCGGTTACTTCTTCTCTTCTTTCTTCAAGGCATCGGGCGGCGCGTCGGCGTTCAATTGTTCGATCACCCCGTCGGTGATGTCATTCTCGCCATTCGTGAATACCACGACCGGGCGGTTGTCTTTGCTCAAGGCGGCGGTATCCAGCACCAGCGAGTAACCGGCGGTTTTGGCCTTGGCGGCCACGACGACGCGGATGCGTTCGTCAATGCGCTCGGACATGCGCTGGGCCTGCTCGTTGAGGTTCGCCGAAGCGTTGCGGTCAAACTCACGGGCGCGTTCCTTCATTTCGCTGATGGCTTTGAGCTTGGCCTCAGCGGCCTGCTTGCGTTTGTCGCGTTCCTCGGCGGAAACCAACGGGTCGTTGGCTTCGTCGCTGAGTCTCCGGTAATCCTCCTCGCCGGTCTTGATTTGGTCGCCCAAGCCTTTAAGTTCCTTGAGCAGGTCCTCGCGGCGATCCTTGAGCGCAGCGGTGGCTTCCTTGGTTTTCCAGTAGCCGCCGATCACTTTCTTGTAATCCACGATGCCGATGCGCGTCTGGGCTTGCGCGGTGAAAGCGCACAAACCCGACAGCACCACTGCCAAAATCATTCCACGTAGCTTGTTGTTCATAGTCATAGGAAATCAAATTAACCCGGCTGCGCCAATCTCATTCTCAGAATCCAAAAACATGCCGGAAATAAGACAAGTTCATCCGGAAACTGTTCAGGAAACGTCCCTGCCAGTTGGCAATGCGTTCATCGGCGCAGACGAAAGATGAGCACATCCAGAGGATTGCTGACGGTCAGCGAGAAGTGCCCATTAACGGTCGTAACGGGGTAAAAAGCGAAGGCATTTTCCCATGCATTAGTGCTCTCAATACCTGGCTTGCCTTCCAATATGAAGTCGGGCCAGTAAGCCGGCCAAGTTAGGGTGACATAGTCCAAAGCTCCGGTCACATTGAGTGTCGGCCGGCTCTCGCCAATAATCTTCACGAGAAACGCGTCATCGCCGCCGGCTGCGGCGGTTTGGAACGGATCGTAGGTCGGAAAATTCCCCGACGCCGTCGCGCCCACCACAAATCTGTTCCCTTGGGAATCCAGTGCAATGCCGTAGCCGGCGTCCACACCCGAACCGCCCAAATAAGCCGCATGTTCCAGCGTGCCTCCATCACCACTGAGTTGTGCCACAAACGCGTCTGCTCTGCCGGAATGGGTTGAGCGCAGAATACCCACCACGTCCTCCGTTGGAAAATCTGTCGAGGTTGTGGTGCCCGTAAGATGCGTGCGCCCTTCGGCATCCACCGCCAAATCCCGCCCCTCGTCATCACCAGCTCCACCCAGAATCGCGAAGTAGCCGTTCGTGCCGGATTTCGAAACGAAAACATCGCTGCCCCCGAAATGGATGTCGCCCTTCGTGCCGGCGTAAAGCGTCGCCGGGGATGCGGGATTGATCACCAAAGTCAGGATGTGCCGTGCCAGCAAGCCATCGTTGTGCGCCACCCAATTGGTGCCACCATCATTACTTTTGAACAACCCATCGGTCGTTCCGGCATAAACAATCGCGGGCGTAACTGGATCAATCGCCAGTGCGGTGAAGCTCGAGACGCCGACCAGCCCCGAGATGAGGCGGCTCCAATTGGTTCCGCCATTGCTGCTCTTGAAAAGGCCTCCTTCTGTGCCGGCAAAGAGCGTCGTTGGCGTCGTGGGATCGATCGCCAGGGCCAATACCAACATGTCGGTGAGGCCGGTGTTGAAGGCGACCCAGTTGGTCCCACCGTCGATGCTGCGGTAAACACCACCAGCCGTGGCCGCATAGATTGTCGAAGGGCTGGCCGGACTCAACGCCAATGCGCGAACGAACAGGTTGCCCAGACCGCTGTTGATGGCTATCCAGTTTGTGCCCGCGTCGGTGGTTTTGAAGACCCCGGCCTCGGTGCCAGCATACACCGTTGAGGAAAACTGTGGATCCACGGCCAGGGCCTCGACGATTCGGTTCACCAACCCAATGGACGCAAACCAATTCGTCCCGCCATCAGGGCTTTTTGCCACTCCTTCGGTCGGAACGCCGGCGTAAATTGCCGAAGGCGTGCCCGGGGCAACGGCAACCACCCGGACCCGATCAACGACACCCGCCGGCGCCAGTCCCGCCGCGTTTGTTTTGAGTGAAAACGGCGGAAACCATCTTGCGCCACCATTGAAACTCTGCCCGATGCCGTGTCCGGTGCCGGCAAAGAGATTAGTCGGGTTCGCCGAATCCACCGCGAGGCCTTCCACGACGACGCTAAGCAAGCCTGTGCTCCATAGATTCCAGTTAGTCGCGCCGTTGTCGCTGCGGAAGACTCCGCCCGGATTCAGAATACTGGGAGTAACTGGGAAGGTTTCATCAGCGGTGGTTGACCCAACCACATAGATGGCAGAATTTCCGTCCGTCGTAATGCGATAGCCGAGGCTGTCCTTACGGCCGCCAATAAACTCCGAGAATGCCAGATGGGCCTGATTGGACTCCATGACGACAGTCGTTACAAAGGCATCCTGGTCACCTGCCGACAAATTCGAGGCCGGAAAGTCGGTGGACTTGGTGGAGCCGGTGACAAATGCAATGCCATCCCCATTCGCAGCCACGTCCCAACCCACATCCTCCCTCGAGCCGCCGAGATAAAGCGAGTAAAGCAGGTTTGTGCCGGTGGCGCTAAACTTTGCAACAAATGCGTCGCCACGGCCGCCGTAGTTGGTCAGAGTCGGGCTGGCGTTAGCCGTGACGAAATTAGTGGACTCGGTGTAGCCGGCAACATACGCGTTCCCCGCGGCATCAAGGGCAATGCCCGAACCGACATCCAGCCATGCCCCGCCAAAATAAGTTGAATAGACCAGCGCGGCTCCAGAAGGCGAAAGTTTGGTGACAAACGCATCGGGCGGAAATGTTCCCACACCCGGATAAACCTGACCCTTGATGGCCGGGAACAGTGCATTCGCGGTGGGAAAGTTCGTGGATTCGGTATAACCGGTCACATAGGCGCTGCCCGTGTCATCGACCGCCACGGACAATCCCGCATCTGCCATGCGCCCGCCAATGTAAGTGAGGTAAATGAGGTTGGTGCCGGCATTGTCAAACTTGGCCACAAAGGCATCGCCGTGTGCCCGGTCGCTGCCGCTGTAGGAATTGGTCACCGTACCGGCATGCACCGGCAGGCCGCCCATTGACTCGCCGGCCATGTAAACAAAGCCTTCAGCATCCACCGCCACATCCCAAGCCAAATCGGCTCCGCTCCCGCCGAAGTACGACGCATAGCTAAGAACTGGATCGATCACCAGGGGCAGCCTGCGATCGTAATCGCCAAGCTGGAATGTCACCGTCCCAAAACCGCTCAAAACATAGCTTCCGGTCACCGGCTTTCGCATCCCATCGACGTCCTGGTAGACGAATGGTTTCGGTTGCCGGATTTTCTCGCTGCCGAGTGCGAAAATCAAGTCCCCCTCGGTGTTTACGTGGATCTGGTCTGCACCCGAGAATCGAAGCACAATGTTGTCGGCGTCCGCCTGAGGTGACACAACAAAGTCATACTCCAGACGGCCTTCGTTCCCGTAGTAGATCAGATCGACTCCCGGATAAAGCTGTTCCACTCGCACCCGCGCAAACAACGGCACGCCGGTCCGCCACTGCGAGACATCGTTACCAAGGAAATAATTGACCCGGCCCGGCAGTTCGCCCAGACCGCTAATCTGCGCTGCCGGATTTGCGCCTGCAAACTCCAACCTCAATTCCCGGGTGGCACGCTGCACGCGGCTGGCAATGGGGCGATCCGACGCGGCCCGGGTGGTCCGATCAGACTTGGTGAGCCTCAACAAGGCTTCAGCAGGAGCGACGAAGAAATTGCAGTTCCGCCCTCGCGCAACGAAGTCAAACCCGCCATCGCCCTGCCCGCGATTAGCTTCAAAGGAAAGCGGCAGTATGCCGGAAACCGACTTCGCGAACGGCTCGCCGGACGAAGCACCTGCAAGCACAAAGGCAAACTGAAGCAGCGAAATGACCAATGCCAACCGAAAGCCTCTTCCGGTTCCTCTGGTAAGGGTATTAATGAAACGAGTCATGCTTAGAACTCTCGTGTGTAGCCAACGCCGAACTGGAAGCGCCCGTCACCGTCGCTGTACTGGTCGTAATTGATCGGAATGCCGTAATCCAGCCGCAAGGGACCAATCGGCAGATTAAGCCGGAGGCCAAACCCCCAGTTGTCACTGTAATTCTGAAAACTGAAATCGTAGGCGTCAACCAGAACATTGCCGATGTCGTAGAACATGGCAAATCGAACCCCACCGGCCCCTTCTTTCTGAATAATCGGGATGCTGTATTCTACAGTGCCAAACCAATAAGTGTTACCGCCGACCGGCTCGTCAAAGCCGGGTTCGCGCGGACTGATCGCACGGTATTCAAAACCGCGCAACGAGTAGAGGCCACCCAGATAGTAACGATCGTAAAACGGCACCCCGTCACCGCTAAAGCCTTCGGCCACTCCGGTGCGCCCCGCCAGTTCCAGCACGTGCCCCTTTGCGAAGCCGCGGAAGTACCACGCCGACTTAAGTTCGGTGCGGTAATAGGATTTTTCCCCACCCAGCGGACCGCCGGCAATATCCATGCTTAACTCCGTCCGCTGACCTGCGTCCGGCAGAAGAGTGCTGTTGCGGGTATCGTACGCGAGTGAAAAGCCAACGCGCGAAACCAGCGCCTCACCCTCCTCGTCCAGCAAGGCTTGCGGGACATTGGCGGGGAGAAAAACATCCGGATTTCCCGGAAGCTCTGAATCCGGCACAAGGATGTTTCCATGAAGCCCGGGGTTCAACTCAATCCCGACCTGCTCGATGGTGTAGCTGATGCTGCCAATCAGATAATCACTCCAGAGCGCGCGCGTGAGACTGAGGCGCATCCCGAGGCGCGTTTCGTCGTAAAGATCATTCAGGCTTTGGTAATTCAATTCGCGATAATACAGGTCCGCGCCAAGGGCGAGTTTGCGGTCGAGAAACCACGGCTCCACAAAACTGAGGACGTAATCCTGCCGCTCCGAACCCAGTTGGAGGCGCAGGCGCATTTTCTGGCCCGCCCCGGTAAAGGTGGGCGAGTTGAATAGATCAAAATTGCCCTGACTCACTTCCACAAATCCCACGAGGGAATCCACCGAACTGAAGCCCGCGCCCACGGAGAGATTGCCGGTGTTTTTTTCCTCCACGCCGATGATGAGGTTCTTGCGATTGGGCACTTCCGTCGGGTCGGGCCGCGCGTCCACTTTCTCAAAAAATTGAAGACCCTCGAGACGCTGGCGGCTGCGCTTGACGGCCACCATGTTGAACGGTTCGCCCGGAGAGATGGTCAGTTCGCGCCGGATGACCTTGTCCTTGGTTTTCGTGTTGCCGCGGATGTCGATTTTTTCCACGTAGGACAGCTGCCCTTCGTTCACCTTGAACTGCAAATCCATCGTGCCCTGTTCCGTGTTGGCCACCCGGGCCACCTGCAGACCGGCGCCCTGTTCCACATCAATATGGCCTTTCGCGCCGTAGAAGTTCTCGATGGCGGCGACGTTCTTGGCGAGCCCTTTGCCGGTGAACGTGTCACCCTGTTTCATGGGGAATGAGCGGTTCAACTCGCGCTGCTCGAACCAGTCGCCCCGCTCCGACATCGCCTGGGGCAGTTCCGCAGACTTGAACGCGGGGTTGATCGCGTTCGTCGGCAACATGGTCGTGCCCTCGAAGGTGATCGAACCAACCTTGTAGGGCTGGCCCTCAAAGATCACGAACCGGATGATCATCCGGTCCGGCTCCGGATGCTCGAACTGCACGTCCTTGATCTCAAAATCAATGTAGCCCTGGTCCCGGTAGAATTGGGCAAGGCGTTCGCGGTCTTCCTGGAACTGGTCTTCCTTGAACGTGCCGCTGCCGGTCAGCCAGGAAAACATCCAGCGTTTCCGGGTCTTGATCTCCTTGCGAAGTTTCTTTTCGGTGAATGCGGCTGCCCCGACAAACTCGACCTTTGCGACGCGCACCTTCCGGGTTTCCTTCACTTCGAAAGTGACCGAGCCGCGCCCGCTCTCCTCGATGATGCTCGGAGTGGCCGAAACGGTGGTGCCGGGATAGCCGGCCTTTTGGTACATCTCCTGAATCACCTGGCTGTCGTTGAAAAGTTTTTGCTCGTTTAGCGCTTCGCCGATCTTGGACGTGAGCTTCTTCTTGATCTTGTCCGCGCTGAATTTCTTGTTGCCCGTGATCGTGATGTCCGTCAAGCGCGGCATCGCCTGCACGACATAAGTGAGGGTCAAGCCGTCGTCCGCGCGATCCGCCCGGACACGGATGTTGTAGAAAAGCCCGGTGGCGTAGAGGCCGCGAATGTCGTCATCCACGGTGGCGGATTGGTAAGTATCGCCGGGTTTGACGTGGATATTGGCCCGGATGAGTTCATCGGAGACATTGGCCGGGCCAACGTGCTCAATCTTGACCTGCTTGACCGGAGGTCCGGCGATTTGTCCCCAGGCAACCGGGAGCCAGACGAACAGCAGACATACACCGCCGAGGCGAGACAGGATATTCATGTTCGCTTACTCGCGGGGCACATCTTCGTCGCTGACTTTGGCTGCACTTTCAAAACGGGTGTACGATTTCAAAAACGTCAAATTCACGTCGCCGGTCGGGCCGTTGCGTTGCTTCGCGATCAGCAAGTTCACCGGAATGCCATCCATTTCCTCGGGCGGCGCGGCTTCATCATCATCACCCGCGCTGGGTTTGTATAACAGACCGACGAGGTCCGCATCCTGTTCAATCGCGCCAGACTCGCGCAAATCGGACAACCGCGGTTTGCGGCTCTTGTCCTTCTCCAACTCGCGGTTCAACTGACTCAATACAATCACTGGCACGCTTAATTCCTTGGCCAGGGCCTTGATGCCGCTGGAGATTTCGGAGATTTCCTGCTGCCGGTTGTCCTGTGCCCGGCGCGAAGTAGAATGGAGAAGTTGCAGGTAATCAACCACAAAAAGCTTCACTCCATGCTGCTGCGACATGCGCCGCGCCCGCGCCCGCATCTGCAAAATCGAAAGTCCCGGAGTGTCGTCAATGAACAGCGGTGCGTTGGAAATCCGGCCCGCCGAACTGGTGAGCTTGGGGAAATCCGACTCGGACATGAACCCCTCGCGGATGTTGCGCAAGTTCACGCGCGCATTCGAGCACAACATACGCATCACCAGGGACTCGGCGGTCATTTCCAGACTGAAAACCCCCACGGGCAGTTTCTGCGTCAGGGCAATGTGTTCTGCCATGTTCATCGCAAGCGAGGTTTTTCCCATGGAAGGGCGCGCGGCAATGACGATCATTTCGCCGCCGTGGAATCCATCGGTCATCTTGTCCAGATCGGGAAAACCGGTGCCGATGCCACCCAACGAACCCTGGCGGGTGTAATAATTCTCGACCATGCTGATGGCTTTGTTGACGAGCTGCTTCGCCGCCACCGCACCGCCTTGCACACGTGATTCACTGATTTGCAAAATGTCCCGCTCCACTTCATCCATGAGCACGTCCACTTCACCCTGATATTCATAAACCCGTTCCACCACGGAGGTGCAGGCATGGATCATTTTGCGGAGCAGATATTTCTCCTGAACGATCTCGGCGTAGTAGGTCACGTTCGCCGCACTCGGCACGGAATCCTGCAAGGTGTTCAGATACGGGATGCCGCCGATCTGATCGAGCAACTGCCGGTCCTTGAGCCGCTGCTGAAGCGTAATAACGTCAATGGGTTCGCGCGCGTCATACATCTCGACCAAGGCTGAGTAGATCGTCTGGTGGCGCAGATCGTAAAACACATCGGCGCCGGCCCTGAGTTTCTCGATGCACTGGCCGAGACATTCGTTGGGCGAGAGCAGCACGCAACCCAGCACGCCCTGCTCGGCTTCCGGCGCATGCGGTGGCAACCGATCGGTCTTGAGCACGTCGCCCGACATCGTCGGTTTTCGGCGCCGTGATTTTTTCAAATCAGTCAAGCCACCCGCGCTTTCAGAAACGGAATCAATCATCGCACCTAGGAAACTGGATTTGCACGGCAAGTGCAAACGCATCTTCCAAACAATGTATTAACTTTTGGCTGTTAGTAAGTCAGCCGGAGTCAGTCAACAAAACCAGCAATGGGGGCAACGCGAAGCCCGTGGAAGATCAATCGTTCAGGTGCCTCATGAATGAACAGCCTGACCCAAACAGAAGGGGCGAACGACACTCGCGCATCGCCCGCCCCGCGGTGGGGGATCACCTAAACCCAACCGAAATTCAAGCCACCGCCTGCGTATCCAGGTTCACGAGGCCCTTCGCAATCGCGAACTTCGTCAGACCGGCCACATTGTGGATGTCCAGCTTGCGCATGATGCGTTCGCGGTGCGTCTCGACGGTGCGCACGCCCACGCCCAACTGGCTGGCGATTTCCTTGTTGCTCAGCCCATCGGCAATCTGAGCCAGCACTTCGCGCTCACGATTGGTGAGCTGCGGAGTGTTGGCCACTTCCGACTGGCCGCGCACAAACTGATTGAGCGCCACGCGGGCGACCTCGGCGCTGAAGTACGCCTGGCCGCTGTGAACCGTTTCAATGGCCCGCACCAGTTCCTCCATGGGTGCGTCCTTGAGCACGTATCCGCAGGCGCCCGACTGAATGATTCGCACCACACAGTCGGTGCTGCCCTGTGCGGACAGCACGAGAACCTTGATGCCAGGCATTTCACGGGACAACAACTCCGTCACCGCCAGACCGCTCATGTGTGGCATGTTGATGTCCATGAGAATGAGGTCGGGCTTCAGCTCGCGCGCCTTGCGCACCGCCTCACGGCCGTCGACGGCTTCGCCAATAATTTCGACCGTGACTTGTTTGGCGAGGCTCGCGGTGATGCCCTTGCGCACCACCGGATGGTCATCGGCCACGAGGATTTTGATTCGGTTATTCATAGGGGTGTTGGCGGCTGAGTAGTAGGCGACGGATTTCAGAGCGACCGGTGCTGGCGCGCAGGCGGCAGGGAATCAACCCGAATTCACGTCCGGCTTGAAACCGGGCAGCGGAATTTTCGGTGCCGTGGTTTTCATCGCCGGTCAGGCGCGTCAGAGTCTGGGTGATGATTTCCGTGAGCAAAGTGGACCCCGCCGTCCACGAATTTAGCCACGACTTCAGACTGTTCCTTGATTTCATGCCTCAGTCGCGAAGGGTTAGCCTCTCCTTGTTTTGTCCCCTTCGCTGCCGACACCGTAGTCTCTACCAACCGATTCTGCAATCAGGGCATACTCGGAAGTTGCTCCCGGACGGGATACGGCATTCGACCCGGGAACTCCCCGGGCGGCGCGCGGGAAGGAAGGGATCAACTTCGTCGGAAAAGCAAACGAAGCACGCTCGGACGAATGCCCGAGCGATCAGGCGGGCGTTTCGCGCTGCACCCAGGCGGTGGCGTACTGGGTCAACTCGGCGGCATCCTTCAGGTTGAGCTTCTTTTTGATCTGCTCACGATAATACTCGATGGTCTTGACGCTGAGATGAAGTTCCGAGGCGATTTCCTTGGTCTTCTTCCACCGGCCGATCAATTGAAAAACTTCCAGTTCACGGTCGCTTAGGCCTTTCACCGGGGATTCCTTGAGATCGGTCTGCCCGCGAATCTGCTGTTGTAACATACGCGCCGCGAGCGCGTGACTTACGTAAATGTTTCCCTCAAGGACCTGCCGGATGGCCGTCGGAATTTGCTCCAGCGCCTCCTGCTTCATGAGGTAGCCCAGCGCGCCAGCGCGGAACACGAGTTCGGCGTAGATCGATTCGTCGTGGACACTAACGACCAGCACGGGCAAACCCGGATATTGCGCTTTGATGTTGCGCATCAGTTCAAGCCCGCTGCTGTCCTTGAGCGAAATGTCCGCAATCACCATGTCCGGATTCAAGCGCGCGATCGCACTCATGGCCTTGGACGCGTCCTCCTCCTCACCGCAAACCGTCAGGTCCGGCTGCCGGTTGATCAACTGCGCGATGCCAAACCGCACCACGGCGTGATCGTCCACGAGGAGAATCCGTTTTCTCGTCTCTTTCAGTTCAGCAGGTTTCGGTTGTGCCATGCGCCGTTGTTTAACCCGGCAGAGCCTGCCTCAATCCGTTTGCGCTCGCAAGCGCGCTCATTTTAAAAACTCCAACCACCAGTCCCCAAACATCAGTGAATCTCCAAACTCCAACCTCCCAATTGATCCCGGTGACTGACAACGACGGATGAATGGAACGGCTTTCCAGTTTTTCAACACGCCTTCCTGCTCTCTTTTGCAGTCCAGTTCTTGGTGCTGTGTTGCCACTCAATTATCTGTTTCCCAGCCAACTTGCCGTCCATGAACGCCCTGATTGATCGCAAAACCTTTACGCCTGCCTGCCGGTTTCTTGACTCGACGCGCTCCGCCACTAGACTCCGCCAATGCTTTTTGCCGATTGCCGCCCGGACGTTTGCGCCGCGTTGCCCGCCTGCCCATGAAAAAACCGTCCGTCCTCGTCATCTTCCTCACGGTCTTCATTGACCTGATCGGGTTCGGCATCGTCGTGCCACTTGTGCCGTTGTTCAGCCAGAAAATTGTCGCACCTATTTTCGGCGCAGACACGGGCATGACCGGTCTGATGATCGGCGTGATCATTTCGTCGTTCTCCGCCATGCAATTTCTCTTTGCGCCGGTGTGGGGGCGGCTCTCGGATCGGATCGGACGCCGGCCGGTGTTGCTCGGCAGCACGTTGGGCGCGGCGGCGTCTTACGTTCTGTTCGCCATCAGTTGCAGCATGGACAACCCCACCCTCGGCCTCTGGCTGCTCACCGCCGCGCGCGTGTTTGCCGGCATTTGCGGGGCCAACATCACCGTGGCGCAGGCGTACATCGCGGACATCACCCCACGTGAATCACGCTCGAAGAAGATGGGCCTCATCGGGATGGCATTTGGACTTGGCTTCATCTTCGGGCCGATTCTTGGTGGCTTGAGTCTGCACCGCTTCGGTGCGAGCGGACCCGGCTGGGTCGCGGCGGGATTGTGTCTCGCCAACTTCCTGCTTGCGCTGTTCATTCTCACCGAAAGCCGCCAACCTTCCTCCGAACACGTCGCGCAGCGCCCGCACCTTGATCAATGGCTGCACACCTTGCGCGAACCAAAGATCGGACTGCTCGTCATCGTATTTTTCCTCGCCACGTTTTGTTTCAGTTGTTTCGAGAGCACCCTGCCGTTGCTTGTGAGCGACAACTTCCACCTCGACATGACCACGGACGAAAACGCGGCCACCACCGTCGTCTATCTCTTCGCCTATTGCGGCATTATCGGCGCCTTGGTCCAAGGCGGTGCGATTGGCCGGCTCGTGAAGAAGCTCGGCGAACCAAAACTCATCGCGCTCAGCCTGGTCCTCACTGGCGTGAGCCTCGCCCTAATGCCGTTCATCAAGGGCAGCACGCAACTGTCGTGGAAAATTCTTTTCCAGCCCGGTGGCCTGCCCTGGCTGCTGATGTTGTTCGCGCTCGGGTTGCTCGCCATCGGCACGAGCCTCACGCGCCCGCCGCTCTTCGGCCTGCTCTCGAACCTCACGTCCGCCCACGAACAAGGCGCGACCCTCGGCGTGGCGCAAGGCGCGGGCAGTCTCGCGCGCATCATCGGCCCGATCTTTGCCACCACCACACTGCACTACCTGCCAGCCCTGCCCTACCTGACCTGCACCGTGGTGTTACTCATCACGGCAGCGGTGTTCGCGAGCAAAATGAAGGTTGCTGCTCCGACGCCGAACGAACCTCGATAGCGTCGCAAGCAGAGGTTGTGAAGTGGAAGTAAATCGCGGAAGATGCAGCCGCGCAAACGCGCGTCGCTGACTACCAATTGACGCTATGAATCCGCCCTCCCACAACCTTCGTCAGGAACTTCTGGGCCAACTTCGTCCGGCGCTACCGGGGATGTTGTTCGCCGTGCTTACTTTACTCTTTGGATTCGGCTTGGGCATCGTCTTCGGCGCCAATGAAGACATGGTCAAGTCACGGTTGAAAGCATCTGCCGCAGCCGTGCGTGAAACCGTCTATCGCAGCGATGACGTGGCAATCAAGGCCGTGCTAGACAAATCGTGGGTTTATATGCAACGCGCGCATCTGCACGCCGGCGGCTTGGGGGCGACGGCTGTGTGCCTGATTCTACTTGTGAGTCTGCTCGGCACTTCGCCGGGTTGGACACGCGCCATCAGCCTCGGCCTCGGCGTAGGAGGACTGGGTTATTCGCTGTACTGGATGTTGGCCGGCTTCCGCGCACCCTCGCTCGGTAGCACTGGGGCGGCTAAGGAATCGCTGGATTGGCTCGCCATTCCGTCCTCCGGCGCGGTGTTGGTCGCGACTGTGGCCGTGGCTGTCCTACTCGTTGCCGCAATCGTCCGACCCCGGCAGCAAGCCCAGCCCACCGAATAGTGCGCCCCAAAAAAGTCGCGGTTACTGCCACGCAGCGTGCGTTCCTACAGAGCTTGGCAACACCTCAACTTGTAAATTTGAAATGAAGCAAAAACTCTGTACCGCCCGGCGACCTGCGCGTTTTTGCGTTCAATAGCCCAGATTACGACTGGATCGTTTCGGTCTAGTTTGCGCCTGTTTAATCGTTGTTCCTTCACGCAGTTGGAGACGCGGATTCTGTCGGCAGGCTGGCCGGTGCAAACACATCATACGCCCCGCCGAATTGCGCTAGGTAATAGAGCGAATAGGCGCGTCCAAACATCAGCGCCGGCAACAGCAGCACCGTGCCCAGATACGGCAACGCCATCAGGCATCCCGCGAGACAGCACGTCACCAGCACCACCAGGAGCACCATGACGCCAATGACAATGGCCAGGACAATCTGGAACAGGAGGTAGAGGATCAAGTGGCCGAGATGTCCGGAAAGCAACCCGCGCAATTCGCGCCAGCCCGCCAGACATTTCGTCCGGCGCAGGAACATGATGGGCACCACAAAATCGGTGGTCAGTTTTGCGACCAAGAAAAAGACCAATGCCAGGGCGATCACCGTCAACAATGCACCCGCCGCAAGCGCAATGCCCCCAACGCTTGGTTCGCCGGCCACCACCATCCGGAAAATCGCAACCACCATCACCGCCACGATGGGCAGCGTCAGCAGTGAACCGACCAGGCCCAGCGCGAGCCGGAACAAGCACAGGCTGTTGCCTTCACGGGCGAACTTGTGCCACGGCACGGACACTTCCGCCGTGTTCAAGGCCACGCAATGCAGGAACATGAACTTGCCCCGGCTGTTCAACCAGGTGAACAACACCCAAAGCAACAGACACACCACCACGATCGCAATGGCCACCGGCCCGATCCAGTAGAGATTGCCCAGCACGTAATTCTTCGCATCGTCGAACTCGTGCTGTAGATTGCCCCGGTTCCGCCCCCCATCGAATGAGCCAAAGTTGAATCCGGTGTTGAATCCCTGTTCGCCAAGGAACGCCAGCCAGGCGCAGAAGCCGATGACGAACCACTTGCCCGCATCGAATGGCTGGAACAACACGCGCTTTACCCGGTCAATGGCCTGGTTGACCGGTGCGGTGACACTGATTTCCGGTGGCCGTGCCGCGAGAGGTTGAATTGGATTCATAGGTTGGATCTCCGACCGACGCTATGCCGCAACCCGTGTCTTCGGGAAGGATAATTTGGCGGGGACTTTGTAACGCAAGCACACCACGGTGGGATTTGTCCTCCGACTCCCTCAGGCAACCAAGGTCGCTCCGGCCATCACTGGCTGCGGGCGCGGAAGAAACGATTGCTGAAGGCTGGTGTGTTTGTATCCGCAAACGGAATCAGACCGACGGAGGAATTGTTCGTTCACCAATCCCCTGTCCATCAACTCGAGGCAAGACCAAATCTACGGCCCAGTCCCGCCCCCGCACTCAACGAAGAAACAGTTCCGCCGCAGCGTCTGCAAAGCGAATGCCCTGGCTCGTCAACCGAAAGCACTCTGACGAGCGCGACGCCCAGCCGCGTTGCACCAAGGAGTCCATGTCAGCGGACCATTCGCTCTGTAGATCATGTCCCGTGTTACGTTGGAACTCTTCAAAGGGCCAACCCGCCACCATGCGAAGCCCAAACGCCGCGGTTTCGCCGGCGCGTGCCAGCGGAGGCAGCTCTTCGCGTGATTCGATGGCGCGGTTTCCTTTCTCGAGTTGCTCGCAATAAAGCTGCGTGTTCGACCAGTTCTTTGTCCGCACGCCGCACACATAACCAGTGGCACTTGGGCCCAGACCGTAAAACTCGCCGCCGCGCCAGTAATTCACGTTATGACGGCAGGCACGGGAAGGAATCTCTGATTCGGGATTCTGCATCTGGGATTCATGACGCGCGAAGTTGGCGACCTCATACTGCCGGAAACCCGCCGCGTCGGCGTGCTCAGCCAGTGCTTCATACATGTCGCAGGCAAGGTCTTCGTTCACATCGAACTCGCGGGCCTTCAGCCGCTCGAACAGCGGCGTGTCTTCCTCGTAGATGACTTCGTAGCTGGACAGATGTTCGCTGCCCAAGGCGGTTGCCTCGTTCAAGGTGGACCGCCACACAGCCATCGTCTGCCCGGGAATTGCGAACATCAGGTCGATATTCACGTTGTCAAAGCCGGCTTGCCGGAGTGTATCGAATGATTTGAAAACCATCTCCCGAGAATGAATGCGACCGAGTCGGTCGAGCAGGCCTTCATCCAGTGACTGCACACCCATGGAGATCCGGTTCACGCCGAAATCGCGCAGGAGTTTTGCCTTGTCGAGTGACACCGTGGCGGGGTTGCATTCCACAGTGAATTCCTCCGCGCCGAGCAGGTTGCACCGCTCCATGGCGCGAAGTATTTGTTCCCACTGTCGAAGGTTCAGCAACGAGGGTGTCCCGCCACCAAAGAAGATGGTGCGCGGCCGGAGCGAAGGCTCCATGATGCTGACGATTTCCACTTCGCGGATCAGCGCCGCCACGTAACGCTTAATCAGTTCGCCGCTGGAAGCCTCGGAGTAGAACGCGCAATACATGCACTTCTGCGCGCAGAACGGAACGTGAACGTAGAGGCTCGCCAAAGGCGAAGATGAACTTCCCGGCATGGATTCAGTGTGAACCCCGCCCGGTCGCGACGCGACCAAAAACATCGTCGACCCGACCCCGAACAAGCAGTGCGGATTTAAGAAGCGCGAACTCTTTGAACGTTCTGAGCCTTGAGGCCCTTGTCGCTCGGAATAATATCGAAGCTGACTTCTTCGCCTTCATTAAGGGTTTTGAAGCCGGCTCCCATGATGGACGTATGGTGAACGAATACGTCCTGGCCGGTGTCTTGGGCGATGAAGCCGAACCCCTTCTTGTTATCGAACCACTTGACTTTGCCGCTAGCCATATATGTCTCCTGGGCTGGAGGGCGTAGTTATCAATAAAAAGCAGGCATAACACAACCGCTCTTGTGTTGCCTAGCTGAGTGTGGATTTAAAGATTCATACGCCCGAACGGACCAAGACAATAAAAGTTAGTAATGTTGCGGTCAAGATATTGTTTTGTCTTTCTGGCAAGTCGGGCATCACTCCAACGCTCCAAATGGTCTCCCTGCTCAATCCACCCGCAGCGCCTGATCCAAAACCACCGACAAATGAGCCAACAAGGCCATCGTATCTACCGCCATCGTGCTTCCCGCTTCCTGGGCTGAATCGAGATCGGCTTTTGAGCCGGCAAAGGCGACAATCGGAAGATGAATGGTAGCCTCGTCCTCCCGCAAGCTACGCAACGTTTGGATAAGCTCCATCCCCGCACCCTCCACATCTGCAAGCACTAACATCACTCCCGTCGCCCGGGACTGGGAGGCCAACTCAGCGGCCGACCCTACCGATTGAACCCGGTAATTCAGGTCCTGTAGCCGGTTCACGAGTTGATTGCCGGACAGCGGGCTTTGATAGTAAACCAACGCCAAAGGTTGCGTCACACCACCAAAATGAAGAGCCGCCCTGAGAAAAGCAAAGCATTTGCGGCTTTGCCCGTTGACATGAGCGCACACGCGAACCTATTCTCCCCGCCCTATTTGCGGGACCGGCGGTTCACCGCCACGCGTCCTGCCCCTGAAAGGAAGTGACAACCATTGACCGAGATTAAACTCAAGAAAGGCGAGCCGGTGGAAAAAGCCCTGCGCCGCCTGAAGAAAAAAATTGATCGCGAAGGCACGCTGCGCGTGGTGCGTAGCCATCGGCATTACGAGAAGCCCAGCGAAAAACGACGCCGCAAGGAAAAAGCCGCCCGTTTCTCCGCCATGCTTACGGCCCGCTACGCCGATCTGTAAGTTGTCACCACCGGGCTGCGGCACCCGTCGCAGCCCGGATTTTCGTCCGCAGTTTCATCGTTGAACGCCTGGCAGTTTTAACGGTTTAACGTTCCAACGATCTAACCAACAAGATGTACTCGCTCTCGACCTGCTGGAATTCCAACCGCCACACCGATGGCCGCGCCATGTTGCGCGAAATCCGCGACCTCGGTTTTGAGTACGCCGAACTAAGCCACGGCACGCGCATCAGCCTCCTGCCGGGCATCCTCGAAGCCGTGGATGCCGGCGAGATGAAAATCTCCAGCCTCCACAATTTCTGTCCGCTCCCGATGGGCGTAAACCATTCCGCGCCCAACCTCTACCAGTTCACCGCCGAACGTGAACGTGAACGCGAACTGGCCTTGCGCTACACGCTCAAGACGCTTGAATTCGCCGAACGAGTCAAAGCGCCGCTCGTTGTTCTCCATCTCGGCAGCGTCGAAATGAAAGACTACACGTCCAAGCTCAAGGACATGGTGGGCCGCGGTGAAAAAGACTCTCCCAAGTATCAAAAGCTTTGCCAGGAGATCGCCGAGAAACGCGAAGCGAAGAAGGAGAAATTCGTCGAGCGTATGTACGAGTCGCTCCGCAAGTTTCTGCCCGACGCCGAATCGCGCGGTCTCAAGCTCGGCTGCGAAAACCGCGAAGCCATCGAGGAGATCCCCTTCGAGAGCGATTTCATGTTCTTCTTCAAGGAGTTTACCAGCCCAAACGTCTGCTACTGGCACGACACTGGTCACGCGCAGATCAAGGAGAACCTCGGCTTCATCCATCACGTCCTCCATCTGGATTCGCTCAAGGACAGGCTCGCCGGATTTCACATCCACGACGTGCAACCACCCGCCCGCGATCATTGTTCGCCCGGGACCGGTTCGGTGGACTTTGCCGCGCTGAAACCGTTCGTGAAACCGGAGCACATCAAGGTCTTCGAGTTCAGCCCTGCCATGCCAGTGGAAGAACTCAAGAGCGGCATCGCGCATGTGACGCGGATTTGGGGAGAGTGAGGAAATTTACGATTGACGATTTTCGATTTACGCCGCCAAACAAAGCTCGACTCGTAAATCGTAAATCGTAGATCGTAGATCATGTCCGCGCCCGCGCGCACCATCGCCACCGACATTGTCCGCCGGCTCCAAACCGCCGGTTTCTCGGCCTATTGGGTTGGTGGCTGCGTGCGGGATTTTCTGCTGGGCCGCGAACCGGGCGATTATGACATCGCCACGGACGCTGTCCCGGAACAGATTGAGAAACTCTTCCCGCACACCGTCGCCGTCGGACGAAAGTTCGGCGTCATGGTCGTTGTAGTGGCGAAGCAACAATTCCAAGTCGCCACGTTTCGCGCCGAGTCCGACTACCGCGATGGCCGGCGACCCGAGGCCGTTTCGTTCGGCAACGCGCAAGCCGACGCCCAGCGCCGCGACTTCACCATCAACGGACTTTTCTACGATCCCATCGCCGGCCAGTCCCACGACTGGGTGGGTGGCGAAGCGGACTTGCGCGCCGGGATCATCCGCACCATCGGCGCGCCGGAAGAACGGTTTGCGGAGGATCATTTGCGCATGCTCCGCGCCGTGCGCTTCGCGGCGCGGCTGGGATTCGAGATCGAACCAAAGACTTTCGCCGCTGTGCAAACTCACGCGGCAAAGATCAAACTCATCAGCGCCGAGCGCGTTCGCGATGAGTTGAGCAAACTGTTTGCGCCGCCGAGTTGGAGTTCAAGCTTCAGCTTGTTGGGAAACACCCTGAAACGTGAACTCCAACCTCAGGCCGCGCGCGGTCTTGAACTCCTTCACACCAGCGGCTTACTCGAACACATCCTCCCCGAACTCGCTGCCACGGTGAGTTGTGAACAATCCCCCGACTACCACCCGGAAGGCACAGTCTTCAAACATCTCTGCCTCATGCTGGACAAAATGCCCCCGGACGCCGAACCGCTGTTACCGTGGGCCGTCTTGATGCACGACATCGCCAAGCCGCTCACCGCCAGCCACGATCCGAAAACGGGCAGCATCCATTTCTACGAACACGAAAAGATCGGCGCCAAGATGACCGGAGAAATCCTCGAACGCCTGCGCTTCCCCCGAAAGCAAATCGAGCAGGTAAGCGATGCCGTGCTCCACCACATGCAGTTCAAGGACGCGCCCAGGATGCGCAAGTCCACGCTCCGCCGGATGCTCTTGCGCGAAACGTTTCCGTTGGAACTGCAACTCCACTGTCTTGACTGCCTTGGCTCGCACGGCAGGCTGGACGTTTATGATTTCATCCTCGCGCAATCCGCCGAACTGGCGAAACAACCCGAAATCCACCCGCCGCTGTTGAGCGGGAAAGACTTGATCAAACTCGGCGTGAAGCCCGGCCCGCAAATGGGAGTGTTGCTTGCAGAGCTACGCGAGAAACAGTTGGCGGATGAATTGAAAACCAAGTCAGCCGCGCGGGCCTGGGTGCAATCGCGATGGGCGAATGCGGATTGATCACCATACGCCCTTCGCCGTGTTTATTTGGGCCGTGGGTTTGAGCGAGCCATCTACTCGCCTTCATTGTTCGGGCGTCAGGTCCACCCCTCCGGCCGTGGCGGCCTGGCAGGTCAACTCCATCTGGATGGCTCGGTTTAGGCGCGATTCGTACTCTTCCGATACGAATCACGTCCGTTCCGTCCAAATCCGCTCCTGCGCGCGCGGCGTCGGCTGATGAAACAAGTCCGCGTCTCGTGGAGGCGAGCGCAAACCCTGTTGGCTACTCAACCTTCACCCGGAAAAACTTCATCAGGTTCGTTGTGCTGAGGGTTTGCGGATTGGCCTGGTTGGGGGCCGGCTGCCAATTCGGCGTGGTCAGGCTCTCGGTTTCTTCGAGCGCGCCTGCGCCGCTCCACGATAGGCTCAACGTCTGATCCGCGTTGCGGAGGATGGTCAGTAAAGGCGCCGGTTCGCGAACAAGCGCCACGGTGAAATCACCTCCCGCCGCAACCGCAATGGCGATGGCCGGTGGAAGACCGGCCGGCACCGTCGTTGGGCCGTATCCCCACGAGACGACCGTGCCGTCGCTCTTCAAGGCCACGGTGTGACCTTGTCCCGCCGCAATCGCCACCACTCCGCTCCGGGCCGCGAGAGGCACCGTCGTGATCCGGGAGTCACCTTGCGCTCCCCACACGATGACCGAGCCGTTGCTTTTCAAGGCCACGCTGTGAAGACTTCCCGCCGCAATCGCCACTACCCCGCTCTGCGCCGCGACAGGCACCGTCGTTGCGCCGTCAATGGCTCCTCCCCACGCGACGACCGCGCCGTTGGTCTTCAAGGCCAGGCTGTGGATTTGTCCCGCCGCAACCGCGACCACCCCGCTTCGGGCCGCGATGGGTACGTTCGTCTGGCCGTCGTCTCCCCATGTGACGACCGAGCCATCGCTCTTCACCGCCAGCGTGTGAAACCATCCTGCCCCCACCGCCACCACCCCGCTCTGCGCCGCGGCGGGCACCGTCGTTTGGCCGTTTGGGTTGGCTCCCCACGCCACGACCGAGCCATCGCTTTTCAAGGCAATGGTGTGCCCCCAGCCTGCCGCGATCGCCGTCACCCCGCTCTTTGCCGCGACGGGCATATCCGTCTGGCCTCCTGCGTCGCGTCCCCACACGACCGCGCCGCCGCTCGTCAAGGCCACTGTGTGATAACTTTGCGCCGCAATCGCCACCAGTCCGCGCTGCTGCGCCGAACCGGGCACCATTGTGTTGCCCCACACCACGAACGAGCCGTTGGACTTGAAGGCCACGGTGTGATTAACTCCCGCCGCAATCGCCACCACTCCGCTCTGCGCGGTGATCGGCACGTCCGTCTGGCCGGAGCGGTTGTCTCCCCACGCGACGACCGAGCCGTCGCTCTTCAAGGCCACGCTGTGCCGGCCTCCCCCCGCAACCGCGACCACGCCGCTCAGGCCGTCCGGAACGATTGACTGCCCGTATTCATCCAGAATGCCCGTGCTCGTCTTTCCCACTCCCCACGCGACGACCGAGCCGTTGGTCTTCAAAGCCACGGTGTGACCACCTCCCGCCGCAATCGCCACCACTCCGCTCTGTGCCTCAACGGGCACATCCGTCTGCCCGGAGCCGTTCCATCCCCACGCCACGACGCAACCGTTGGTCTTCAAAGCCACGGTGTGACCATCTCCCGCCGCAATCGCCACCACTCCGCTCTGTGCCTCAACGGGCACGTTCGTCTGGCCGCCGCTGTTGCCTCCCCATGCGATGACGGCCCCGTCGCTCTTCAAGGCCACGTTGTGATACCCGCCCGCCGCAATCGCCGTCACGTCGCTTCGTGCCGCGGCCGGCACGTCGGTCGAGCCGAAATTGTTGCATCCCCACGCCACGACCGAGCCGCTGGTGTTCAAAGCCACCCTGTGACCACCACCTCCCGCCGCAATGGCCACCACGCCGCTCTGCGCCGCGACGGGGACCGTCGTCAGGCCGCAGCTGTTGGGTCCCCACGCGACGACCGAGCCGTTGCTCTTCAAGGCCACTCCTTCCGCAATCGCAATGAACCGTGCGCCCGGTTCTACATAGGGAAGGACGTACTCCCCCCAACTCACGACGGTGCCGGACGGGCGATTGGCTTGAGCTTGAGCGAGCGGGGCAAGGGATAAGAGCACGAACGAAACGCCGAACATCGAACACTGAACGCCGAACGACGAAGCCGTGACGAACTCGGAACTCTGAACCCGGAAGTCGGAACGGAAGAGGTCTGCGGGTCGCAGGCTTTGGAGGACGGTGGCAAAGCGAAGCGACGACACCGCTTTTCGTTCGACCAGCCGCCGTTGGACGCGCGGCGCGTCCAGCCACACCCGGGGCGGGCGTGCTCCCCAATTTCAGTTTCCGAGTTTAACGCCCGGCGAGTGTCGCAGAATTTCGTTTTCATAACTTCACGAGTCGCCACCACTCCGCTCTTAGCTAGTGCAGCGACAAACAAGTTTCGATCCGTTGCCAAACGGGCTGGTAGGGCGCGTCACTCCGTGCGCGCCGCAGCCTGCAACGGGCTTCTCGAACGGCGCGCACGGAGTGACGCGCCCTACCAAGTAACGGAATTTGGTTGTCACCGTACTAGTAGTTCGTCTGCCGCCAGGCCAGACGCACGGTGCTCGAGTCTTCCGGATTCGGCCCCACCATAAAGCCGGGATCTCTTGGGCCCTTATAGACCACCCCGCTGGGCGTCATCAGCGGCCGTCCCCGCATCGAGTTTCTCAGCCCACCCGGTGTGGTTTCGTCCATCACCTCGACGGACCACTGACCGGAATTCGCATCGCGAATCGCAAGGCGCATCTCCGTCACACCGTAGGCCAGAAAAGCGCTGCCATCCTGAGCATACGCGAGCGAACAGCCGGTGATCGAAGCTCCGGTGTCCACGAACTCCGGAGCGGCCCAGGCGACGCCGGTCCAGCCGTAGAAGCGCAGTTCATTGGCGCCGGATTTGCACGCGATCGCCGGATACCCCGTCACGAGATCGAAAGCCACGGTGACGAAAGTGCTGGGAGCCGTATCCACCACCGAGATGTTCCACCCTGAGCCGTTGAACCACGCGACCTTCAGCGCATCGAGGGACCCATCGCGGTTGAGATCGGCGGAATAGACGATGATCGGGTTGCCCGCGGGATCAATGGCCAACTGATTGTGATAAGCGCGCGCGCTTTTCTCGATCTGTTGGGTGGTCCAGGTCGATCCGTTCCGGTGCGCAAACCACAAGCCCAGGTTGCGGCCCGTCTTGCAGTAGCTGATGCACGGATTGCCGGAGCCGTCATTCGCGATCGAGGTGTCGCCGGCATAGACATCCTTGCTTTCGAGCTGCGTGCTGGTCCACACGCCGTCGGTGCTTCGATTGGCGAAGTAGAGTTTGGTCCCAGACACGTGGCTGACCCGCACTTCGGTTTCATCGGGGCTGTAAACCAGCGAGGCGCCGATGCCGCCCGCGCCGACGGTTTGGTGGTTAAAATAGCCCGTCCCCGGGGGATGGAAGGCGCTCATCAACATTCCCGTGTTCGCGTCGTCGTAAACGACAGCCCACCCCCATTGCGAGTTGACGCCCAGACTGGTGTAGTTGCCGACTCCGTACCCCCAATCCAGCCGTATGTGCCACCAATCGGCGAGCGGTAACGCGGCTGAGGCCAGATTGGAAAGGGGCGAGGTGTTCCCAAACTCATCAACCGTTTTCAGCGCGAAATACCAGGTCGTGTTGTCCGCCAAATTCTCGACGGTGAAGCTTTCCAGGGTTCCGCCGGTTTGCGGGCTCGGTTCGTTCTGCGCTCGCCCTGCGACCTGGAAAGCGGCATCCGTGTCAATCGGACTTGTTGAATAGCGGATATCGTAGAAGTAAGCCCTGCCGGCGTAACCGTCGCCGCCGGGAGCCGTCCAAGTGAGCGTCGCAGCATGAGGCGAAACCGGCGCAGCGGCCAGGTCTGCCACGGCCCCAGGGGCGGTGGTGTCCGGCGGCAATTCGGGCGCGCCCATGACCCGGGCGGCGTTCAAGCGCCCGCTGGTGGCGACCTTATCCGCCAAACCGGGCACGACATCCACAGCGCTGAGGATTTGCGCTTTGACGTCGTCAACGGACAGGCCCGGGTTCTGCGACATGAGCAGCGCTGCCACGCCGGAGACGTGCGGGGTCGCCATGGATGTCCCGTTCCAGGAGGCGTAAGTGTTGCCGGGAAGACACGAGAGAATGCTCACACCGGGTGCCGCTAGATCGACCCAGTCAGGGCTATAGTTCGAGAAGGAGGCGAGGCCATCGTTGGAATCGCTGGCCGCCACGGAGATGAGGTTGGGAGCGGAATATCCCGCCGGATAATGGACGTCGTTGGTGCTGCCATTGCCGGCCGCTGCCACAAACAGAGCTCCGGCAGTAAGTATCGCATTTTCCATGGTGCTCGACGGAGCGCCACTCCTCCCCCAACTGTTGCTCGTGAGGCGGACGACATTGTCTCCGGAAGCGTCCAGGAATTTTGAGGCGTACAAGATGGCATCGACGGCACCCGCATCCGTGCCACTGCCGTTGGCTCCCAGAAACTTGAGCGGCATGATTTGCACACTCGGGTTCAGGCCCGCCACGCCAATCACGCCGATGCCGTCGTTGCCGTTCCCGGCAATCGTGCCTGACACATGCGTCCCGTGACCGTGGTCGTCCATGGGATTATTGTCGTTGTTGATGAAATCCCAACCACTCGCGTCATCCACATAGCCGTTACGGTCGTCGTCCTTCCCATTTGTGGCTTTGTCGCGGCCTCGCTGGTCGAGGCCGGTTTCCCCGGGGTTCACCCACCTCCTGCCCGCCAGGTCGGGGTGATTGAAATCCACCCCGGTGTCAATGACGCCGACCACGACCGGCCCGTCGCCCGGCGGTACCTGCCAGACCTCAAGGGCCTTCATGTCCGCGCCTGGCGTGCCGCCGGTCTGCCCGGCGTTGTGCATGCCCCACAACGAGCCGAGCAGGGGATCATTTGGCAGCGCGGTCACAGCGTGGATGACGTAGTTGGGCTCGACGTAAAGGATGTTCGGATTGGCGGCCAGCGCCTGGATGGCCTGCGCGACGCTCAGACCCGGTGGCAAACGCCAGTGCTCGGCACCGATTTCAGACCATGCCTTGATTCTCGTCGCGCTCAGACCGTTCCGGATGCCGTCGGCCTGTGCGCCGCGGGTGCCGGGTTGAAAGCCGACCAGCAGTTCGTCTGCGACAAATTCGTCTGCCGCATTGGCTGCGGCAATGGCGCTCTGTGTTAATCCAAACATAACGAGCAGAGGAAGAACTGCTCCGAGCAGATGGTTGATTTTGGTTTTCATTCTATTGATGTAAGCGGAATTCCGGGGAAAAACGGGTCAGCCGGCGAAAGATTTGCATTCATAATATGTTCGTTGGCTGTATTCCGGCGGTTGCACCCAGCTTCCGCGCTTTCTGGAAAGAGATTCCCTCCGGCGCGAAGAACCTTTCAGGGAATGAAGATTATTTTTGTCGCACGTAAGCAGGACGCATCAGTCCGCGTGTTGCGCCAAGCGTTGATGGTAGGGCGCGTCGCTCTGCGCGCGCCGTCCTTCCGCCTGCGCACGCCTTGAACGGCGCGCACGGAGTGACGCGCCCTACCTTTTCCGCCGACGGAGGATTTGGGGAATCATCGCTCTGCAACAGACGTCTCTTCCATCTCACTACTTCTTCAACCGGTAAAAGTTGCTGCTGGAGTTGGGGGAGACGACGCAGTTGAACGAGCCATCGTTTGTTACCGAGTTGGTCACGCCTGTCCAGTTGGTTGTGCCGAGGATCGGGTTTTCTTCCAGCACGAAACCGGTCGAGGGATAGGGCCAGGAGAGGAGCACTGTATTCGTAGTGGTAAGCGTGAGCGTGAGCGCCGGCCTGTCGGGCGTTTGCACCGGAGCGTTAAACAGATACGCCGCCCCGGCATCGGTCGCGCCCGTGTCGTCGTTAGGCGCTCCAATCAGCACCCCGTCGGTCCCCGCGGCTGCCACAGAAAAGCCGAAGTAGTCGTTGGCTGCCGGCGTGGGATTGGTCAAAGTGGTAAGCAACGTGCCGTTGGTGTTGAACAGATACGCTGCCCCGGCATTCTGCGCGCCCGTGTCGTCACCATATGCGCTAATCAACACTCTGTCGCTTCCCACCGCCACCACAGGAAAGCCGAAGATGTCGTCAACCTGCGGCGTGGGATTGGTGAAGGTGGTGAGCAACATGCCGTTGGTGCTGAACAGATACGCTGCCCCGGCATTGGTCGCGCCCGTGTCATCCTTAAACGCGCCAATCAGCACCCGGTCACTTCCCATCGCTGCCACGGAAGTGCCGAAGAAGTCGCCGTCTGCCGGCGTGGGATTGGTGAAGGTGGTGAGCAACGTGCCGTTGGTGCTGAACAGATATGCCGCCCCGGCATCGGTCGCGCCCGTGTCGTCGCCAGACGCCACAATCAGCACCCGGTCGGTCCCCACCGCTGCCACGGAACCGCCGAAGAACTCGTCGGCTGCCGGCGTCGGCTTGGTGAAAGTGGCGAGCAACGTTCCATTGGTGCTGAACAGATACACCGCTCCGGCATTGTTCGCGCCCGTGTCGTCGCGAGACGCCCCAATCAGCACCCGGTCGGTCCCCACCGCCGCCACGAAAACGCCGAAGATCTCGTCGGCTGCCGGCGTCGGCTTGGTGAAAGTGGCGAGCAACGTTCCATTGGTGCTGAACAGATACGCCGCCCCGGCATCGCTCCCGCCCGTTTCGTCGCTAGGCGCACCAATCAGCACCCGGTCGGTCCCCACCGCCGCCACGGAATGGGCGAAGTAGTCGTCGGCTACCGGCGTGGGATTGGTGAAGGTGGCGAGCAACGTGCCAGTGGTGCTGAACAGATACGCCGCCCCGGCATCGGTCGCGCCCGTGTCGTCGTAAGGCGCTCCAATCAGCACCCGATCAGTCCCCACCGCCGCCACGCGAAAGCCGAAGAAGTCGCTGACTGCTGGCGTGGGATTGGTGAAGGTAGTCACAAGCTGGGCGAGTGCGATTGAGAATGATGAGTTGAAACTCACCAAGGCCAGCAGGAGTGCCGCCTGGAACAGGCGTGGGAGCGCAGATTTGGTTTTCATAAACACAATGAAATGACACGCCGAATGCACTGCAATTGAAAGCGCTTTCTGGAAGGAGATTCCCTCCTGCGCGAAGAACCTTTCAGGGAATGTGAAAATGCTTTCTTTGCGGTGGGAGAACGTGCCGAGAGTGCAGAATAGATTACCGAGGAAAGGTAGGGCGCGTCGCTCCGCGCGCGCCGGTTGAGATTACTGGCAGGCGACAGCGTGTTTCCGATTCGCGGCGCGCGCGGAGCGAGACTGTCTCAAAACCGTCGCTCACCGACGTCTTCTCCCTCTCCTCCATCCGATGGAGGAGAGGGACGGGGAGAGGAGGAGCGTTTGTGACTTCACAAGTTTTTCCCGAATGCCCCTCACCCCGGCCCTCTCCCCGCTCGTGCCTCGCGAGGAGAGGAAGAAGATACTGAGTTGCGAATCTCCGCTATCATTTCAAATATTTCTCCAGCGGCGGATACAGCAGTTCCTTGATCTCCGGTTGTTCGGCGTTCTCCGGCGTCACCAGCATCACGCCGGTGTCGATGCGCTTCTCGACTTTCTTGCCTTGGAGGTGCTCGACCATCGTCATCACGCCTTTGTAGCCCATGAACACAGGGTTCTGCACGACGAGCCCCTGCACATCGCCGCGCTTGAGATCGGCGACCGATTGCGAA
>Ga0315910_10000943_pt1 | contig 27353 bp, 16 predicted proteins | sample EdamamesoilMG_FD_204470 | JGI IMG/M metagenome (GOLD analysis project Ga0315910, IMG submission 204470) | Garden soil microbial communities collected in Santa Monica, California, United States - Edamame soil | ecosystem: Environmental > Terrestrial > Soil > Garden | place: USA: California... | reverse complement strand
GTGCCCTCTGTGTCCTCTGTGGTTCAAATTCAGGATCCGTAGCGTCACCACTGCAGCGTCGCGGGCGCGGCGCGTCGTTCGTTGCGGCGCTCGCGCTGTACGCGGCCGTCGGCGAAGTGGATGACGCGGTCGGCCATGTCGGCCATGACGGCGTTGTGCGTGATGATGACGGTGAGGGCGCCGAGTTCGCGGTTCACTCGCTCGATCGCCTCGAGCACGAGAATGCCGGTGCGTACGTCGAGGGCGCCGGTCGGCTCGTCGCAGAGGAGCACGGCGGGGCGCTTGGCGATGGCGCGGGCGATGGCGACGCGTTGTTGTTCGCCGCCCGAGAGCTGCGCGGGGAAGTGATCCATGCGCGGAGTCAAGCCCACCATCTCGAGGGCGCGCTCGGGCGGGAGCGGGTCGTCGGCGATCTCGGTGATGAGCGCGACATTTTCGCGCGCGGTGAGGCTCGGGATGAGGTTGTAGAACTGGAAGACGAACCCGACGGACTCACGGCGGTAGAGCGTGAGCTCCTCCTCGTCCGCGCCGGCGAGATCGCGCCCGCGGTAGGTCAGCGCGCCCGCGGTCGGCACGTCGAGACCGCCGAGCTGGTTGAGCAGGGTCGTCTTGCCCGAGCCGGATGGACCCAGGAGCACGACGAGTTCACCAGGCATCAGCTCGAGATCGACGCCGGCGAGCGCGTGCACGGCGGTGGGGCCTTCACCGTAGACCTTGGTCAGGCCGCGGACGCGGAAGATCGGTTCGGTGGCGACGGCGCTGGGCATGCGGCGCTCACGGTAGGTGAGAGCGCCTCGGGCGCAAATGAGATACCGTCGTCATTCTGCGGCCGGCCACAGGTCGGACGGGGTCCGCGCGGCGTGCATGTGGCCGCGCGCCCGCGCGACGATGTCGGGATGCGCGCCGGCGACGTCGCGCGATTCGCCCGCGTCGGTCTCGAGGTCGTAGAGCTCGATGGGACCCGTGCCGATGGGCGAGCACAGGGCTTTCCAGCGGCCGAGGCGCACGGCCTGAGACGTTTTTCCGCCCTCGTGAAACTCCCAGTAAAGCGCGTCGTGTGCGGATTGCGTCCCACCGTCCGGCAGCAGTGTCGGGACGAGGCTGATACCGTCGGACGGCTCAGCCGCGTCGAGGCCCGCGAGCGCGCGCAGGGTCGGGCGCACATCGGGAAAATACGCGGGATGGTCGCTCGTCGCGCCGGCCGGCACGCGGCCGGTCCAGCGCATGATCGTGGGCACGCGGATACCGCCCTCGTGCAGGCTGCGTTTTCCGCCGCGCAGCGGGCCGTTGGAGTCGAAGTAATCCGGGTCGTGGCCGCCCTCGCGGTGCGGGCCGTTGTCGGAGGTGAAGAGCACGAGCGTGTCGCCGCCGAGGCCGAGGCGGTCGATCGCGGCGACGAGGCGGCCGACGTCGGTGTCGAGTCGGGTGACCATCGCGGCAAATCCCTTCTCCGCCTCGGGCCAGGGCTCGTCCGCGTAGGCGCCGCAGTCGGGGATCTCCATGCCGTGGGCGCCGGCCTCGTTGTTGGCGTGCGGGAGTGTCGTCGCGAAATAGAGGAAGAAGGGCCGGTCGCGGTGTGCCTCGATGAAGGCGAGCGCATCGGCGAGGAACAGGTCGGGCGCGTACTCCACGCGCGTGGTCGCGACGCCCTGGCCGAACTCGCCCTCGTCGGGCACGACATTGCGCAGCGCGATGCGCTCGCCGTTGCGAAAGAGGTGACTCGGGAAATAGTTGTGCGCATGCGTCTGGTCGACATAGCCGAAGGCATGGTCAAACCCGCGGGCGCGCGGGTCGCCGCTCGTGCCGGTCCGGCCCAGTCCCCACTTTCCCATGACAGCTGTCGCGTAGCCCGCGCCGCGCAGATCCTCGACGATCGTCGTGTCCTCGGGGCGCAGGTCAATCTTGGCGTTGCCGCGGATGAGCGTGTGGCCGGTGTGCTGGCCGGTGAGGATGGCGTTGCGCGCGGGCGCGCAGACCGTCGATGCCGAGTAGAACTGCGTGAAGCGCATGCCTTCGCGCGCGAGCCGGTCCAGGTGCGGCGTGCGGATGCGGGTTTGTCCGAAACAGCCGAGGTCGCCGTAGCCGAGGTCGTCGGCGAGGATCAGGAGGACATTGGGCGGGCGAGCGGGCCCGGCGGCGCGGACGAACGCCGGAGCAATCGAGATCGCGAACGCGAGGACGAGACCGAGGGCGCGGGGCATGGACTCCACCATGGCCGGTCCGCGTCGCTCGACAACCCCGCGGCAATCGAACTGTGCGCTGCGACGGGCGAAAATCGGGCGTCGACACTTTCGCTCCGACGGCCCACAGGAATCCTCCCAGCCGCATGAAACCCCCGTCGCTTGCGCGTCTCGCATTCCTCCTGCTCGTCCTCTCCGGCCTCGCGCCGCTGCGCGCCGACACGACGGCACTCGCCTGGCCCGAGGTCACGAGCGAGACCCGGCCCTGGTCGCGCTGGTGGTGGCTGGGCAACATCACGACCGAGGATGACCTGCGCACGCTCATGGCCGAATATGCGGCCGTCGGGCTGGGCGGGCTCGAGGTGACGCCGATCTACGGCGTGCGCGGCTACGAGGCGCAGTTCATCCCGTTCCTCTCGCCGACCTTCGTCGACCGGCTCGATTTCGCCGCGGCCGAGGCCGCGCGGCACGGCATGCTGATCGACATGTCGACCGGCACGGGCTGGCCGTTTGGCGGGCCGTGGGTCGACGATTCCTCGGCGAGCCGGTACCTTGCGAGCCGGACCTTCGTCGTGAAGGCGGGCGGGCGCCTCGGTGAGCCGGTCGTGCTCGAACAGAAGCCGTTCCTGCGCTTCGCCGGCGCCACGCGCGTGCCGCTGGAGTCGATCAGACAACCCGTCACAGCCAACGCCGATCTCCAGGCTCTCGCCATCGACCAGGTGCGTTTTCCGCAGGCGCTTCCGCTGCACACGCTCATGGCGTTTCCCGGCGGGCGCACCGGCGAAGGTGTCGACCTGACCGGGCTCGTCGGCGCCGACGGCACGCTCGACTGGACCGCGCCGGCGGATCGCGGCGAGTGGACGCTGCACGCGATCTTCAACGGGTTTCACGGCAAGATGGTCGAGCGCGCCGGCCCGGGCGGCGAGGGCATGGCCATCGACCACTTCTCGGCCACGGCCCTCGCGCGCTATCTGGAGCCGTTCGAGACTGCGCTCGCGGGCCGCCGGATGCCGGGGTTTCGCGCGTGGTTCAACGACTCCTACGAAGTCGACGACGCGAGCGGCGAGTCGAACTTCACCGCAGGCTTCTTCGATGAGTTCGCGCGGCGCCGCGGCTACGACCTGCGCCAGCAGTTGCCGCTGTTGCTTGATCCAAACTCCGGCGCGTCGGGGGACCGGGTCGTGACCGACCATCGCGAGACGATCTCGGACCTGCTCCTCGACGAGTTCACGCGGCCGTGGCAGGCGTGGTCGGCGGGGCAGGGCAGGATCATGCGCAACCAGGCGCACGGCTCGCCGGCCAACATCATCGATCTCTACGCGGCCAGCGACATCCCGGAGACCGAGGGCGCGGACATCGTGCAATTCAAGACAGCGTCGTCGGCCGCGCATCTCAAGGGCCGGCGGCTGGCCTCGGCCGAGGCGCTGACCTGGCTCGACGAACACTGGCTCTCCTCGCTCGGGGATGCGCGCGGCGCGATCGACGGATTCTTCCTCGGGGGCATCAACCACATCTGCTACCACGGCACGGTCTACTCGCCGCCGTCGGATCCGTGGCCGGGGTTTCGCTTCTATGCGGCAGTGGAGTTCGATCCGGCGAATCCACTCTGGGAGCATTTCCCCGCGCTCAACGCCTACGTGACGCGCGTGCAATCCTTCCTCCAGCGCGGGCGTCCGGATGAGGGTCTGCTCCTGTATTACAACATCCACGACCGCTGGGCGCAGCGCGGCACGGGCGCGATGCCGCACTTCCACGGTGGCGTCCGCGACGGCGTGACGGCGCGTGAACTCGGCGAACGCCTGCTGCACGCCGGGTACGGCTTCGACTACGTCACGGATCGCCTGCTCCGCGAGGTGCGCGTCGAGGCCGGGATGCTGCGCGCGGGCGAGTCGAGCTACGGTGCGCTCGTCGTGCCATCGACGCACCAGATGCCGCTCGAGACGCTCGAGCATCTGCTCGCGCTGGCCGAGGCGGGTGCGACGATCCTTTTCGAGGGCGGATATCCGAAGAGCGTGCCCGGCTTCGCGCAGCTGGAGGAGCGCGAAGCGGCGCGGCGCGGGTTGGTCGAGACACGCGCCCCGAAGAGCGGCGCGCGTGTGGTCGCGAGCGTCGTGAAGTCCCTCGAGTCGATCACCCGCGTCCAGCGCGAGCCGATGGTCGAGCGCGGGCTGCGCTTCGTGCGCCGCATCGACGAGGCCGGCACGACCTATTTCATCGTCAACCTCAGCGGCGTGCGTGTGGACGACTGGGTGTCGCTGGGTGCGCGGCCGGGGTCGGTCGCGCTCTTCGATCCGATGACCGGCGCAAGCGGGCTTGCGCAGCATCGATCGACCGTCGATGGGCGGACGGACGTGCGCCTGCAACTCGAGCACGGCGCGTCGATCATTGTACGAGCATTGAGGGAGTCTGGCAACGGCGGGGCGCCATGGGCGTATTGGAAAGCTGAATCCAGTCCGGCGCCGCTCGCGGGTGAGTGGCGGCTGGAGTTTCTGCGCGGCGGACCGACGCTGCCCGCCCCGGTGAACCTCGACGGGCTGCGATCCTGGACGGAACTCGCCGGCGCGGAGGCGCAGGCTTATTCGGGCGCGGCGCGTTATACGCTCGAGTTTCCCCGGCCCGAAGGGGCGGCGGCCGAAGCGTTTGCGCTCGATCTCGGGCGGGTCGCGGTGAGCGCGCGCGTCGTGCTCAACGGCCGCGACCTCGGCGTCGTCTTCGCGGCGCCGCACCGGCTCGTCGTCCCGGCGGAGGCCCTCGCCGCGCGCAACACGCTCGTCGTCGAGGTGGTCAACCTCGCGGCCAACCGCATCGCCGACCTCGATCGCCGCGGCGTGGCGTGGAAAAAATTCTACAACGTCAACATGCCGGCCTGGCGGCGCGAGAACCGCGACGCCAACGGCTTGTTCACCGCCGCCGGCTGGGAGCCGCGCGAGTCCGGCCTGCTCGGCCCGGTCACGCTTACGCCGTTGCGCCGGGAGTGAGCTGCGGACGGATCGGCGCGGACGAGCGTGTATCCGACGTCGGCGCCGTCTCCGATGTAGGGACGCCTCGCCGAGGCATCCGCGAGGGATGAACGGAGCAACGCGGGTTTCACGCTGAGGCCTCGGCGAGGCCCCCCACCTCGGGGCAGGCGTGATTCGCCTGGACGAAACGCCGCCGCGGTCCCTGGCGTCTTCGGGTTCGAGCGTTGTCCTTGTCCTCCGCGGGACGCGAGCAAGACTGCGCCCACCTCGATGATGCCATACCCGATCCGCACCCTCTTCCTCGTCCTGACCGTGGTGTTCCCGATGGCCGCGCATGCGGCCGGCGAGTTGACTCTTTGGTACCGTCAACCTGCCGTCGACGCCAAGGGCGCGGAGGACTGGAACCAGGCGCTGCCGATCGGCAACGGCCGCCTCGGCGCGATGGTCTTCGGCGGGGTGAAGTCCGAGCACCTCCAGCTCAACGAGGACTCCGTCTGGTACGGCGGCCCGCGCGATCGCAACAACCCGGACGCGCTCAAGAACCTGCCGCGCATCCGCGAGCTGCTGCTCGCGGGACGGCAGGCCGAGGCCGAGGCGCTCGCGCTCGCGGCCTTCTCCGGTACGCCGGAAAACCAGCGGCACTACGAGCCGTTTGCCGACCTGACCTTCGAGATGCGGCACGGTGCGCAGGCCACGGAGTATCGTCGCGAGCTCGACCTCGCCCGCGCGGTCGCGACCACGCGCTACACGGTCGACGGCGTGACCTACACGCGCGAGTGTTTCGCCAGTGCGGCGGACCAGGTCGTGGTCGTGCGCATCCGGGCCGACGCGAAAAACGCCGTCTCGCTCACCGCGCGCCTGCGCCGGCTTGGCGACATGGGCGGGCGGTATTCGCACTATCTCGACACCGTCAGCAAGGATGGCGACCGCGGGGTCGTCATCGCAGGCGGCAGCGGCGCCGACGGAGGCGTGCGTTTCCGCGGCGGCCTGCGCGCGCGCGCCTTCGGTGGCACGGTGAGCGTCGTCGGTGACAACGTCACGATCGAGGGCGCCACCGAGGCCGTCCTGCTCGTCGGCGGCGCGACCTCCTTCTATCACAAGGATCCTGAAGCGGCGCTGCGCCAGACGCTGGACCGCGCCGGCGCGCTGCACGCCGAGGTGCTCCTCACGCGGCATGTCGACGACTTCCGCCGCCTCTTCGACCGCGCCACGTTCACCCTCGAGGGCGAGTCGTTGGCGGACCTGCCGACCGACGAGCGCCTGCGCCGCGTCGCGGACGGGGCGTTCGATCCGGGCCTCGTCGCGCTCTACTACCAGTTCGGCCGCTACCTGCTCATCGCGTGCAGCCGTCCCGGCACGCAGGCGGCCAACCTCCAGGGCCTGTGGAACCACCGCTGGCTTCCGCCCTGGGACAGCAAGTACACGATCAACATCAACGCGCAGATGAACTACTGGCCGGCCGAGTCGACCAATCTCGCCGAGCTGCACGAGCCGCTCTTCGTCCTGCTCGATCGGATGCGCGAGCCGGGCCGGCAGACGGCGCGCGCCATGTATGGAGCGGGTGGATTCGTCGCGCATCACAACACCGATCTCTGGGGCGACACCGCCCCGCAGGGCCTGCACCTGCCGTCGACCTATTGGCCGATGGGCGCGGCCTGGATCGCGACGCACCTGTGGGAGCACTACCTCTATGATCCGTCGGACCGCGACTTCCTGCGCCGCGCCTACCCGGTGATGAAGGAGGCCTCGGAGTTCTTCTTCAGCTACCTGTTCGACGACGGCACGGGCCGACTGGTGACGGGCCCGAGCACCTCGCCGGAAAACATCTACCTGCGGCCCGACGGCCAGCGCTCGCGCCTTGCGATCGGGCCGGCCATGGACTCGCAGATCCTCGAGCAGCTGCTGCGCACCACGGCGGCGGCGGCGCAGATTCTGGATGTGGATCCTGAGTTCCGGGCGCGGGCCGACGAGGTGCGCGCGCGCCTCCCGAAACCCGCGATCGGCGCGGACGGTCGTCTGCTCGAGTGGCTCGAGGATTTTCGCGAGGCCGAGCCGGGGCACCGCCACATCTCGCACCTGTGGGCGCTGCACCCGGGCGACGCCATCTCGCTCGCGCGCACCCCCGAGCTCGCGGCCGCGGCCCGCGCCACCCTCGAGGACCGGCTCAAGCACGGCGGCGGTTGCACGGGCTGGAGCCGCTCCTGGATCATCAACTTCTGGGCGCGCCTGCACGAGGGCGCGCACGCCGGGGAGCACGTGCAGGCCCTGCTCGCGAAGAGCACGTATCCGAATCTCCTGGACGCGCACCCGCCGTTTCAGATCGACGGCAATCTCGGCGGCACCGCCGGCATCGCGGAGATGCTCGTGCAGTCGCGGACGGTCGCGACGGACCCGGCCGCGGGCATCGAGCTCGACCTGCTCCCGGCGCTGCCGCCTGCCTGGGCCACAGGCCGGGCGACCGGCCTGCGTGTGCGCGGCGGGGCGGAAGTCGATCTCGCCTGGGCGGACGGCGTGATCACCTCGGTGGTGATCCGCGCGAGCGGCGGCATTCCCTTCCGCATCGCGGCGGGAGAGGCCCGCACGGAGTTCGCTCCCGGCACGCAGGGTGGGGTGGCGCGGCTTGACGGCGCGCTTAAAGCCGTGCCTTGAACACGCGTCCCGGTCCCGTGGGTTCCTTCCTCCGAAGGGTCTGAGCCGGACACAGCCGATTCGGCCGCATCTGCACCGATACGATCGCCTTGGAAAGGTGGACGCGCCTGTCCCCGGGCGCGTGATGAGGGCGGCGCACCGCGATGCATGCGCGGAAGACATGCGCGCCAGAACGGCCGCGGGACGCGGCCGACCACCTCGGACTGCATGAGTCCGGCTGCGCGGCGCACGCGGGTCCGGGGCGTCGAAATTCCACGCGGCGCACGCGGGCGCGCCAGAATCGGCGCGTCCGGGTCGTTTCGCATTGCTACACGTGTCCGGATTTGAACCATCCGAGGCTCCGTCTACCCTTTCGACCTCATGAAACACACCCCGCTTCTTGTCCTGGGCCTCGCTGTGTTCGCCTGTCTCGGTGCGTCCGCCGCGGCCGCGCCGCGCGCCGTGGTTCGCGTGTCCAACCCCGACGCCTCGGTCGCCCGTCCGGGCGAGGTGGTCGTGATCCCGTTCGCCGAAGTCCGCAAGCTGATCCCCGATGTGCGCATGTTTCACCTCGTGGTGAAGGATGCGAAGGGCACGAGCGTCGCGGCCCAGGTGACCAACTTCAATCCCGACGACCGGCGCGCGCTCTACGACGACCTCGTCTTCCAGCACGACTTCGCCGCTGGCGAAAAGGAGGCGACGTTCACCCTCGAGACGAGCGAGGCTCCGGTGCCGCCGTTTCCCACGCTCGTCTCGGCGCGGTATGTGCCCGAACGCCTCGATGACTTTGCCTGGGAAAACGACCGCATCGGCCATCGCATCTACGGCCAGGGGCTGACCACGGCGGCCGCGGGCGGCAGCCGGATGATCAGCAGTGGCATCGACGTGTGGTGCAAGAGGGTGCGCTACCCGATCGTCGATCGGTGGTACACGAAGGGCCACGACGCCTACCACGTCGACACCGGCGAGGGCCTCGACATCTACAGCGTCGGCACGGCGCGCGGTTGCGGCGGCACCGGTATCTGGGAGGGCGACCGCCTCTGGGTCGCGCGCAACTGGCAGTCCCAGCGCGTGCTCGCCAACGGCCCGATCCGCGCGGTCTTCGACATCGGTTACGACACCTGGCAGGCCGGCCCGCGCTGGGTCACCGAGACCAAGCGCTTCACCGTCGATGCCGGTAGAAACCTCGACGAGATCGTCAGCACCTTCACCACGCAGCGCGACGCCGAGGTCGTGGTCGCGATCGGCATCGCCAAGCCCTCCGACGCCAAGGTCTCGAAGGTCACGCGCGACGAGAAGGCGCGTTTCCTCTCTGTCTGGCAGACCTACGAAAAAGGCGGATCCTCGATCGGCTGTGGCATCGTGCTGCCGCCCGAGGCCGAGTTCGCCGGATTCGCCGAGGATGCGCAGAACTACCTCATCCTCGCCAAGGTCAAGTCCGGCGTCCCGCTGCGCCATTTCGCCGGCGCGGGCTGGGACCGCAGCGGCGACTTCGCCGATGTTTCCGCGTGGGAGGCGTACCTCGCCGCCTTCGCCGCGCGTCTTCACTCTCCGGTCGTGGTGTCCATCGCCGCGGCCCCCTGACCTCCGCATCGTTTCGCTCCCCCCAAGAGAGACCACTCGACCGATGATTCATCGCTCCCTGTGTCGTGCCGCGGCCATCGCGCTCGTCGCGATCGCCCAGCTTTCTCCCGCCGCCCGCGCGGCCGAACCGGCGCCCGCCGTCCCGAAGATCGGCGGCGCCACGCCGATGGAATGGGCCGTCCGCCTGGCCCGGTCCGAGATGGACCGCCGCGGCGACCGCATGTTCTTCAAGGAGGGCACGCGCGCCCGCTGGGAATACACCCACGGCCTGTTCTCCTACGCCCTCGTCACGCTGGGCAACGCCTCGGGCGAGGCCGACATCCTCGACTACGGCGAGCGCCTCGCCTCCACCTTCGTCACGCCGGAGGGGCAGATCCGCACCTTCCGGAAGGAGGAGTACAACATCGACCTCATCCCGCCGGGCCGGACGTTGTTTCACCTGTATCGGAAAACCGGCGACGAGCGCTACCGCAAGGCGATGGACGTGCTCATGGACCAGCTGCACTCGCAGCCGCGCACGAGCGACGGCGGGTTCTGGCACAAGCAGCGTTATCCCTACCAGATGTGGCTGGACGGACTCTACATGGGTTCGCCGTTTCTCGCCGAGTTCGGCACGACCTTCGGCGGATCGGAGCACCTCGAGGACGTGATCCTTCAGATCAAGCTGATGGACAAACACAGCTACAACGCCGCGAAGGGCCTGCACTACCACGCCTGGGACGAGAAGCGCGCGCAGGACTGGGCCGACAAGGTGACCGGCTGCTCGCCGAACTTCTGGAGCCGCTCGATCGGCTGGTGGGGCATGGCGCTGGTCGACTGCCTCGACTTCATTCCCGCCACGCAGGAGGACGGCGAGTTCGTCGTGAGCATCCTGCGCCGCGTGGCCGACGGCATCGTGCGCTACCAGGATCCGAAGACCGGCCTGTGGTGGCAGGTCACCGACCAGGGCGACCGGCAGGGCAACTACCTCGAGGCGACGGCGTCGTCCATGTTCGTCTACATCCTCGCGAAGGGCATCAACAAGGGCTACCTCCCGCGCGACACCTACCTGCCCGCGCTGCAGAAGGGCTACGCGGGCGTGATCCGCGACTTCATCCGCGAGGACGGCAAGGGCCGCATCGACCTCATCCAGTGCTGCGAGGTCGCCGGCCTCGGCTACACCAACTCCAAGGGCATGAAGCGCGACGGCTCCTTCGAGTACTACATCAGCGAGCCGATCATCTCGAACGACCTTAAGGGCGTGGGCCCGTTCCTCTTCGCCGGCGTGGAGATGGAAAAACTCCTCGCCAACCTCGGCAAACCCCAGCCGCTCGTCGTCACCGGCTGGGAGTCGTACCCGGCCGTGCTCGCACGTATCCAGGCGCCGGTGTTTCCCGACCGCGACTTCGCCATCACCGATTTCGGCGCGCCGACCGATGGCAAGGGCGACAGCACCGACGCGATCCGCAAGGCCATCGCCGCCTGCCATGCCGCCGGCGGAGGCCGCGTGGTCGTGCCGAAGGGCACGTTCGTGACCGGCGCGATCCACCTGCTCAGCAACGTCAACCTCCACGTCTCCGAGGGCGCGACGCTGCTCTTCGATGCCGAGCCCTCGCGCATGGCGAAGAACTACCCGGTCGTGTTCACCCGCTGGGAGGGCGTGGAGTGCATGAACTACTCGCCGCTCATCTACGCGTGGGAGCAAGAGAACATCGCGATCACCGGCAAGGGCACACTCGATGGCGGCGCCACCTTCGAGAACTGGTGGGCCTGGAACGACAAGGAGGCCGCGCGCGCCGAGGCGAAGGCCTCCGGCAAGCGGCCCGAGACACGGCAGGTGGCCGATCGCAACAAGCTCTTCGCCCAGGGCGAGCAGGGCGTGCCGGTGCACCAGCGCGTGTACGGCCCGGGCCACTACCTCCGTCCGAACTTCATCCAGCCCTACCGCAGCCGGAACATCCTCATCGAGGGCGTGACGATCCTGCGCTCGCCCATGTGGGAGCTCAACCCGGTGCTCTCGCAGAACATCACCGTGCGCGGGCTCACCATCGTCTCGCACGGCCCGAACAACGACGGCTGCGATCCCGAGTCCTGCCAGGACGTGCTCATCGAGGACACGCTCTTCGACACCGGCGACGATTGCATCGCGATCAAGTCCGGCCGCAACAACGACGGCCGCCGCGTCGGCGTGGCCTCGGAAAACATCATCGTGCGCCGCTGCACGATGAAGGACGGTCACGGCGGCGTGGTGCTCGGCAGCGAGATCTCAGGCGGCGTGCGCAACGTCTTCATCGAGGACTGCGTGATGGACAGCCCGAACCTCGACCGCGGACTGCGCTTCAAGAACAACGCCGTGCGCGGCGGCGTGCTCGAAAACGTCTTCATGCGCAACGTGAAGATCGGCCGCGTGGCCGAGGCGGTGCTCACCATCGACCTGCTCTACGAGGAGGGCGACAAGGGCGCGCACAAGCCGGTCGTGCGCAACGTGCAGATCGAGAACGTGACCTCGTCGGCCAGCCCGCGCGTGATGTACATCGCCGGCTTCGACGGCGCGATCGTCGACAACATCCGTTTCAAGGACTGCACCTTCGAGGGCGTGGAGCAGACCGAGGTGCTTTCCGGCGCCGGTTCGATCTCGTTCAAGAACGTGACGATCAAGCCCGCGAAGAAACCGCGCAGCGCCAACTCGGTCCCGCCGCCCGTCCCGGCCGGGACCTGACGGTGGCGCGCGCCGAACGGGCGAGGGGCGATGGGCGAGTGGCGAGGGACGGGGAGACCGGCTCTCGACGTCGCAGTCACGCCGGGTTCTCGAAGCGGTAGCCGATATCGCGGATAGTGTGGATGTAGCGGGGACGGCGCGTGTCGTCCTCGATCTTGGCCCGCAGGGTGGTGACGCAGCGGTCGACGCTGCGATCCGTGACGATCACCTCGTCGCCCCAGACCGCGTCGAGGATGGTGTCGCGCGTGAGGGCGCGGCCGGCGCGCTGGATGAGAAACACGAGCAGGCGAAACTCCTTCGCCGTGAGCACGACCTCGGTGTCGCCGCGCATCAGGCGCCGCGCCGTGAGGTCGAGGCGGAAGTCGCCGAAGGTGTGAATGTCCGTCTCCACTCCCTGGCGACGCAGGAAGGCCTTCACGCGCGCCAGCAGTTCGCGGATGCCGAAGGGCTTGGTCACGTAGTCGTCCGCGCCGAGTTCGAGTCCGCGCACGATATCCTCCTCCTGGCCCTTCGCCGTGAGCATGATGATCGGCAGCTGCAGGCCCTTCGCCCGCGCGGCGCGGCAGATGTCGTAGCCGCTCACGCCCGGGAGCATGAGGTCGAGCAGGAGCAGGTCGGGCGGATCACCCAGCAGGCTGTCGCATCCGCGCCGGCCGTCGGTGGCGGTGCGAACGTCGTAGCCGGCGGCGGCGAAGTTGTCCTTCAGGCCGCGCAGGAGCGCCGGGTCGTCCTCGATGATCAGGATGCGGCGCGGTTTCATGGCGACGATGCGGCGACCGGTATCGCGATGGTGAAGGTGCTGCCGCGGTCGGGAGCGCTCTCGACCTGCACGGTGCCGCGATGCGCGGTGACGATGAACTCGACGATGCTCAGGCCGAGCCCGACGCCTCCGCCACCCGCGTGCGGCGTGCGGTGCACCTGCACGAAACGCCGGAAGATCCGGCGCGTGTCGCGCGGAGAGAGGCCGATGCCGTTGTCGCGCACGGCGAAGCGCACCGTGCCGACGTCGGCGCGGGCCGTGAGCGTGATGGCCTTGTCAGCGCCTGAGTATTTCCAGGCGTTGTCGAGCAGGTTGATCAGCGCGGTGGCGAGCGCGTCGGCGTCGGCCGGGATGCGCGGGAGATCGGGCGCGGCGTCGACCTCGAACCGGCAGCCCGGTGCCTGCATCTTGTCGCGCACGGCCGCCGCCGCCGCGGTCACGATCTCGCCGGCGGGCACGTCGTGGAAGTCGAAGGAGTACTTGTTGCGCTCGATGCGCGAGAAGGTGAGGAAGTTTCCGATGAGGCGGCTGAGGCGGAGGTTTTCTGTCGCGATGAGCTGCAGGTATTCGCGCGTGGTCTGCGGGTCGGGCGTCGTCGACTGGAGGAGCGTGTCGACGAGCAGGCGCATCGAGGCGAGCGGCGTTTTGAGCTCGTGAGTGACGTTGGCGACAAGGTCGTTGCGCAGCCGCGTGAGCGCGGTCTGGCGGCGCACGAGGCCCCACGCAAGGCTGGCGAAGACGACGATGGTGAGGACCACCAGCGCCGCGATCCACGCGTAGGATACGGCGCGCGCATCGGCCGCGGCTTCAAAGCGCCGGAGGTCCGGCACGACGAGCGCGAGCCGCCATCCGGGGAGCAAAGCACCGGCGGGAAGCGAGACGAGTGCGTCTCCGGTCTCGTGGCCCGGAGCGACGAACTCCAGGCGCACATCGTCGGGCAGGCCCGTCGGGCCAAGGACGGTGCTGAGGCGTCCGGGAAGGGCTTCGGCGCGGTGCAGCAGGATCGTGCCTCCGCCGTCGGCCACGCTCTGCCAGAGATCGGGCAGGGCGGAGAGCCTCAGCGCGGTGTCGCGTGCGGGCTGCTCGTCGGCGGCGAGATAGGCTGCGGCAAGATCCTCCGCCGCGAGGAGCGCGGCGACGGTCGCATCGGGGTCGAGCCGCTGCAGCTCACGCAGCAGAAACCGGCGTTGCGGCGCCGGGAGGCGCGCGTGCTCGTAGTCGACCGCGTCCGCCCGCAGGCGTGCCCGGATCGCGGATACGCCGTCCGGCTGGAGTTCCCTCGCCAGTTCGAGGGCGAGCAGCCCGGCGTTGGGGACGACGAGGCGGCCCTGCGGGTCGATGGCAGGCGCGAGGCGGGTGTCGTCCAGGATGGCGGTGAGGACGGTGAGGGCGGCGGCGCGGTCGCCGGAGCGAAGGAGGCTGCGCGCCTGCGCCTGGAGGGCGCGAGCGCGCGTATCCACATCGTCGGCGTCGCGGGCGATCCGGCCGAAGGCCGCCGCCGCGGCCGCGGGAGATTTCAATTCGAGCGCCTCTGCCTCGCGCCACGCCGGGCTCGTCGACGAAGTTTCCGGCGGCGTGGCGGTGTCCGGGTAGAGCGGCGCGCCGGACGGATCGAGAACGACAACGGCATCGGCGGCGCCGGATCTCACGAGGCTTGCGAAGCGGCTGGCCGCCTCGCCTGCGGTCCGGGCGGGCGGTGTCGCCGGGTCGCGGCGGTTCCAGTTTTCCTCCAGGCGGGAGCGCAGGCCGGCGAGATGCGCGTGGTAGGCTTCGGCCAGTTTCTGGCGTCCGGCGAGACGCTCGTTATCCACGGCCTGGCGCATGAACCAGACGACGCCGATGGTCGGCACGATCACCACGCACAACAACATCAGCGTCAGCCACGATCCGGGGGACCGGCTGACGCCGAACGGGGCCTGGCGGAAGATGATTCGCACGCTGGGGAGAAATGGCGGTTCGCGGGCGGGACCGGCGTCGCGCCCGCGAACCGCGAGCATTATTCGATGGTGAAGGACGCGACAAGGGCGTCGAACTGCGGACGAAATCCTTCGAACTCGCCGGGTGCGGTGACGCACCAGAACTCCACGGCGCGTCCGTCGACCACCGCATGCACGCCGCACATCACCTCGGGCTGCGCGCCCTGCTCGATGTCGGCGACGAAACTCACGGCGGGCTGTCCGGCCACGGTGAATTCGCGCCAGGAATCGGCGCGGAGGGCGAATGACTTCATCCGCCTGCTGCCCTGCGCGATCTTGTGTTCGGCGAAGGCGCGGGGCGACGTCATGGCGGCAGCATCGAGGCGCTCGGCGCGCTCGACCCGGACCTGGGTGATGGCGGTCCCATTTGGATCGAAGACGACCAGGGAGGTGCGGTGCGTCTCGTCAGGACGTTCGCGGCGCGTGAGCATCCAGCCGCCCGGAGCGGTCACGGCGAATCCGAGGGCCGGATCCTGGAAAAGCACCGGCTCGTCAAGCGAGGTGCGAACGATCCGGGCGAGTTCGATGCGGGCTCCGCCCGCCTCGAGTTTGACGAGATAGCGGTGTGCATCGGCCGAATACCAAAAAGTCTGGTCGTTGGGTCCGACGCGGAGCGTGACCTTGTAGCAGTCAAACTCGCCGAGGGGCACGGTCACCTTTTCCGTTCCGGATGCGCGCAGGGGCACCGGCAGGATGTTTCCGCCACCGAGGCCGACGAAAAGGCGCAGGTTGGTTTCGTACCCGTCGGCCAGCGGCAGGCGACGCATGAGATGGACCGCCTGCTCGTTGTCGTGGATGGGGCCGTCGATCTCGACGTGTTTGATGGCGTCGCTGCCCGTCCACCTCACGTCCGCAGCTCCCTCTGAATAAACGGTATCGGCCTGCCCGAGTCCGGTGACCTTCCAGAGGCAACGGAGGGGCTTGAATGTGTCGGCGTCGACCTCCACGCGACTCCACTGGACGGCGCCGCCCATGAGTTGATTTTGAAAGAGCCAGATCTTCCGGCCGTCGCGCTCCCCGGCGCGAACGCCGAATCGGCCGACGCCGACCCTGGCGCCGCCGGCCAGGAACACGTCGTACTGCATCTCGTCGCCGTCGACCCAGGGCACCGGCAGCAACGCCATCCCGGCGGCGAGGTACTCGTGGGCGAGCGCCACGAGATCCTCTTGCGCGGGAAAGTCCTTCACCAGTTGCTCGAAGGCCGCGGTAGCCGCGGCGTAGTTGCCCTGCTTGTGATGGCACATCGCGAGGCGGAACTGAGCCTGCGCCGCGAGCGACTGGTCGGCGGCGGACTCGACCACGATCTGCTCGTAGAGCTTCATCGCGGCAGCGAGGTCGCCCTTGGTCTCCTCGGAGTAGATCCCGAGTTCGAGCATCTCGGAAAGCGTCGTCTCGGCGGCGAGGGTGGTTACCGTGCTCAGAAGGGTGGCGAGGGAGAAAAGGGTCACGCCCTTGCGGACGCGCCCGGCGAATCGGGGTGTGTGGCTGGGTGTTTTCATCGGCGCCAGTCTGCCGGGGATTTGTTACCGGATGATGACCGGATCATCCAATGTTTGTCCGGATCACCGTGCGGCGGAGGCGCGTGCTGGAGGCGCGGACCGTGACTTCAGGACGCCCGCGACGGCGCGGCGGCCGGCGCGAACCCCAGGATCTGGATACCCCACTCGGCCGCCAGCTTCAGCACGTCGGGCTTTTCCAGGATGATGGTGTTGCCGGCCTCGAGCGCCGCGGTGGTGATCTTCGCCTCGCGCATCGACTCGAGCGTGCGCCGGCCGAAGACCGGCACGTCGAAGCGGTAGTCCTGCGCGCGCTTCACCGTCTTCACGAAGATCATGTGGTCGGTCTTGAAGGTGCCCGCGCGCCGCAGCATCTCATCCGTGCCCTCGAAAGCCTCGACCGCGATGACCGTGCCCTTGCGCACGACCACGCCCTGGCCGATGTCGAGCCGCGCGACTTCCTTCGCGATCTCGATGCCGTGCGCGAGATACTCGTCGTCGACCTTCTCGAGTCGCTTTGTCATCCAGCCGGCGTCGGCGAGGTGGTCGTCGAGAAACGCCCGCGCGTCGAGCAGGCGCACGCCGATCGCGTTGATCTCGTCGGCGATGGCGCCGAAGATGGTCTCCGCGTTCTTGCGCTTCAACTTGAAGAGGATGGCCGCGGCCTTGAGGTCGGGCTTGAGGCCGTGAAAGAGGCGCTTGGGCGTGACCTGGCCCGCCATGATGGCCGAACCGCACCCGAACTCCTTGAGCGACGAAAGCATTTTGCCGATCTGGCCGACGTCGATGACGCGCCGCTCGCGCTCGGGAAACGACTCGACCAGCTCGGCCCGCACGTCGCCGTCGACTCCGAGCAGGCGCACGGGGATGCCGGCGCGCCGGATCGCCGCGACGGTGAGAATCGGATACACCCCGTTGCCCGCGATCACGCCGACGGGCCGCGTGCGATCGAAGTCGGAAGGGAGAAAGCGAGACGGCATCCGCACAGTGTCGAAGGACGCGCGCCGGGTGACGAGTGTGGAATGCCGCGACGCTCCCGGGCCACCGCTCGGTTCGTCGCGGTGTCGAGGCTCCCGCGTGTCGGGGCTTCCACGCGGCGCGGCGGGACCGCCGCCCTCCACGCTGACGCGATCTTCGCATACCTGGAGGGCCGCGCTCCCGCGCGGCCGCGCACACACTTGCGTTCGCGCACGCCGATCGTCGTTTGCGAGCCCGTCCGCCCACGCGGCGGTGCGGGAGCACCGCCCTCCACGCTGACGCGATCTTCGCATACCTGGAGGGCCGCGCTCCCGCGCGGCCGCGCATACGCTTGCGTTCGCGCACGCCGATCGTCGTGCGTGAGCCCGTCCGTCCACGCGGCGGTGCAGGAGCACCGCCCTCCACCCTGACGCGATCGTCGCGCACCGGAAGAGGCACCCACCCACGCGCCCGGTTCGGCGCGCTCACGGCAGGTCGTAGACCTCGGCCAGCGTGACCCCGGACTCACCCGTGCGGTCGTTCACATGCACGGTGTAGTTGCCCGGGGAAAGCTCGAGGACGAGGGCCGCGTCCGCGGAATCCGCCGCGGCGTAGGAAAAGGCGCTGGCCTCGGTGAACGCGTCCTGAAGCGACGTCTCGCCGCTCCAGGCGTCGTTCGCAGCGAGCAGGGTGCCGTCACCGTCATAGAGCGACAGCTGCGGATCCGGCATCACGCCCGCCACGCCAAACCCTGCGAGGCTCGGCCCGCTCGCGCGCAGGAGCACGCGCTTGCGCGCATCGGGCGCGCCGTTGATCACGAAGCCGACGATGAGCGTGCCGCGGGACGCGAGGGCGGTGCGCGCTGAAAGGTTGATCAGGCGACCCGCACCGCCGCCCGCGTCGTAGATCTCGTCGAGGGCCTCGCCCGGCGATGTTCCGGCCGCCGGCGTGACCTGGGCCGTGTAGCCGCCGGGTGCGAGCGTGCGCCGCAGCACCGCGTCGGCGCTGCCGGCCGCGAGGGCGAAGGCGCCGAGCGTCCGGCCGTCGTCGCCGGACCAGTCGTCGTTGGATGCGATCGGGCTCGGGCCGGCGAAGAGCGTCAGGAACGGGTCGGAGAGCGGATCCGGGACGTGAAACGCGGCGAGTCCCGGACCGATCCCGCGGACGAGAACATCGCGTGAACCGCCAGCGACGACGAACCCCGTGATGAGCGTCGCCTCGCCGGTCGCGGCAAGCGTGCGCGTGGAGAGATTGACCAGGCGCGCGTCGAGGTCGGCCGCCGATGGCGGCGCCGTGTCGACGGCCGCGCGCAGGGCGGCCTGGATGAGCATCAGGTACGGATAGAGCGCCTGGTAGGCGTCGACCGCGACGTAGGTCACGGTCATGCGGCGCGGCCGGTCGACCCAGGCGGTGAAGCCGAAGGCGCCGGCAGCGGTTGTCTGTGTGGCTTGTCCGGCCGCGTCGAAGCTGTCGATCCACGTGCCGATGCCGTAGTAGGTTTTCACCGGGCTCGGCGTGTCGATGATCGGCAGGCCCGCCGCGCGATCGCGCTCCATTTCGCGCACCGCGGCCTCGCTGAGCACGCGGCGCCCGCCGTGGATCCCGCGATTGCGCAGCATCTCGCGAAAGGCCGAGAAATCGCGCAGCGAGCAGCGCGCGCCGCCGGCGATGCGCGGGTTGGTCTGCGTGCGGTAGGGTGGGAGCAGGCCCAGCGTCGTGAAGTCGACCTGCGTCAGGCCGAGGGGCTCGCAGATCTTTTCGCGAAAGAGGTCGTCCCATGCCCGGCCCGAGGCGACCTCGGCGCACCGGCCGGCGACCTGCATCGACAGGCCGCCGTAGGAGAACTGGCCGCCCGGCGGACCGATGAGCGGGTGCTGGGCGATCATGTCGGCCGACTCCGCCAGCGTGATGTCGCGGCGGTTCAGCGCGTCGTCATCCTCGATGCCGGGCAGGCCCGAGGTGTGCGAGAAGCACTGGCCGATGGTGATATCCGCATAGCCGCCGGGTTTGTTGAAGCTCGGGATGTATTTCGCGACCTTGTCGTCGAGGGCGAGCGTGCCGTCGTCGACGAGCGCGAGGATCACAGCAGCCGAGAGCGTCTTGGTCGACGAGGCGATCGGCACGATCGTGTCCGCGTCGTAGGTGCCGAGAAACCGTTCGTAGACGGGCCGGCCATCGATCAACACGCGGATGCCCGAGCCGCGCAGGGCGAGCTCGGCGTGGGCGCGATCGACGATCGGCGTGACCGCGGAAAAGTCATAGACCGGCGCGGATCGGAGGCCCGGCACCAGAACGGCACCGACGAGCGCGAGACTCAGCGTGAGTGAATGACGCAGTGGCATGTGGTGCCGATGATGCACCCGCCGCGCCAGGGTTACGGTCAAAGTCCGGTGAACCCGGCCCGGGTTCACTCCAGGTGCCGGCGCAGGAACGAGAGCGCCAGCGGCCACGCCTGGTGGATGGCGCGGCTGTTCGCGCCGCCGGCCGCGTCCTGCGAGTAGGTGAAACCGTGGCCCGAGCCCTCGAAGGTGTGGAACTCGTAGGTCTTCTTCAGCTTCATCATCGCGGCGATGGTCGGTGGCAGCGTGGCGTTGATGCGGGCGTCGTTGCCGGCGTAGAGGCCGAGCACGGGGGCGTTGATCGCCTGCATCCGGTCTTCCGGTACCGCGGTCGCCGAGGAGTCCGGCAGGCTGCCGTAGAAGACCACGCATGCATTCAAAGCAGGCTGGGCGAGCGCGTAGTTGAAGCTCTGGGTGCCGCCCCAGCAGAAACCGAGCACGCCGGTCTTCCCATTCGACGCGGGCAGGCTGCGGCCGTGGTCCATCGCGGCGTTGAGCCGCGCGACGACGTCGTCATTGCTCACCTCGCGGATCGCCTGCTGCACGGGCGTGGTGAACGACGCGGTGCCGCCGCCCCCGGGTCCGCGACCGGAGAGGAAGTCCGGCGCGATCCCGATGAAGCCGTCCTGCGCGAGCTGGTCGGCCACGGCGCGCGCCCAGTCGGTGAGCCCGCGGTTGTTGTGGATGACCAGCACGACGGCAGCCTTGTCCGCGCGTTCAGGATACACGACCCAGGTGTTGAGGAGCGCGCCGTCGGCGAGCTTGAGGTCGACGAACTCGCCGTGCCGGGTCGACTCCTTGAGCGCGCGCTCCACGTGGGCGGTCGTGCCAGGCGGCAGCGCGTCGTTCCAGGGCGCGTCAAACGGCGCGGGCTGCTGCGCCTGCGCGGCGGTGCCGGCGAGGAGGAGGGCGAGGAGGACGGGGAGTGGGCGGCTGAGGGCGTGCATGATCGATCGTGGATGAGGGTGGAGGAGCCGGCAGTGAAGCACAGGGGACGCCGATCTTCAAAACCCGGGGGAGTTTTTCGCGCGTGGGCGTGCCTGCCGGGCGGGGCGCCGTGGCCGGGAGCGCGCCGGGCTTGCCAGATTTCGGTCCGCGGCCGTTGGATGGGGGACGCCGCATGAACTCGATCCTTCGCCTGCTGCCGGTGTTGTCCTGGGCCGTGTGTTCACCCGCCATCGCCGCCGACGCGACCCCGGTCGCGCTCAACCACGACCCGGCGGCGCGCGCGGCCGACCTGTTCGAGCGCGCCTTCCGCGATACGGTCGACCGGAGCCCGGAATGGCAGACCTCGCTCGGGGAGAAGACAAACTACGACAGGTGGGACGACATCTCCGACGCCAAGGCCGTGGAGGATCTCGCGCGCTCGCTCGGGTTTCTCGCCGAGCTGAAGCGCACCGTCGACGTCGAGGCGCTCGATCCGGCCACGCGCCTGAGCTATCAGATCTTCCAGGATCAGGCGGAGCGCGGCGCGGCGCAGTTCCGGTATCGACACAACTTCTACGTCATCGATCAGACGGGCGGACCGCTCGCCAACATGCCGAGCCTGCTCATCACGCAGCATCGGGTCGACGACGTGGCCGACGCGCGCGCCTACATCGCGCGGTTGCGCGGCATCGACGCGGTCTTCGCCGAACTCGGTCGCCGGCTCGAGCACCAGGCGCAGCGCGGAGTCATCCCGCCGCGCTGGGTGTTTCCGCGCGTCGCGGAGGTCGGGAGCAACGTCGTCTCGGGCCGTCCCTTCGACGACGCCGCGACGGACAGCCCGCTCTGGGCCGACATCCAGCACAAGATCGACGCGCTCGAGGGCCTCGACGCGGTCGTGAAGGAGGAACTCAAGCGCGACGCGCGCGCCGCCCTGCTCGAGAGCGTCCGACCCGCCTATGCGCGCCTCCTCGCGCAGTGGGATGAACTCGCCGCGCGGGCGACCGACGACGACGGCGTGTGGAAATTTTCCGACGGCGCGGCCTTCTACGACCACCAAATCGCGCAGTGGACGGACACGCGGCTCAAGGCCGACGAGATCCACGAGATCGGCCTGCGCGAAGTCGCGCGCATCCATGACGAGATGCGCCGCATCGTCGCGCAGGTCGGTTTCGCGGGCGACCTGCCGGCGTTCTTCCGCCACTTGCGCGAGGATCCCAAGTTCTACCTGCCGGCCACGCCCGAGGGGCGCGCGGAGTACCTCGCGCGGGTCAATGCGGTCGTCGACGACATGCGCGCGCGGCTCGACAGCCTGTTCATCACCAAACCACGCGCCGACATGGTCGTGAAGGTGACCGAGGAGTACCGCGAAAAGAGCGCGCCGAAGGCCTTCTATCAGCCTCCGGCGCCGAACGGCACGCGGCCGGGCATGTACTACGTCACGCTCTACGACATGCGCGAAATGCCGACCTACCAGCTCGAGGCCATCGCCTACCATGAGGGCCTGCCGGGGCACCACATGCAGGTCGCCATCGCGCAGGAGCTCAAGGGCGTGCCGAGCTTTCGCCGGCACGGCTGGTACGGGGCCTACACCGAGGGCTGGGGACTCTACTGCGAGTTGCTCCCGAAGGAGATCGGGCTCTATCGCGATCCGTATTCAGACTGTGGACGCCTCGCCACCGAGCTGTGGCGCGCGGTGCGCCTCGTGGTCGACACGGGCATCCACGCCCGACGCTGGACGCGCAAGCAGGCCATCGAGTACTTCCTCGCGAATGCCACGCTCTCGCGCGACGAGGTCGTGCGCGAGGTCGAGCGCTACATCATGTGGCCGGGCCAGGCGACGAGCTACAAGATCGGCATGATCCGGATCCTCGAGATGCGCGAACTCGCCCGGCGCGAACTCGGGGCCCGGTTCGACATCCGCGCGTTTCACGACGTGATCCTGGGTGACGGGCCGGTGCCGCTCGACGTGCTCGAGGAGCAGGTCCGCGCCTGGATCGCGCGCACGCGCGGTTGAGGCTCGAAGCTGCACCGATAGAGCCGGCTCTGAGCCCGGACGAGGCAGCCGGAGGTTTCACAAAGGCCACAGAGGCGTCAGAACCGCCATCGAGGTAGGGCGAGGCCTCCGGCCGAGCCGCGGCTCACCGGGACGGTGGCTGATGTCGCGCCGCGCCGTGATGCTGACGCGGAACGCGCCCGCACCGGAACGGCCGTGGGACACGGCCGACCACCTCGGACTGCCTGAGCCCGGCTGAGTCGCGCAGCCGGATCAGTGTGCGCGCGTGAGCGGCGGCGGATGGCCCGCCACCGCGGCGGGAATCGCCGGACCGACCGCCTGAAGCCACTCGAGCAGGCGCGGACGGTAGCGCGTCTCCCACACGCGCTGCCGCGGGCGGCGCACGAGGGCGCGGGCGATCGGGACCCAGAAAAGGAGCCCCACCACGGCGATGATCGGCGGTGTCTGCATCAGCAAGGTGGTCTGAAACATCATCCACTCCAGGTATCCCGCGGTGGCGAGGCACAGGGCGATCCAGACGAGCGCGACGACGAACGTGCCGAACGCGCCGCGATGCGCGAGGGTGATCCAGGGCTTCTCGTAGAAGTGCCCGGTGGCGTGGTTGTAGACCATGCAGACCGTCTGCGGGTCGCCGCGCAGGCGTGCAGCCACCCAGGTCACCGGGTGCCCGGCCCGCGCCTGGAAGACGTCGCCCGTGACCGTCCAGGGTTCCTCGCGGCCGGCGGTCGTGCGCACCCACAGCCGGTCCTTCTTCGTCGTGGTCGTGCTTGTCGAGGTGGAGCCGCCGTGGTGTTGCGTGGGCGCGGTCGAGCTGTACGTGGTCGTCGTCTCCGTCCAGCCCTCCTTCTCCATCACGATCCCGCTGGTGACGCCAAGTTCCGGATACATGCGGCCGGGAAGGTCGAGGACCTGGAGGTCCAGCGGGAGGTCGATGACGCGGTCGGCCGTCCCGGTGCCGGGCGGTCGCGCGGCGTTGTGGCGACGGCCGGCCTTGCGCGCGCGACGCAGCGGGATGACGAAGCCACCGACCAGGGCGAGCAGGGCGAAGCAGGGCATGCCGACATGACCGAGCAGCAGGGGTTCGCCGGCGATCGTGCCGACCGGGCGGAAGATCCACGCGTGGAGACCGGCGTGCTCCGCCATGGCCATCGGCGATGGCGCCGGATCGTCGCGCACCCAGTCCGCGAAGAGCGGGATGTAGCGGCCCAGCACCTCGCGCTTGAAGGCGGCGCTGGCCGACAGGCGGACCACGCCTTCGGCGAAAGCCCGTCCCGCGGGTGAGTCGACGCCGTCGGGCGCCTGCGCCGCGACGATCTGTTCGATCGCGGCGCGATAGGCCGCATCGCGCGCATCCATGTCGCGCGTGCGCGGCGGGCGCAGCGTGCGGCCGAGCGCGAACTCGTAGTAGAGCACCTCGAGCGCGGCGGCGCCTCGCAGCGGGTCCGGATAGTCGCGCCGCACCTGTTCGGGCATCGGAAAGCGCGCGAGCAGGAGCGTATTCCAAGCGGGACCGGCGAGCGCGACGAGCCGCGCGCGGGCGCGATTGCGCATGTCGACCGAGAGTTCGAGCATGCCCGGAGCCTCATAGCGCGCTTCGATGGCGCGCACGGCGCGCGCGGTTTCCTCGAGTTCGGCCTTGTCGGCGTCGGTCAGGGCGGAGTCGAGTCGGACGGCCCAGATCTGGTAGCGCCGCGCCTGAAGACGGGCCGATTCCTCGGCGTCGGCCTCGGCCGCGGCCCGCTGCGCGGCTGTCGGCTGGCCGCCGCCGGAGTTGTTTTGAGCGTTCAGTCCAGTGAGGGCCAGCATCGTCGCGAGGGCGACGAGCGAAACGGTGCGGGGAGACATGGGCGCGAAGGTGCGGATCCGCTGCGAGGGCGCAAGTCTCCCGGCCCGGCCCGATTCGCGATTCAGGCGCGGCTATCGGGGCGCCGGCGCAGGCGCGACCGACGGCTTCAGAAACGGCGCGAGCAGGTCGATCGGCAGCGGCACGATGGTGTGTGTGTTGTGCTCGCTCGAGATCTCGCGCACGGTCTGGAGAAACCGCAGCTGGAGCGCCACCGGCTGCTCGGCGATCATCGCGCCGGCCAGCACGAGTTTTTCCGCGGCCTGGAATTCGCCCTCGGCGTTGATGATCTTGGCACGGCGCTCGCGCTCGGTCTCGGCCTGCCGCGCCATCGCGCGTTTCATGCTTTCGGGCAGCACCACGTCCTTCACCTCGACGGCGGAGACCTTGATGCCCCACGGGTCGGTCTGGCGGTCGATGATCTCCTGGAGCGTGCGGTTGATCTTGTCGCGGTGGGCGAGCAGGTCGTCGAGTTCGGCCTGTCCGATCACGCTGCGCAGCGTGGTCTGCGCGATGAGCGAGGTGGCCTTGAAGAAGTCCTCCACCTTCACGATCGCCGCCTCGGAGTCGACGACGCGGAAGTAGACCACGGCGTCGACCGTGACCGGGACGTTGTCGCGCGTCATCATCTCCTGCTTCTGCACGTCGATCGTGACCACGCGCAGGTCGACGCGGACCATGCGGTCGACGAACGGGATGAGCAGCACGAGCCCCGGGCCCTTCGCCCGCAGGAGTTTTCCCAGGCGAAACACGACCGCGCGTTCGTACTCGCGCAGGATGCGGATGGCGGCGGGCAGGAGGATGACGAGGAGGGCCGCGACGGGCACGGCCCACGAGATGAGCTGCAGGCTTCGCTCGATGGAGTTCATGACGACGGGGGCCGGGGATGAAGCGGATGAACGGCGAGGGAGAGGCCGCGCACGGCGGTGATGCGCACGCGCTCGCCGCTGGCGACGGGCGCATCGGTGGTCGCGCGCCAGTCCTCGCCGTCGAGCAGCACGCGGCCCTCGGCGTCGGGCGCGATGTCGGTGAGCGCGAGCGCCGAGGCCCCGACGAAGGCCTCGCGCCCGGCGCGGACCGGAAGCAGTTGCGCGCGCAGGCCGGCCGTGACGATGAACATGAAAAACGCCGCCGTCAGCACGGTCGCGGGCACGAGCAGCGCGAGCGACACACGGAAGTCGGGAATCGTACCGTCGAACAGCATCAATCCGCCGAGGAAGAAGGCGATCACACCGCCGATCGTGAGCACGCCGTGGGTCGGGGCGAGGGCGTCGGCGATGAAGAGCAGCACGGCGAGCCCGAGGAGCGCGAGGCCGGCGATGTTGACCGGCAGGATCGCACCCATGTAGAGCGCAAGGATGAGCGCGATCGCGCCGACCACGCCGGGCAGGATCGCGCCCGGGTTGCTCAACTCGCCGATGATCCCGTAGATCGCGATGAGCATGAGCAGGAGCAGCACCTCGGGCCGCCAGAGCATCTGAAACACGCGTTCGCGCACGAGCATGGGGATGGGCACCACCTCGGCACCGGCGAGCGCGAGCGGCGCGCCGCGCACGGTGCGACCGTCGAGCCGGCGTATCAGGTCGGCCATGTCGGTCGCGAGGATGTCGATCACGCGGAGCTCGAGCGCCTTTTCCGCGGTGATCGAGGCGCTCTCCAGCACGGCGGCGCGGGCCCACGCGACATTGCGGCCGCGCCGCTCGGCGATCGCCTCGATCGTGCTCACGGCATGGTTCTCGAGTTTCTTGTTCATCGTCTCGTCACCCTTGGCGTCCTTCTCCTCGGACCCGCCGCCGATCTGCACGGGGTGGGCGGCGCCGATGCTCGTGGCCGGGGCCATGGCGGCGACATCGGCCGCGAGGGTGATGAAACAGCCCGCGCTGCCGGCGGCGGCGCCGGACGGGGCGACATGGACAACGATCGGTGCGGGCGAGCCGTAGAAGGCCTGCACGATCTCCTGCGTGGAGTCGAGGAGCCCACCGGGCGTGTCGAGCCGGATGACCAGGGCGGCGTGTCCGGCCTCGCCGGAGACGGTGATCGCCCGGGTGATGTAGTCGACGGTCGCGGGGCCGATCGCTCCATCCACCTCGATCAGGCCGATCTTCGGCGCGGCGCCCGCGAGCCCCGCCATCATGATCAACGCTGCCAGGTATGTCTGGTGCAGCGGCCTCATGCGGGAAGTGTATCCGGGTCGCACACGAGCGCAACGTGGCGCGGGCGCTTCCCATGCGACCGCTGGATTTCACGGTCGCTTCATCACGACTTCACGCAGGGGCGTCAGCATGGCGCCATGAGACACCCACAGCGCGTCCGATCCTCGATCGAGGCCACGGCGGGACGAACAGGCGGGAGGACGGCGGCGTGATGCCCCAAGGCGACACGCGGGCGGTTCGGCCCGACGACCTGGGTGCGCTGCTGTGCGGCGAGGCGGCGGTGATCGGCGCGTGGGTGGCGCGGGCCGAGGTGCGCCGCGTGGTCCAGCAGGTGGCGCTTGTCGTGGTCGGGGCCGGGGCGTTTGGCGCTGCCATGGGAGGCTGGCGCGCGCCGGAGCAGGCTCTATTCTCCGCCGTGAAGCTGCCTTGCGTCATCCTCGGCACGGCGGCCGGCAATGCGCTGATCAACGCCATGCTCGCGCCGCTGCTCGGGGTGAACCTCGGCCTGCGCGCGTCGTTGCTCGCCGTGCTTTCGAGCTTTGCGCTCACCTCCGTGATCCTTGGTGCCTGTGCGCCGCTCATGGCGTTTCTCGTCTGGAACCTGCCGGCGCCGATGGTCGGGAGCGCGACTGCGACCGCGTCGCGCAATCTCATGCTGCTCACGCTCGTGGGTGTGGTCGCGTTCGCCGGCGTGACGGCGAACATCCGTCTCTGGCAGCTGCTGCGGCGCCTGGGCGGAAGCGGACGCAGCGCGGTGCGTCTGCTGTTCTCATGGCTCGCGGTCAACCTCCTGCTCGGCAGCCAGCTCTCGTGGATCGCACGGCCGTTCATCGGCCAT
>Ga0315910_10000942_pt1 | contig 27372 bp, 16 predicted proteins | sample EdamamesoilMG_FD_204470 | JGI IMG/M metagenome (GOLD analysis project Ga0315910, IMG submission 204470) | Garden soil microbial communities collected in Santa Monica, California, United States - Edamame soil | ecosystem: Environmental > Terrestrial > Soil > Garden | place: USA: California... | reverse complement strand
GCCTATGTCCGGCGCTACCCGTTCCTGCTGGCCCGGCTCGACTCCAAAACCGAAAACATGTCGCTGTGCTTCGATCCTTCGGCCGGCCTGCTCGGCGAATTCAAGGATGGCGAAGATCTGTTCGGTACCGACGGCCCGTCCGATTTCACCAAGGGGGTGATGTCGTTCTGCAAGGATTTCGAAGAAGCCGGCCAGCGTACGCAGCTCTTCGTCAACGAACTCAAGAAGCACGACCTGCTGATGGAAGGCGAAGTCGCGATCCAGCGCACCGGCGATGGGCCCGATGCCCAGCCCTATGTCTATCGCGGCTTCAAGATGATCAACCGGGAGAAGTTCAACGAGGTTCGCGGCGACCAGCTGCGCACCTGGAACCAGAACGGGCTTCTCAACCTGGTTTACGCCCATTTCCTGTCGCTGGACCTGATGCGGATCATTTTCGCGCGGCAGACCGCGCTCGGCAAGGGACCCGGAGCAGCGGCTCCGAACGGCGAGGCGCCCAAAGAAAAGGCCAAGAAAGCCAAGAAATAAGCTGAATTCAACCAATCGGTTTTTATGCGGGGTACTTGAATTTTCTCCGCATCGGCCTATGTAGGACCAGTCCGGCCGCAGCTCCCCTCATGGCTGCGTCCGGATAAGTGCACTTCGGTGCGCTTCCTCCCTGTACCTTGGCCACCTCGTGCTACGGCGCGAGGTGGTTTTTTAATGGGCTCAAGTAGCGCGAAGCGCGATAGCCCGGAAAAGAACGCGCTCAAGTAGCGCGAAGCGCGATGCCCCGAAAAAGGCGTGCTTAAGTAGCGCGTAAGTGCGGTAGCACAAAAAATGACGCGCTATTCAGCCGCCTGAGGCAACTGGCTCCCTTTGCCGAGCGCCGCGACTTCTCCCGCGAGCCGCCTGACCAGGCTGACCAGCGCCGCCGCGACTTCATCGAAGCCCGGCCCGGTGGAGTCGAGATGCTCGTCGAGATAGGTCGAACGGCAGACTTCGAGTTGCATCGCATGCAGGCCCGATGCCGGCGCCGAATGGCGATCGAGCACATAGCCGCCGGCATAGGGCCGGTTATGCGCCGCACGCCTGCGCATGGATGCAAATTCGTCGAAAGCGGCGGCGCATAAGGCCCCGTCGCAGGTCGCACCGAACCGGTCGCCGACGACGAATTGCGGAGCGCCGTCGCCGGCAATGCGCGGACCAAGCGGCGGCATCGAGTGCAGATCGATCAGCAGCGCCGCTCCCCAGCGATCGCGCAGCCGGCGCAGGCAGCGCTCGATCGCGAGATGGTAGGGCCTGTGCACACCTTCGATGCGCGCCTGGAGGTCGGCTTCCTCCATCCGTCCGCTCCAGATTTCGCCCAGTCCCGGCAGCCGCCTCGGAACCAGCCCCAGGCCGCTGCGGGCACGCCTACCGACATTGCCGGCCCCGCCCCCGGGAGGCGCACCGCGGACCAGCATGTCCCAGTCCATTTCCTCTTCTGCGCGGTTGAGATCGATCATTGCCCGCGGCGCCATAGCCACAACCAGGCTCGCGCCTGTCTGCCTCGCGACTTCGGCGGCAAGGCGATCGGCGTGCCGGTCTTCCAGCCTCAGCGAGGCGGGGCCGGGGTTACGCATGCGTTCGACAAGCCGCGCGGGATAGGTCCTTCCGGCATGGGGCACCGAGATCACGATTGGAATCGGCGATGGCTGGGGGCAGACCATGCGAAACGCGGATTGTCCGCCCGACCCGGGTATCGTCCCGCCTTCAGAAGTGCTCGAATCGCGGGAATCGGGATTGCCGGAGGTCATGCGCCTTGCTGGCTGCAAAGCGCGCCTGTGTCAAAGCAGGGCATTGGGATAAGTTCACGAGAATTTTAACGCGCGATGCGCTATGAACCGGGTTTACGGATTAACCGAGAGGCACAACCATGATCCGCATCCTGCTGGCCGAAGACGAAGAGGCGATGCGCACCTATCTGGCGCGCGCGCTACAGAGCGCCGGCTACGGGGTGGTTGCCGTCGATCGCGGCACCGCCGCCCTGCCCCACCTCGAAGCGGGCGATTTCGACCTGCTCCTGTCCGACATCGTGATGCCCGAGATGGACGGTATCGAACTGGCCCAGCGCTGCGCCGAGATCAGCCCGCGGACCAAGGTGATGTTCATCACCGGGTTTGCCGCGGTGACGCTCAAGGCCGGGCGCGAAGCGCCAGGCGCCAAGGTGCTGTCGAAGCCGTTCCACCTCAAGGACCTGGTGCTCGAGGTCGAACGGATGTTCGAGGACCAGGCTACGGCGCGCGTCTGACCTAGAGCCAGTCCCCCTTGCAACCCGCGCAGGCCGCCGCTAAACGGCCCGCCTGCCGGTTGCTCCCGGCATTCGGATGGTGCGGGCGTATAGCTCAGTGGTAGAGCACTATGTTGACATCGTAGGGGTCGCAAGTTCAATCCTTGCTACGCCCACCATCCAGGACGGAAGGCTTCAAAGGCGTCGTGCAAACGGCGCCTTTGCTCCACCTGCAACTCAAAATTAAGCCTGTTGTGGCACGGCTCCCAACCATGAATGGGCAGGAAATCGCGCGGCTGGGCCGCCTAGACGGCTTGAGAGGGGTAGCCGCGCTTGGCGTTGCGCTGACCTTCCATGCGCAATTCATGTTCAACGATCCCTCGACGATCAACAGCTGGGCTGGGCCGATCAGCGAATGGCTGGCGTGGAAGGGTTGGCTTCTGGTCGACCTGTTCTTCCTGATCTCGGGCTATATCTTCGCGCATGTCTACTTGCCTGGCGACCCACTGAAACACAGGGGCGGGGTCGGGCGGTTCGCCCTGGCCCGGATTGCACGGCTCTATCCACTTCACCTGGTGATGCTGGCCTTCGCTGCAGTGGCCTTCTACAAAAACGACGGGAACACACTGACGGCGTTCATCGGGCAGCTGTTCATGCTGCAGGTGTTTATCGAGCCGATCGGGAACACGTTCGTCGGACCGAGCTGGTCGATCTCGGTCGAGTTCGTGTGCTACGTGCTGTTCGTGCTCACAGCCAGGTTCATGGGCCGTTGGATGGACCTGGCCTTCGTCCTGCTCGCGCTTGCGGCCTTCGGATTCCTGCTGTCCGACATGACTGGAACCTGGGACATGGCGGGCCGCGTGCTGCGCGGGGTGCAGGGCTTCTTCCTCGGCGTGATATTGTGGCGCCAACGCGAAAGACTCGCCCGGATTCCGTGGCCGCTGCTCGCCTTGGCGATCCCCGCCGGTTTCGCGCTGGCAGTGCCGATCCGCGATTCGATCCTGACGTTCACGATGCTGACCCTACCGGCTGTGCTGCTGCTGGCGCTGCGACTGCCGCTGTTCGAACGGCCCGTGCTGACCTGGCTCGGTGATCGCAGCTACGCCATCTACCTCATTCACATGCCGATGATCGACATGATACGCGTTCTCTGCGGGCCAAAAGCGAGCTTCGGCCCGCTGGCGACACTTGGCATCGTCGTCGTGTTTCTCGCGATCCTTCTCGCATTGTCGGATCTTGCCTATCGCAGGATCGAATGCCCCGCCCGCCAGGCGTTGCGCAACCTGCCGCGCAAACAATCCCGCGCCCTTCCCGCCGCCTGATCGAACCCCTGGTCCGGCTGCGAAGCGTCCCTGCGGCCTCGCTCCCTTGCGCCTTGCTTCCACCCTGCTAAGAGGCGCGGAAATCCGCAGTTCCCATCTTTCCCTCAACTCACGCAACAGGGGCCCTAATGGCTAAGATCAAGGTGTTGAAACCGGTCGTCGAGATCGACGGCGACGAGATGACCCGGATTATCTGGCAGTGGATCCGCGAGCGGCTGATCCTGCCCTATCTCGATATCGACATCCGCTATTTCGACCTCGGTATCGAAAAGCGCGACGAGACTCGCGACAAGATCACCGTCGACGCCGCCAATGCGATCAAGGAGCACGGGGTCGGCGTCAAATGCGCCACCATCACCCCTGACGAAGCGCGGGTCGAGGAATTCGGCCTCCACGAAATGTACAAGAGCCCCAACGGCACGATCCGCAACATCCTGGGCGGGACGATCTTCCGCGAGCCGATCGTGATCAAGAACGTGCCGCGGCTGATCCCCGGCTGGACCGATCCGATCGTGGTCGGCCGCCACGCCTATGGCGACCAGTACCGGGCGACCGATTTCCTCGTCCCCGGCCCCGGCAAGCTCCGCCTCGTCTTCGAAGGCGAGGACGGCAAGGTGATCGACCGCGAGGTGTTCGACTTCCCGTCGAGCGGCGTCGCCATGTCGATGTACAACCTCGACGATTCGATCATGGATTTCGCCCGCGCGAGCATGAACTATGCGCTCGATCGCGGCTGGCCGCTCTACCTGTCGACCAAGAACACCATCATCAAGGCCTATGACGGGCGCTTCAAGGACCTGTTCCAGCAGGTGTTCGAGTCGGAGGGCTTCAAGGAACGCTTCGCCGAGGCCGGAATCGAGTACCAGCACCGCCTGATCGACGACATGGTGGCAAGCGCGCTCAAGTGGAACGGCAAGTTCGTCTGGGCCTGCAAGAATTACGACGGCGACGTCCAGTCCGACCAGGTCGCGCAGGGCTTCGGCTCGCTCGGACTGATGACCAGCGTGCTGATGACCCCCGACGGCAAGACCATCGAATCCGAGGCCGCGCACGGCACCGTCACCCGCCATTTCCGCCAGCACCAGCAGGGCAAGGCTACCAGCACCAATCCGATCGCCAGCATCTTCGCGTGGACTCGCGGGCTGATCTATCGCGGGCGTTTCGACGGCACTCCCGATGTTGTGCGCTTCGCCGAGGCGGTCGAAAAGGTCTGCATCGAATGCGTCGAGGCCGGCAAGATGACCAAGGACCTCGCGCTGCTGATCGGCCCCGACCAGGCGTGGATGACCACCGAGCAGTTCTTCGAGACCATCGTCGAAGGGCTTGAGAAGGAAATGGCCGGCTGGGCGTAAGTCCTCCCCCACTCGTGGGGAGGTGGCAGCGCGAAGCGCTGACGGAGGGGGCTCTCGTCCAAGTGCAACGGCGAGCCGGGCCGCCAACCCCCTCCACCACCCTTCGGGCGGTCCCCCTCCCCGTCCCGGGGAGGAGATCACGCCAGCGGTGAAGTGACTTTCTCGCGCCGGAAGCCGAGGCCGATCATCCGCCCCGGAATCCGGCGCAGGATCGGAAACCGGTCAAACAGCCTGATCGGCAGGGGCGCGCCGGTGATCGGCGCTCCGCGCAGCACCGCGCCGATGATATTGTCCTGCGCCAGCTTCTGGCCGCGCTGGATGATCCGGGTCGGCAGCAACCGCCGTTCCTGGACCTTGTGCAGCAACCCGTCGACATTCTCGCCCCGCGCCAGCGGTGCGGCTAGGATGTTGGCCAACGCCACCGCATCCTGGATCGCGAGGTTGATGCCGATCCCGCCGATCGGGCTCATCGCATGGGCGGCATCACCGATCGCCAGCAGGCCGGGCCGGTGCCATGTATCGAGCCGGTCGAGCGCGACATCGAGGATGTAGAGGTCGGCCGCCGATTGGGGCGCGCCCTCGCCTTCGAACGACAGGTCGGGGAAGGCGGCGCGGACCTCGTCCAACAGCCACTCGACGCCCTTGGCCTTGATCGCCTCGGCCTGACCCTTGGCCACAAGGTAGGCCGCCTGCCAGTAACTCCGCCGGTCGATCATCACCACGACCCGGCCGCTGTCGACCGAGCCGCGCAACTTGTCGCCCTGGTCGTCGGCCTTGGGCATTTTGAACCACAGCACGTCCATCGGCGCGCCCAGTTGCGTCACCGGCAGCAGCCCCTGCGACCGCACCAGCGAGCAGCGCCCATCGGCCATCACCACCAGCCTTCTCGCCTTGAGCACGCGGCCATCGGCCAGCACGACGCCTTCGACCCTGCCGCCGCTGTCCGCCAGCCCGGCGACCTCGGCCTCCATCTCCAGCGCGAATCCGGGAAAGGCAGCGGCCTCGTCGCGCAGGAAATCGAGGAAATCCCATTGTGGCATCATCGCGATGAACGGCGCGGGCGTGCTGAGATGGGTGAGGTCGGCAATAGTGTAATCGCGACCGGCGATCCTGATCCGCGCCCCGGTTAGACGATCGTGCGGCCGTTCGAGGAAGCGTTCCAGCATGCCCAACTGGTCAAGAATCTCCATGGTCGAGGGGTGGACCGTGTCGCCGCGGAAATCGCGGAAGAAATCGGCATGCTTTTCGAGAACCAGCACATCGATCCCGGCGCGCCCCAGCAGCAGCCCGGCCATGACGCCGGCCGGCCCGCCGCCCACCACGAGCACGTCGGCGGTTGTCTTGCTCACGCCTCTATGCCCATAGTGCGTTGCAGCAGCATCGGGGTTTCATGACACACAGCGAATTCACCTCCACTATCCTCTCCGACGCGCTGGTGATCCTTGGCGCGGCCGGCTTGATCATACCGATCTTCGCGCGCTTCCGCATCACACCGGTGATCGGTTTCATCCTCGTCGGCGTTGCCGTGGGGCCCTACGGCCTCGGCAAGCTGGTGTTTGAACAGCCCCTTCTCGGTTACGTCACGATCACCGATCCCGAACGGCTTGAGCCCTTCGCCGAATTCGGGATCATCCTGCTGCTGTTCACCATCGGGCTCGAGCTCTCGTTCAACCGGCTATGGGCGATGCGGCGATTGGTATTCGGGCTTGGCGCGCTCGAAACTTTAGTGATTTCGGGGCTGCTCGCCGCCTTCCTCGCAATGATGGGACAGCACTGGACCGGGGCGCTGGGCCTCGGACTTGCGCTCGCTTTGTCCTCGACCGCATTGGTGCTGCAGATCGCCGGAACCCAGACGCCGGTCGGCCGGGCCTCGCTCGCCATGCTGCTGTTCGAGGATCTCGCGATCGTGCCGATCATCTTCCTCCTCGGCGCGCTGGCGCCCCATGCCGCGAACGACGGCGGCGATGGGCTGATGACGACCTTGTGGCAAGGCGCGATCGTGGTGATCGTGCTGCTTGCCGCCGGGCGACTGGCGCTGCCGCGGCTGTTCGCCCAGGCCGCGCGGACCAAGAACCCCGAACTGTTCCTTGCCGCCAGCCTGTTGGTAGTGATCGGCGCCAGCCTAGCCACTTCCGCCGTCGGCCTGTCGCCGATCGTCGGGGCGCTGATCGCGGGCCTGTTGATCGCCGAAACCGAGTACAATGACGAGGTCGAGCACATCACCGAGCCGTTCAAGGGACTGGCGCTGGGCGTGTTCCTGATCACGGTCGGCATGGGCATCGACCTGTTCATGATCTGGGACAATCTCGGCGCGATAACGCTGGCGGTGGTCGGCGTGCTGACGCTCAAGGCGCTCGTCACCGGCGTGTTGCTGCGGATGATGGGCGCGCGCCGCAGCATTGCGGCCGAGACCGGGATCCTGATGGCGAGCCCGTCCGAGATGACCCTGATCGTGCTGGCCGCGGCCACCGAAGCAATGCTGATTCAGGAGGGAACGGCGCAGTTCTGGGCCATCGTCACCGCGATCGGCCTGACCGTCACCCCGCTGCTGGCCATGCTCGGACGGGCGATCGGGCGCCGCGCGGACCCCGCGCCGACACTTGAGGACGGCGACGCCGACGCGCCGCGCGTGATCGTGCTCGGCTTCGGCCGGGTCGGGCGGCTGGTGGGTGACATGCTCAAAGTCCATGGCAAGCCCTATATCGGAGTCGATGGCGACACCGACCTGATCGATCGCGCCCGCCGCGACGGCTATCCGGTGATCTTCGGCGATGCCGGACGCGGCCGGGCGCTGGAAAAGCTCGGCATTGCCAGGGCACCCGCCGTGGTCCTGACGATGGACGAGCCGGTCCTGGCGCAACGGCTGGTCAAGAGGCTGCGTCGCGAGCACCCTGACCTGCTGATCATCGCCCGCGCGCGGGATACGGAGCACGCGGCGCTGCTGTACAAGAGCGGCGCGACCCATGCGGTGCCCGAGACGCTTGAAAGCTCGCTGCAATTGTCGGAAGCGGTGCTGGTCGATCTTGGCGTGGCGATGGGGCCGGTGATCGCCTCGATCCACGAGAAGCGCGACGAATTCCGCGAGCAGATCCGCGAGGATGCGGGCCTCGCGCACAAGCCCAAGCTGCGGACCAGCGCGGTGGAGGGTTAGCGCGGATTCAGAACACCGGGGTCAGGCGAATCAACTCTCCGGTGCTGCCATCGGTGAGTATCCACAGGCTTCCGTCCCCAGCTTCCGCCACATCCCTGATACGGTCCCCAAGGGCGATCCGCTGAACCTCTGCCGCCGTGTTTCCGGTGATGTGGACGCGAACCAGCCCGTGCGACTGGAGGCCCGTCAGGAGTGCGTCTCCCGTCCAGTCCTCGAACAGGGAGCCCCGGTAGAAGATCATCCCGGCCGGAGCGATCACCGGTGACCACGAGACCTTGGGCGCTTCGAAACCGTCGCCCGGCGAATGGTCGGGTATGTTGGTGCCGTTGTAGTGGTTGCCGTTCGAAACCGCGGGCCAGCCGTAATTGAGGCCCGCGAGGATGAGGTTGAATTCATCCCCGCCCGCAGGCCCGTGTTCCGACGACCACAGCCTCCCATCCTGGGCGAACACCAATCCGTAGGGGTTGCGGTGCCCGATGCTCCATATCTCGCGCAGCGCGCCGGGCGTCGCAACGAACGGATTGTCGCCGGGAATACCCCCGTCGGGAAAGATGCGGATCGTCTTGCCGATGTTGTTTGCGAGGCTGAACAGGAAGGCCTCGTCGATCTCCTGCCGATCGCCGGAGGTGATGAACAGGTAACGTCCATCGGGCGATGGAGCGATCCGCCCACCGGGTTCGCCGGCCCCTTCGAAGGCCACGATATAGGGCGTCTGGACGAAAATCTGTTGCACGTTGAAGAGCTGGGCGACGTTCGACCCGAGCGACAATTGTGCCCTCGCCACCGCCATCCGCTCCGGAAACTGGCCCGGATCGGCCGCGCCGGGCCCGATGCGCGGCGCGCTTCTATTGCGCTGCATGTAGGAAATATAGATCGTTTGCGAAACCGCGAAATCCGGCGCGAGGGCGATGTCGAGCAGCCCGATATTCGTGGGCAGGCCGGTTACCGCGATCTTCGCGCCGTCGGCTGCGACATGGGTCAACCGGCCCGGTTCGGTCCGCTGGGTGACCAGAAACGCGCCACCGGGAAGCACCTCGACCGCCCAGGGGCGATCGAAACTCGCCAGCGGCGCTGCCTGTGTCACGCCGACGACCGGTCTGGGCGCTGTCAGCGTTGGCGTTGGTACGGGCGTAGGTGCAGGCGTCGGCGTGGGCGTGGGTGTCGGAGGATTGGCGGTACCGCCACCGCCGCCGCAAGACCAACAGCCGAGTGCCAAAACCAGGGCCAGGGCAGACTTGCTGATTCTCATCCCGCTTACGCTTTCCCGACCGTCGCGAATCCCGGCCGCAGATCACGGGCGACAATAGGTTGGGGATTAGGACAATGGGAGGAAGGCGGGCGGCCTGGGCTTAGTTATGCCCGGGAATTCAGGCCAGCGCCGCCTTCACGGCTGCAATTGCATCGGCGGCCCTGGCACCGTCCGGCCCTCCGCCCTGGGCCATATCGAGCCGTCCACCGCCGCCCTGCCCACCGAGCGCCGCGACGCCTGCGCGGACCAAAGCGACCGCATCATATTTGGTGGTGAGATCGTCGGTGACGGCGACGGCAAAGCTCGCCCGGCCTTCGTTGACCGCGGCAATCGCTGCTATCCCCGAGCCCATGCGCTTCTTGGCTTCATCAAGCAGGCCCCGCAGTTCCTTCGCGTCGAGCCCGTCGATCACCTGGCCAGAGAACTTGACCCCACCGATCTCCTCGTCGGCCGGGCCGGCAGTGGCGGCACCGCCCCCGCCGCCCAGGGCCAGCGCCTTCTTGGCCTCGGCCAGCTCGCGTTCGAGCCGCTTGCGTTCGTCGACCAAGGCGGAGACGCGGGCTTCGACCTCCTCAGGCGCGGTGCGGAGCGCGCCTGCAACCGCCTTCAACGCATCCTCGCGCCCGACCAGCCATTGCCGCGCGCCCTCGCCCGTCAGCGCCTCTATCCGGCGCACGCCGGAGGAGACCGCGCTTTCGGACACGATCCGCAGCAACCCGATATCGCCCGTCGCGCGGACATGGGTGCCGCCGCACAATTCGACCGAATAGGCGCGGCCCGCATCGCCCGCCCGGCCCATTCCCAGCACCCGCACTTCCTCGCCGTATTTCTCGCCGAACAGTGCCAGCGCACCGGCGGAGACGGCATCGTCGGGGCTCATCAACCGGGTCGAAACCGGCTCGTTGGCGCGGATTTCGGCATTCACTTCGGCTTCGATTGCCGCAATCTCGTCGTCGCTCAGCGCCTTTGGATGCGAAAAGTCGAAGCGCAGTCGGTCCTCGGCGACCAGCGAACCCTTCTGGGTGACGTGGCCGCCAAGATGGTTGCGCAACGCGGCGTGGAGCAAATGCGTCGCCGAATGGTTGGCGCGGATCGCATCGCGGCGCGCGGCATCGACCTTGAGCTGGACCGTGTCGCCAACGGAGATCGTGCCGCTTTCCACGGTGCCGCGCATGGCGTGCAGCCGACCGAGCGGCTTCGAAGTGTCGGCGATGGCGATCTTCAGCCCGTTGCCGCCAGTGATCGTCCCGGCATCGCCTACCTGCCCACCGCTTTCACCGTAGAACGGGGTCTGGTTGGTCAGCACCACCACTTCGCTGCCCGCTGCCGCACTCGCCACTTCCTTGCCCGCCGCGACCAGCGCCACCACCTGGCCTTCGCCCGAAGTCGAGACATAGCCGGTGAACTCGCTCGCGCCTTCGCGTTCGGCGATGTCGAACCACACTTCCTCGTCGGCCGCGGCGCCCGAGCCCTTCCACGCGGCGCGGGCGGCGGCCTTTTGCTGCGCCATCGAGGCGTCGAAGCCGGCGCGATCGACGGTGATGCCGCGCGGACGCAAGGCATCCTCGGTGAGGTCGTAGGGAAAGCCATAGGTGTCATAGAGCCTGAACGCGGTTTCGCCCGGCAGGCTGTCGCCCGCGCCCATCCCGCCGGTTTCCTCGTCGAGCAGGCGGATGCCCTTGTCGAGCGTCTGGCGGAAGCGGGTTTCCTCGCGTTCGAGCACTTCCTCTATCAGCGCCTGCGCGCGGATCAGTTCGGGATAGGCATGGCCCATCTCGTCGGCGAGCGCCGGGACCAGGCGGTGCATCAGCGGCTCCTTCGCGCCGAGCAGATGCGCGTGGCGCATGCCCCGGCGCATGATCCTGCGCAGCACATAGCCGCGCCCTTCGTTCGAAGGCAGCACGCCATCGGCGAGCAGGAAGCTGGTCGAGCGCAAATGATCGGCGATCACCCGGTGGCTGGCGGCTTGCTCGCCTTGCGCCTTGACGCCTGTGAGGCTCTCGGATGCCCCGATCAGCGCCTGGAAAGTATCGGTCTCGAACACCGAATGGACGCCCTGGAGCACGCTCGAAATGCGTTCGAGGCCCATGCCGGTGTCGATACTCGGCCGTGGCAGGTCGCCGACGATCACATCGGCCTCCTGCACGTGCTGCATGAACACGAGGTTCCAGATCTCGACGAAACGGTCGCCATCCTCGTCGGGTGAACCGGGCGGGCCGCCGGGGATCGCCGGGCCGTGGTCCCAGAAGATCTCCGAGCACGGGCCGCACGGGCCATCGGCGCCCATCGCCCAGAAATTGTCCTTGGTCGGGATGCGGATGATGCGCTCGTCGGGGAGGCCGGCGATACGCTTCCACAGATCGAAAGCCTCGTCGTCGGTGTGATAGACGGTGACCGAGAGGCGATCGGCGGGGAGGCCGTACTCCTTGGTCACCAATCCCCAGGCCAGCTCGATCGCGCGGTCCTTGAAATAGTCGCCGAACGAGAAATTGCCGAGCATCTCGAACAGCGTAAGGTGCCGCGCGGTATAGCCGACATTGTCGAGATCGTTGTGCTTGCCACCGGCGCGGACGCATTTTTGCGAACTTGCGGCGCGCGGCGCGGGCGGGGTTTCGAGCCCGGTGAAGACATTCTTGAACGGGACCATCCCCGCATTGACGAACATCAGCGTCGGATCGTTGTACGGAACCAGCGGCGCCGAAGGCACCGCGAGATGATCGTTGGCCGCGAAATAATCGAGGAAAGTGCGGCGGATATCGTTCGACGAGCTCATGCCCGGCAGTTAGGCAATGCGAACCGCGCGGACAAGAGGATTAACCTCGCCAGTCTGTGCAATTGCGTCGATCAGGCGCGCCTTGCGCTCACGATCCACGCCCCGGCGCCAAGCGCGACCATGTTGCCCACCACCTTGCCGGCGACATAGCGCCGCAGCCCGGTCAACGTTTCGATCCGCTGGACATCGTCCATCTCGGCCAGCGCCGCCGCGGCGGGTCCGATCCTCGTGAAATATCCCATCGCGTCCGATGCGGCGTCTTCGCCGACCCCGGCGACCATCGCGAAATCGAATGGCTCAAGCCGGATATCGGTCCAGCCCGCGGCCGTAAGGATGCTTCGCACCCGCTCCGGATCGGCGAATGCCATCGGGCCGGGCGCGTGCGGGTCGGGCGGGCTTGCGGGCGGCGGCAGGAGCGCGGAAATTCCGGTGAAGATCTCGTTGTCGGCTGGGCCGCGGAAGCAGGAGAACAACAGGCTCGCCCCCGGTGCGGCAATCGTTGCGAGGTGGGCGAAGGCCGCCTCAGGATCGTCGAAGAACATCACCCCGTGGCGCGAGATCAGAAAATCGGGAGTGAAATGGTCCGGCGGCGTCCAACTTGCGGCGTCGCCCAGCGCGAAGCTGACATTAGCGCGGTTCTGCGCCCGTTCGCGCGCGGCCTCGATCAGTTGTGCTGAAATATCTACTCCGACAACCCCGGCATCGGAGCGTCCGCGCGCCAGCGCCAGCGCCAGTTCGCCCGCGCCGCAGCCGATATCGAGCACGCTTGAGAAGGACAGGTCGCGAGTCCGCGCCAGCAGCCGGTCGGTCAGCCCGGTGAAGCTGCGATCGGTGCGTTTCCATTCGGCCGCCCAGCTTTCGCCGGTGCGCCCTTCCCATTCATGCGTGCCCGCCATGCAGCTGTCCTCTCACTGCGATTCCGGCAGACTATCCGCCCAGAGGTAACGATTCCACGAAAAAGGCCGGTGCCTGCCACAGGACAGACGCCGGCCTCGTTCTCGCAAACGCCGCCTCGGTAGGCAGCGCTTCTTGGGGATCAGTCTTCGGGGTCCGCGTCCGTGCCCGTCATCATCTCCCCGGCGACCTCGTCGGTGCGGCCGCGAATGGCGGCTTCCAACCGGTCGCAAATCTCGGGATTGCTCTTGAGGTATTCCTTGGCGTTCTCGCGCCCCTGGCCGATGCGGACGCTGTCATAGCTGAACCATGAGCCCGACTTCTCGACCAGCCCGACCTTGACCCCAAGGTCGAGGATCTCGCCGACCTTGGAAATGCCCTCGCCATACATGATGTCGAATTCGACCTGCTTGAACGGCGGGGCGACCTTGTTCTTGACCACCTTTACCCGTGTGGCGTTGCCGACGATCTCGTCGCGCTCCTTGATCTGGCCGGTGCGGCGGATGTCGAGCCGGACGGAAGCGTAGAATTTGAGCGCATTGCCGCCGGTGGTGGTTTCGGGATTGCCGTACATCACCCCGATCTTCATCCGCAGCTGGTTGATGAAGATAACCATGCAGCGCGAACGGCTGATCGAACCGGTGAGCTTGCGCAGGCTCTGCGACATCAGCCGCGCCTGCAGGCCGACATGGCTGTCGCCCATTTCGCCCTCGATTTCCGCGCGGGGAACCAGCGCGGCGACCGAATCGATCACCAGCACGTCGATCGCGTTCGAGCGCACCAGCGTGTCGGTGATCTCGAGCGCCTGTTCGCCGGTATCGGGCTGCGAGACGATCAATTCGTCGATATTGACCCCAAGCTTCCTAGCATAGACCGGATCGAGCGCATGTTCGGCATCGACGAAGGCCGCGGTGCCGCCGTTCTTCTGCGCCTCGGCGATGACATGCAGCGCCAGCGTGGTCTTGCCCGAACTTTCCGGACCGTAGATCTCGATCACCCGGCCGCGCGGCAGCCCGCCGATGCCGAGCGCAATATCGAGCCCGAGCGAACCAGTCGAGATCGCCTCGACCTCCATCGCCTCGCGGCTGCCCAGTTTCATCGCGCTGCCCTTGCCGAAGGCCCGGTCGATCTGCGCGAGCGCGGCTTCGAGCGCCTTCTGACGGTCCAAATTGTCTTCCTTGTCCACGAGCTTCAGATTCGTCGCCATGAGGGCCTCCGCTTGCCTAGAAGGATGACCGGAAAGGTCAATCTTGCGGATTGTGTATCCTGTTTGTTCTCAAAGAACAAGAGCGGAACAAAATATTTCCTACAGGCAGGAACGGCGCGGAAATCCGCCTATTCCTCTTCGAAGTCCTCGGCCTCGATATAGCCGATCGACCAGGCGAATTCGACGGCGCGATTCGCCGGGATGGTGCGCGTCAGGGTCCACTGCCCGTCTTCGAGCGCAAGGCCGCGCAGTTTTTCGCGCACCCGCCACTGGCTCGACCAGCCGAGGCGGAGCTTCAATTCCACCGGCCACGGATTGGCGTTGGTGATCGTTGCCTTCATCGGCGCCCATGGAAGGCCCTCGTCCTGCGGGTCGATGTCCTGCTCGGCAGTGCAGGTGGCGAACACCTGGCTGCTGTCGGCGAGGTAAATATCGACATCCTGGCCCCTCGCGTAATCCCGCAGGAATTGCTCGCCGACCAACAAGTCGCCGCCGGGCCGGGCCTCGAACATCGTAATCCCGCCCATCGGCATGGAAACGTCGAGGCCGTGCTCCTCGTCGTTCACGGTTTCGAGCACCCGGCGGGTGGCGAAGGGATTGTCGTCGGCGTTCCAGTGCGCGCAATCGGCGCGGTAGAACACTTTGCCTTCGACCTTGTCCTTGTCGAGGAACGCCACCTGCTTGAGCGACTGCGCTGCGACCGTCACCGGTTCGGGAACGCGGTAGAGCTTGAGGTCGCCCAGTTGTTCCTCCTGCGCGAGCATGACCGCCGGTATCCTTTGCACCGCCTCGCTGATGCGCATGCCGGTCACGATCACCGAGTCCTCTTCCCCAAAATAGCCCATGGGAGCCGCAGACGGGGGCGGAGGCGGGGGGCCGCCGAAGCTGTAATAGGGCGACCCGGCCGCCGTGCTGCCGAAGGGATAGCAGGTGAGATAGAGGTCGCGCGCTTCGGGCGGCTCGGCCAGCGCCTCGAAATCGCTGACGAGGTTGATCTTTCCGGCCACCGCCAGCAACTGGGCATTCTCGAAGCTCTGGCCGTTGTCGTTGAGCAGCGTCAGCCACGAGCGCATCGCGAGCCGCTCGTTCCCGTCGGACTGCCTGCCCTGGAAGGTGGCGACATAATGCGCCTGCCAGTCGAAGCCCCAGGAAAGATAGGTGAGGACGATCTCGTAAGTGCCGCCCGCCGGATCGCGGGTGTCGATCGAGAACACCGGCTGCGCCGAAAGCCCATCGGGCACACGGTCGAAGGCCAGCTTTTCGGGCAAGCCGGAGCAGCGCACCGCTTCGTAGCCTTCGCCGGTCTGCAGCACCAGGCCGCCGTCCGCGCGGGTGCGCACGATCGCTTCTTGCGAGACACTGACTCCGGTCGCGGGATTGGTGCGGGTGATCGTCACCCGGTTGCCGAGCGTTCCGTCGACCAGCGCCGCGGGCGAAAGCAAATCGGCATTGCGGTTCTTCTCGATGGTCCCGCCGGGCAGCCCGGTAACGATGGCGCTCACGGCGATCATCCCCTCGGAAACCCCGTCGAAGCGGATCGTCGATTCCCCGGGCGGCAGGGTGACCGTGCGGGTCTCGCTGATCAGCGCGAAACCGCGCGGCCAGTCGCGGTCGATCTCGGCGCCTTCGCGGCGGTTGGGATCGCGATAGATGGTGACCGAGACATCCTGCGGCTCCGATGCCCACACCGCCTCGCGGGCGGCGGCCGCCTGGCCGCAAAGGGCCAGCGCCAGCGCAAGGAAATGGGAGGCGCGCGCCATGTCCTCAGCGAGTCGCAGCGAAGGTCGCGCGTCCTTCGCGCATGCCGTTGCCGCGCATCGCGACCTCCTCGCCGGCGAAATAGCGGATCGTCCAGGTGAATTGCGCGGCCTGGTTCGCGGGAACGGTGCGCTCGAGCATCCACTGCCCGTCCTCGACCGTCAGGCCTTGCAGCTTCTCGCGCAGCCGCCACTGGGCGGACGGGCCGAGGGTGAGCTTGACCCGCACCGGGCGCGGGTTGGCGTTGGTGACTGTCACCTTCACCGGCACCCAGGGATAGCCGCTCGAATAGGGATCGAACTCGCCTTCACGGATACAGGAGGTGAAAACCTGGGTGCTCTGCGCGACGTCGATCTCGACATCCTGCCCTTCGGCATGGTCGCGCAGCCATTCCTCGCCGACCAGCTGCCCGCGCTCGAACATCGTCACTCCGCCCATCGGCAGCGCCGCGCCAAGCCCGTGTTCCTCGTCGTTGACGGTCTCGAGCACTAGTTGCGCCGGCAACACCCCGCTCGCCTGTGTCCAGGCAGGGCAATCGGCGCGATAGACAAGCCGGCCCTCGACTTCGTCCTTGTCGAGGAAGGCGACCTGCTTGAACGATTTGGAAGCGACGGTGACCCGTTCGGGCACACGATAGAGCTTGAGGTCGCCCAGTTGTTCTTCCTTGGCCTGCATGGCGAGACTGCCCAGGTCCTCGGACGATATCGCCGCGATCGGAGCAGCAGCCATCTCCGCGACCTTCGTCCGGTAGCCGGTGACGACAATCGCACCGTCAAAGCCATAGGCATAGTCATCGAATTCATACACCGGCGATCCGGTCGCCGTGCTGCCCAGCGGGTAGCATTGCAGATAGAGTCCGCGCGCAAAGGGCGGACTGGCGAGCTGCTGGAAGGCGCTGACGATATTGAGCTTGCCTGCAACCACGTTGAGTTGAGCATTTTCGAAGCTCTGCCCGTTGTCATTGAGCACTGTGAGCCACGAGCGCACCCCGAGTTGCTCGGTCCCGCGCTGTTGCCCATTGAAATTGGCGACATAATGCGCCTGCCAATCGAACCCCCATGAAAGGTAGGTCAGCACTATCTGGTACGTGCCGCCGGAATCGCGCGTATTGATGCTGAACACCGGGCTCGCCGAAAGCCCGTCGGGCACGCGGTCGAAAGTGAGCGTTTCGGGCAGGCCCGAACAGCGCACCGCCTCGTAATTATCGCCGGTCTGCAGCACCAGGCCGCCATCCGCGCGGGTCCGCACGATCGCGTCCTCGGCCACCAGCGCCCCGGTCGCGGGGTTGGTGCGGGTAATCGTCACGCGATTGCCCAGAGTCCCGTCGACCAGCGCAGCAGGCGAAAGCAGATCGGCGTTGCGGTTCTTCTCGATCGTCCCGCCGGGCAATCCGGTGACGATCGCGCTGACCGCGATCATCCCTTCGGACACGCCGTCGAAGCGGATCGTCGATTCGCCCGGCGGCAGGGTGACGCTGCGGGTCTCGCTGATCAGCGCAAAGCCCTGCGGCCAATCCCGGTCGATCGCGTCCCATTCGCCGCGGTTGGGATCGCGGTAGATGGTGACAGTGACGTCCTGCGGCTCCGACGCCCACACCGCCTCGCGCGCGGCAGCGGGGACCGGCAGCAGCGCCAATCCGAGGGCAAGCAGGAAGGCGGCGCGCGCCATTTGAGGCTCAGTACCTGGTGGCGTAGGTCACGCGCACTTCGCGCTTGCCGTTGGCGGGGACGGTGATCGTGTATTTGCGCCGGTCCGCATTGATCTGTTCGCCCGGCACATCCTCGCTGACCACGCGGTAATCCTGGCTCCACCAGCCCTGGTCGAGGCCGGACTGGAACAGTTCGACGGTAACCGGGGTCGATTTGGCGTTGGTCAGCGTGTAGCGCATGGTCGTGCGGTAATAGGTCACCGCGTATTGGGTGGTGCCCTGGCTGACGATCTTGTCATCGCTGATCACCTGCCAGCGCTTGTAGGTCACCCATTCGTCGGCGGTGATGCGGTCGCGCTTCTCGACTTCGGCCTGGACGAAGATATCGAACGCGTCGCCGGTGCGCAGCGACAATTCGCTGCCCATCGGGCTGTGTCCGATATTGTTCTCGCCGATGAATTGCGGAGTGCCGCGCGCATCGCGCTGGTAGAACCGCACCGTGCCGGCCGGCAGCGCATCGCCCAGCCCCTGGTCGCGCGACGAGGAGAAAGCGATCTCGCTCGAGACATTGACCGGGTCGCTGTCATTGGTGAGCCAGCTGACGTCGCGGCGATAGACCTTGCGCGCCGCCACGCCCTGCACGTCGAGGAAGCTGACCTGCTTGGTCTGGGCGTTGGCGATCGTGGTCCGCTCGGCGATCGGGTAGAGGTAGAAATCGCCGAGCTGTTCGCGGTCGGCGGTTTCGGTGCCGGGGACAAAATCGCCGCTGCTCCTGGGCGGTCGGGGTGCGCGGTAAGCGTACTCGTCCGCCGATCCCGGGCTGCCTGCGACCAGCAGCGTGTTGGCGTTGTCGAAGGTGGTCCCGGTGTTGTTGGTCAGGGTCACCCAACCCTGCATGTCGATCGTGTCTATGCCCTCGTCATAGAGCGCGACATAGTCCGCCGCCCAACCGAGACCGGGGGTGAGGTAACGGATCGAGGCCGGGCGGGCGCCCGCGCGGGCGCTGTCGACCGTCACCGAAAGCGTCGGGCGGGCACGCAAATTCTGTGGCACACCGTCGAAGATCACCCGCACCGGCAGGCCATCGTCGCGCAGCACTTCGATGCGCTCGCCGATCTTGACCACCACCCCGCCGGCGGTCGAGAGCACGGTCGCCTGTTCGCGGGTTTCTGCCCCGGTCGCGGGATTGGTACGGATCAGGGTCACCGTCCGCCCGATCGCCTTCTCCATCAGCTTCTGCGGGGTGAGCAGGTCGAAATCGAAATTCTGCTCGACGATCCCGGCATTGGCCGCCGCGAAGCTCAGCGTCTCGGGCCTGATCTGGGCAGAAACGTCAGGGAATTCGATGCGGCTGCGCCCGGCGGCGATATTGAGCTGGCGGATATCCTGCACCAGCGCCTGGCCGTTATTGTAGATCGTCACCGAGACGTCGCCCTGCGCGCTCGCTCCGGTGGGATCGCTGCTTTGGGCCATGGCGACGCCGCCCAGCAATGCGGCGCTTGCCGCAAGTCCCGACAGGAAAATGGATTTCTTCATGACCGACTCCCGCAAATTCGAGACGCATGGTTTGTCCATGCCGCGTTACCCGACGATGAACGGAGCCGTCAGGACGATGAAATGTGAGCGCTCGCCGCCCGCAACACCTCGGCCACCATGTCGCCGAGTTCCTGGACCGAGAACGGCTTGGCGATGAAGTGCATTTGTTCGATGTCGATCTGGTTGCGCAGTTGTTCCTCGGCATAGCCGGACATGAACAGCACCGGCAGCTCGGGATGCACTTTGCGGATTTCGCGCGCCATCGCCGGGCCGTCCATGCTCGGCATCACCACGTCGCTGACCACGAGGTCGAACGGCCCGCTGTCGGCGATGCGCTCGACGCCTTCCTCGCCGTCGCTCGCGGTAGTGACGGTGTAGCCCTGCCGCACCAGCGCACGCTCGGCGACCGCGCGGACCATGTCCTCGTCCTCGACCAGCAAAATATGCCCGCCGCCCGACCAGTTGCTGGCTTCGGGCATCGCCGGTTCGTCTTCCACCGGGGCCTCGGCCTTGTGGACCGGGAAATACAGGGTGAAGCGCGCGCCGCGCACGGTCCCGCCGGTGTCCTGGACATTGTCGGCGAAGATGAACCCGCCCGATTGCTTGACGATGCCGTAGACGGTCGAAAGGCCAAGCCCGGTGCCCTTGCCCATTTCCTTGGTGGTGAAGAACGGTTCGAAGATCTTGGCGAGGTGCTCGGGCGGAATCCCGCCGCCGGTGTCCTCGACGATCAGCGCGGTATATTCGCCTTGCGGGAGAATGTCGGACTTCATCCGCCGGACATCGGCGCCGCCGATGCGCCTGGTGGTCAACACCAGCCGCCCGGCCTTTCCGCGCGACTGGATCGCGTCGCGGGCGTTGACGGCAAGGTTGATGATGACCTGCTCGAGCTGCACCGGATCGGCGCGGACCGCGCCAAGGCTGCGATCGTGATGGACCTTGAACTCGATCTTCTCGCCGATCAGGCGCTTGAGCAGGTGGGTCGCCTCCGAGACCACGTCGGGCAATTGCAGCACCACCGGGCGCAGGGTCTGCTGGCGCGAAAACGCCAGCAATTGCCGCGTCAGCGAGGCCGCGCGGTTGGAATTGATCCTGATCTGCAGGATGTCGTCGTAATCGCTGTCGCCCGGCGTATGGCGCAGCAGCATCAGGTCGCAATAGCCGAGGATCGCGGTCAGCACGTTGTTGAAATCGTGCGCCACCCCGCCCGCGAGCTGGCCCACCGCCTGCATCTTGGTCTGCTGGGCGACCTGGCGCTTGAGCCGCGCTTCCTCGCTGGTGTCGGCGAGGCTGAGCAGCACCGAAGGCTCACCCATGCCGCGCACCCCGGCCAGCCCGATCGAAACCGGCTCGTCGGGCGTGGCACGCAGGCGGACGGCGATGTTGCCGCTATTGGGCGGACCCTGGCCGTGGCGCCGCGCCGCGTCGGAAATCGCGACCTTGTCCTCGCGCACCACGAGGTCGGAGGGAAACGGCGGCAGCGGCTTGCCCTCGATGCCCGCAGCACGGAGGAAAGCGGGGTTCGAAAACAGGAAATGCCCGTCGCGGTCGGTCATCGCCAGACCGAACGGAAGATGCTCGATCAGGGACTGCAGCTGCGCACTGCTTCCGGTCGCCTCGGCAGCCCAGCCGCCGATCCCGGCGCCGCTGTCGAGCAGCAGCATCAGCGACGGCGAGTGACCCGCGGAAAGGTTCTCCTCTTCGGGATCGACCAGCGGGACATGGACCAGTGTGAACGGCCCGCCCTTGCGGCCCTCGCGCGCGAAGTAGATCCGCTCGCGCTCGTCGCTGCGCAACAGTTCCGCGAACTCATGCCCGGCGAGGGTCGCGTTCTCGTCGCCCGCGGCGCGCAGGGCGAACCCGGAGCTGGCGGTGCGGATCACGCCTTCGGGGCCGACCAGCACTGCCTCGATCCCGGCATGCGAAAGCACGCGGCCGAAGCTCCCGGCGATCTTGCCGCCGATCTCCGCCAGCGGATCGGTGTCGACCAATTGGGTGAACCGCCAGATGAGGTAATTGTCGGCCCGGCCCGCGCGTTCGAGGGAAACCTGCCAGCGCTCGCCCTCGCGTTCGATCAGGTCAAGCGTGGCCGAACCATCGCGCCAGGCGGCACGCGCGGCGCGGACCAGCATTTCGACCGTCGCTTCGTCGAGCGGCAGGCCGGGCGGCGCATGGGCTCCGCCGAAAGCGCGCGTGAATTCTCCGTTGGCGCAGGCCAGCCGGTTGGCCCGGTCGGTGATCGCGATCCCGGTTCGCGGCTGCTCGATCGCCGCCACCGTGACCGTCCAGTCGGGGGCCGCAGGGACTTGTTCGTCCTGCACCGCCCGGCCGCGAGTGGCGACAAAGGCCATTGCCCCCAGCCCCACCAGCCCGCCGGCGAAGGTCAGGGTCAGCGCCGGCTCGCGGGTCACGAACCAGACCAGCGCGATCGTCGCCGCCAGCGCCGCCGCGACCGCCAGCACCTCACCGGGCCGCGGACCAGCGGTGCCGGCTTGCGCGCTCATTCGGCGGGATTGAGGCTGGGAATGCCGGCGAGCCGGCGCTTGCGCTTGCGCGCCACCAGCTCGCGCCAGACGAACGAGGTGACGAGATAGCCGATCGCGGCCGCAATCACCGAAATCACGAACAGCCCAAGCACCAGCGCGGGCGCGGCATCTGACACCGCCCAGTTGGTCCACTCGCCGATCCCCGCTCCGCTATCATAAAGCGCCTGGAAGCTCGCCATGTCGGCATGGAAGCCCAGGTTCGAGCCCACGAACAGTGCAGAAGGAATGATGATCAGAGGCGTCGTCGCCGGGTTCGAAAGGAAAGTCATCCCGGCGGCGAGCGGGATGTTGCCGCGGCAGGGCACGCACAACAGCGCCGCACCGACGATCTGGATTCCCGGGATCAGCGCGAAGATCCCCACCAGCAGGCCGATCGCCACCCCGCGCGGGACCGAACGGCGAGTCAGCCGGAACAGCTCCTGGCGATGCAGGAACGGCCTCACGAAACGATTGCGCTCAAGCTCCTCATGGCTGGGCATCTGCTTGTGCAGCCAGCTAGTGAAGCGGGTTTTGACGGACGAGAGGGTCATCGGTCCAATATTGGTAGCAGTGGGTGTCGAGGCAATGGGCGCGGCATAACCCATCAACCGCGAACAGCATGTGAATGGCCTTTGCGCCGCGACGCTCCCGCGGCAAGCCCCGATCGGCGATTATCCTCCATTTACCGACGAACAGCGGCCTTGGCGCAACGGTCGCTGTGCCGAATGTACAAATAACGGACAAAATCAACGATTGACAGGCCGCAAGTGTCAAAGCGGCTTGGCAAGCGGGGAGGTTCGATGCAAAGTCCTCGCCAAAATCAGAATGCGGGACGTACGATCCCGCATGGGAGGATAAACGGCGTGCGCATCCAAACTCGTCTGCTTCGGAGCTTGTTGCTTCCGGCATCGCTCCTGCTCGCCCCGGCGACGGTCGCCGTGGCACAGGAAGCGCATGGAAACATGGACTCGACGGCTCACGGACCATCTGCAGCGGCCAGTACCTCGCTATGGTCCGATCCCGCCTCGTGGCCCGACGGGAAAGTGCCGGGCGAAGGCGCCGAAGTGACTATCGCCCGCGATAAAAACGTGGTTCTCGATGTCGATCCCCCTGCCCTGCGCAGCCTGACGATCCAGGGCAAGCTGAGCTTCTCGGACGACCTCGATATCGAGCTCGAAACCGAGTGGATCTATGTGCCCGGCGGTGAACTGGCGATCGGCAGCGAGGCCGATCCGCACACGCGCAAGGCCACCATCACGCTGACCGACACTGTTCCCGGCGAAGACATCAACACCATGGGCGACCGTGGGATCATGCTGATGGGCGGCACGCTGAGCCTCCATGGCGACCGCGAAAACGCCTGGACCAAGCTCGCGAAGACCGCAAAGGCCGGCAGCACCAAGATCGAAGTGCTCGATGCCAAGGGCTGGCGCAAGGGCGACGAGATCGTCCTCGCCTCGACCGATTTCGATCCCCGGCAGGCCGAGAGGCGCATTGTCGCCGCCGTCAAAGGAAACACGGTCACGCTCGACCGCGCGCTCGAATACATGCATTTCGGCGAAATCACCTTCGGCGTCGACGAGCGCGGCGAAGTCGGACTGTTGACCCGCAATGTCCGCGTCCAGTCTTCGCAGGATTCCGAAAGCACCTATTTCGGCGGGCACATCATGGCGATGTCCGGATCGCGGATGTACGTCTCGGGCGTCGAGCTAAACCGCATGGGCCAGCACATGACGCTGGCGCGCTACCCGATCCACTGGCACCTGATCGGCGAGGGCGAAGGGCAATATATCCGCAATGCGGCGATCCACGACACGTTCAGCCGTTGCGTGACGGTGCACGGCACCAACAATCTCCAGGTTGAGAACAACGTCACCTTCAACACTGTCGGCCACTGTTTCTTCCTCGAAGACGGGATCGAAACGGGCAACCGGTTCGTCCGCAATCTCGGCATCCAGACCAAGTGTCACCCGACCCTGCCATGCCAACCGACCAATCTGACCCTGCCGCACCAGAACACGGCCGGCCAGGCCGCCAAGCATATATTGATCCCGTCGGACAACACCGTCTCCACCTTCTGGATCACCAACCCCGACAATATCTACCGCGACAACGTGGCCGCGGGTTCCGACCAGATCGGTTTCTGGATGGCGTTCCCGACGCATCCGACGGGCCAGTTCGAAGGCACGGAGATCAGCAAGAACACATGGCCCGGGCGGACCACATTGCGCGAGTTCAACGGCAATACCGCCCATTCCAATTTCGATGGGTTGATGCTCGATCGCGGCCCGGGGCCCGACGGCAAGTTCGGTATCGCCGGCCCCAACCTTATCGCCTACGCCGATCCTGCCGACACCAAGAGCGGGGTGGTGGTAGCGGAGTTCAGGAACTTCACCGGCTACAAGAACCGCAACGGCGCCGTCTGGGGCCGCGGCGAGATGCACCTCTACACCGGCCTGAAGCTGGCCGATAACGCGATCGGCTTCACCCATGCGTCGGGTTCCCCCGGTCTCGCGCCGTACACCTCGCGGGTGGTCGATTCGCTGTTCGTGGGTGAAAGCGATAATATCGGTAACCCCCGTACTCCACAGGAAATCGCCTATGGCCGCAGCCTGCCGGCCGCGGCGGCGGATTTCCCGATCCGCGGCTACGAATATTACGATTTCCACCACGAGGTGGAGAACACCACTTTCGTGAACTATCAGCCCAACGACCTGCGCGATGCGGGCGCGCTTTCCTACCTGCTCTACACCAGCTTCGGGATGAGCACCTCGAACTGGGTCAAGGGCGTGAAATTCGTCAACGCCCAGCCGGTCAGCTTCCCGCCGATGCAACGCCGCTGGGCGTCCGATTACGGACGCAGCGCCGCCTACAAGAGCGCGGCGTTCAAAGACCTCGACGGCTCGGTTACCGGCAAGCCCGGCGCCTATATCGTCATCGACAACGGCATCGCCTCGCATGAAGAAACCTGCGAAATCAAGGCGAGTTGGAATGCGGCTATCTGCACCGGCGATATGGGCCGCTTCAGCATCGCCGGCAATTTCAGCGGGTTCCAGAGCGGCCCGATCACCGAGCCGATCATCCTCCAGCGCAACGGAAGGCGGTTCGAATATACCGGCGAAAACACGATCGGCAGCGGGGCCGAGGTGCGGGTCGAGACCAGCCGGCAGACCCTGTCGCTGTCGCTCACCGAAATGGACGATGGCTCATCGGTGATTCTCGAATTCCCCGGGTTCACCACCGCCACCGGGGGCGTGGAAAAATCCAGCCTCGACGAGCTGCGCAACGCGACCGTGACCTCGTGGTACAACGCCAATGGCTCGCTGTGGGCCAAGCTTGTGGTCGACAATGCCGCCGGCCTGACGCTTTCGCCCGCCGCCGGGGGCAACGCTCCCCCGGGCCTCGCCGGCCGCGTCCTGCCTGTGGGAGCCCTGCTCGAGGTCAGCAAGGGCGCGGTGGCCAAAGTCGCCGCGAATTAGGGTTGGGAGATAGACACCATGGGCAAGCAGCCCCGCCTTTTTGCCTTGCTCCTTTCCGTGTACCTGTTGTTCGGCCCGGGGGCCGAAGCCGCGGCCCAGCATATGCGCGAGCATATGGAAACGGCCATGCACGCGAAGTCTGTCGCGGCCACAAGTTCGCTGTGGTCCGATCCCGCCACATGGCCCGACGGCAAGGTTCCCGGCGAAGGCGACACGGTGACCATCGGCCGCGACAAGGACATCGTCCTTGACGTCAGTCCGCCGGCGCTGCGCAGCCTGACGGTCGAAGGCAGGCTCAGCTTTGCGGACGATCTCGATATCGATCTCAAGAGCGAGTGGATCTATCTTGCGGGCGGCGAGCTGGCGATCGGCAGCGAGGCCAAGCCCTATACGCGCACGGCCACCATCACCCTCACCGACACCGTTCCCGGCGAAGACATCAACACGATGGGCGACCGCGGGATCATGATGATGGGCGGGACGCTGAGCCTGCATGGCGACCGCACCAACACTTGGTCCAAGCTGGCGAAAACGGCCAAGGCCGGCAGCTCGAAGATCGAGGTCATCGATGCCGGCGGCTGGCGCAAGGGCGACGAGATCGTGCTCGCCTCGACCGACTTCGATCCCCGGCAGGCTGAAAGGCGCCGCATTACTGCGATCAAAGGCAACACAGTCACGCTCGATCGCGCCCTCGAATACATGCATTTCGGCGAGATCACCTTCGGCGTCGACGAACGCGGCGAGGTCGGCCTGCTGACGCGCAATATCCGCATCCAGGCCTCCGAGGACGCGGAAAGCACCTATTTCGGCGGGCATATCATGGCGATGGCTGGGTCGAAGATGTATGTTTCGGGCGTCGAGCTGTCGCGGATGGGGCAGCACCTGACGCTCGCCCGCTACCCGATCCACTGGCACATCATCGGCGAGGGTGAGGGCCAGTACATCAGGAACGCCGCGATCCACGACACCTACAGTCGCTGCGTGACGGTGCATGGCACCAACAACCTCCAGATCGAAAACAACGTCACTTACAACACCGTGGGCCACTGCTTCTTCCTCGAAGACGCGGTCGAGACCGGCAACCGCTTCGTCCGCAATCTCGGCATCCAAACGAAATGTCATCCGACCCTGCCCTGCGAGCCGACGCATCTCGGCCCGGCCGGCCTGGCCTCGTCGACATTCGGGCGGGGTGCGGCCGGCCAGGCCTCCAAGAATATCCTGATCCCCTCGGACAACACGGCGTCGACTTTCTGGATCACCAACCCGGACAATATCTACCGCGACAATGTCGCCGCCGGATCCGACATGGTCGGCTTCTGGTTCGCGCTGCCCGAGCATCCGACCGGTGCGCATGAAGGCAAGGAGGGCATGGAGAATGTCTGGCCGCGCCGGACCGCAGTGCGAGAGTTCAGCGGCAACACATCCCATTCGAACTTCGACGGGTTCATGTTCGATCGCGGCCCCCGGCCCGACGGCACTTTCACCGTCGGCGGCAGCAACTACCATTTCGCGTTCACCGATCCGGCCGACCCAGACAGCGAGCCGAAGGGATCGGTGTTCGAGAACTTCACCAGCTACAAGAACCGGCACGGTGCCGTCTGGGGCCGCGGCGAGCTGCATCTGTTCAAGAATTTGCGAGTGGCCGACAACGCCATCGGCTTTACCCACGCGGCTTCCGCGGTCGGTCGTGCCGCCTATACTTCGAAGGTCGTCGACTCGGTGTTCGTTGGCGAAAGCGACAATATCGGCAACCCCCGTACTCCGGCGGAAATCGCCTACGGCCGCAGCAGGCCCAACGAAATCGCGGACTTCCCGATCCGGGGCTACGAATATTACGACCTCCGCCACGACGTGGAGAACACCACATTCGTGAACTTCGCACCCAACGCCACGCGGGATGCGGGTGCGGTCTCGTACCTGATGTACACCAGCTTCGGGATGAGTTCCGAGAACGCCATCGAGGGCGCAACGTTCGTCAATTCCAAGCCTGTGTCTTTCCCGCCCTACGTGCGCAGCTGGGCGTCCGACCTCGGACGCGGCAATGCCTGGAGGGGCGCGGCGATCCATGACAAGGATGGCTCGGTCGGCGGTGTCCCCGGCGCTTATATCGTCCTCGACAACGGCATCGCCTCTGACGACCAGGCCTGCCAGATCAAGCCGGAATGGGGCGCCGCCGTGTGCCAGGGCGATTTCGGTAGCTTCGGCGTCGGCGGTAATTTCGGGTTCG
>Ga0315910_10000941_pt1 | contig 27396 bp, 24 predicted proteins | sample EdamamesoilMG_FD_204470 | JGI IMG/M metagenome (GOLD analysis project Ga0315910, IMG submission 204470) | Garden soil microbial communities collected in Santa Monica, California, United States - Edamame soil | ecosystem: Environmental > Terrestrial > Soil > Garden | place: USA: California... | reverse complement strand
TGCCGCCCATGTTGGCCGAAAACAAAGGAAGAAACAATTTCTTCATGATTCCCTTTGTACTTGGGCTAATCGGCATGTTTTACCAATCGGTAAACAACACGAAAAACTTTGTAGTAGTCGCACTTCTATTTGTGCTTACCGGTGTTGCGCTGGTGGTGTACCTGAACTCTCCGCCTACCGAACCACGCGAGCGCGATTACATTTATGCCGGATCGTACTATGCATTCTGTTTCTGGATTGGCTTTGCTGTAATTGCCCTTTCTGACTTTCTCAGCAAAATCACCAAGAGCCTTAAAGTAGCGGCTGTTGTTGCTACGTTGATTGGACTAAGCGCTCCGGCCCTAATGGCCAAAGACGGCTGGGACGATCACGATCGCTCAAACCGCTACTTCTCGGTAGACTCCGCAGTTAACTATCTTCAATCCTGTGCGCCTAATTCCGTACTCTTCACCGGTGGCGACAACGATACGTTCCCGCTGTGGTATGCGCAGGAAGTTGAAGAGGTTCGCACCGACAACCGTGTAGTTGTATTGAGTTACTACAACACCGATTGGTACGTGCAACAATCGATGGAGCAACATTACGAATCCAAACCGGTGAAGTACACCCTCACAATCGACAATTATCAGCAAGGCGGACTAAACGATTACCTGCCGTACTATGAAACCGGCATCAAGCAGATGGACCTGAAAAAGTTTTTAGAACTGCTGCGCGACAATAACAAGAGCTTGCTTCATCCACAATATGGTGGCGCCCGCAACATGCTTCCTTCAAGAGAAATCATTTTAAAGGTAGATGTTGATAAAGTAAGAAGCCTGGGAATTATTCCTGAAGGCATGGATAGCTTAGTGGTGCCTGAACTGAGACTGCGCGTTAAAGGCAGCGGCTTGGAAAAGAAAGATCTTGCCATGCTGGATGCGCTGGCCTCGGCCGACTGGGAGCGACCTTTTTATGTTAACAATACTTCGCTGGCGCAATTCAATGTAGACCTGAGCCGGTACATTGTACAAGAAGGAAACGCGTATCGCATTCTGCCGGTGTACAACCCGCGACCATTTAATCAAAGCGAACTGGTTAACACGGAGGTTAGCGTTAAGAATATGCTTACCAAATTCCAGTTCAGAAACATGGATGACCCAAAGGTTTACTACACACAAGACTATCGCAATTTCATCCTCAATCATCGCAGCAGTTTCAACTCGCTTGCCGAAGCCCTGATCAACAAAGGCGATACGGCAAAGGCGCGTGAAGTCATTTTGTTTAACCTGGCCAAAATGCCTGACGCTTCCATCCGGTATGATTATACTACCTCACAAACCGTATCCTTGCTCTTTGAAGTAGGCGAAAAAGAAAAAGCAATGGAAATTGCCAACCTGATGTTTCCGCGTGCCGATGCCCTGGCCGACTACTACCTGAAAAAGAATGAGTATGGCCGCGACTTGCAGGTAAACATCATCATTCTGGGCGAACTGCAACGCACACTTTACAATTACGGTGAAGCCGAACTGGCCAAGAAGATTGAAGATGCCTACACCAAGTATGGCACGGCTCTTCAGCTTGACCGTTCGAATTTCTAACTAACCATTCAGAAATTTTCCTGAAGTAGCCCGCGATTAATATCACGGGCTACTTTTTTTTGAATGCGGCAATGGCATACCTTTGACGCGTGAAGAAAGGTGCTGTCATTCTGCTGATACTCTATGCGATTACCATGCTGAGCTATGGTTCGCTGGAAATGACGCACGACCTGCTGCACTACCTGGCTTCACATCATCACTCCCATCTTCACAGTCACGCACACGGAGACCATCACCACTTTCACGATCATCAACAAACTGTGGTAAGTCATGCGCACGATGGTGAGGAACAACGCGAGCTCCCCACGCTTATTCATTTTTTTCTTTTCGCAGAGGGCAAACCTGCCTTTTCATTTCTGACTGAATTTACAGGAAACCTTCGCCTCCGCCCTTCCGACAGAAATCTATCGAACGGGGTTCAACACCCCGACACCCCTCCTCCCGAAATACCAGCTCATCTTTCTTAGTTAAGCAACGAATCAAAAAAATACTCCTGCGTTTAAGCGGGCCGTATCGTGTATGCATTCGTAGCTACTATTCCGTATTTTCTTTTCAAAACTAAACTTCATCCATGAAGACACTCATACTTCATTGCAGTATTGCCTTGTTGTCTATTCATAGTAGTCTGGCTCAAACGGGGTCGCTCACAGGAACCGTAACCGATGAACAAAAAAACATCTTATCCGATGTTAACATTTACATTGCCCGCGTAAACCGGGGCACATCAACCGATCAACTCGGCAGGTTCAACCTTGACAATCTTCCGGCCGGACAGTACGAAGCCGGAATTACTTTTGTTGGATTTGAAGGACGGACGCAAACCGTGGATATCCGTGCCGGAGAAACAACAACATTAAATGTAATGCTTAAACCGGGCGAACTTTTACTATCCGATGTAGTGATAACCGATCAGTTCGAACGTGAAGTCAACACCATTTCGCAGGTTGACATTAAACTGCGACCCATCAACACATCGCAGGATATTTTGCGAATGGTACCCGGACTATTCATCGCGCAACATGCTGGTGGTGGAAAGGCTGAACAAATTTTTCTTCGCGGCTTCGATATCGATCATGGCACAGACATCAACCTCGAAGTAGATGGACTTCCGGTAAATATGGTTTCGCATGCCCACGGGCAAGGGTACTCCGACTTGCATTTTTTAATTCCCGAAGTTGTGGGCAGTGTTGATTTCAACAAAGGTCCATACTACGCTTCCAAAGGAGATTTTACCACCGCAGGATATGCCTCGTTCAACACAAAAAATTCGTTCGATCAAAACATGGTAAAGGTAGAAGGCGGTAGTTACGGCACAATTCGAAACGTCAATACCATTAACCTCTTCAATCAGCAAAACGGTGAACGGAGAAGTAATGCCTATCTCGCCTCCGAATACTTCAGGACAAATGGTTTCGTTGAAAGCAAACAGAATTTCTCACGACTAAACCTGATGGGAAAGTTCAACAGCTACCTCAGCGATCGTGAAGTGCTTACGGTTGGGTTTTCAACCTTCACCAGCAGTTGGGATGCTTCGGGGCAAATTCCGGAGCGTGCCGTGAAGAGCGGTGAGATTACCCGTTGGGGTTCTATCGACCCGACCGAAGGTGGCGAAACCTCGCGTACTAATGTATGGCTTCTTTACACAAAAAGTCTTGACAAGGGTGGGTTGTTCGAAAACCAACTGTACTACTCAAACTATAATTTCAACCTCATCTCAAACTTTACGTTCTTTCTTGATGATCCGGTAAATGGCGATCAGATCACACAGCGTGAATCACGAAATATCTATGGTTATCGCGCCAACTTTTCAAAAGGCACATTGCTGGCTGGCAAGAACCTTCAAAGTGAAATAAGTGGCGGATTTCGATACGATGATGTCAACGACATTCACTTGTATCATACACGCTCGCGAAAGGAATTCATCAACGACATCGTGCGCGGTGATGTCGACCAGACTAACCTGTATGCATTTGTGAACGAAACCTGGCAGGCAACTTCAAAACTTTCGCTGAACGCTGCCATGCGGGTCGACTACTTTATTTTTAATTACAGCGATGCACTCACTGCGGAGTATGAACGACAAGATGTAACCAAACCGATTGTTAGTCCGAAGTTGAATGTGAGTTACAATGTAAACCCGAATCTTAATCTGTATGCCAAAGGAGGTGTAGGGTTTCATTCAAACGATTCGCGGGTAGTCGTAGCACAGCATGGAAAAGAAATTTTACCGAAAGCTTTTGGTGTTGATCTGGGAGGTACTTTTAAAGTAGGCAACAACCTGTTGGCAAACGTAGCCTTATGGACACTCGATCTTCAGCAAGAATTTGTGTACGTTGGCGATGCTGGCATTGTTGAGCCCAGCGGAGAGACACACCGCGAAGGAATTGATGTTTCGCTGCGCTATCAGGTTACACCGTGGTTATATGTTGACACCGATGTTAATCTGACTAACCCAAAAGCGAAAGGTGTACCGGAAGGTCAAGATTACATTCCGCTTGCGCCCACGTTTACCTCCATCGGTGGATTGTCTTTTCGATTTCCAAAAGGATTGAACGGAAGTCTCCGTTACCGGTACATGGGCAACCGTGCCGCTAACGAAGACAATTCTGTTGTTGCGGCTGGCTACTTCATTACCGATGCCGTGTTGAAGTACACACGCGCTAACTTCGAGATCAGTCTTTCAGCAGAAAATCTTTTCAATGCCGAATGGGAAGAAGCCCAATTTGATACCGAGTCGCGGTTGTATGATGAGCCCGATCCGGTTTCTGAAATTCACTTCACCCCTGGCACCCCGTTTTTCTTTAAAACCGGAATTAGTTTTTTCTTTTAATAACGATTTGAATTGAATCCCAAAGCTCACGGTTGAAACCGTGAGCTTTTTTTTGCGATTTGAAATATGCTTTAGGAAACAGAAAATTAATTCAGGCTATTCGGCTGTTCCAAAAAGAATTGTATCTACTTTTATTTCATTCAAGAAGTTAGCTTTAAGTCCATCCTGCCTTGAATGCCTTGTGCTACTTTCTTATTGTTCGTTCTTTATTTCAATTCTCAATCATAAACCCTCACGTTATGAAAAAATCTGTAGTCGGCTTACTCTTAATCGCTATTCTCTTTCAAACCTGTCGCGAAGATGACCCGGTAAAACCCGGTAAAATTCAGTTTACCATCGATCCTTCCGCACTGAGTAATGGTGGTGGCAGAAAAATGACGGAACTTCCGGATGATGCTATCATGCTTCTTACGGTTGAAAATCAACATGGTGTCGTATTTTCAATGAAGGAATTTTCGGTTCTAAAAGTTGGCAATCAGTATGTCAGCGAGCCCGTTGCCTTAACGCCCGGCCATTATAACCTCACCAGTTTTGTTGTCACAACGGCCAGTAACGTTCCGTTATTTGCAACTCCTGTTAATGGCTCACCCCTTGCGCGTTCAATCGATCGCCCCATACCAATTGCTTTTTCTGTTGCCGAAAATGCAGTAACCAACACCAGCGTGGAAATTATTTCAACAGCGCATCAACGATCAGAAGACTTTGGATACGACCCGTTTCCTGTTTCATATGATGAAACTCAATCGTTCGACTTATCAACCTACATTGAAAATGACAACCATGATCTGGTGCTGACAGATGTGCAGGCTTACCTGCTGTTGGAAGACGATACAATCTACCGCGCTATCTTGCCGGCTTCGGTTAACACCATTTCGTTCGAGCCTCTTCCTGATGAATTTTACACCCTTGTGCTGATCAAGGACGCGCAGAAAAAATTCACACGAACATTCAGAATCAACGACCTCCAGGAAGAACTCAATGGTAACCCGCTTACCGTAACACTTGATCCTGCCTTTACCATTGTAACCAGTCCTTTTTTTATTGAAGATCAGTACCGGTTTGCTTTCCGATTGGCCAACAATAATCCAACCCTTGAAGGCACCGTAACAATCGACTGGGGTGACGGCACGTTGGAAGAAATTGATCTGGCCTTTGATTGTTGTCGTGAACGCGATCATGTTTATCCTGCGGGCGGAGAACGGTTCATCAGTGTATCTGGCAATCTTGACATAATTGAAAGTCTGTCTATTGAATACGACAACCCCATTCGAGCCATTTCAGTAAAGCACTTAACCGAATTGAAAGATGTTTCTATTGTGGCAACAAACACACCGGCAACTATTGACATAACACACAACACAAAACTCGAAACAGCTGCTTTTGGTATGACCTGGATTACCTCACTTGATGTTTCAAAAAACACGCACCTCAAAAATCTATTCCTGGTATACATGACTAATTTTTCATCGGCCTCCATGAATCAAATCATTGCTGATATGTACCAGCATGCAAGTGAACGCAACACCATGGCCGGATGGATAACCCTGGTGGATGTAAACGGTGGCCCCATCGGTCCACTTACACCGGAATCGATCCAGAAGCTTCATCAGTTACAGGATGTCTATGGATGGACCATTGAGCCCTCCCTGGAATTGTTTGAGAATTAATAAACACCAAACCACGACTAATGAAACAAAGCTTCCTGATTTTACTGCTCGGATTAGCACAAACAGCAATTGCAATCAATCCCGAGCGAGAATACAAATGGACACCCGACCAGAGAGGATTGAAATACACGGAGTATCAGGTTAAAACACCCGACAATTTCTCAATCAATGTTTGGGAATATGTGTTGCCAGATTCCGTGAAATCTAACCGAACCATAATCCTGGTCGGAACAGATGCCGGAAACATGGGGTACTTAATCTGGCAAGCGAAAGCTTTTTTTAGTAAAGGACTTCGGGTTATTTCATTTGATTACCGGGGCTTCGGAAGTAGCGCAGACTTCGCGATAAATAAAGATTTCCTTTTCTACACGGAATTTGCCCTGGACCTTGACACCGTTATCAGGGAAACCCGAAAAAAATATCCTGCTGATACAATAGGGCTTTACGCACTATCTATGGGAACACACGTTAGTCTTTGGAGAACAGAGATGGTTGACTTCTCAATAGCGGAAGGATTCTATCACGACCCACAAAAAGTAGTGGAGCGAATATTGGTGAACAAAGGAAAGATCATTTTACTTCCACACAATGCAAAGCCCATCGATGAACTCCTGCAGAAAACACCCACATTAATTTTCTGTGCAAGCAACGATAAAATAACAACCACAGAAGACGCCAACGTATTTGCCGGCAGAAACAAGGCAACCGTTATTGAATTCACAGGCGATCATCTGGGTGGGATGAGTGCTTTTGGCAAATTCGAGATGGGTGATGAGTACACAGACAAGGTAATGACCTTTCTGGCTGAGCATAAAATTTAGCGAATGGATTACACAGGAGCATCATCAAATTGCGAAATCGATAACAATGGCATGATCGACAAATCTTAAATTTTACATTCCTTCCAATCTTCCTTTCCTTATTTTTACCCCGAACAACTACACGGAGTATGACGATGGAAGAATTTTTGAAACAAACGTACCTGGGTAACACAGTAAAAGATTATCTGATAAGCCTGGCCATCATTGTTATCGGATTGATTATAATCCGGCTGATCAAGAAATTTCTGCTCAACAAACTTTATCAATGGGCTTCGCGCACGGAAACTAATCTTGATGACTATGTAGTTAAAGGTGTAGACCGGTTTGCGCTGCCGGTGATGAGTTTCCTTATTTTATACTGGGGAATAAACTATTTAACACTTGCCTCCAAACTTGCCCGGATTGTAGAAGTAGCCACAGCCCTGGTTGTTACCTATTTCATTCTGCGACTGATCTCCACAACGATTGAGTTGGTACTCAAATCTGTTCTCAATAAACATGGTGATGGCGAGGAAAAGATGAAGCAGATACCCGGTGTGATGCTGATCATCAACATGGTGATTTGGATCATTGGTTTACTGATGCTGTTCAGTAACCTGGGGTACGATGTTACCACCATCATTGCCGGGCTAGGTATCGGTGGTATTGCCATAGCACTGGCAGCACAGAATATTCTTGGTGATTTATTCAATTACTTTGTAATCTTTTTTGACCGGCCTTTTGAGGTTGGCGATTTCATTACCGTAGACGACAAGAAGGGAACGGTTGAAAACATTGGCATCAAAACCACGCGTCTGAAAAGTCTTACGGGCGAACAACTCGTAGTTTCCAATTCGGATTTAACAAAATCCAGGCTGCACAATTTCAAACGCATGGAACGCAGAAGGATTGTGTTTACGCTCGGTGTTACATACCAAACCAAAAGCGAGCAGTTACGCGTTATCCCTGAGTTACTAAAACAGTTTATAGAAGCTCACGATAAGGTTACTTTCGACCGGGCTCACTTCTCAGCCTATGGCCCATCAAGCTTAAATTTTGAAGTGGTATACTTTGTTGAAAGTGCCGAGTATAATGAGTACATGGATATTCAACAGTCCATCAACCTTAAAATCTTTGAGGAGTTTGAGAAACGCGGAATTGAGTTTGCCTACCCCACACAAACAATTTTTTTCGGAAACGATCCGAAAGACATTGTAAAGTCGTAAGAGAAAATCCTCGTTAAACAAAGTTCCTCTAACTGCTTTTTGGTTCGATGCGGTTTCAACAAAAAGTGGGCTTTTGCATTCTGTGCTTTTTGAAATTCGTAAATCACCGTACTTCTGCCAGTCGCTTTTGCATTTCGCGCTCTTTGCGCACCAACTCTTCCTGTGTGGCCTGAAGTTCCTCCATGTTCTGCCGCATTTCTTCTTCGCGCTGGCGCATGTTTTCTTCGTTAACCTGCGATTGCTCCAACAGGTGTTTCATCTTAAAAGTATTTTGCGTGTTGAGAATAGCTGACGCCAGAAACTCCCCCGCCTTTTTCAAGAACGTAATGTGGTACTCTTCGAAGAAACTAAATGAAGCAATCTCTACCACGGCAACGGTATGGATGTCGTACTTCAAGGGCACAATTACCAAATGGCGAGGTGTCGAGTCGCCAAGTCCCGAAGTTATTTTTGTATACCCCTGCGGAATGTCCTTTAACTGCATAACATCACCCTCCAGAAAAGCTTGTCCTACAAGTCCGTTGCCGATATCAATTTTCTTCTCCACCCACTTCTTCTTGTCGAAGGCATAACAGGCCGACAGCTTCAGGTGCTGATCAAATTCTTCACCTTCCAGAATGAACAAACTGCACTGCTGGGCGTTCAGGTATTTGCTCAGGTACGAAACACATCGATCAGCAAGTTCCTGCGAATTGCCCTGGTTGTTTCGAACAATCTCCGAGAATTGCGCCAATCCTTCGTTCACCCAATTGCGTTGTTCGTCTTCTCGCTTAACACGCTTTAGTTTCTCGCGAAGGTCAACAAGGTTTCCAGCCAAGGTTTCTTCATTGAGCGATTCGTTTTGTGTGCTGAGGCCGCTCCACTCAACACCATAATCACCGGTAGCAATGGCCTTTATAAAAGTAGATGCGGTTCGGATATTGTTAATGGATGAGCCAATCACCGTGCGCGCCTCGGTATTTCTTTCCGTGCCCGGATTGAAAACGTAGTTACGGTCATTCTGTTCTACTTCAAGCAAAAGGGCCTGCCTGCCGGCTCGTTCCTTTTGGATGCGCACAACAAACAGTACAAGGGCCGGCAATACCAGTATAACCATCAACACCTGAAGGATAAGATTACCCATAATGGCTGCGTTATAATTGGCCTGGGCTTTCTCGTAGATAGCGTCTTCAAATGCCGTTAATGGATTTGAAAATGCACTGTATTTTTCCCACAAGACCTTTCCCCGATCTTCACGAAGCAGGGTTGCAATTTGGTTAGCCGTATCTACTTTGGCGATTTCAATCAGCTGCTTGCAAAATTGGATGTATGCACCCACTTCTGCTTCTACTGTTTTTAAGGCAGCAATGTTTGGATAAGCCTGAAGCCGAAGCACCGAGTCCAGTTCTTTAAAAATCGCAGCATTCTCCTGCACGGCCTTTTCGAAAGGCTCAAGCATATTGCGCTCTTTCGTGATGGCAAATCCACGAAGGCCAATATCAAGACCGTGCATGGTTCCGCTGAGAATCTGTTTGGTGCGCTCCTTTACTTTTTCTGATTGCTGCTGCAACTGACTGTTTCGTTCGATGCTGGCTTTATTTCGGATGGCCATACCCGTGCTGGCAATAAGGCCCGCAGCGATGGTTAAAACGATCCAGTTATTTAGCAAAAACTTTCTCATAACTTTGGCAGGAAAATGGTTTTATGAACGTTGGGCGATAATAAAGAAATTTGTGTGGAGGTATTAGTAATCGATGAATTAAATTTTTTAAATGAACCTGCAGCGTATCCAAAAACTCAACTACCGACTTCTGTGTGTCACTGTGATAATACTGGCCTCGTTACCGTATATCGGCTACGGGCAGAAGAGTGAATACAAGGGGTTCCCCTCATTAGTATGGCCGAAACTCTACGACATAAAGTTTGAAAAAGGAAAAGACAAGCTTGGCGAGTTTGATAAGCCTATCTTTAGTACAGGCGCCCGCAGCCTGAATGGAAAATCGGTGAGCCTGCCAGGGTACATGATACCTTTTGAAAATGGAATGAAGGGCAATCATTTTATGCTTTCTTCCATGCCGATTAACGCCTGCTTCTTCTGTGGTGTTGGCGGACCCGAAACGGTGGTGGAGGTTTTCTTGAAACAGCCCATGACCTACACTGAAAAACCCGTGGTTATTACAGGCGTGTTGAAACTGAACGGAGCCGACCCCGATAAAATGCTCTACATACTGGAGCAGGCCGTTTACGATGGCGATGTGGATTTCTGATCGAAGCCATTTCCGCTGAAATTTTAAAAGAAAAGAAATGTCAGGGCAATGCCGGGTATCGTGCCGGGCAATTGACTGAAGAATGCGTTCTCTGTTTTTTGAGTTAACGGTAATCTTGCCTCCGATTTATTATTAACTAAAAAACTATCATCATGAAAAAGATCGTATTCTCATCGCTCGTAATCCTCTTTGTTTTCATGCTCATGGCTTCAGTGGCGCGGGCGCAAGCCAACCGTCCAAAAGAAAACATTGCCCAATCCAACATGGCCTTTTTACGATGGTTTAATGCAGGCAAGATTGATTCCATTGCTACCCTTTACCACACTAACGCGTGTATTGCCGGGGTAGGCTGCGGAACAGAAAGCATTAAGGAATACTATCGAACCGAATCGATGCGCTACAAGATGCAGGACCTGGTAACAACAGAAATAAGTGTTAACGGTAATCTGGCCACAGAAACCGGAAGCTGGAAAATAATACTACCCTCCGGCATGTTGATGACCGGGAAGTACACCAGCGAATGGAAGCGTGAAGGAAACTCATGGCTGATTGTTCAGGAATCAGCGCAACCGGACTAAATATAAAAAAAATGACCATCGGCTGATTTTAATTTCAGACGATGGTCTATTCAGTTTCATTCAAAAGAAATTATTTCAGTCCATACTTATCGATCAGGTAGGTCAAGGCTGCCATAGCCGCAGCACCCAACTCTAACTCGCGCTTGTTTACTTTGTCGAAGGTATCTTCGCGTGTATGGTGGTAATCAAAGTAGCGCTGCGAATCAGGCAGGTAACCAAAGAGTGGCACACCTAGTGGACCCAGCGGACCAATATCTGCGCCACCCCCTTCGAGCGAAAAGTCGGTTAAGCCATACGGTTCAAGCATGGGTTTCCAACTCTTTACTTTGTTTTTAACGTCATCGGTAGCGCTCATGGAAAAGCCTCTTGGTGTAAAACCTCCACGATCAGACTCCAGGGCTGCCGTATGTTTTTCTTTTCGCAAAGCCGCCTGATTGGCATATTCAATTCCTCCACGCAAGCCGTTCTCTTCATTCATGTACATCACGGCACGAATCGTACGCTTGGGTTTATATCCCATACTTTTAAAAAGCCAAAGTACATCCATGGCTTGTACACAACCGGCACCATCATCGTGCGCACCTTGGGCAAGGTCCCACGAATCAAGGTGGCCGCTTACAACAATAATTTCATCCGGATATTCTGACCCTTTTATTTCTCCGATTACATTAAAGGAAGGCGCATCGGGCAATATTTCGCAATGGGTTTCAAAATAGAATTGTAAATCTTTCTCTTCTTTCAATCGCTGGCTTAGTAATTCTGCATGGCGGGTACTGATGGCGATGGCAGGAATTTTAGCAACGTTGGGGGTATAGCGTAAGCCGCCTGTATGTGGGTAGTCTTCCAGGTTCGAACCCATGGATCGCACAATCACACCAATCGCTCCAAGTTTGGCGGATTCAGATGGCCCCGAAGCGCGTTGATCAACAGCACCTCCGTAGGCCGCAAAGGTGTTAATCTTGGTTGCATCAAAAGGTCGATTAAAAAAAACGATTTTGCCTTTGATGTTTTTTTCACCCAACTGCTTGAGTTCATCGAGGCTTTTCACTTCTACTACATGTCCGGTTACACCCGATGGACCTGTTCCAACAGAACCGCCCAGCGCACAGACATTAACCTTTAACGTTCCTACTTTTTTGGAATTGATAATGCGGCCAATCTCTTCTTGCCCGCGAACCCAATGCGGCACCATTACCGGTTGAAGCCAAACCGAATCTGCAAAATTTTCCAGTTCGTGGCGGCTCCACTCCACACCAGCCGCTGCACCAGGCGACCCACTCAGTCGCGATCCAACACGTGTTGAAAGATATTCAAGCCAAGCGTATGATTTACCTCTTGTTAATGCCTGGTCATAGATTTGCCGAATGGCCGATTCGTCAGGAGTCTGACTGAAGGTTGTTGAGGAAACGACCAGAAAGATAATGGGTAGTAATTTTTTCATTGGCTGGTAATTGGTTTACATATAGACAGTATTGCAGTGGCACCTGAGTTGGGTTGAATTGTAGTTGCCTACTGCCCATTGCCCACTGATTTGGCTGATTTCAAAACGTAAATATGATGATCCGGATCACTGTCGTTCAACAACAAGGTTCCTTCCATAGTGATTTGCCTGGTAGTGAATTTTACTTTTTCAGGCGATTCCACTTCAACCACGGTCTCGGGTCCGGCTGCTCCGCAGAAGTAACACAAATTGAACGGTAAGGACGACAACATGAATTTTCCTTGTCCCCCCAACTCTTCCAATGGAATGATATAACCTTTTAGCTTGATCTTCTTTCCGTGAAAGGTCTTCAACAGATTGCTGAATACCGGTACTTCAACATCGTAGCCGCTCTTATCTTTTTTGGTTTGAAATTTTACCTGCGCCAACGTTGGCCAGAAATTTTGCTCTTGAGCAAAGGTCGGCATCGCGATTGCGACAAACAGAAAAAACAGAACATTTCGCATTACGTTGCCAAAGATAAACGGGATGAAACTACTGCCCTAAAAATTTTATACGGGTGGTTGAAAGCCTCGAATAAGTTTCGTTCAAACGTTTGAAATAAGAAGTAAGACCTCCAACTTTGTATTCGGAAAGTATATCTCGTAAATCGTCTGTCTGCGGGTAGGCAGGTAAATCCAAAATCAAAATGGCTTTTCTATTTGATTCTTTTGAAGACTGGAAAACGTACAGCGAACAACACAACCTGTCGCTGGTGCAAGTGGTGTTGGAATATGAGCGGGCGCAAAAATCACGAACCAACGAGCAGATATGGGAAGGTCTCGCCACGGCCTGGAGTGTAATGAAAGATGCCGTGCATACCGGCCTGGAAGAAGAAATGACCTCACGGTCGGGCATGATTAACAACGGAGCCAAGAAAGTATACCGTTACCCCAAGACGGTTCTCTCCAAAGAATTTCAAAACCTGATTTCACGCGCACTGGCTGCCAAGGAAGTAAACTCGTGCATGGGAAGAATTGTAGCGGCACCTACGGCAGGCGCGAGTGGCATTATGCCAGGTGTACTTTATACGCTACAAGAGATTCATAAAATTGACGACACGAAAATACTTGAGGCCATGTTGATAGCCGCAGGCATTGCGTTGATTATGGAACAAAAAGCATCCATTGCCGGAGCCGTGGGAGGATGCCAGGCCGAAACGGGTACAGCTGCCGCCATGGGAGCCGGAGCAATTGTGTATTGTTTAGAAGGCGATACCGATCAGATTTTTAACGCTGTCGCGATTACCGTTCAATGTATGTTGGGGTTGGTTTGCGATCCGGTGGCTGGCTTGGTTGAAGTTCCTTGTGTGGTGCGAAACGCCAGTGCAGCCGCTATTGCAAACAGTTCAGCACAAATTGCGTTGGCCAATGTAAACAGTGTGATTCCGGTGGATGAAGTCATTGAAGCCATGGGCGAAATTGGCGCAAGCATGGAAACACGTTATAAGGAAACAGCCATGGGCGGATTAGCCGCCACCAAAACCGGGCAGGCCATTGCCAAGCGTGTGCTCATTCGCGATATCGAAATACTTCCCGATGAAGAAGTGAAGTAGCAGGTGATCAGTTTAGCCAGCGAAGCCAGGGTAGATTCATCTCCCGCAACGCATCAAGGCCGAAGTACACAAAACAGGTTTGGATCACCACCCAGAACAGAGCACTGATAAACATGTACAGAATAATTTTTCCTTTTGGACTTCCGGAGGCGGCAGCAAAAATTCCTCCGCCAATGGGCGATAAAAGTACCGGGGTCAGAAAAGCAATTCCGGCCAGCCCGTATTTCTTCCAGATCCGCGTCATGCGCGATTGAGGTGCCTCCAGTTTTTCTTCTTTCTTTTCAAACCAGTGCGGAAACATCGACTTAACCCATTCGCCCAGGTAAACAAAAAGAAAAATAGTGGTCATCATGCCCGCCACTGTAAAAATCATGGTGATGACGATCGGTAATCCGGCAGCGTATCCGGCCAGGGGTCCAAAAAAGAATTTGGCCATGCTGGACAAATACACCGGAAGAATTTTCAAAAGTTCTTCACCAAGTGTCATAGCGAAAAGCGTAAATGTTGCTGTCGGATAATCATGCTGAAAATTGCGGCACGAGTATACTGATAAAGATTAGGATAACGGAAATTATTCTTTCGTACCATAACACAAATCGCCTGCGTCTCCCAGGCCGGGCACAATATAGAACTGATGGTTAAGTTTTTCATCGATCGTACACGTCCATAACGAATACGGTAAACTCAGGTTTTGCGTGAGGTATTTGATGCCTTCCGGTGCCGCCACCAACGAGACAATATGAATATGAGACGGAATTCCTCGGGCAACTAGTTTAGCGATCGAGTCCATAATGGAAAACCCGGTGGCCATCATGGGGTCTATTAAAATTACTTCGCGGCCCTCCGGGCTGGGTGTTGCCAGGTAATCGAATTTTATAATAACAGCATCCCTACCTTCCTGCCTGGCTGCACCCACAAACCCTGAATCGGCCTGGTCAAAAAAATTAATAAATCCCTGAAAGTACGGAAGCCCCGCCCGAAGAATGGTAACAAGTATCGGCTGTTGCTTCAGCACATTGATGCGGGCTTTGCCCAGCGGAGTTTCTACTTCCTTTACCTGGTAGAGCAAACTCTTGGAAACTTCGTACGCCATGATTTCCCCCAGTCGTTCAACATTCTTGCGAAAGCGCATCCGGTCTTGCTGAATACTTTTATCGCGCAGCTCCAGCAGAAACTGGTTGGCAATGGAATTTTTTTCGCTGAGGTTAAAAATCATACGGTCATTTTTTTCTCATCAAAATTTAGAATAAAGTTGCGGGAAGAACTAATAAAAATCAGGAAGTCCGAAAGTCCGGAAGAAAGTGTGCGTCAGTACAAAGCTGCGCATTTACTTTCGGACTTTCCAGCTTTCGGACTTCCCAACTCTCTGAAATTATGAAGCTACTCAAACAACTTTGCGAAATTCACGCACCCTCCGGCAACGAAGTAAAAATGAAGGAATTCCTTCTGAAGTACATTTCAAAAGAACAGAAGAACTGGAAAGTAAAGCCGGAGATTTTTCAGGGCAGCGAATTTCAGGATTGCATTGTGCTGAAGTTCGGCAATCCCCGCACGGCCATCTTTGCGCACATGGATAGTATTGGGTTTACGGTTCGCTATTTTAATCAATTGTTGCCTATTGGAAGTCCGGATGCGATGATGGGCACAAAACTGATGGGCGAAGATCACCTGGGTGCCATTGAGTGTGAATTGGAGTTCGACAAAGACGATCATGCATTTTATAAATTCAGCCGCCAGATTGATCGTGGCACGGAGCTAACGTACAAGATTGATTTTCGCGACAGCAAATTGTATGTTCAGTCGGCATACCTCGATAACCGACTTGGTGTTTATACAGCGCTGAAAGTAGCCGAGACGTTAAAAGATGGAGTTATCGTTTTTAGTTGCTGGGAAGAACATGGTGGCGGTTCTGTTCCTTACCTGGCGAAATTTATTTATGAGAAGTGGAAGATAACGCAAGCCCTGGTCTGTGATATTACGTGGGTGTCTGATGGTGTCGAACATGGCAAAGGTGTAGCCATTTCCATGCGCGACAGAAATTTACCACGCAGAAGTTACCTCGAACGTATCATTTCCATTGCCCGAAAACGCAACGTATCTTTTCAACTTGAAGTGGAAGGAATGGGTTCGAGTGATGGCCGCGAACTGCAAACCTCACCGTATCCGTTCGATTGGTGTTTTGTAGGTGCGCCACAGCAAAGTCCGCACACTCCCGATGAGAAGGTTCACAAACACGACATTAAGGCAATGATTGAATTGTATCAGTGGCTGATGAAGGATTTGTAGATTCAGAAATCAAACGTGTGTTTAATAAAACGAATTGCAAACCGGAATATGTTTTTTCAACTTACCGGCCTTAAAACAACAACTATGAGTACGTCATCAACCCGAAGAGATTTTATGAAATCAGCCGCAGTGGCTGGAGCAGGATTAATGATACTTCCATCCGGAATTGTTTTTGCCAAGGACAAAGATCCCAACGTGCGTCTTGGGTTTATTGGTGTTGGCCTGCGCGGACAAAATCACCTGGAGTTAGCGCTTCGCAGAAACGATGTGGAGGTAGTAGCAATTTGTGATGTGCAGCAACGGATGATTGATATGAGTAAGGAACTCATCACAAAAGCGGGCAAGCCCATGCCTCAGGTTATTTTGGATGGACCTCATGGATACAAAAAGATGCTGGAGAATAAAGAGATCGATGCTGTGATTATTGCAACTCCGTGGGAATGGCACACCGTAATGTGCATCGATGCAATGAATGCAAAGAAGTACGTTGGGTGTGAAGTAATCACCGGCATGACAGTAGAAGAGTGCTGGCAACTGGTTCATACCTCCGAACGAACTGGCATGCCGCTGATGATGCTTGAAAATGTTTGTTACAGGCGTGATGTCATGGCGGTATTGAACATGGTGCGGCAAAATGTGTTTGGTGAGATTATCCACTTGCAAGGCGGTTATCAACACGACTTGCGCGCTGTTAAATTTAACGATGGAAAAAATCCTTATGGTAACGGTGTAGAATTTGGCGAGAAAGGTTTTTCAGAAGCCCAATGGAGAACGTTGCATTCCGTGAATCGCGATGGCGATCTTTATCCCACACACGGCATCGGGCCGGTGGCCATGATGATTGACATCAACCGTGGCAATCGTTTCACCGAACTGGTATCGTACTCAACCAAGTCGCGTGGATTGCACGACTACATTGTTAAGCAAGGCGGAGAGAATCATCCAAATGCAAAAGTGGAATTTAAACTGGGCGATGTGGTCACTACCATGATCAAGTGCGCCAACGAAGAAACAATTTTATTGCAGCACGATACGAATCTTCCAAGACCTTATTCATTAGGGTTTCGGGTTCAAGGAACAAAAGGTATCTGGATGGACATCAACAATTCCATTTACATTGAAGGAGAAAGTAAAAAATCGCATAGTTGGGATAATGCGAAGGAGTGGTTGGATAAGTATGATCATCCGCTTTGGAAAAAATATGGCAGCGATGCAGCCGGAGCCGGCCATGGCGGCATGGATTGGTTTGTCTTGAATGCGTTTGTAGAAGCCGTGAAGAAAAAAGTAAACACCCCGCAGGATGTTTACGATGCCGTAGCGTGGAGCGCCATCACACCGCTTTCAGAAACGTCTATCCGGTTGGGTGGAGAAACGGTTGACTTTCCTGATTTCACACAAGGGCAGTGGATGTATCGTAAGAATCAATTTGCAGTAGATGATAGTTACTAGCCTGCATTTATTTTCTTCGTGATTTGTGTATTAATGATTTCGTGGTGAAAGTATCATCAAGATTCAAGTTCGCAATACCCCACAACTTTTAGAATACGGAATATGTGGCCAAGAATAATTCTCTTCGTTTTCATTTTTTCGGGAAAAGCATTTTCGCAGGATAGATTTTCGTTGCAGTTGTCGGATGCGGCCATTGAACTTACCCGCCAACAGGTGCAATATGATCCAACGTATTTTTCAATTCCCTATCCCAATGGCGATGTGCCAAGCGATAAAGGCGTTTGTACGGATGTAGTGATCCGGGCCTATCGAAAACTCGGAACGGATTTGCAGAAGGAGGTCCATGAAGACATGAAAGCAAACTTCAACCTGTACCCGCAGAAATGGGGATTGAAGTCGACTGATAAAAATATAGATCACCGGAGAGTACCTAACCTGATGAAGTTTTTCGAACGCCATGGTAAGGTATTGACAATCTCCAAATCACCGTTGGATTATAAACCAGGCGACATCGTTACGTGGAATCTTGGCGGGGGCGTTACCCACATCGGTATCGTTATCGATAGAAAATCGGGCGACAACAAACGATACTTGATTGTGCATAACATTGGCCGGGGCCAGGAAATTTCGGATTGCCTTTTTGATTTTAAAATCACAGGGCACTACACGTACAACCCGTAATTTTCCTCTTACCCTTCGATTAGGCATTCTTTAAAGTAAGCTTGATCAAGTAAAAAATGATTTCATTAATTCGGTGGCCAAAAGGTATTTCCTATTAATTCTAAGATTCTGCTATTTTTGCGCTCCCTTAGCGGGATGTCTATGCAGATTAAAGATTTACGCTTCAAGCAGTTTATAAATAAATCAAAAGTTCAGGATAGAGTTCGATCGTTGGCCGAACAGATCAATGCTGATTACCAGGACAAGACTCCGGTGTTCCTTCCCATCCTTAACGGTTCATTCATGTTTGCTTCTGACCTGATCAAACAGGTGGAGGTACCATGCCGGGTATCGTTCGTAAAAATTTCGTCTTACGTGGGCACCGTCAGCACCGGACAATTAAAAACGATTATCGGTGTTGAAGAAAGCCTTTTCAACCAACATGTCATTATTGTAGAAGACATTGCCGATACCGGACTAACGCTTCAAAAAATCAAGGAAGAGTTAAAAAGCCTGGGTACAAAATCAGTAGAGGTAGTAACCTTGCTGCGCAAGCAACCCGCCCGCGAAAAAAATGTGGAGATAAAGTACGTTGGCTTTGACATTGAAAATGAATTTGTCGTGGGCTACGGATTGGATTATGATGGTCTTGGCAGAAACCTTAAAGACATCTACAAAACGACTAAGGAAATTGCGGCTTCATAAATAGTTTGTCATTCCTTATATTCGTCAGCTTAAAAAACTCAAAACATAACATTACTAACCGGACATGATTAATCTGATTCTCTTTGGCCCTCCGGGCGCAGGCAAAGGCACACAAAGTGCCAAGATCATTGAGAAATATTCGCTCACACACATTTCAACCGGAGACCTTTTTCGAAAACATTTAAAAGAAGGTACACCGCTGGGCAATCTTGCCAAGGAGTATATGGCCAAAGGCAATCTGGTGCCCGACCAGGTGGTGATCGATATGGTTGACGACAAGATTAAAAGCAGCGGCCAGATTAGCGGAATTATTTTCGATGGATTTCCGCGCACAACACCACAGGCTGAAGCGCTTGACAAACTCCTTGCCTCTAAAGGTGCGCCCATAAAAGTATTGATAGAGCTGGTGGTTCCGGAAGAAGAGCTAAAAAAGCGTTTGGCCGAACGTGCTGTAAAAGAAAATCGCCCCGATGATGCCAAGCCCGAAGTAATCGAAAACCGCATCAAAGTATATAAAGCAGAAACCGTAGCGGTGGGCCAGTACTACAAAGATCTTAACCGGTATGCATCCGTAGTGGGTGTTGGTGAGATCGATGATATTTTCAAAAACATTTGCAGAGAGATCGACAAGAGTTTGTTGGTTTAGATTCATCCTTCAGGTTTACCCGTGGCTTCACCCAACTTTATTGATTATGTAAAATTCTGTTCGCGTTCCGGAAACGGAGGCGCTGGATTTCTGCATTTTCATCGCGAAAAGTTTGTACCCCACGGAGGCCCTGACGGTGGTAACGGGGGTCGTGGTGGCCATGTGATTTTACGGGGTAATGCCCAACATTGGACGCTCCTTCATTTGAAATACCGCAAGCACGTGGTAGCCACCAATGGTAAATCGGGCGAAGAACAAGATCGCACCGGTGCCGATGGCAAGGACGAAATTCTGGACGTTCCCCTTGGCACAGTGGCTTCGCGAGCCGATACAGGCGAAATACTTTTTGAAGTTACCGAGGATGGAAAAGAATACATTCTCACACAGGGTGGTCGTGGCGGAAAAGGAAATGCGCACTTTGCCACGTCTACTAACCAGGCTCCCCAATACGCGCAGCCCGGAGAACCAGGCCTGGAGGAATGGATTGTATTAGAATTAAAACTGCTGGCCGATGTTGGGTTGGTAGGATTTCCAAATGCAGGGAAGTCAACGTTGCTATCCGTAGTATCGGCTGCCAAACCAAAAATTGCCGACTATGCATTTACTACCCTTACCCCAAATTTAGGAGTGGTGTCGCATTATGAGCAATCGTTTGTGATGGCCGATATCCCTGGTATCATTGAAGGTGCTGCCGAAGGCCGTGGACTTGGTATTCGATTTTTACGACACATCGAGCGAAATTCTCTGCTGCTGTTCATGATTCCTGCCGATTCGAAAGATATCCGAACGGAGTATGATATTTTATTGAACGAACTTCGAAAGTATAACCCGGAGTTGCTCGACAAAAAACGGCTTCTCGCTATTACCAAATCCGACATGCTGGATGACGAACTTAAGGAAGCTTTATCGCATGAAATTCCTACAGACGTTCCATCGGTTTTCATTTCTTCCATTACACAGCAAGGAATCTCACAACTGAAGGCCCTGATCTGGCAACACCTCCACTGATCATCAGGTTTTTAAATCCGAATCTCGCTGCCGGCAGGCCGGTAAATCGTAACCCTAATCAGACTTTGTACGCAACGTGTCAGTTTGGCATTAAAAAACCTTTGGCAAAATTGTTGACATTTGCCCTCTCATTAAACTATGCCCCGTTATGGATCAACCAGAAAACGCAGCAAACATGAACGAAAACGAAGAAGTACTTTCCGAAACTAACGAAACAGCCGAAGCTCAAGCCGAGGCGCAGGTGTCAGAAAATAATACTCCCGATGAGGCTGCTAAGCTGCAAGGCGAGCTTGCTGAGCAAAAAGATAAATACATTCGATTGTACTCAGAGTTCGAAAATTTCAGACGCAGAACAGCGAAAGAAAAACTCGAGATGGTTCAATCGGCTAACGAGCAACTCATCAAATCTCTGTTGCCCGTTGTGGATGACTTTGAGCGTGCCGAAAAATCATTTACCGATAGCAACGATAAACAATTGGAAGGCTTCTTTCTGATTAAAAGTAAATTCAGCAAAGTGTTGGAGCAATACGGAGTGAAGGTAATGGAGCTGAAAGCGGGTTCAGTTTTTGATGCCGATTTTCAGGAAGCCATAACACAAATACCAGCGCCAAGCGAAGAGCTTAAAGGCAAAGTGGTGGACGTAGTAGAGAAAGGATATTTACTAAACGAAAAGGTAATTCGTTTTGCCAAAGTAGTAATCGGAAGTTAACCCAGGTGGATTAACATTTCAATATTTTAAAGAGCGCATGTCGACAAAGAGAGATTTCTACGAAATACTGGGGGTAAGCAAATCAGCCACACCAGAAGAGATAAAGAAGGCGTATCGCAAGGTGGCCATTCAGTTTCACCCCGATAAAAATCAGGGCAACAAAGAAGCTGAAGAAAAATTCAAAGAAGCTGCCGAAGCCTACGAAATTCTGAGCGATCCTGACAAGCGCGCGCGCTACGATCGTTTTGGACACAGCGGACCCGGTAACGGATACGGTCGCCACGACATGAATATGGAAGATATCTTCAGTCAGTTCGGAGATATCTTCGGCCAGGGTGGAGGCGGAAGTCCCTTTGATAGTTTTTTTGGTGGCGGAGGTTCACGAAGTTCCAGTCGCCAGCGCAAGGGGTCTAACCTGCGCATCAAGCTTAAACTTTCGCTCGATGAAATTGCACACGGTGTTGAGAAGAAAATAAAAGTAAACCGACTGGTACGCGCAGAAGGTGTTACATTCAAGACCTGCCAAACCTGCCAGGGAAGCGGACAAATCAGAAAGGTGGTTAATACCATGCTGGGCCAAATGGTTTCGGCTACTACCTGTTCAACCTGTAGTGGTTCCGGCCAGGTAATCGATAAGCGCCCTCCCGGAATTGATAGTTCTGGTCTGACATCAAAAGAAGAAATTCTAAGTGTAAAAATTCCTGCGGGTGTGGCCGATGGCATGCAACTGTCCATGTCAGGCAAAGGAAATGAAGCACCCGGAGGAGGTGTTGCCGGTGACCTGTTGATCTTGGTTGAAGAACAGGAGGATACCGTGTTGAAGCGCGATGGCAATAACCTGGTGTACGATCTGCACATTAGCTTTATCGATGCCGCAATAGGCTTCAGTACAGAAGTTCCATCGGTAGGCGGAAAGGTGAAAATCAAGATTGAACCCGGAACCCAAAGCGGTAAAATTTTAAGACTCCGTGGAAAAGGACTCCGCGATATAAATGGGTATGAAACGGGCGATCAGTTGATCTACGTAAACGTCTGGACACCCAAAAAACTGACATCGGAAGAGAAGGCAAAACTCGAAAGCCTTCGGGATTCTCCTAATTTCCAACCTCACCCCGATGCCAGCGAAAAAGGCTTTTTTGAGCGCATGAAGGAGTATTTCAACTAAATCCAGGTTAGAATTGCTCTTTTAAAAACCTCGTATCACTCAAATTATACGAGGTTTTTAAGTTCATTTTCAGGTTTAAACTTACACCCTGTAACTTACTGGCAACGAGTTCGTATGTATTCATCATGCAGAGAAAATTTTGGTTAACGTGTTGCGGAATTGCGCTGGCCGGGGCGACTTTGGGACAAATCAAGAAGCAATTCACCGTAGAAGACAACCAATCCTGTGAGAGCATCAGGCTGTGCCTGAAAGCCAACAGCGGTAACTGCTTTGTAAAACCAAGCCAGAATCAGGAAATCCTCAACGTTTTCAGCAATCAGACAGAATCCAACTACTCGCATTCCTTCCGAAAAGAAATTAAGGGCAAGACGTGTGAAGTATTGTTAAACTTGGAAGAAACCCAACCTGATGGATTCGGCCAGACCATTTCATCTCGATTTTTTGGATCAACCGAAAAGGCACCCAGCGACAAACTCTGGAAAATGTACCTCACCGATGCAAAACCTTATTCACTTGAGCTCAACTACGGTGTAGGAAACGCCAATATTGATCTTTCCGGTTTGGCTATTAAAAAACTTAAAATCAACACCGGAAGTGCCGATGTTAATGTAGGCTATAACTCTTCGTTAGAGAACCAGATCGACATGGATACTTTCTATGTTAAAGTTGACCTGGGTTCGGTGAATGTAAAAAACCTGAATATGTCGCGTACCCGTTTTGTGAAGGCGGATGTAGGCTTTGGCAATATGACGCTCGACTTTAGCAACAAACCCTTGGTGAGTAACAATGTTAAGGGCAGTGTGGGTGCAGGCAACTTAACCATCATTCTTCCGGCAGCCGAAACACCAGTAGTAATAAAAATTCACGACTCGTGGTTGTGTAGCGTAAAGATGCCGTCAGGGCTGAAGAAAGTAAGCGAGAATACATTTGCTAACGCTTCTTATGCCGATAAAGATTCTAAAAACATTCTGGCCTTCGACCTGGATGTATCGATGGGCAACATCGTTTTTGTAGAGAGGTGATCACCACGGCTTCTTCAATTTAATTCCACCGTATCGTAATTCCTGTTTATCTTTTGACACTAATGTCAAAAAACTAAACCCTTGTGGAAGCTTTAACCGTCAATCAGGTCACCAAGCGCTATACCAATCATTTGGCGCTTGATCAGGTAAGCCTCTCCATCCCGAAGCAAACCATTTTTGGATTGTTGGGACCGAACGGAGCAGGCAAAACTACCTTAATCCGAATCATCAATCAGATCATCAATGCCGACAGCGGTAAGATCACCTTATTTGGTGAACCGCTGGAGCCAAAGCACATTGGTACCATTGGCTACCTGCCCGAAGAACGTGGCCTTTATAAAAAACTAAAGGTTGGCGAACAGCTTATTTACCTGGCGCAATTGAAAGGACTTAGCCGCAAGGATGCCATTGAAAAAAGTAAAGCCTGGATAAAGAAGTTTGAGATTGCCGACTGGTGGAACAAAAAAGTGGAAGATCTCAGTAAAGGCATGGCACAAAAGGTTCAGTTCATCAGCACCGTGATGCACGAACCCAGGCTGATTATTCTTGATGAGCCCTTTTCCGGGTTTGACCCCGTTAATGCCAAGCTAATTACGGATGAAATTCTGGAGTTGAAGGAAAAAGGCTGCACCATTATTTTTTCAACGCACCGGATGGAAACCGTAGAAGACTTATGTGATCACATTGCGTTGATCAACAAATCGCAAAAAATTCTGGAAGGATCAAAGAAGCAAGTAAAGGAAACCTATCGCAGCAACACGTTTACAGTTGAACACAAAGGCGCGTTCAGTCTGCCCTCGGATACGTATGAATTAGTAGAACAGAAAAATACAGAAGACACCTACTTTAAATCTACTGTTCGCATGAAAGGCAGTGAAAGTCCTAACCGGTTGATCCGCGACCTCACCGAAGTAACCGAAGTACACAGCTTTGTAGAGAAAATCCCTACCATGAGTGAAATATTTATCACGTTAGTGAAAGGAGGCAGCGATGAATAAGATACTACTCATCATCCAGCGCGAGTTTCTGAATCGCGTACAGAAAAAATCATTTTTGATTGCCACGATTTTATTACCATTGGTCTTCCCTGCATTAATGGCAATTCTGATTTATGTCTTTATTCAGCAGCAGGAAAACGCCAAACAAGAAGTAGTAGATGTGTTGGACGAAAGCGGATTGTTTACGTTTGAAGATTCAAAGAAATACAAGTACATCGAAATCAGCGGACCGCTGGAAAAAGCTAAAACAGTTTACCAGGAGGGTGATCACTTTGCCTTATTGGTTATCCCAAAAGAACTTGAGATTTCAAAACCTGAAGGAATTTCAATGTTCACCAAAATAAATCCAAGTCCTTCGGCCATTGAGAGTATTGAAGATCAAATTGAGACGCAAATACGCGATCAGAAATTGTCTGATTATAAAATCGACAAGCAGGTACTGGAGAATTTAAAAACCAATGTCTCCATAAATTCAATAAACCTCAGCGATGATGGCAAGGAAAAATCCAGCGACACAAAAGTATTGTTCGGTCTCGGCTTTGGTGCGGGTATCTTAATTTATATGTTCATCTTCATTTATGGCATGCAGATTATGCAAGGTGTAATCGAAGAAAAAACAAGTAAGGTAGTAGAGGTAATTGTTTCGTCCGTACGGCCGTTCCAACTGATGATGGGAAAAATTGTGGGCATTGCATCCGTTGGGCTGCTCCAGTTTGTTATCTGGATTGTTTTGATTGGGGTAGTCTCCACGGCCATCTTTGCCATGTTTGGTATTGATGTTAATGCACAACAGCAAGCTATCATGGAGGCTAACCAAACGGGTTCGTTTGCATCATCCGGAGCTGCCTCTCCTGAAATGCAGAAGATGTTAGGTGTACTGTCGGATAAGTTTTTAATGATGGCAAGTTCATTCTTGTTTTACTTTCTGGGTGGCTACCTGCTTTACGGTTCATTGTTTGCAGCTGTGGGTTCAGCCGTTGACAGTCCATCGGAAGCGCAACAGTTTATGCTGCCGATTACCATTCCATTACTCGTGGCTTACTTTGGATTGTTCACGTTCATCCTAAATGATCCACATGGTTCCGGAAGTTTCTGGCTGTCGGTAATTCCATTTACTTCGCCCATTGCCATGATGGGAAGAATTCCGTTTGGAGTTCCATGGCCTGAGTTGCTATTGTCGATGGCTTTGCTGATAGGCGGATTTATTTTCACCACCTGGATTGCCGGTAGGATTTACCGCGTTGGTATTTTGATGCACGGCACAAAAGTAAACTACAAAGTATTGACAAAATGGTTTATGATGAAGGGGTAACCCCTTCTAAAGAAATCTTCACTAAAAAGCCGGATGATACCCATCCGGTTTTTTATTTATCTTTCCTTCTCAATGGCAGGCAAAGTATTCGCTCCATCACTGGAATTTTACCGCGACAACTCCATGTTCAAGTGGATTGTGTTGATTGTATCTGTGCTGATCAGCGTAGGCTCCATTTATTACACCAACATTCTGGTTGATCAATTAAAAAAACGTGAGCGCCAGCAGGTTCAGCTTTACGCGAAAGCGATCGAATACACCGCCAATGAAGATGATACGTATGGCGATGTAAATTTTATTGCGCAGGAAATCCTCTTTCAGAATAATTCCATCCCGATTATTCAGGCCAGTGAAGATGGCGTAGTAATCGATTCGAAGAACCTTGACATGGATGAACGATGGACGGTGGCGAGAACAAACGCTTTTCTGGAAGCAGAGATGAAACTGATGAAGGAAACGTACGAGCCTATTACGGTTTCGCTTCGTGATCCGCAAACCAGCGAAGTTTTTGGCATCCAATACATTTACTATAAAAATTCGTTTCTGCTAAAGCAGTTGATTGCCTATCCATACATTCAGTTGTCGGTAATTGCCATTTTCGGTTTCATTTCATTCCTGGCTTTCAATTATTCGAAAGCAGCTGAACAAAATCGTGTTTGGGTAGGGCTGGCAAAAGAAACAGCGCATCAGTTGGGCACCCCCATTTCATCGTTGATGGCGTGGATCGAAGTAATCCGGGAGTACCCCGAAATGAAGGAAAAAGGAGTGGTGGAGGAGTTGGAGAAAGACATTCAGAAGTTGAAGATTGTTACCGAACGCTTCTCCAGCATTGGTTCTACTCCGGCTTTAAAAAAAGAGAACATTGTTGTGTTGATCAACAATGTGGTAAACTACCTTCGGCCACGGGTATCCGCCAGAATTAAGATGGAAGTATTCACCCTCTCCGATAACATTTTTGCCGAAGTACACGCACCCCTGTTTGAGTGGGTAATTGAAAACCTGTGCAAGAATGCTGTGGACGCCATGGGTAACACAGGTACCATTGCTATTAAAATTCTGCGCGGCAATGAAGGAAAAGTCTTTATTGATGTTTCGGATACTGGCAAAGGTATTCCCCGGTCGAAAATTGATATGGTTTTCAGGCCGGGATTCACCACAAAAAAGCGTGGCTGGGGGTTAGGCCTTACCTTGGCCAAACGAATTATTGACACCTATCACAACGGCAAAATTTTCGTAAAGGCCTCTGAAGAAAATCAAGGAACAACGTTCCGGATTTCGTTAAATGCGGCCTGAATTCGCACATAAAGGCAGGGTCTGGCAACGTTGAACGCACCTCGCTTTGCTCCCTATTTTTTACTCCGAATATTTGCTACCCGGCCTTTGTACTTCATGCCTAAAACCATACTTTTGCGGTCGAATTTTCTGACCCAAATTTTTCAAAAACATATATAGACAATGGCAAATATTGGAAAGATCA
>Ga0315910_10000940_pt1 | contig 27400 bp, 16 predicted proteins | sample EdamamesoilMG_FD_204470 | JGI IMG/M metagenome (GOLD analysis project Ga0315910, IMG submission 204470) | Garden soil microbial communities collected in Santa Monica, California, United States - Edamame soil | ecosystem: Environmental > Terrestrial > Soil > Garden | place: USA: California... | reverse complement strand
GGGTGGCCAGATTCGAACTGACGACCTCTTGGTCCCAAACCAAGCGCGATACCGGGCTACGCTACACCCCGAACTGTTAACGAGGCGCAAATATACATTTTATCTTTTCACGCCCTACACTCTCCAAAAAATTATCAATTCTTTTTTGTCTATGCCACTCCGGGCTGTTGACCTGATTCAAGCTCAACGTTAATTTTTCGAACAACGGTATCAATTTCGGTTGCCTGCTCGGCCATTCTGGTAATAATAAAATCAGCATCCAGGGTTGACTCCAGGCGGTAAATATTGGCGAGACCTAGTAATCTGGCAACGGGCCCCCGTAGTTCGTGTGCATTTGTATAGCTGTACTTCAAAAGAATTTCATTTTGCAATTGTATTTTTTGGGTTCGTTCACGCACCATCATTTCAAGGTTAACATTCAGCGAATTAAGTTTCTCCTGCATCACCACCAATTCCTCATTCTGCACTTCAATTTTCGCTGCTTTCTCCTTAAGCTCCTTATTACTATCGCTTAGACCACCATTAATACGATCGTAGTTTGCCTTCAGTACCGCAGTGGCATAGGTTAGAATAAAGAATACAATAGAATATGTAACACCAATAGTAATCAACTCGGTAGGCTGATGCGTGTACATCATACCGGGCGTAACAAACTGATAAACCAGGATTCCATTTACAGCCAACATCGTAAGAAATTGCATCACCAACAGCAACCACCGCTTAAGCATTACCGAATGGATAAATCCTACCAGCAAAATAATGGACAGCGAATTGGTGGTACTAAGCGGCAGCATAATGCACTGGTATATCATAGAAGCCAGCACAAGTACCGTTAAGATCAATACAGAAAGTGTTGCAAACTTCTTGCGCAGCAAATACGAAACAGACGCTGCGGTGAGTACCGTTACATCAATACCTATCGAAATTTTATCAGCCGGATAGATAAATACATCCGTCAGTGTGATCAGGAGCACCCCTCCTATCGAAACCCTTAGCAGCGTGTTCAAAAAGAACCGCTCTATGTTTATTGCTTCCATTTTTCCTGTTCCGATTACTATGAAATCGGGTAGTGTAAGATAATGAAAGTTACTGATTTGCGTTTACCGGGAATGGTGGGCAGCCGTGAAGCGTTACCAACGGAGCTTTAAGGGTATGGCAATACCTCCATTCATCATTCAATTTCACCAAAGAACTCCATCCGTTAAAGTAACGAATGGGTTTGTTATATTTGATCTTACTCAATACAAAACCCTCCATACGATGAATAAAAAATCAGTAGCCTGCCTTCTATTGGTAGGCGCAACGTTGGTACTACTCTCATGCCAACCTAAGCAAGAACCCGTAGCCAACGAACCTGCCGCTTCCGTTGATCCACTTCCCTCCTGGAATGACGGAGCAAACAAACAAGCGATCATCAATTTCGTTACCGCTGCTACTACCGAGGGTGGTACAGAATTTATTCCTGTTGCTGATCGCATCGCCACCTTCGATAACGATGGAACACTTTGGTCGGAGCAACCGATTTACTTTCAATTCTTTTTTGCCATCGACCGTGTAAAAGCGTTGGCTGCCGATCATCCCGAGTGGAAAACCAAGCAGCCTTTTAAAGCTGTATTGGAAAACAACATGGAAGAGCTGATGAAGCAGGGCGAGAAAGGTCTTGTTCAAATTGTGATGACTACTCATGCCGGCAGCACTACCGATGAATTTGAAGAAATTGTTGAGCAGTGGATTTCAACCGCCAAACATCCCACAAAAAATAAGCTCTACACCGAACTCGTGTTTCAGCCCATGCTCGAACTGATCGATTACCTCAAAGCCAACAGCTTCAAGGTATTCATTGTATCGGGCGGAGGAATTGAATTTATGCGTCCCTGGACTGAACGTGTTTATGGAATACCAAAAGATCAGGTAATAGGCAGCAGTATTAAAACACACTATGACTACAACGATGGAAAACCCTTCATCAAACGATTGGCAGAGATCGAATTTATTGACGATAAAGAAGGTAAGCCGGTGGGCATTAACCAATACATTGGACGTAAGCCGGTTTTTACCTGTGGCAATTCGGATGGTGATTTACAAATGCTCCGCTGGGCTGATGCCAATCCATTGAAGTCTTTCAAACTCTATGTTCACCATACCGATTCGGTTCGCGAATGGGCATACGACAGAAACTCGCACATCGGTACCTTCGACAAAGGACTTGATGAGGCCGTTGAAAAGAAATGGACGATTGTGGATATGGCTACCGACTGGAAGGTGATCTATCCAGTTGAAAAACAATAACGAAAATTATTAAGAGCGCAGGACGTGCTGGCACTAGGATTCTACAAAGTGCCAGCAAACTCCGGCCATGTTAATGAGGTTAACTTCTTTCCCATACGATTGCTGCATTACCTCCGACAGGTGAATGTTGAATTTCTCTTTCAGATTTTTTGCGATAACCATGTTCCGAAAATCGACAACGTTATCCACCTGAACCGTGACCATCAAATTTTGCGCGAATTCAGCATTATCGAAATTCTGAAGAATAAATTTGCATGCATCGCTTTCAAATCCAACATAGTCACCGGCATCCCAGTTGATTTTGAAACCAAGTTCCTGAAAGAACTGCCGGGCTCCGTCCATGTTGCTTCCAGAAGGTATGAAGGGTTCGAGCGATAAGAATTTCATGTTTAGCAGATTAAATTTTTGAATTGACTACAACCCCAGGCTTGTAAACATTTCCTGATACGCGGGATTTGCCGGATCAACCCGCTGAAGAATTACCGCGTGCTTCTTTGCTTTCTCAAGCTGGTTTTGTGTAATGTACAAATAGGTAAGTGCGTAATTGAGATTGGCAGCCTGCGGCTCCAGCACAAAACCCCGAAGCAATACTTTCTCAGCATCGTTCAGTTTTCCCTGTTGTTGTAATAATAAGCCGTAATTATAATAGGCACCGGGATTTTGCGACCCCAGATGCATTACCTTTTTAAAATTCTCCTCCGCAATTTTCACGTTACCCATTTCATACTGAAGCAAGGCCAGGTTATAATAAATCCGATCGTTTCGCGGATCGATGACTGAGGCCTCATTTAATATCTGTAACGAAGCCTGATTATTTCCGACACTACTATATGCAGCCGATAAATTCAGGCGTGCATAATTCGCGAGGCTGTCTTTCTTTAATCCGCGTATGTACAATTCAATAGCGCGAAGGTGATTACCACCTTGCAATTCATAATCGGCCAGCATCAGGTTACCCACCGCAAAGTCGGTTTGATACTCCATATATTTTTTGTTTTCAGCATCCGCTTTCGCGTACGCACTTCTTGCCGCGGGCGATACCAACGCAGCACCCGCCCGATGATACAACTCGGCTGTTGCAATCCGAACGGCACGTACCTTATCGCTTAAATTCTTCTCCACCTGTTGATGCCATAGTTCTGGAGGAAAAGATGACAGTGCCCGAATAGCATAGTAGCGCACCATCGCCCTGGCATCGGAAGTAGCCCACCGTAACGCCTCCACGCTGGGCATGGATTGAATACTTTCAAGGTAATAGGCTGCCGTGGCGCGCGCAATCTCAGGCTGAAGGGTGTCGCGTAACAACTTGATTAAATGTTTTTCACTCTTATCCGTTAATTGACTGCCGGGCAAAAGGTCATCTGAAAAATGATAGGCACGCTTTGCTCCATACCATTTCTTAACAGCATCCGCAGCCCAGGTATCCGACTTACCCGTATGACAACTGGTACACGTGTTGGGTGTTCCATACACAACAGACTGATCGGGCCGTGGTACTCTGAAGCTATGATCCCTGCGGTGATCGTTACCCATAAATGTTTTCACCGGCATGTGGCAATTAATACATTGTCCTCCTTCGGTATCAACCCCGTGGAAGTGATGCTCCTTCGTATTGTATTTTGGCGCATGACAGCTCATGCACAGGTTATTACCTTCGGCCTTTATTTTTCCCGAATGAGGATTATGACAGTTACTGCACTTCACATTATTATGAAACATCTTGCTTTGTGCGAATGAGCCGTACTCGTAATCTTCATCGCGAATCTGTCCATCGGGAAAATAAAACTCATTGCTGATAATCTGTGGGATTAGGTCATCCATGATTTCCGTGGTGTTCAGCATCTTCGCTGAAATGTTGGCTTTACGCGCATGGCACGGTGCACAGGCATTCAACTGTAACTGCGGTGTCGAACGGATATCTAAAAATCCTGAACCCCTATCGTTTACATAACCCGGTGTGCTAACAAGTTTGATATGACTACTCCCGGCACCGTGGCAACTTTCGCACCCCACGCTGATTTCGTGCCAGGTAGTCTGAAACGAATCCTCCTTGTAGTTGTAATTCTTTTGAAGATCGGTGGAGTGGCACGAGGCACACATGGTATTCCAATTCTGGCTGGCACCTGTCCAGTGAAGCCAATCACGATGATGAATCGTTTGACCTGGGTATTGATTGAACCATTTCTTGTCGCGCGTATTCCAACTTACCCGGAGCGACTGAAGCCGGCCACCGGGAAAGGACACGAGGTATTGCTGCAAGGGGAAATGACCAAAGGTATAAAGCACTTCGTAATCATGATTGCGGCCATCATTGCCTTGTGTATTGATGAAGAACTTACCATCACGCTTAAAGAACTTACTTGTAACACCATCGGCAATATGCGTAGTGTTGTTAAAATCTCCCAGCACCGTAGAATCACTGGCATGACTCATCGCCAGAAAATGATCCGACTGTTTCCAGTCGGTAAACTGGTTTGCGTGGCACGACTGGCAAGCTTCGGAGCCAACAAATGCGTTGGGTGTCTCCGCTTCAACTTTTGTAGTCGCAGGTTTATCAGGATTACACCCTTCTAGCAATACACTTGCGCCATATACCAAAGCCAAACCGAAAACAATGTAGAGAGGAATCGTTTTTTGTTGTCGCATTACCCGTATTCGTAAAGGCGATAAGTTATTTCTTTATTTTCAAATCGCCTACTCAGGCTATCCTGTAATTATTTACTTTAGCGCTATCGGCTTGGCTTACTGCTCATCTCAAAAATAATCTTTCCACCACCCACCAGTTCATTGTGCGTAAGGTACTTCCGGTTTGACCTAACACCATTGACCTCAACTTTATTCACATAAACATTCTTATCACGCTGGTTCCTAACCTCAATCGTTAAGGTCTTTCCATTCTCAAGCTTTAGTGTAGCGCTTTTAACCAACGGACTTCCTATCCAATATTGATCAGACCCCGGAGCCACCGGGTAAAAACCCAGGGCACTAAAAATATACCACGCACTCATCTGGCCACAGTCATCGTTACCCCCTAACCCATCGGGGGTGGCCTGGTATTGCTTCTTCAAAATCATGCGCACACGCTCCTGAGTTTTCCAGGGTTGATCCGTCCAATTATACAAGTACGCAACATGATGTGCAGGCTCGTTGCCATGCACGTAATTTCCAATAATACCTTCACGGGTAATATCCTCGGTTTCGGCAAAAAACTTATCGGGTAAATACATGGTAAACAAGGAATCGAGATGTCGCACAAAACGCTTCTTACCGCCCATGACCTGGATCAACTCATCCGGATTATGCGGCACGTACAAACTGTAATTCCAGGCATTGCCTTCAATGAAACCCTGACCGTGCGTACTCAATACATCAAACTCTTTTCTGAAATTTCCATTCACCAACTTCGGCCGGGTGTACCCAATGGAAGCATCAAAAACATTACGCCAGTTTTCCGAGCGCTTCATAAACTGCGTGTAGATTTCCTGCTTGTCCAGCTTCTTCGCCATCTGCGCAATGCACCAATCATCGTAAGCATACTCAAGTGTCATCGATACGGATGAAGAACTTCTTTCGTCTGGAACGTAGCCGCTGGCAATGTACGCATCCAATCCGCCATAAAACTTTTGCTGTGCGGTGGTCACGCAGGCATCCAACGCTCGCTGCGCATCGAAGGTATTGTTTCCTTTAATCACTGCATCGGCAATCAGCGAAACGCTGTGATAACCGATCATACACCAGTTCTCATTAGCATAATGCGACCACACGGGCAACATCGGGTAAACACTTTGATCATAGTGTGCCAGCATGGATTTTACCATGTCGTCATTTCGTTTGGGTTGAATAATATTAAAGAGTGGGTGCAACGCCCGGTAGGTATCCCACAACGAAAAGGTAGTATAGTTCACAAAATCCTTCGCGGTGTGATTATTCTGATCAAGCCCACGGTAACGCCCATCAACGTCCATGTACGTGGTAGGCCCTAGAAAAGTATGATAAAGGGCAGTATAGAAATTTACCTTGTCATCGTTGGTTAGCGTAGTCACGGTGATCTTGCTTAATTCCTTATTCCATAATGATTGACCCGCGCTTTTTACTTTATCAAAATCCCAATGGGGAATTTCGGCTTGCATATTTTTTAAAGCTCCTTCCGAACTCACTGAAGAGAGCGCCACTTTTATCTTAATCTTCTCACCTTCCGATGTTTTGAAATCAAAAAACATCCGTAATTGACGACCGGCTGCTTCGGGGAAATTTTTACGTTGGTCGAACTTACCCCAGAAACCACGGTACACCTGGGGCTTAGAATAGTCTTTATTGCCGTATTGGTAGAATGGCTTTGAGAATGTAATAGCAAAATAAACGGTGCGCGTTCTGGCCCAGCCGGTGGTTTGACGGTAGCCGGTGATCAACGTATCGTTCTCAACACGAACAAACGTCCATACATTTTTATCGTCATAAGTATAGATGCCACTCATCAGGTCAAGTATGATGTGCGACTGATCCGATGCCGGAAAGGTGTACTGGTGAAATCCAACACGGTTACTTGCTGTCAGCTCGGCAACGATGTTGTGATCTTCCAGCAGTACGTTGTAGTAGTTGGGTTCAGCTACTTCATGCTGATGTCTAAACTTCGAACGATACCCTTTCTCCGGATGATCTTCTGTGCCGGGATTGAGTTGCAACGGCCCTACTGTAGGCATAATCAGTAAATCGCCCAGATCGGAATGCCCTGTACCACTGAAGTGTGTATGACTGAACCCGACAATAGTAGGATCATCATACTGGTACCCCGCGCAATATTTATACACCGGGCCATTGTACTTTCCCTGATGCTCATATAATAAAGTATCTGTCTCCGGACTTAGCTGTACCATACCAAAGGGAACGGTAGCCCCCGGATAGGTATGCCCCATCTTGTGGGTACCGATGAGTGGGTTAACGAACTGAACCAGATTCTCATCCGATTGGCCTTGAACAAGCCACGGGAAAACAGAAAGTAAAAGACACAGCAATTTCTTCATGCCGCTAAGCTAGAAGATTCTGAATTACTTATTCAAGAAATTTTGAACGAGGAGCAGACAATTACAATTATAGATTACACACAACACTAGCGGTTAACCGCCAAGGTCTTACTTCTTCTTCTCTTTCAACACAAACCTTTCCTCATAAATTCGAATCCACTCCTTTGCACTTATCTTCTTCATCAACTCGCCAATAAGTTTATAAGGAATTTCATCGAACTTCTTAAACCGGATACAACTTTTGCCCATGTCAAGTTTTTGCTTGCTGTGCCTGGGATACTCCGTCACAAACCATTTCAATAAATCAGGATCGGAATAAACACCCATGTGGTAGAAGTTTATGGAATTCTTCTGCGAAGCCAGGCCCGCAAATGGCAGCGGCTCGCTTGGCTTACAATGGTAACCGGCCGGATAAAGACTGTGGGGAATAACATAGCCCAGCCCGCCATAACTGATGGCTGCTTCAAAACCCTTCGGCAGGTTCTTCAAAATGATTTCGTGCAGTTTGTTAAAAGGCTCTGCCCTGTCTTCGGGCAGGCTGGTCAGAATTTCCTTTACTGTCTTTCCTACAGCTTTCATAGGTTTGGCTCGGTTAACAATTCATACTTACCTAGTTTGCCCCGATAATTTCTATCTCCGTTCTCCGGTTAATTTCGCGGCCTCCGGTTTCATCATCGTTCGAAACAATCGGCCTGTCGGAACCAAAACCTTTTGCCGAAAGCCGGGAAGCGTCTACTCCGTTCGCAACAAGGTAATCCACAACTGCTGAGGCCCGCTTTAACGACAAGACTTTGTTACTGGCAGCATTGCCGGTATTATCGGTGTGCCCGTTAATCTGTACCCGCAGCAACGGATTGGATTTGAGAAGTTCCTGAATATTTTCAATTTCCGCAATAGATTCATTCCGCAGATCTGATTTACCGGTATCGAAGAAGATGTTCTTCAGAATTACTTTCGAACCCACTTCAGCACGCACCATAATGATGTGCATGTCAATCTCCTGGTACTCGGCAAACTTTGGAACGCTGAAGTTGATGGAGTTAAAGAGATAGCCTACACGTTCAGTAGAAACACCGTAGTTTCCTCCGTGCGGAATTACCAGTTCGAAATCGCCTGTGGCTTCATCCACCGTTAATTTGGAAAGAACTTTTTTCGTTTCGTTATCCACCAGACTAATGGTGGCTCCCAATGGCTTGGCGGTGTTCTCATCAATTACTTTGCCCTTCAACACCGATACTACACGCTTCTGCAGACTCTGGGTAACCATCGCATCAACGAAGTCGGTGCTTACTGGTTTGGGTTTTGGCGCCTCCACAACAACCTCCACCGGCTTGGGCTTGGGTTTATACTTTGGCTCCAAGAATGTTATCGAATACAGATCGGCTTCTCCAAGTCCGCCTTCTTTTGTGGTGGAGAAAAATCCCTTCTTCTTGTCGGCCGATGCGGTAAAAAAACCATCATACTCCCACGTGTTAATGGGCCATCCCAGATTTTCAGGCCGTGACCATTTGTTGTTTTTATATTCACTTACAAAAATATCGCTGTTGCCAAGCGATGGATGTCCGTCAGAAGAAAAGTAAAGGGTAACGCCATCGGGGTGAATAAACGGGGCGTCTTCATTTTCAGGAGTGTTGATCAGTGCACCAAGATTAACCGCTTTACCCCAGTCGCCTTTGCCATCGCGTTCGCTTACATAAAGATCAAGTTCGCCAATACCCCCGGGCCGGTTGCTGGCAAAGTATAATTTCTTTCCATCGGCCGATACACTGGCGCTGGTCTCCCAGAAAAGTGATGTATTGATATTTTTATTCAAGGGCTTTGGTGATGACCAATCGGTTCCGTCAAACGTGGAAATATAAATATCGCCTGCACCTTCCTCGTAATACAGAAACAATGTCTTTCCATCGGGTGAAAGGGAAGCCGCAGCATCGTTATACTTCTGGTTTATTTGTGAACTTATTTTTTTGGGAGCACTCCATGTTGTTCCTTCTCTTCGACAAACGAAAATATCTTCGTAGTTGGTGCCTTCGCGGATTGCCCGCTCATCGTCACTGCGGTTCGAAGTAAATATCAAGGTGTTGCCATCTCCGGAAATGATGGGCGAGTAATCATGAAAGCGCGTGTTGATGCCGGGGCCCATGTTTTCAATGATCACGTTCAACTCATAATGCGAAAGCGAATCGGCAATGCGGCACTCGGCTATTTTTTTATTGGCGATTTCCGAAAGATTACTTCGCTTTTTTTTGAACGCGTTAAAATGTTCAATGGCTTTCTGAAACTCGTTGGTATTTTGAAACGCCAGGCCGAGGTGATAATCAATATCCTCATTGATCGTTGGATTGAATCGATACGCCTTGCTGATGTACTGTGCCGCTTTCGATTTTGTCTCAGAATAAAGGTAGCAAAGACCTACTTTGAGGTTGATGGCAGCATCATCCGGGTTATTACTGAGCTGGCTGAGGTAGATTTCGAGCGCCTTGTTATAGTCTTTCTTGCCGTAAAATTTATCGGCCTGAGCAAGGATTTCTTTTGATGACTGGCTATAACCTGTAGCGGCTGCACATAAAAACAAAATTGTAGTAATAAAGAAAAAGCGCATAGTATCAAACACGGGATAAACCTGATTTCAAGTTCTGAAATTAAAATCAAGTTCACGACCTCCGGAGCAACCTTTTTGAAGGTGGTGTAAGATTTTGTAGTTAACTCACATTTTTCTGAGTCGGCCACGTCAACATTCCTGTGGTTTACTACCCACAATGTCGGGTGGAGCTACGCTAAACCAGCGTGTTAGTAAGGATTCAATTTAAAGTTACTGTGCAAATATTCGATTTCCGATTCCAATCCTTCGGAGGCTATTACAACAACATAGTTATCACCAATCCAGATCACCAGGTTTATCACGCCCATCTTCGATTCCGGGATTAAGGAGAGTGTTAGTCGCCAATCATCCTTTACCCTTTTAATCTCTTCTTTCTTGATTTGAAATATTGGAGACTCAAATTCCTTCTTACATGATTCCATGAGATGGTTTGAATTCATCTCCCTATTATCCGTATTGATGCTTCCAGAATAAACAGTAATACTACACCTGATTTTATCACCCGAAGCTTTGTAAGTCAATTTTCTTCCTATTTTCATCTCATGGAAAAATCCAGCATACATCAAACTATCAGAAGTTGATACAGTCTCATCTTCCCCAGAAATTCTAAGGTCTTTATCCGGTAGTACAAAATCAGCAAAGGGTGTCTCAATTTTTCTCCACGTTTCACGGGTCATCTGCGCCTGGCACAACGTACCCGATAAAATCAACGAGGACAATAGAATGACCAATTGTTTCTTCATACGTAATCTACACTAGCATTTTCCAAAGTATCTCCACCGGATGCAATGCTTTTCTTCCTGTTCCGTCTTTGATCTGGTGGCGGCAGCTGGTGCCCGCTGCAGCAATAATCACATTGTCGGGTTGCTTGCGCACGGTTGGAAATAAAACAAGTTCTCCTATCTGCATCGACAGATCATAGTGCTCCTTTTCATAGCCAAACGAACCTGCCATACCACAACATCCGGAAGGAATAATGTGTACTTCATTACTGCCCATGCGGGTGAGTATCTTCTTCACCGGTGTTAACGATGACAACGCTTTTTGCTGGCAGTGACCATGTACCTTAATCAACGCTTTCTCTTGTTTGAAAAGCGAAAGATCAATACGACCTGCATCGAGTTCCTTCGCCAAAAACTCCTCGATCATAAAAGTATTTGAAGCTATTTTTCTGGCATTTTCTTTTTCAGTGCCTCGAAGTAAATCGGGATACTCATCACGGAAGGTAAGGATCGCAGAAGGCTCAACCCCTACCAATGGAATTTCTTCGGTGATCACGTCTTTAAAGATGCTCACATTCTTCCTGGCCAGTTCACGCGCTTCCTCCAGCATACCTTTCGAAAGAAAACTTCTTCCCGACTCAACATGCGGAACGAACTTGATACCATACCCAAGCTTATCCAAAAGCTTGATCATTGTGATGCCCACCTCAGCCTCATTGAAGTTCAGCAACTCATCGATAAACAGGTACACAAACTTTGTCGGCTGCGTAGTAGCGGGCTTGAATTGTGTATCAAACCATTTCTTCCAACTGATGCGCGAAAACTCCGGCATGCTTCGCTTGGCAGCAAAACCCATGATTGCTTTCACGAGATTACCCGTTACTTGATTACTAAACACCAACCGGTATCCCCACGGAGCGATGGATGCCAGCTTCATGCCCGTAGCAAAATTTCCGATGAGGCGATTTCTAAGCGGCACTCCCTTATCTTTATAATATTGATATTGCCACTCCTGCTTCAGCTTGCCCATGTCCACGTTGGAAGGACACTCCGACTTGCATCCTTTACAACTCAGGCAAAGATCCATTACCTCTTTTATTTCTTCATGCGCAAACGGATTGGCTTGGTCCGATCGCGTGATCATCTCGCGAAGTATGTTGGCGCGCGCGCGTGTCGTTTCTTTCTCGTTGCGCGTGGCCATGTAACTCGGACACATCGTTCCGCCACTCAACTCCGTCTTGCGGCAATCACCGGAACCATTGCATTGTTCGGCAGCCCGAAGTATTCCAAGTGAATCCGAAAAATCAAGGATGGTGTCGAACTCCTTGGTAACCTGATCACGCTCAAAACGCAGGTTCGAATCCATCGGTGGTGTATCTACAATCTTACCGGGATTGAAAATGAAATTGGGGTCCCACACTTTTTTAAGATCCTTGATCAGCTTGTAGTTGTGCTCACCGATCATGAGCGGAATAAATTCTCCGCGCAAGCGACCATCACCATGCTCACCCGATAATGATCCGTCATATTTCTTTACGAGTGTAGCCGTTTCTTCGGCAATGGTGCGAAATAGCTTTACACCTTCAGCTTTCTTCAGGTCGATGATGGGGCGCAAATGCAATTCACCCGAACCGGCATGAGCATAGTGAACGCTATACAAGTTATGTTTCTTCAGGGTCTCATTGAATTCGGCAATGTAATCCGGAAGATCATTTACATCTACGGCCGTGTCTTCGATAACCGGAACAGGTTTTTCATCTCCGGGTATATTCGACAGTAATCCCAACCCGGCTTTGCGGAGGTTCCATACTTTCTTGATGTCATCGCCACCCACAACCGGATAGGAGTAGCCCAATCCCTTACTCTTCAAATCTGCAATCAACGCCTGCGCATCGGCCTCTGCTTTTTCGGGCGTAGTACGGGTGAGCTCGGCAACCAGTATGGCTTTCGGATCGTCTTCAATAAAAAATCTGTTTTCGGCTTGACCACGATTTCGTTTGGTGGCTTCGAACACATAGTGATCCATCAACTCGACTGCCGAAGGATTATGTTGCAAGGCTACCAGGTTCGCCCGAAGCGACTCATCTATACTATGACAGTGAATACACACCAACCGCTTATGGGGCGGATCGAGTGGTGACAGTTTTATTTTGGCTGAAGTTACAAAGGCCAGTGTACCTTCCGATCCTGCAATTAAACTACAGAAGTTGAATCGATCGCCATCGGGTTTAAAGGGCTGCATGCGTGCCAGCATGTCGATGGCATAGCCGGTATTTCTTCTGGGGATGGACGATTTCGGAAATTGCTTTTCAATCTCCTTTACATTTACTTCATCGGAAAGAACTTCACGAATGTGATGATACAGTTTTCCTTCGAGGGTCTGCTGATTTTTTGTCTTGGTCTTAAATTCCGTTTCGGTTAGCGAACCAAACTTTACTTTCGTTCCATCCGACAGAAACGCATCGACTTCCAGAAGGTGTTCGCGTGTACTTCCATACACCACCGAGTTTGATCCACAGGAATTGTTGCCGATCATCCCACCAATCATGGCGCGATTAGCTGTGGAAGTTTCTGGCGCAAAAAAATATCCGTACGATTTTAAATGCTGATTGAGATCATCGCGCACAATGCCCGGCTGAACAATTGCCCATCCCTCCTTTTCATTGACTTCGATAACACGGTTAAAATTTTTGGAGACATCCACCACAATACCACCGCCCACAACCTGTCCGGCCAGCGAAGTTCCTGCCGTGCGGGGAATGAGTGAGGTTTTATTTTCATTGGCGAACCGGATCAGGCGTTCAATATCTTCTTCCGTTTTGGGGATGGCCACGGCCAGCGGCATTTCGCGGTAAGCGGAGGCATCGGTAGCATACAATCTGCGGGTGGTTTCATCGGTGAAGAACTCCCCTTCCAGGGCTTGAGCTAAGGCAGTAAAATTCATCCTGAGGCTAAAAAAAATTAAAGCCAAAATTGCTCAATCCATGCTAAGGTTGCACTACGTACGATGTGATTTTTTACACTTTTATTAAACTAAGAACCGTTCGTTAAGTCAGCTCAAACGTGAGAAGTCCAAAGACGCCAAGATCAACGAACCGCGATTACATTTCCAACAACACGCTAAGCTGATATTATTCAGCATACTCCCTGAATGTTATCAGCCGGTTTAGCTCACAATGCACTTTTTCGCAAACACAATTACAGTATCTTGTAGGTATATGGAATATCCGTTTCCAACGACCGGACTAACACAGGCAGAAGCAGAAATTTCCAGAAAGCAATTTGGCAGCAATGCGATTGAGAAATCGCAAAGCACCTATTGGCCGGTGATCAAGGAAATCATTACCGAACCCATGTTCCTGTTGCTCGTGGCAGCTTCCAGCATCTACTTTGTGCTGGGCGAAATCAACGAAGGTCTGTTTATGGTTGCCGCTATCCTGGTGGTATCGGCTATTTCCTTTTTTCAGGATACGCGCAGTCGCAAGGCGCTTATGAATCTCAAGGCTTTCACGCAACCCAAAACAAAAGTATTGCGCGAAGGGTCTGTTATCGAAATTTCCACGGATGATGTCGTGATGAATGATTATGTGGTGGTGGAAGAAGGAACGCTTATTCCGGCTGATGGTCTTGTTATTCAATGCCACGATTTCACGGTGAATGAATCCATCCTTACCGGAGAATCCTTCACGGTTGGAAAAGATGCCAGCGATCCGGACAATAACCAGGTGTACCAGGGCACTACTGTTTCTTCCGGACTGGCTCTGTTTAAGGTAACGCAGATTGCCCACCAAACCCGTCTTGGAAAAATCGGGAAGTCGATGGAAGAAATTGAAGTCGTAAAAACTCCGCTTCAACTTCAGATCGAAACGTTTGTGAAAGGCATGGCCATAGCCGGTGCCCTCGTCTTTCTGTTGGTGTGGGCTTTCAACTACTACCTTTCACACGATGTATTAAATAGTTTACTAAAAGGTTTAACCCTGGCCATGTCGATTCTTCCGGAAGAAATTCCGGTTGCGTTTACCACCTTCATGGCGTTGGGTGCCTGGCGACTAATGCAGCAGGGCATTATTGTCAAGCAAATCCGGACCGTAGAAACGCTGGGCTCTGCTACGGTAATTTGTACAGACAAGACCGGCACAATAACCGAGAACCGGATGGAACTGGTTCAAGTGTACGCTCACCGGGCAGGTAAAGCAGCAACCGCTGCAGCGTGGAATGCAGAAGAATTTAAAAAAGTTATTGAGGTGGCCATGTGGGCAAGCGAACCGGTTGCGTTCGACCCCATGGAGAAAGCACTTCATGCAGTCTACAGTCAATATACCACACTTGATAAGCGTATCGGCTCTGACATGATGCACGAATATCCATTGTCAGGGAAACCTCCGATGATGACGCACATCTTTCAAACAGCTGCCGGGGAAAAAATTATTGCCTCGAAAGGTGCACCCGAAAGTATTCTGAAGTACTCACGACTTTCCGATGATGAGCGTACACGAATTACCAGCGAGTGGAACAAACTTGCCGGTGAAGGGTATCGCGTGCTGGCTGTGGCCGAGTCATCGTGGGAGAACAATGACTATCCCGGAGAGCAGCATCAATTCTCTTTTACCTTCCTCGGACTGGTTGCATTCTACGATCCACCAAAACACAACATCGAACAGGTGTTCCAGGAATTTTATAAGGCCGGTATCCAGGTGAAAGTAATTACCGGTGACAATGCCGCTACCACACGATCGCTCGCGCAGCAAATTCATCTGGCGGGTGCTGATCAGTCGATCGATGGCGAAGCCCTCATGGCCCTGAGTGATGACCAACTGAAAGAGCATGTCAACCGTGTGACGGTTTTTACGCGCATGTTTCCCGAAGCCAAACTACGCATCGTGAATGCGTTGAAAGATACCTTTCATATTGTTGCCATGACAGGCGATGGTGTAAACGATGGACCGGCTTTGAAAGCAGCCCACATTGGTATTGCTATGGGGAAACGCGGATCGGAAATTGCCAAGCAAGCTTCGGCCCTGGTGCTGGTGGAAGATGACCTGAGCAAGATGATTGATGCCATTGCGATGGGCCGAAAAATTTACAGCAACCTGAAGAAAGCCATTCAGTACATTATCTCCATTCACATTCCGATCATACTTACGGTTGCCTTACCGCTTTTCCTCGGCTGGATTTATCCGAACATCTTTTCGCCTGTTCACGTCATCTTTCTGGAAGTGATCATGGGACCAACGTGTTCAATCGCCTATGAAAATGAACCCCTCGAAAAAAACAGCATGCTTCAGCCCCCACGCAAGATGACGGTTAATTTTTTGAAGTGGCACGAACTGCGCATCAGCATTCTGCAGGGATTGATCATTACTGCGGGAACACTCTTCAGTTATCAATATGCTGTGCGTGAGGGAATGTCGGAAGACCACACGCGGTCGATGGTATTTGTTACCTTGATTGTGGCCAACATTTTTCTCACGCTCACCAACCGGTCGTTTTACTATTCAATGCTTACTTCCATTCGCTATGAAAACCAGATGCTTCGCTATATCATCATCATCACACTCGTGGTAATGATGGCCATCGTTTACGTGCCGCTGCTCAATACCTTCTTCCGTCTCGAACCTCTTACCCTTGTGGAGGCCGGAGTCTGCGCTGCCACTGGATTTCTATCCGTGATTTGGTTTGAAGGATATAAGGCGTGGTTGCGATATCGGAAAGGGTGATTTGCGATTAGTGATTTTAGATTTTAGATTTTAAAATCTAAAATCACTAATCGTAAATGCGTTTCAATTTCTCAATACTTCGAAATGATAACTCCCTGATCCAACCTTCACGACTACCCGGTCGCCTTCCGTTCCGATCTGTTGAATTTCTTTTATGGATGAAAATCCATTGCCACTTTCAGTAATGGCTTTGGCTGAAGCGGCCGGAATAAATACCTGTGCCGTGGTATTGGCAGGTACTACCACGTCAAGCAAGAGTTTTCCATCCGCAATTTTCCATTGAGAGGAGGCTGTGCCGTAATTTGTTTGAAGGGTGGCAGAAGCTTGCGTGAGTCCACCCCCTACGTTTGGTTTGAAAGTGATCTGTTTGTATCCGGGGCCATTGATATCGGTATCCAATCCGGCCACTACGCGATACATCCAATCACCAATGGCGCCATAAGCGTAGTGATTAAATGAATTCATGCCTGGTGTTTGAAAAGTACTATCAGGCTTCAGTCCATCCCACCGTTCCCAAATGGTAGTGGCTCCCATCTTCACCGGGTACAACCACGATGGGTAACTCTCCTGCATCAATAATTTGAAAGCAACATCCTCATAACCAAACCGGCTTAACACATGACACAAATAAGGCGTACCCAGAAAACCGGTTGTCAAATGGAAGTCGTAATCCTTTACATTGTTGGCCAGGCGTTCTGCGGCTTGTGCACGAAGTGATTCGGGTAGCATATCAAAATTCAATGCAAGAACATAGGCAGTCTGTGTGCTGGATACCAGCCGACCACTGGGGGTTACATATTCTTTTACGAAGGCATCTTTAATTTTTTGAAGAAGAGCCGAGTACGATTTTACATCTTCTGTTTTGCCAAGTACTGCTGCTGCATTGATCAACAGTTGCGTTGAGTGCGCATAAAAACATTGGGCGATCAAATACTTATCGGTAACGGCAGCGCGACCATCGTTATCATCGTTCGGGCGATAGAACAGCCAGTCACCAAAATGAAAACCCTTGTTCCAAAGATCATCGGTACTGTTGCGCTTCATGAAACCCACCCAGGCTTTCATACTTTCATACTGCTGATTCAAAATCTGCTTATCACCATAAGCGAGGTACATATTCCAGGGAATGATGGTAGCGGCATCGGCCCAGCCGGCTGAACCTCCTGCCATCTGATTGCCCCAACCCCCAATTACGTTCGGAACAACAAAAGGTACATTGCCCTCCACTTGCTCCGACTGTAAATCCTTTAGCCACTTCGTGAAGAAATTATTGACACCAAAGTTAAAGGCCGCGGTTCGCGAGAAGGCTTGTGCATCGCCTGTCCAGCCGAGACGCTCATCGCGCTGCGGGCAATCGGTAGGTACATCTAAAAAATTTCCGCGCTGTCCCCATTCAATGTTGTGCTGAAGCTGGTTGATCAATCCACTCGAAGAAGTGAACGAACCGGTCTTCTCCATCGCAGAATACAAGGCCACCGCTGTAAAATTATCCAACTTTAATTCACCCGGATAACCTTCTATTTTAATGAATTGAAATCCATGAAAAGTAAAATGAGGCTCGAGTGTTTCGTCACCACCTTTTAAAATATAAGTATCCTCTGCCCTGGCGGCCCGGAGATTTTCGATGTAAACATTTCCATCTTTGTCCAGCACTTCTACATGCTTGATCGTGACGCGATCGCCCGCCTTGCCGTTCACTTTCATCACGACCCAGCCCACCAGATTCTGACCAAAGTCAACAACTTGTTCACCTTTGGGCGTAGTGAAAATTCTTTTCGGCTTAAAGGTCTCATGCTTTTTAATCGGTTCGTTATAGGTAGCCAACAAATTATCGAAAGGAAAGTCAGCTACTTTTACCGGACTCCAGTCACCATCGTTGTATCCTGTTAATCTCCATCCCGCTTTTTCCGCCCTCGAATCAATTGTCTCACCGTTGTAAATCTCCGAACTCATAATACTTCCCGTGGATGACTTCCATGAACCATCCGACACAATACTTTCCGAAGTTCCGTCAGCATACGTGATCTCCAGCTGAAGCAACAATGAAATATCCTTGCCGTAAAAATTGTTTTGTCCGGAGAAACCAATGTAACCCCGATACCATCCATTGCCCAGCGTTACACCAATGGCATTGACTCCCGCCTTCAACAGACTGGTGACATCATAGGTTTGATACTGAAGCCGTGTTTTGTAGTTCGTCCAACCGGGAGTAAGGTAGGCATCGCCAACCCGTTGTCCGTTGATATGCGCTTCGTACAGTCCATGAGCCGTGATGTAGGCTACGGCCGACTGAATTTTCTTTGCTGCTGAAAACTCTTTGCGCATCAACGGACTCGGACGTTCAGCCTGCTCTTCATAACCCGGTTGAATCCACCTGGCTTTCCAATCGGAATTTTTTAGCAACGCCATTTGAAAGAAAGCGGGTGTACTCCACTCCGAAGCTTTGCCTGCATTATCCCAAACTCTTACCTGCCAATAGTAACGCTTGCCCGATTGCAGTTCCTTTCCAGCATACGGCACAATCACCGACTGATCTGAAACAACTTTCCCGGAACTCCACTGGTCACTTCCCCCCGAACGGGTAGAAACTTTTACTTCATAAGCGGTCTGCATCACATTTCGTTTTTCAGATGTTAGCTGCCAGCTAAACCGTGGCGTCTTCACATCAAGCCCGATGGGATTATGAAGATTCTCTGTTCGAAGGTTTTGTAATTTTACCTGCGCGTTCAGCGTCATGCTGATCAGCAAGAAAACGAACGTGATGCCATTGATCTTCTTCATACTTTATATTTTGAAAATTAAATACTGAATTTCCATTCGTAGCCCACGGTTGAAACCGTGGGCTACTCTGCTATATTACTGCGTTATAAATCGAAATTGTTTTTGCCGGTTTTCAATGGATATGTTTTTTCTTTCCATACAAAAACTCCGGTCGTCCCTGCCGGCAATTCCAATTCAATTTTCCATTTATTTTTTACGAGTTCATACTTCACCGCTACTTTACCCGATGGATGCGGAATCTCTCCACTGATTTTCTTCAACGATCCAAGGTGCGGTTCAATCTTTATTTTCGAAAAGCCGGGAGCATCACTATCGATGCCGAGTACTGTTCTGAAAAATTCAACATTGGGACTTGAACCCCATGCATGACAATCTGATCGTGATTTACTTACATCCGACATCTCCGCCCACGTAGTAAGGCCCATGTCGATGTTCTCATTCCACTTACCTAACCAATGTAAATACTGATCACCGAGCCCGGCCTTGACGAGCGCCTGGTGCAGGTAGTACTTGTAGTAAATGGATGCCGGAGCCAGTGACGCATCACTCAGTAATTTACCAGCGACAGCTGCAGCTTCTGAACCGCTGATCATTCCCGTTAGTATTGCCAGTGTATTAGCATGTTGTGAAAATAAATTCTTATCGGATGTATCGGCATACAGTCCACGCGAGGCATCCCAGTATTTGGATTGAATTGTATTTTTTAATTGAGTTGCCCGATGCTCATAAGCTGTGGCAAGTTCTTTCAGCCCAAGATGATTTTCTAACTCAGCAGCGAGTTGATACGTCCAGAGTAAATGCAAATCAAGAATGGAAGATTCGCCCGCAGCACTTAGGGGTGCTATTCCGTCTTTCCAACCCTTGCTATTCACCCAATCGGTGAAGATCCAATACGGAACATTTTTCAGAGAACCATCCGCTTGTTGATACCGGTGAAAAAAGGAAAGTACTTCACGCGTTCCGGCCAACCTGTCCTTTACATACGTTTCATCCGGCTGGTAGCGCCAGAAGTCGTGCACCATACCAATCCACCACAACGAGAAGCCCGGAATAATCTGGGTACTTGCTGTAGGATAACGGCTCATGGTAATCCCTTCTGCTAACCGTGATTGGTCCGAAAGTGTAATAGCATTTTTTACCATCCTGTTGTCGCCACTATTAAACAACGTTACCAACGCCTGAATGCGCGTATCACCAATGTATTGCAATTGCTCATAGTACGGACAATCCATGTACGTTTCGAATGCGCAGAGTCGTGCCGTACGCCAGCCGATCTCCAGATTTTTAGAAAGGCGATTATCACCTGCATTAAATTTAGCCTTTAACGCGAATGGATAACCGGTGAAGGTTCCGTAGAGGTCGTCAATAACAAGGGCTTCATCTTTCGTTTGAACGGTGAGTAACACATACCGGTACGTTCGCCACCACAGCGGAGTGAAGGTTTGTTGCATCGTACCATCAGAAAGTACACTATCCATTTTGCCGATAAAGACTTTTCCTTCTACATCGTTACGATTTCCTTTCGGCATGGTAGGTATCCAGGAGCCACGGATGTTTTCGTCTTTATGAATGTACAGCGCTTCAGCATAGCGCAACGATAACGATGCGTGATTTCCTTTACTGAAAATCAAGGTAGGATAGGCATTGGTAAGAAATTCCTGATCGATCAACATCGATGCCCGTGTGTTTGCCGGAATAGTAATCGCTGTTTTTGTTTTCGGAAAGGAAGAAGGCACTGAAACACCGGTAGCGTTACGCACGGAATGCATTCGCTGTATGCTCATTTCCATTGGCGGAAGTGGTGAAGGTACCAGCATCCACGCAGCGGGTGCAAAGGTGAACACACCTTTGGGAATACCTTGCAAAAGTTGACGCGCGTTTTTCCAGGATGAATCGTCAACATTTCGTTGCTCCCACCCCATTACACGCCTCGACATGGTGATGAGTTCACCCGGCCCGGCTACATAATAGCCCGTTACCTGTACGGCCAGCGGTTGATAACTTTCATCGCGAATACTTTTCCAGGTGGTATTGGTGTTTACGATTTCTTCACGCGAAGAATTTCCCTGCACAATAAAAGCGGTTGCATGCGAGACCTGCGCCTCTGGTTTTGTCTTGCCGTCATTCCATACAACCGAAGCCAGCACATTGGCACCGGCTTGCAGATAGGGTGCAATGTCTATTGCTTCAAAATTCCAGTGAAATAAATCTCCGCGTGCCGGCCCAAGTGCCACCAACTGCCCGTTAACAAAGAGCTTGTACCGGTTATCGCCCGAAACGTGAATGATGAAAGACTCAGGCTTTGTGTCTAACTCAAATCGCTTTCTGAATTTATACACACGATAATCACGAAGTTCATCGGGCACCGTTCCTGACCACATGTTGAGCGGCTCACCAGGACCCGTAATCCATTGCGCGGCCCAGGGTTTATGAAGTAAATCGGTTGATTGACTGTGCAGCACATCCGATGCGCACCATAAGAACAATACAAGTATGACTGATTTCATGCAAAGCACTTTCTTAAAGATAAGGAAAGGTTTTACTTGTGTTGATGTCACACGTTAGAAAACCACCTCGCCAAAGCTGAAAAATTAATCCTTCAACTCGTGCAGGTATGCCGTAAGACTACCTTCGAGATTATCGAGGGTGCGCACAGTATTTTTATTCAATTTTAAAACCTCTTTTTCCATTAGCATCAATTGACTAATAAAGTTTCCATAGACCGGGCGCTGCACTTCGCGTCCAAAAGCTCTAAGATCAAGTTGCAGCGCTACACTGTCTGTATACAAGTTTGCATTGGCCGGCAGCACTACCGTATGCGAGAAATGGGTAAGGTTTTTCTCTTGTTCGTTATATAACAATTCGAAAAATGGCAATTCTACCCGATACAAATTATAAAGTTGATTTCGGATACCTTCAGGCAATTCGTGCAGTAAGCCACCACTGGCCGCTGCCGAGTACGTAGGCGAATAGGGATCGAAGAGAAAATAGATCTGGCCACTAATGAGCGAATGAAGCCACTTCAACTGTTTCTCTGACACCGTATTTTTTGTTCGTTGAATCCTGATAGAATCCAGGTTATGAATCCACGACTCCGAACCTCCAGCATCATCGGCCAGTTTCTTTCTCAGAGCATCCATGTCTGATAGTATCGACTCCGATAATTCAACCAGGCTTTCGCGCTTGCGTTGTTCTTCACGCCATTGTTCAAAGAGAAAAGAAATGGTTATCCCTAAAAAAATGATGATAACTTCCGCAGCATAACGAAGCAGCAGCTTGAAAAATCGGGTAGGTTTTATTCGGTTGAAAAGCATAATGATTTAAAAAAAGCTTAGTCAAATATAGAACAGCGTCACAATTCTGCAAGAAGATTTCACCATCTAACCGACCGATTTCGAACGAAATCGTTTTATTTCTGAACGCACATTCCAATCGCGGATTTGATTTAGAGCGTTAAATCAACCAACCATCGTTGGCATCAAAATTCGATTATACCTACCACTTTCCTACTTCCTATGATTCGAAATTACTTCAAGATTGCCCTCCGGTCGTTGCTTAGAAACAAAGCTTTCACTACCATCAATGTATTGGGTCTTGTTCTTGGCATCTCGTTCAGCACCATGCTCTATATTTATATTGAACATGAACTTTCGTATGATGCCTATCACCCGAAAGCTGACCGGACGTATCGCATCCTGACAAAAGACAAAACCGATCCGGAAAATATTCGCACGTATGGCATCACCGTTCCGCCTGTCGGTCCGGAACTTGTTCATCAATTTCCAGAAGTTACCGAGATGGTTCGCCTGCACCGTTTTTCCGGGCAGGTAATTACGGTTGTGGATGGTGAGAAGTTTAACGAACGAAACTTCTTTATCTCCAGCGACTCGAACTTATTCGATGTCTTTCATTTTGATTTCGTAGCCGGTGACAAAGCTACAGCACTCAGTCAACCGATGTCGGTGGTGCTTACCGCTTCCACTGCCAAGCGATACTTTGGTGAAGACGATGCGATCAATAAAGTAATTGAGCTGACAAATGTTGGTGCGATCAACGTAACAGCAGTTGTTCAAGACCCGCCCACCAACTCGCACCTCCAATTCGATCTGTTACTTTCCAGTATTCGCAATCCCCAGGATTGGGATCGATACCTCACCAACTGGGGGCGATACAATGCCTATACGTATGTGGTGCTTCAGGAAGGAAAACCAATTGCCGAAGTTGAAGGAAAAATGCCAGCCTTTGTTAAGGCCCACTTTGGTGAAAATGCCAGCGTACTTGACATCTCGTTTCAACCGATAAAATCAATTTACCTTCATTCGGAAGGTGTTGAAGGTGGAACCGAATCACAGCATGGTAAACTCAGCTACATTTACATCTTCGCCAGCATGGCCATATTCCTGCTGATTGTTGCCGCCATCAACTACATAAACCTTACTACTTCCAAGGCAGCAACCCGCGCTAAGGAAATTGGCATTCGTAAAGTATCGGGTGCATACAAGAGTCAGTTGATCTTTCAGTTTCTCACCGAAGCGATCATCATCACACTAATCTCGATGGTACTCGCGCTGGCGGTGATGGATTTCGTACTACCGTTTTTTAACTCCATCACCGGAAAGGACTTTGATCTGAACGTTACTACGCTGAAGGATTTCGCACCATCATTAATCCTGATAACCCTGATCATTGGTGTTATCGCAGGAAGTTATCCCGCGTTTTACCTGGCACGGCTCAAACCCGCTACTATTATCAAGGGGCAGTCGGTATTCAGCAGCCGGAAATTCAATTTGCGGACAGCCCTGGTTGTTTGTCAGTTTACCATCACCATTGTATTGATTATTGCTACCCTGGTAATCGGAAACCAGATTGATTTTATCCAGACCAAAGACATCGGGTTCGACAAGGAACAGCTTATGATTATCGACATCAACAGTGGCGATGTGCGCCAGCAATTTGAGGCCGTTAAACAGGAATACAGCAACCTACCGGGTGTTGAGCACGTGGCGGTTTCATCGCGTGTGCCTGGCGAATGGAAAGACATTCCTGAAACGTATGTACGAAATACTTCAAGCATCGATTCCATCAGCACGTACTTCATGGGGTTTGACGAAGACATGCAGCAAACGTATCAACTCAGGTTATCGGCCGGAACGTATTTTAGCGGAGATGCGGCAGATTCCATGCACGTTCTGGTTAACACGGCATCCGTAGTTGCACTAGGTCTTAATAATCCGGTGGGCAGCACGTTGCAGCTAGGTACAGGTGCTGACCGATGGAATGTAACGATAATCGGTGTACTGGAAGATTTCAATTTTCAATCGCTGCATCAGAAAGTGGCGCCCATCATCATTGGCTTTCGAAGTAACCCGATCCAATCCATTGACTACTTTACGTTAAAAGTATCAGGCAATACACACGAAGTGATTGCTGCAGCAACAAAAGTTCACGAGAAATTTGATACCCGCACACCAATTGAATATCATTTCCTTTCGCAACAATTGAATTCATTCTATCAGGATGAAGCGAAGGCCGGCAAAATTTTTAGGATGGGTGGCGCACTCAGCGTGATTGTGGCTTGTCTCGGCTTACTCGGCCTTGCCAACTACCATGTTGAACGCAGAACCAAGGAACTGAGCATCCGCAAAATACTCGGAGCCGATTCGCTGAATCTCTTCTTTATGGTATCCTTTACGTTCGCAAAGCAAGTGCTGGTTGCCTTTGTAGTGGCCTGCCCGATAGCGTGGTTGATGATGAAACAATGGCTACAGAATTTTGAGTACCGAACCTTGCTACGACCTGAAGTTTTTGTACTAACCGGCATTTTGGTTTTACTGTTGGCTATCGCAACGGTAAGTTTTCAATCGCTGCGAGCCGCCCGATCAAACCCGGTTGACACACTGAAGAATGATTAATTTCCCTATCATTTCTGTCCACTCAACCCTTTCGGTTTTATTCCGTTAACTATCGCAGCATAATGCTTTAACCTATGAAGAAAATTGACATCCTTAATTTTTTAACTGACTTTCGAAAATCACCCAACAGCATTAAAACACACCGCGAGATTCTCAACCACCTGGGCCCTGTTAACGAGGCGGCCATCAACGCCATGTTGAGCGAACTACAACAAACAAGAGTGATCAAGGAAACGGATATCAATGGCGATAAAGCCTACCAGGTTATTTCGCGGTAATGGTTTCATCTGCTCACCTATCGTTGAGTAACACATAACATTTCTGATTCCGGTCGCAGGTAATTTTTCCATCCCTGAATATCAGTTCTGCAACCTGAAGTGAACTTCTGCGCTGTGCATACGTATCTGCCGTAACACCTGGAGTTCTTCCCGGATGGGTAAAGTAGAACACGTAAGCACGATCGCCATGAACAACAACATCCGGGTGCCCTCCGATTACTCCGTCATCTGCTCCGGTACCGGGTTCGGCCAACAAGTTTTCTTCCTGCCGTTTCCATTGAACAAGATCATTGGATGAATAAACCCCAAGACCCTTCCAGTTGTCGACAATCATCCAGTTTGTATTCTTCCATGCAAAAACTTTCGGACCTTCACCTGCCCGATCGCCAATCACTTTACTGCCATCAACCCATGCATACAAATCTTTACTATCGGCATAGTAAATTGATTTACTGTCGCGCTCGTTGTTATAGTACATTCGCCAACCACCATCAGGCAACGGAAAAACACAAGCATCAATAACCCGATCTGAAGCAAGCTTCAGCGTTGATTCGTACTTCCAGGTAATCAAATTGGTACTGGTAAGATGAACGATATTACGCGGATGCTTCCAGTCACTAAAAACACCCGGCACATAGGTGAGGTACATGTGATACACATTCTGATGTTCAATGACTTCAGGTGCCCAGTGGGTATAGGTACTTACCGGTCTGTACTGAATGTCGGCCGTGTCGCGGTAATGCCAGGTTGCGCCATCAGCAGATTCGGCAATTCCGATGCGCGTACCGTGCACCCAGGTAACGCCATCCAAACCATCGGCCTTTGCCCTTCGGTTGGTGTAAAACATAAACCATTTCTTTTCAATCTTGTTCCAGATCACAACCGGATCGGCAGCACCATCGTACAGCAGGTCTCTAAACAAAGGCTTCGAGGCTACCTTTCCCGACTGCGCATAAAGTGATGTACTCATGATCTGTGTAACCACAACCATTCCTAAAATCATAGCCAACGGTGATCGCATTAAAGCGGATGTTTTGAAACCCATCATTCCGTATTACTTAAAAACTATTTCTTCTTTACTACCTGTATAACCGGGCGAACCGGTTTGTTCATTCCTTCACCCAGGTAGTAGCTCACATGAGGCGGCTGATTGTACGCCACATTCTGCCATGCGATGCCCAACCGATAGACAGGGTCATGCATCAGCGTTGGGAAACGATGTGCTGTTGGAAGGGTGGTTGTATAAATATGCAATGCCTGGTTGTCTGCAGTTCGCCAGATTACTTCCTCACGCCAATCGCCAAACAGATCGGCACTTAGTACAGGCGTTGCTTTGGTGCCATTGTTAGAAACGCATTCTTCAGCCACAAGCATCGGTGTGAGTGTGCTGGTGGTCCAATTCCATTTGGAAATACTATTCTTATCCAGAATTTCGCGCAGCAAGTCGCCATCCCACCACACTGCAAAATTACAGGAAGCCGGTTCTTTCTCAGCAATCAACGCTCCTTTCGCGGAGTACAATCCGCTGATGTTTGCACCCTTTACCCAACTCTCGTGACCTTTGTAGCGTGGATCAATATCAAATGAATTGCCACGGCCTGGTCCTTCCCCATCATCACCTGCCTTCACCGAAGGTTTCTTCCAGATAATCTCGCCCGTTCTGGCATCACGAAAGTGTGCACCGGCATCATCAAACCGTTCCTGAATGTCAAAGATTTCCAGGCCTGGCCGATCCGGATCCAGATCAGAAAAGTGCAACGCATCTCCGTGGCCCAACCCCGTGGATTGAAGTCCCGTTCCATTATCATCAATAACACAGGCACCGTAAATAATTTCATCCTTTCCGTCAGCATCAACATCGCCTACACTTAGATTGTGGTTTCCCTGACCACGAAAGGGTCTGTTCTTCTCCGAGGCATCGCTATCGAACGTCCACACTTCCGTGAGTTTACCATCGCGCCAGTTCCATGCCGACAACACGGTACGCGTGTAGTATCCACGTGCCATTACCAAACTTGGACGAACGCCATCGAGATAGGCCACACAAGCAAGGAAGCGATCGATACGGTTTCCATAGCCAT
>Ga0315910_10000939_pt1 | contig 27407 bp, 21 predicted proteins | sample EdamamesoilMG_FD_204470 | JGI IMG/M metagenome (GOLD analysis project Ga0315910, IMG submission 204470) | Garden soil microbial communities collected in Santa Monica, California, United States - Edamame soil | ecosystem: Environmental > Terrestrial > Soil > Garden | place: USA: California... | reverse complement strand
GTCCTAATCCGGACGCCGCACCGGTAACGACGGCAACTTTGCCTTGCATGTTGTTGGGTGTGGGCATGATCAGTTCTCGAAGGGAAGGCCGTCGGCGATGCGTTTGCTCATTTCAAATACAACGGACTGAATCACCGATCCTTTCGGCCAGCCGCCGTGAACGGCAAATTGCAAAACAAACTCCTGCATCTCCGCTGGTGTGGCGTCGCCGCTCGCCATGGCGGCGTAGATATGCGAGCGAATGGGCGTGGAGGAAGACGAGTGGGCGACGCCGACAAGCGTTATCCAACGTCGTGCTCGTTGATCGAGTTCGGGCCGTAACCACATTTCGCCGAAGACGAAATTCAAAATGCCGTCGCCAAGATAAGGGCTCACCGGTTTTGGCGCGGGCAGTGTCATGACAGACACGAACTTCGCTGCGCCTTCCTCGGTTCGTCGTTGCGGATCCCATGGGTTCTCGCGAAGAGGCCGGAAACTCGCGGGCGGTAAACCGAGCTCGGTTGCTACACGCGTAACTGCAGCGTCTAGCGCCATCCCCTGCGACCAGCCGCCGTACAAAGCCAAATGCAGTGCTGCTTCGCGTAGTTCCGCCAATGCGATCTCGCCGAGTTTAAGTGCGCCACGCACGTAACCGTCCAAGACATCGGATCGTCCGCCTTCGCAGGCGGCGCCGCTCATCGAGATAAAGTAGCGCGAGCGGCGATCGAGGTCGGGACGACTCCAAATTTCGGCGTAAAGATAATCGCGCCACGCAGCTTGCAGTAGCGTATTCGGCTCCGCGATGCCGCTGCTGCGCAATTCGGACTGGAGACGTTCGCCTCGCTGCGAGCGTTCCTTCGGGTTAAGCAGCGTCATCGCGCAACCGGCTTGGCAAGGTTCATCCACACGTTCTTAACTTGTAAGAACTCATGCACTCCTTGTTCGCCGCCCAAGCGTCCGTAGCCGCTTTGCTTCATCCCGCCGAACGGCGCAAAGGGTTGCATGCCTTCGCCCGAGCCGTTTACTTGCACCATGCCGGCTTGCATTTGACCGGCGACCACGTGAGCGCGACGTAAATTTTGAGTGTGGATGTAAGCGCCAAGGCCATACGGCGTGTCGTTCGCCAGCGCGATCGCTTCTTCTTCGGTATCGAAAGGCGTCACAGCCAGCACTGGTCCGAACACTTCGTGCTGAAACAAGCTGCTGTCGCGACCGACATCGGCGACGACGGTCAACGGCAGGAAATAGCCTTCCGCGTAGTCGCCACCCAAACGTTCGCCACCGATGACAACGCGTCCGCCAGCGCGTTTTGCGCCATCGATCATGCTGAGAATGCGCTCCAGGGAATTTTCTGAAATGATAGGTCCCATCACCGTGGTGGGGTCAAATGGATCGCCGATCTTGATGTGGCCCGCCATGGCCTGCAGCATCTTCAAATATTGTTCGTAAATCGGCCGCTCGACGAGCAAGCGTGTGCCGTTCACGCAACCTTGACCGCTCACGCTCACGGCGCCGGAAAGTCCTCGGCGCGCAGCTTCCTGTAAATCCGCGTCGGCGAAGACGATCACCGCGGATTTGCCGCCCAATTCCAGACCGCATGGTTTTAATGAATCCGCTGCCGAACGCAGCACTTTCTTCGCCGTCGCGCCGCTGCCGACGAATTGAATCTTGTCGATTCCGTCGTGCTTCACCATCGCGTCGCCGACATCCGGTCCGCCAACGAGCGTGTTCACGACACCGGGCGGAAAGCCTGCTTCTTTGAAGAGTTCGCCTAGGCGCAATACCGTAAACGGTGCCATTTCCGGCGCTTTCAGTACGATGCAGTTGCCCGCGGCGAGCGCGGGCGTCATCACCATCGTGGCAGCGAACAAAGGTCCGTTCCACGGCACGATGGCGCCCACGACGCCATACGGTTCGTACGCAACGTAGTTGTGAGCGGGGCCGCCCCACGCGCTGAGCGTGTCGCCTTGAATCTTGTCGGCCCAGCCGGCGAAGTAACGAAACTTCTGCGCGGCATCCATTGCGATATACGGTGCGACCATGCTGGCGGAGCCGTTTTCCGCTGTGCTGAGCTCCGCAAACTCCTTTGCGTGTTGTTCGATCACGGATGCCATCTTCAGCATCAAGTCGCGGCGCTTATCGCCAGGCAGTGCGCGCCAAACTGGAAATGCGGCGCGAGCGGCCTGTACGGCACGATCGACGTCGTCTGCCGAAGCGAACCCAATCTCGCGCGTCACGCGACCGTTCGCGGGATAAATATGCGGCTGCACCTTGCCCGAACCGCGCTCGAGCACCGTGTCTCCGAAGATCAATGAATGGCGCGGCAAGGCCTGCGTGTTTGGGCTGCGAAAAGCCATGGGATCTCCTGGGGAACTGCGGCCCGATTGGCGCTGGATTGGGCGATGCGATTCTTTAAAGGGTACTCTATTCGTCTATATCAGCACAATAGGGCGAATAAATGCGATATATTAGCCTATAAAGGGCACTCTATTGGTGTGAGCTAAGCTGTGCTGTTTGTAACTCCTTCAATCGCAACGAAATCCCATGGCCAAGCGCTCCAACGCATCGAACATAGAAGGTGTCAAAGCCAAGCTGCGGCAAGTCGTTCTGTCCGCTGAAAAAGGCGCGTTGTTAGGCAGTGAGGAATCGTTGATCGCGGAACTTGGCGTTTCGCGCAGTACGTTGCGACAGGTCGCTCGTTTGCTCGAGCGCGAGGGTTTGTTACGTGTGCGACGCGGTATCAACGGCGGGTACTACGGCAGTCGACCCGACGAGGGAACGATTCAAACCGCAGTCAGTGCGTATCTCGAAGCGCTCGATGTCAGCTATGAAGACGTGGCGGCATTGGCTTCCGTGCTGTGGGTCGAGGTGATGCGCCGTGCCGCCGGCTTGCGCAACGACACGGCGCGCGCATTGGCGGAGCAATATCGATTGAAAGTGCTGGGGATGGATGCCGGTGCGACTTTTCCAGAAGTGGTTGCGCTCGAGAAAGAAATACGCGAAGCGATCTTCGAGTTGATAAAGAGCCGTTACATTCAATTGATCTTTCATATCAATGTCGCCTTTTCGCGCGACCGATTTTCCACGGCCGATATTCGCGATGGCTCGGTGGAGCACCGTGAGTTCGTACGCGCTTGGCGCGAAGCCAAGTTGTTGGAGCTGAGTTCCATTGCAAAAGGAGATGTCGAACTCGGCATCATGGCTGCTCGGCATAGTCGCAACGTCTGGGCTCGCGGGTTCTGAGTTCATCGCTGGATTCAATTTATGCAGATGCCAACGCTAGGTTTTATCGGATTGGGAAGTCAGGGCGCGCCGATGGCTCGTCGCATGAGCGACGCCGGCTATCCTGTATTGCTCTGGGCTCGCAAACCCGAAGCGGTTGCTCCGTTTGCGGATACAACTTGCGAAGCAGTAGCCAGCGTTGCAGATGTCGGCGCGCGCGCCGAACACGTTGGAATCTGCGTCGTTGATGATGCGGGCGTCAACGCTATTTGCGACGAATTAATTCCGTCTATGAGACGGGGCAGCCGCATCGCGATTCACTCGACGGTGCATCCCGATACCGTCATTGAGTTGGGAAGGAAGGCGGCCGTTCGCGGCATTGCGGTACTCGATGCACCTGTCAGCGGCGGCGGTCCCGCGGCAGCGGCTAAGACACTGACGGTGATGGTCGGCGGCGATGAGAGCGTGTTTGCAGATGCGCGTCCGATCTTCGACACCTTCGGTGGTCTTGTGGCCCGTGTCGGCGAGTTGGGCGCAGGACAAATGGCGAAGTTGGTTAACAACGCGTTGATGGCTGCGCATGTGGCAATCGCTCATCACGGACTTGCCGCCGGTTCCGCTCTCGATCTCGATCGAAAGGCACTGAGCGAAATAATAAAAGTCAGTAGCGGCCGCAGCTTTGGCTTCGAAGTGTATGCGCGGTTACCGTCGCCGTCGGCATTCGCGCATGGTGCGAAGCTGCTCGCGAAAGATATGCGTTTGCTCGGCGAGGCGCTCGGTGGGAACTCCGAATCTCATTTCGCCGCACTGCGCGAAGTCGTGATGCCATTCCTGAGTATCGTTACGCAGGACAGATCTCGCGAATAATCCCGGCCACAAGTGCATCTAATCCCAGTTCGTCACTGAACGGAGCGTCGGGCACGCAGGATGGCACAATCGCAATGACCGGCCATCGGTTATGCTAGCGACGATTGATTGCGTCTCCTTTAACCAACTATTACTTAAGACGAGACAGGCTTCATGAGTCAGGCAAATTTTGACGAGACCTTCGATTTTGTCGTAGTAGGTAGCGGCGGCGGATCGATGTGCGCAGGCCTCTCCATGCGATCGGCCGGCAAGAGCGTGCTTATTCTCGAAAAGACCGACGTCGTAGGCGGCACCACATCGCGGTCGGGCGGTGTCATGTGGATACCGAACAATCGCTTCATGAAGCGCGATGGCGTCGAGGATAGTTTCGAAAAGGCATCGGCGTACTTGGATGCCTTGGCCGCAAAACAGACGAGCGCGCCGGGCTCGACGCCCGAACGTCGAATGAAGTATGTGCAGCAGGCGCCGCGCATGGTCGACTTTCTGGTCGAGCAGGGCATTAAGCTCAATCGCGCGCGCGAGTGGCCCGACTACCACGACGAGCTGCCCGGTGGTTCGGCGCTTGGCCGCACGGTAGTTGCCGAGCTGTTTAATGTGAACGAGTTGGGCGAGTGGAAACAAAAACTTCGCCCCAGCTTTATTGTCGCGCCCATTTCCTACATGCCTTTTCCACTGAACAAGTTGATGCAATCCATGGGCATCTTGTTCTTACCCGCCACCGTGCCCGAGCTGATGGACTTGGCGTACGTCAAGCGCTCATGGCGCGTGAAAATGCTGGCGGTAAAAGTCGTATTGCGAGCGCTCATCGCGAGACTCGCAGGACGGCAGTTGGTGGCCGGCGGTGCGGCCATTCAGGGGCGCATGTTGCAGGCGGCGTTGCGCACCGGCGTTACGATTCGCACCGACTCGCCGGTAAGCGAGTTAATTGTCGACGAGGGAGCAGTGAAAGGTGTGCTCACAACCAAGAACGGTAGTCCCTGGCGAATTGGGGCACGCTTGGGTGTGCTGGTCAACGCCGGCGGTTTCGCGCGCAATCAGCGTATGCGCGATACCTACGCGCCCGGCACGTCGGTTAAGTGGACGATGGCCACGCCCGGCGACACCGGCGAGATGATCGAGGAGATGATGCGTCACGGCGCGGCCATTGCACAGATGGATGAACGCGTCGGCAATCAACAAACGTTGCCGCCGGGTGCGGAAGAAAGCGAATCCAAACCAACGGCACAAGCATTGACTGCGTCCCCGCATACCATCCTCGTCGACCAAACGGGCGTGCGTTACATGAACGAAGGCGGTTCATACATGGCCTATTGCAAGGCCATGCTTGAGCGCAACAAAACCGTGCCGGCAGTACCAAGTTGGGCGGTACTGGATAGTCAATACGTGCGCAATTACATGTTGGCCGGCACGTTGCCGGGCAGTAAGAAACCGCAGCAGTGGTATGACTCGGGCTACTTGAAGAAGGCCGATAGCATCGAAGAGCTGGCGCGACAACTTAAGATCGATCCGTCGACGCTTAAAGCAACCGTCGATCGCTTCAATGAATTTGTCGCTAAGAATCGCGACGAAGACTTCAATCGCGGTGCGCGCGCATACGATCGTTTTTTAGGTGATCCGTACCACAAGCCATCGGAGACGCTCGGCGCGATTGCAGAAGCGCCGTTCTATGCCGTTCCGATTGTCCCCGGCGATGTCGGCACGTATGGCGGTGTCGTGACGGACGAGCATGCGCGCGTATTGCGCAACGACGGTTCGGTGATTGCAGGGTTATATGCGACGGGCGTATCGACCGCATCGGTAATGGGTCGCGCGTATCCGGGTGCAGGATCGAGTGTCGGTCCGTCGTTCGTGTGGGGTTACGTCGCGGCACACCACGCAATGAGCTCCAGTACGCAGTGAGTCATACCGGCGGCGGATTGAGGCGTCGAAAACTACTCTCGATGCGGTACGAAAAATAAGGGTACGGCGGCATTATCGAGCTCGCGTCATCGAGACGCGTTATCTGCTCGGCGGAAAGCGACCAACCGACGGCGCCCAGGTTAGCCAATAACTGTGCTTCGTTGCGCGCGCCGATGATTACGGACGACACTGTCGGCCGCGTGAGCAACCACGCGATCGCGATTTGCGGAATGCTTTTGCCGGTCTCCGACGCGATGACATCAAGCGCATCTACGACCCGATAAAGGCGCTCGTCGTCCACCGGCGGACTAAGCTGGGCGGTCTTGTTCAGACGACTATTCTTCGGTAACGGTTGGCCGCGCCGGATTTTTCCGGTCAGCCGTCCCCAGCCGAGCGGACTCCACACCATCGCGCCCACGCCTTGATCGAGACCGAGCGGCATCAACTCCCATTCGTAGTCGCGGCCGATAAGCGAGTAGTACACCTCGTGCGAGATGTAGCGCGGCCAGTTGTTTCGTTCGGCTAAGCCCAGCGACTTCATCAGCTGCCAGCCCGAAAAATTCGATGCGCCGACATAGCGAACCTTGCCTGCGCGCACGAGTTGATCGAATGTCGACAACACTTCGTCGATAGGGGTGAACGCGTCGAACCCATGCAATTGCAGCAGATCGATGTAGTCGGTGCCCAATCGCTTTAATGCTGCGTCGACTCCATCCTGCAAACGACGACGCGAAGTGCCCGCATCGTTTGGCCCGCGTCCCGTCGGTAAACCTAACTTGGTCGAGATCAAGACTTTGTCGCGTCGGCCTGCGATGGCGGCACCGAGAATCCTCTCCGCCGTGCCATTCGAGTACACGTCGGCGCTATCGAACAAATTCACGCCTGCATCGAGGCAGATGTCGAGTAGTCGCCGCGCTTCTGCAGCGCCGCTATTGCCCAATGCCGAGAAGAACGCGCCTTCGCCGCCGAAGGTACCTGTGCCGAAACTCAATGCGGGCACCTTTAGGCCCGAGACGCCCAGGTTGCGATATTCCATGTTCATGTGGCGTTCTCTGCAGGCGCGCGTCGCTCGGTGTCGCGCAAATACCGGCTCCCGGCCGTGCCGAACGGTAATTGCTGCGGAATGGCCGCAGCAAGGCGATCTGACATATGAGCGCAATAAGCGCCGGCGGTGCCGGTCGCAGGGATTGGTTCGCTCAAAACGTCGCGGGTGACACACTCCAAACCGCTCATGAATGCTGCCCTCACCGTGCTTGGGCAGTCTATTGTCCGGATGAAACGGGTGATTGCATAGCTCCAGGGCGAATACATTAATGACCAGGCGCGCTGCGCACATACTGATCGGACGCTAGTGACGCGGCCAAGCCGCGACAGATAGAATCCGCGGCTCGCCCATTTTGATATTCCGGCCATGTCTATTCAGGTTAGGGGTTCCCATGTCAGAAGCCTTCATCGTTGATGCCGTTCGAGTCGCCGGCGGCCGCCGTAAAGGGCGGCTCATGCAGACCCACGCGGTCGATCTCGGGGCGCACAGCCTTAACGCGATTGTCGACCGTACCGGCGTCGACCCCGCCGCCATCGAAGATGTAATTTTCGGCTGCGTTACACAGGCCGGCGAACAGAGCCAGCATGTCGGACGCAATTGCGTTCTTGCATCGAAACTCCCGCAAAGCGTCCCGGCGGTCACCATCGATCGTCAGTGCGGTTCATCGCAGCAAGCCGTGCACTTCGCTGCGCAAGCCGTGATGTCGGGTGTGCAGGACATGGTTATTGCGGGCGGTGTCGAAAGCATGACGCGCGTGCCGATGAACTCCGCCGTAATCGGAGCGCAAGTAGTGCCGCCTTCTGTGCAGAAGCGCTTCAGCGTAGAGAACTTCAGTCAGTTCATCGGCGCGGAGATGATCGCTAAAAAGTGGGGCTTCACACGCGAGATGCTTGACGCCTACGCGCTCGAGAGTCATCAACGCGCGGCCGCGGCAATTAAAGCCAACGCGTTTGCGAACGAAATCGTACCGGTGCGCGGCATCGCGGCCGATGGGTCGGAAGTGGTGCACGATCGCGACGAAGGCGTGCGCGTCGATTCATCTATGCAGGCGCTCGGCAAGTTGGAACCTGTGCCGGGATGCAGCCTAATCACTGCCGGAAATGCCAGCCAGATGTGCGATGGCAGTTCGGCGGTGTTGATTGCCAGCGCGAACGCGGTGAAGACGCAGGGTCTTAAGCCGCTGGCCCGCATCGTCAATATGACCGTTACCGCCGGCGATCCGGTGATCATGTTGGAAGAGCCGCTGTATGCAACCGCGAAAGCACTGCAACGCGCCGGGTTAAAGCTTTCCGATATCGATTTGTTCGAAGTAAACGAAGCGTTCGCGTCCGTGCCGATGGCCTGGCTTAAGCACTTGGGCGCCGATCCGGCCAAGTTGAATGTGAACGGCGGTGCGATTGCACTCGGTCATCCGCTTGGCGCGACCGGCGGCAAGTTGATGGCGACGCTGGTACATGCGTTGCGCCTGCGGAAAAAGAAATACGGGTTGCAGACGATGTGCGAAGGCGGCGGCATAGCCAACGTCACGATTATCGAAGCACTGTAATTACGCGCCATCTGCGATGAACGAGTACGCCAACTTATGACTACCTTAAAGAAAGAAGCCGCGCTAATTGACGGTCAGTGGATCACCAACGATCGTTGGATCGACGTCGACGATCCCGCCACCGGAAAAGTAATTGGCCGCGTACCGAAATTGGGCGGCGCGGAAACCAACCGCGCGATTGCCGCGGCCGAAAAGGCCATGGGTCCGTTGGCCAAGCTCACCGGCAAAGATCGCGCGAAAGTGCTGCGGCGTTACTTCGATCTCATCATGGCGAATCAAGACGAACTGGCGGCGATCCTTACGCAAGAGCAAGGCAAGCCCCTCGCCGAGGCCAAGGGTGAAATCGCCTACGCCGCAAGCTTCATCGAGTGGTTTGCCGAAGAGGCGAAGCGTGTTTATGGCGATGTGATTCCAAGTCACGCGCCTGATAAGCGCATCGTTGTGCTCAAACAGCCGATCGGCGTCGTCGCCGCGATCACGCCTTGGAATTTTCCGGCGGCAATGATCACGCGCAAGATCGGGCCCGCGCTCGCGGCAGGCTGCGGTGTCGTTGTGAAGCCGGCATCGCAAACGCCGTTCACTGCGCTGGCGTTAGGCGCGTTGGGTATGGAAGCCGGATTGCCGGCGGGCATACTCAGTGTGGTTACTGGGAGTGCCGGCGATATCGGCAGTGCACTCACCGCAAGCGAGACAGTCCGCAAGCTTTCGTTTACTGGTTCGACCGAGGTCGGCGCCAAGCTGTATGAACAGAGCGCTCCGACCATTAAGAAGCTTAGTTTGGAGTTGGGCGGTAATGCGCCTTTCATCGTGTTCGACGATGCGGATCTCGACGCGGCTGTCGTCGGCGCGATGCAGTCCAAATTCCGCAACGCCGGACAAACCTGCGTGTGCGCCAATCGCATTTATGCTCAAGCGGGCATCTACGAAACGTTCCTCACCAAACTTGCCGCGGCCACCGCAGCCTTGAAGATCGGTGGCGGCACCGAAACAGGCGTCGAGATCGGCCCGTTGATCGATGGGAAAGCCGTCGAAAAAGTGAAAGAGCATATCGCCGATGCGACCAGCAAAGGCGCGCGCGTGGTGACCGGCGGTCAACCGCATTCTCTCGGCGGCCGCTTCTTCACGCCCACCGTGCTTGCCGATGTCACGCAGGAGATGCTCGTGAGCCGCGAAGAAACCTTTGGCCCGCTGGCGCCGGTATTCAAATTCCGCGATGAAGACGACGTCATCGCGCAGGCGAACGCGACGCCGTTCGGGTTGGCGGCGTATTTCTATGCGCGCGACGTCGGCCGTGTTTGGCGTGTGGCCGAGCGCATCGAGGCCGGCATCGTCGGTGTGAATACCGGTTTGATCTCGACCGAAGTCGCACCGTTCGGCGGCGTGAAAGCTTCCGGTCTCGGCCGCGAAGGCTCCAAGTACGGTATCGAGGATTACTTGGAGATTAAGTATCTCTGCATCGGTCTTTAATCGACGCGCGACATGCCGGTACCGCCGGCACGTCGCAACGCACTTTGCCGCCTAGATTGCCGCAAGGCGAAGTGCTATTTGATCCGGCTCGCCAAGCGCTAATGAGTGATCCACTTTCGTATTGCTCCCAAAGTGCTAATGGTTGAGAGTGCGCGGCAGTTGCTCCATGACGCAACGTTTTAACTAATAATGTTTACGTGCGCGACGAGTCGTTAGCGGAGGTTCCGATGGGTGGGCAGTCTCAAAAGCCGGTGGTGTTGGTGACGGGCGCCAGTGCAGGTCTCGGCGATGGCATTGCTCGCAAGTTCGCTGCGAAGGGTTACAACGTCGTCGCCGTCGCGCGCCGGCAGGATCGCCTCGAAGCGCTGGCAAAGGATCTAACGGGAATCGCCGAAGTAAAAATTCATGCGACCGACGTAACCGCCAAGGATGCGTCCGATCGTTCGGTGGACGTTGCGATGCAGGCTTTCGGCCGACTCGATTGCTTGGTCAATAACGCCGGCTATTTTAAATTCGGCTCGGTGGACCAAACCGACGACGCCATGTTGGATGAAGTGCTGGATATCAGCATCAAGGCGCCGTTTCGCTATTGCCGCGCCGCGCTGCGAGTGATGGCTCCCGGTTCGTCGATCGTTAATATCGGCTCCGTGTGGGGTCTGGTCGCCGGTATGGGCGGCGGCAGTTATTGCGCGGTGAAGGCCGGCCTTATCGGCCTCACGCAATCGATTGCCGCGGACTACGGTCCGAAAGGCATTCGCGCCAATCTAGTTGCACCCAGCGTAGTGAAAACGGATATGACCAAAGATTTCTGGGACACCGACGGCTTTCAACGCACCAATCAAGAAATGACGCCCCTTAATCGTGATGCGACCATTGCCGACATCGCCAACGCGGTTTATTTCCTTGCATCGCCCGAAGGCGGCTTCATCAGCGGCCAGACGCTTGCCATCGACGGTGCTTGGTCGACGACAAAGTTTCTGTCGATCGGAGCGCTGATGGTCAAGCGCGTTCCGGCGTAGGCAGCTTGAGCACGGATGTCGTTCCGTTTGTACTGAACATCGGCGAAGCGCAGCTGCGCGATTTGCGCACACGTCTCGACAATGCCCGGTGGCCCGATAAGGAATCCGTCGACGATTGGTCGCAAGGCGCGTCACTCGCCCATGTGCAAGCGTTGGTCGAGTATTGGCGTGCGCAATACGATTGGCGCCGATGCGAAGCAAGACTTAATGATCTTGGTCAGTACAAAACGCGCATCGACGGCATCGATATTCACTTTCTGCATATTCGGTCCAGGCATGCAGACGCGATGCCGCTCATTCTTACGCACGGATGGCCGGGATCGATTATCGAATTTCTCAAATGTGTCGAACCGCTAACTGATCCCACTTCGCACGGTGCCGCTGCAAGCGATGCATTTCATCTGGTTATTCCCTCGCTGCCTGGTTATGGCTTTTCCGACAAGCCGCGCGAAAAAGGTTGGAACACGCAGCGCATTGCTAAGGCGTGGCATGTATTGATGCAACGCCTCGGCTACGGCCGATATGTGGCGCAGGGCGGCGACTGGGGCGCAGCAGTGACAACCGCAATGGGCGCACAGCGGCCGAAAGGTCTCGCTGCAATTCATGTGAACTATCCGCTCGTTATACCGCGAACACCGGATGCTCACCCGACGCCGAGCGAAGCAAAAGCACTTGAGCGTCTGAACTTTTACCGCCGCTGGGATTCCGGCTATTCCACGCAGCAGGCCAGTCGGCCGCAAACGCTGGGCTACGCATTAGCAGATTCATCGGTGGGGCAAGCGGCGTGGATCTACGAAAAATTCCATGCTTGGACCGACAATTCCGGCGTGCCCGAGAGTGTATTGAGCATGGACGAGATGCTCGACAACATCATGCTCTACTGGCTTCCCAATACCGGCGCATCGTCGGCGCGGCTTTATTGGGAGAATTTTCACGGCGGCTTTACCGCGGTCGAACTCGACATACCCACCGGCTGCAGTATTTTTCCTAAAGATATTTACGCCGCGCCGCGTACTTGGGCGGAGCGCTGTATTCGCAATTTGATTTACTGGAACGAACTGGATCGCGGCGGGCATTTCGCCGCGTTCGAACTGCCGCACATATTCGTTGAAGAATTGCGGAAGTGTTTTCGGTTGGTGAGGTAGAAGAAGGTGCTAGGCACTAGGCACTAGGCCCTAGGCCCTAGGCTCTAGCTACTAGGCTCTAGTCAGAGCAAGAAGTGTTTAAGAACTCTGGCTAGCGCCTAGAGCCTAGTCGCCGCGCGTAGCGCACTAATGCATTTGCTCACCCGGAATACCCCGCAGCGCGCGATAGCCCTGCGGAGTCATGCCGGTCCAGCGTTTGAAAGCGCGGCCGAAGCTGGATTGCTCGGAGTAACCAAGCAGGACTGCCACTTCGTCCAGTGATAATCGCTCTTGTTCTAGGTGGTTCTTCGCGAGGGCGATGCGCTGCACGGCGAGAATTTCGGAGAACTGCAATTTGTGATCGCCAAGTTGCACTTGCAGCGTACGCACCGAGGTGCCGAGTTTACGTGCGCAATGTTCGATGGAGCAGGTACCGGTCGGCAGCGCGCCGCGCACATAGTCTTCTACTCGCTCGACGATGGTGGTTCGTGAGGCTGCTTTCACTCGATCCAAGTAGCCGCCGATCAGTCTGTGCAAAGTCCGGCTTGCGCTGGTGACCTGATGGTCCAAGTACTCGCGCGGGAATGCGATGGCATTTATGGGCGATCTGCTGTGGAACCGGCAACCGAGCTTGCTTTCGATTTCGGCGATATCTTTGGAGCGGGCATCGACCGCGAGATTTACATAGTTCGCACGGAAGTTCGGCCCGCCAAGCAGGCGCAGTAATTTCAAATCCAGGAGCGCGCCTTGGTAATGTGCTTGCGTGTTCAGGCCCAAGTCGGGCCGCACGCCCCAGCGCAGCTCCGCGACGTCGTCGCCTTCGACCAGTTCAAGAATCGTTGCCGGCGAATGCGCAACCGGCAGATATTCGATGAAGCAGTTCACTGCGTCGCGGAAGGTCGGTGCCGCACGGCACAGCGCAGTGACGCTGCCGAACACATCGGGATCCTGTTGTTGAGCCATCCGGATACCGAACAGCGGGTCGTTCAATGCTGTGCTGCAGTATTCGAACACGTCGACCAACGACTGGCAGTTCATGTAATCGTCCGGATTGCGAATGTCGCGGGCATCCATGCCATGGCGCTCAAGAATCGAACGCGGATCGCCGCCCAGCTGGCGTACGAGGGTGGGAAATCCGATTAGATTTGCTGTCCGCACTTGCCGATCGGTTGGAATGGCGTCGAGCGGACCTGCCAGACTATAAAAGAGGTTGTCGCCCATCACGGTGGCTCCCAGGTAAGCGGTGCATTTATGACGGTGGACGGGGCGACGGGTCGGCAAAAAGTCTGCGCCAATCGTAGATACCGCTCCACCAAATGTCCAGACGCCGGCGACGTCACTAGGCACACTCAAGCATCTCAAGGGGAACGGTCAAAAGCCATGATGAACATCAATGAACTGAAAGAAGAGGCAAAAAAGTACATTCGTTACGAAAAAGACGTCACGAACAAGATTGCCTATTTGACATTTGACCGGCCCGACAGCCTCAACGCCATGACGGCGGGTATGCGTCAACTGTATGCCGATCTGGTGTTCAAATCCAACATCGACGACGACGTAAAGGTGCTGGTAATTCGGGGCGCGGGGGACAACATCGGGGCGGGTGGGGATCTCCCTGAACAGGCCGACATGCTGTCGGAGTCGGCCAAAGACGTCTCGTTGCTGCATGAGTTCGGTCTCTACGATCCGAGCGTCAAGTATCCGCCGAAAGATTCGTATCGATTTCTACATGGCATGACGGATCACTATGCCAAAGCGTCCGCGGGCAACCGTCCGCTGCAAGAGTTCAAAAAGATCAGCATTCTCGAAGCTAAGGGTTACTGCTACGGCTGGCATTTTTATCAAGCCGCCGATGCCGATCTCGTCGTTTCTTCGGACGAATGCCTCTTCGGTCATCCCGCCTTTCGCTACGCAGGCTGGGGTCCGCGTATGTGGAGCTGGGTCGAGACGATGGGCCTGCGTAAGTTCCAAGAGATGCTGTTCACCGGCCGACCGTTCACTGCCAAAGAAATGTACGACTGTGGTTTCGTAAATAGCGTCGTTCCCAAGGATGCGCTTGAGAAAGAGACGATGAAGTATGCAGCGGCCTGCTCCAAGTCGCGCCCGACCGATGTCGTGCAAGTGCAGAAAACGTTTTTGGAGCTCTACAAACAATATCGCGGCGAGTACTTCGGCAGTCTGCTGACGGGCTTTGTCGAAGGCATGCTGCCGATGATGAAGAACGACAAAGCCAGCGATACGCAACTCGGCGATGAGGTATTCAAAGAGCGCGGCTTGAACAATGTTGTTAAGGACATCGATATGGAGTATCCGCCGGAGTGGCGCATGGGGCGCTCGAATCGCAAGAAGCCGTAGATACGCGCCGTATGTCTTGATGGGTGGCGATGAATCGCTTGATTTTCCGTACTCCCGCTCCGTTCGCCCTGAGCCTGTCGAAGGGTTCTGAAGATCCAAGATTGCTTCGACAAGCTCAGCACGAACGGAATGCTAAAGATGAAGTAGTTTCCACCGTACACGTTGAGGAATGCAACGATGTCATTTGAGTTAAATCGCAAACTTGCCGCAAAACGTCCGCCGCTTATTACGTCGGCAACGATCGATCCGGTAACCGCCAACATCGTGCGCGGTGCGTTGGAGACAGTGTGTTTTGAATCCGCTACGCACTTGGGCCGGTCCGCGACTTCGCCCATCATCAATCAATCCAATGAACGCAATGCCAGCGTCATCGATGCACACGGCCGGTTGGCGGCGGGTGCGATCGGCACGCCTCACTTGACCTTCGTGTCGCAACTCACCGTGCGTTATGGGCTGGAGCATCGCGACGCCTACGATTGGGGGCCGGGCGATGTATTTGTGGGCAACGATCCGGATCACGGCGGCGGACACTTGCCGGATTACAACGTCTACGCGCCGGTATTCGACGACCAGGGCGAACTGGTGTTGGTGCAGGCGCTGCAAGCTCATCAAGGCGATACGGGTGGCAAAGATCCCGGCGGTTTCACGCTCGAGGCGACCGATATTTTTACCGAAGGATTGGCGATCCCTTGCATCAAGCTGGTTCATCGCGGTGAAAAGCGGCGCGACGTCATCAATCTGCTGGAACGCAATAACCGCTTCCCTTCGTTTGCAGGCGACTTGGCGGCGATGATCGGCGGCGTGCAGTTGGCCGTGAAGCGGCTGCAAGGTGTAATCAGGAAGTGGGGAGCCGATGTCGTCAAGGCGGCGATCAACTACAACATCGATCACTCGGAAAAGCGTGTACGCGATGAAGTCGCCCGCTGGCGCGATGGGTCGTATGCCGCGACGGTTTTTATCGATCACGACACGCTCGGAACCAAGGATGTCAAAGTGCATGTCACTTGCACGATCAAAGGCGATCAGTTGACGGTAGACCTCACCGGCTCGGATGCTCGTCCCGAACTGGTCGGTGTATGGAATACCTTCGGCAACAGTCGTAGTTACGTGATGACGCAAATCGCGGCCGCGATCGATCCCAGCATCGCTAAGAACGAAGGCTTGTTTCACGCGGTCGACATCATCTGTCCCGAAAACACTATCGTGCATCCGCCGGCCAACAAGCCGGCCGCGCTGGGATCGTTTCATCCAGCGTGCGAAATCATCGAGGCGGTATGCGTCGCGTTGTCCAACGTCGCGCCCGAACGTTCGGCCCCGCAGGTCTACAAGATCGGCATGCCCAACGCCGTCATCGGCTTCGATAAACTGGGACGTATGTGGATGGATCAAGGCGTCGACGCGCGTTCGATGGACGCGTCCGCAGTGCAAGGCGTAGATGGCTGGGGTTCGTCGTGCGCGTCCCTCGGCAATCTGCTCTTGTCGGAAGCGGAAGACGCGGAGGCTCGATTTCCGATCATCAACATCAGTCGCGAAATGGTCACCGATGCCGGCGGCGCCGGGCAATGGCGCGGTTGTCCCGGCAGCCTCAATGTCAAAAAAGTACTCGAGCCCACGATGGCGATGGCGTGGATGGTTTCAGCCAGCCATCCGTTGAGCGGTTTGTGCGGCGGCGACGATGCCAGTCCGTATTCGAGCCGCTTCGAAGTCGGCTCGCCCAACGAATACAAAGTCGAATTATCGGCGCGTGCGCAATTGCCGGCCGGTGCCGTCATTGCCTATCAACACGGTGGCGGCGCCGGATTCGGGCCCGCATTACAACGCGATCCCGATGCGGTGAAAGACGATGTGCTGGATGAATACGTCAGCATTGCAGCCGCGCGAGAAAAATACGGCGTGGTGTTAACCGGGTCGTTGGAAAATTACGACCTTGAAGTCGATGTCGCTGCAACTGCTGCGCTCCGCAAGCAATTGCAAGCTACAAAGAAAGCGGCGTGAGGAATAGTTTGTGCAATATCGCGTAGGCATCGACGTCGGCGGCACATTTACCGACTTTGCATTGCTCAAGGGTTCGGAAGTCGTTCTGCATAAAAACTTGAGCACGCCGGAGGATCGATCCATCGGCGTCATGACCGGCCTCGGCAAGTTGGCTGCCATGGAGCGCATGCCGGTCGCCGATTTCCTCAAACAGTGCGAAGCGATCGTTCACGGCACGACTATCGCCGACAACACGTTAATCGAAATGAACGGCGCGGTCACTGGTTTGATCACAACCGAAGGTTTTCGGGATGAGGTGGAGTATCGCCGCGGGTATAAGGAAGACATCTGGGATGTGCGATTGGAGCCGCCCACGCAGATCACGCCGCGCCGCCGCCGCTTAACTGTTCCGGAACGCATTCTATTCGATGCGTCCGTCTACAAAGACCTCGACGAAGCCGCGGTGCGTGAATGCTGCCGAAAATTAAAGCTGCAGAACGTCGAGTCGGTTGCCGTGTCGTTGCTCTTCTCGTTCGTGAATCCCGCGCACGAGCAGCGCGTAGCCAAAATTGTGGCAGAGGAATTGCCCGGCGTGCATTTGTCCGTCTCGCACGAAGTACTGCCGCGCGGTCCGGAATACGATCGCACCAGCACAACGGTAGTGAATGCCTATGTCGCGCCGCGTGTTACGTCTTATCTGGAAAAGCTCGTCGCACGATTGAAAGAAGCCGGCTATCGAAATCAGTTGATGGTCATGCAGGCAAGCGGCGGCGTGATGACCAAGGAATACATTAAAGGCTCGCCGATTCGCGTGTTGGCGTCGGGTCCGGCCGGCGGCGTGATCGGATCGGCGCACGTGGGCGTAGCAAAGGGTTATCCCAATCTCTTATGTGTCGACATGGGCGGCACGTCGTATGACATGTCGGTTGTCTTAAACGGTTCTGCGCCTGCCGAGGCGGGCTGGAATATGCACCACCGCTACTTGGTGGGTGTGCCGATGGTGAAGGTCGAAACGCTGGGCGCGGGCGGCGGTTCAATTTGCCACGTGAATAACGGCGCGCTGCAGGTAGGGCCGGCATCGGCAGGTTCGCAGCCCGGTCCAATTTGCTACGGGCGTGGCGGTACACAACCTACGGTCACCGACGCGTTGTTGATGCTGGGAATTTTGTCGGCAGAGTCGGAATTTGCCGGCGGTAGTTTTTCGTTGTCGAAAAAGGGCGTGCAAGACGCATTTCAAACTCTCGGCGAGCAAATGGGCTATAGCGCCGAAGAAGCCGCGTTCGATTGCTGGCGTGTCGTGAACGCCAATATGTCGCAGGCGGTTCGCCGCACCGTGGCGGGTAAGGGACTCGATCCGGAAGACATGGTGATGTTGGCTTATGGCGGCAACGGGCCGGCCTTCGCAGCGGTGCAGGCAGACGATCTGGGCATCGACAGAGTGTTGGTGCCCAAAGCATCGCCGACATTCTCGGCGCTGGGTACGTTGGTGGCCAATCCCAGCATCGACGAAGAGCGCTCGTATATTTGCGCGGCGGATCGTCTCGATATCGCGAAGCTGAAAACCCTCTGGACGCAACTCGGTAAGAACGCCGAGAAGTATTTTGCCGACGCCAACTATCCGCAGGATCGCGTCCATGCCAAGTATCAGATGAACATGCGCTATGCGGGACAGAACTGGGCACTGACTTTCGACGTTAACGAAGGGCAGGGGTTGCGAGATTTGTCCTTTGTCGATGAACGCCTCGGTGCAAGAGCCATCGAATTGTTCAACAAGCGGCACATGGAAGAGTACGGCCACGTCCGCGACGGCGAGATGCCCGAGGTCACTGGCGTGCGATTGTCGACTTACGTCGATACGCCATCGCCGACAGTGGGGAAAGGGTTCACTGCGCCGATCGTTGTCGCCGAAGTAGCGAAGAAGCGTCGCGCGAATTTAGGCACGGGTTATCAAGACACCAATGTTTTTCGCGGCGCCGATCTTAAATCCGGCTATGCGGTGACAGGCCCGGCGATCATCGAAGAAACGTTTACCACGATCGTCGTGTATCCGGGCTGGAAGGCTCGCGTCGACGATGCGGGTGACTACGAGTTAACTCGCGTCTAACGCGATCGGCGAGCATCGTGTCCGCACTAAGTACATTCAAAATACTTGAGCTGTCGGAAAGCGTCTCCGGCGAATACTGCGGGAAGCTGCTCGCCGATTTCGGTGCGCAGGTAATCAAAATTGAGAGACCGGGTAGCGGCAGTCCGACTCGCGGTATGGGTCCGTTCGCGGGGTTCGCTCCCTCTCCCTCGATGGGAGAGGGCCGGGGAGAGGGTGGAAGAGCAGGCACTTCGCAATCAGCTAGCCCCCTCTCTCTGTCTCTCCCCCACAAGGGGGGAGAGGACGTTTCATTTGATCCCCGGTTGAATCTGGAGCGTAGCGGCCTATTCGCTTACCTCAATACCAACAAACATTCCGTCGTCCTCGATCTGACGACTGCCGACGGCGTTGCAACGCTGGCTAAGCTTATCGACGCCGTCGATGTAGTCATCGACGATCATTGTTCGGAATGGCTTAACTCCGTGGGCTTAGATCCTGCCACTATCCAGGCGCAGCGGCCCTCGCTCGTACTGTGTTCGATTACGGCCTTCGGGCAAGATCCGCCGGACGATCGCCGGCACGCGGAAGATCTGACCGTGTTTCATATGAGTGGTTGGGGGTATCACACGCCGAGTGCGGCGCAGGATAAATCGCCGCCGCTGAAGGGTGCAGGGCGATTCATGGTGAGCTACGAGGCTGCACTCGATGCGGCTCTGTGCGTGACGTCGGCATTGTACGAACGCATGAGCTCGCAACAAGGTCGGTTTATCGACATCTCCAAGCAGGCAGTGATGGCCTCGCGTGTCGACTATGTCTTGGGACAGATGGTTGCGGGCGATATGGATGTATCGACTCGACGATCCGCGTTCGATCTAGGCGGTCCGGCGGGGATCTTTCGCTGCATCGACGGCTATGCGTATATCTGGATGTCTGCGCCTTCGCACTGGGAGGGCCTGCGTAAGCTACTCGGAGCACCCGAGTGGATGAACGCGTTTCCCGAACGATGGATGGAGGTTGAGTGCACGCCCGAGCGCGTCGCGCAATGCCGCCGACATCTTGCCGAGTGGCTCAAGACTCAGGAAAAAGAAACAGTGTCGGCGGCGGCGCAGAAGCTGGGGGTGACGCTGGTGGCTGTAAACAATGCAAGAGATTTGCAATCGTCACCGCAGTTTCGGCATCGTCAGTTTTTTACGGAGGTCAATCATCCGGTGCAGGGCACTGCACGTTATCCAACGGTGCCGTATAAATTGAGCGCGACGCCGGCGAAGATTACGACACACGCGCCGCTGCTCGGTCAGCATGATAAAGCTCATATGCCGCTAGCCCAATCGATCGGGGCAGCGGGACCGCAATCATGAGCGATTTCAGCCGGCCATTGCGAGGCGGTCCTCTACAGGGAGTACGCGTTGTGGAGCTCACTAAAGTGTGGGCCGGCCCCTATGTCGGAAAATTGCTGGCGTTCCTCGGCGCCGAGGTCATTCGTGTCGAAAGCATGGAATCGCTCGATGTCACACGCACCTACGGTGTAAAGGACATTAATAACGCGCCGGGCTTTCAGGCGGTCAATCCGCAAAAGCTAAGCGTGCAGATCGACATGAAGACTCCGGAGGGCAGCAAACTTATCCTCGATTTGCTGCGTCACTCCGACATCGTGGTGGAAAACCTGCGTCCCGGAGCGATCGATCGATTGGGTCTTGGCTACGGAGCGGTAAAGGCCGTTAAGCCCGATATCATCTTCGTCTCGATGGGGATGTACGGCAACGATGGACCGCTGGCCTATCAGACCGGCTACGCTCCCTGTTTTGCGGCGTTAGGTGGCCTAAGTTCGCTGGTGGGCTATGAAGGCGAAGCGCCATCGGGCATGAACGTCCGCTACGCCGATTCTACGTTCGGGACCGCCGCTGCTTTCGCTGCAGTCGCCGCGTTGACGCATCGCCGCCGAACAGGTGTGGGCCAGTTCATCGATGTGTCCGCGGTTGAGACGATGAGTAGCATGGTCGGCGACGCGCTCATGGACTTTTCTCTCAATGAGGTGGTTCTGGAATGCGACGGTAATCGGCATGCCGACATGGCTCCGCATGGTGCGTATCTTTGTTTAAACGACGAGTGGATTGCTATCGCGGTCTCCTCGGATGAGACGTGGCTGCGGTTGGCGAGCGAGCTGGACGCGCCCGAGCTGGCTCACGACGCACGTTTTAGACGCCTTGTGGATCGACAAACCAATGAGGTGGAGCTAGATCGCTTGATATCCAAACTCACTTTGCGTCGCGACGCAGGCGCGTTGGCGGCGGCGCTCCAACTCAAAGGCATCGCGGCGGTGAAGAGTTGCAGTTCGGTCGATCTAGTGGCCGATCAGCACCTCTGGGAGCGCGGCTTTTTCCGCGAAGTTGCCGATCGAGCGGGGCAAGCTCGCGCCATTGTCGGCCCATCTTGGAATATGTCGCGCGCTGCAGCAATTGTCGATGCCGCACCGCGTTTAGGCGAGCACAACGCCTACGTGTTTGGGGACATTTTAGGCCTATCGGCAGAGGAACAGCAGAGATTGGCGGCGACAGGAGTGTCCCGGTAGACGATGCGTGAAATGTGTATGCAATCGCGCGAATTGGTTAGATCGGAGCGGGCCGGCGCTGTAGAACGGTAGACGCTGAATTAGGCTGAATTCGCAAAGCAGCCAGGTGGCTAAAGTAGGCTGGTTGGCAGAGAGGTTGGGGGAAATGACAGAGACGCTATTCGTTTTCAACGAGCGCAACTACCTCGATTGTCAAAACGCGTTCCGCGGACCGGGTAATCAAGAGTATTACCTGGGCGACTACACCATCGAGGCGGGCTCCGTCATCGACGTGCGCGCCGACAGAAAAGCAGTGGGTGCATGTTCCATCATTCGCTTGCGCTCGAAAACCCGTCTGCTGTTTAGGCGCGGCTGGTCGCATATTCGTCAAGACGCCACCGACGTCGCCGTGCTGTGGTTCGTCAAGAGCGGACGTTTGTGCATATCGCACCAATCCGGCCAGACAATTGCGGAGAAGGGCGACTTCGTCATCACCAAATCGATGACGCCTTTTGCGATCGAATGCCAGCTCGACGAGCAATCGTTACATGAAGTGCTGCACGTGATCGTTCCGACGCACATGTTGCGCAGTTTTATTCCGCATGAAATTCGCACGGGCTTTTGCATGCGCGCCGAGTCGCGCGAGTTCGTTATTGCCGAGCACATCTTGACCGATATCTTCGAGGACGATGGCGAACTCGACGGGAACATCGCGGAGATGCTGATGAACAGCGCGCTGTCAGTGTTGAGCCACGCCGTCAGGGGGCGAGTTACCGACGCTCCTCCGCGACAGTCACTATCGGACCGGCGCCTGCAAGACGTCCTTAGATTCATCGAGCTGCATTTGTCCGATCCCAAGCTGAGCATTACTACAGTGGCCAAAGGCTGCGGCATTTCGCCTCGCTACCTTTCGTTCCTGCTCAAATTGCACGGCAAACCGTTTTCCGCTTTAGTGTGGGAGAAGCGCATGCAGATGGCCAGCCGATGGCTAGCGTCGTCGCGGCCAAGCGATATCTCGATTAGCGAAGTCGCGTACAAGGTGGGCTTCAAGAGCTCCGCGCATTTCAGCCGCATGTTTAAGCGCGTATTCAATGTCAGTCCGCGGGAATATCGCTCCGCCGATGTGCCGCAGGTTATGCAAGAGCGTCATGAATTGTTTTCCGACGGCGCCGGATCGTTGCAGTAGACGGGGAATTTAAATGGGTTCGAGTGAAGCTGGCGCGCAATCTGCGGGCTGTCCGATGGGTCACGGCAAAATTAATCTTGCCGAAGCCACGTTGAAGGATCCGAAGATACTCGCTCGGCCGGAAGAGTTTTTTCGGGCAATGCGCACTGAAGATCCGGTGCACTACGACGAGAAGCTTGGCATGTGGCTGGTGTCTCGCTACGACGATATCGTCGAAGTGCTACGGGATCCGCTGACGTTCTCCGATAAGCATGGCTATGCGGCCCAGTATGCAAGCGGCTTCTTCGAAGAGTTCAAACAAATTCTCGAACGCGACGGCGGCGGTTTCTTTATCGACGTCATTAAGGACGATCCGCCCGCGCATACGCGCATACGCCGGTTGCTGGATAAAGCGTTTACCGCGCACCGTGTGGCGACCCTTGAGCCTGCGATAACGAAAATTATCGTCGATCTGATCGAGAAGTTTGCCGACTCGGCCGCCAACGGCAAGCCGGTCGACGGCGTGAACCACTTTGCCATTCCGCTAACCATCGCGGTGATCTGCGAACAAATGGGTATCGGTCATTTCAATGCGTCAAAGATTCAGCAATGGTCTTCTGCAGTAACGGCGCAGATCGGGCGCATGCAGAACCGTGAGCAAATGATCGAGAACGCCAAGTTGATTTGCGAGCTGCAGAATTTCATCATCGCGGAAATGAAAGCGCGTGAGAGGGAACCTCGCGAAGACATGATCTCGGATCTTGTGCATGCGCGCACCGAAGACGGCGGCAAACTCGAATTTGGCGAAGCCGTGTCGCTGGTGCGGGGCCTGATCATCGCCGGCAATGAGACCACCGCAACGGCCATCGCCAATCTGTTACTGGTCTTAGGAACTCGTCCCGAGGTTGCAAAGTCGTTGCGGGAGGCGGTGGATGACGATCGACTGATGAATCGTTTCGTCGAAGAACTACTGCGTATCGAACCGCCGGTTCGCGGTTTGGCCAAGATGACGACACGCGAAGTGCAATTGGGCGGCCGCACGCTGCCGAAGGACGCGCATTTGCTGGTGTTGTATGCCTCCGGCAACGACGACGAAACGCAATTCGCCTGTCCGCGTGCATTCGACATGAATCGCAGCAACATCGGCAAGCACGTCGCCTTCGGCGTCGGCGTGCATCGTTGCGTAGGCGCTTCATTAGCGCGTATGGAGATCAAGGTAGCCGCACGCGAGATCGTACGGCGGCTCGACGACATTAAGCTGGCTATTCCCGCCGACGAGATTAAGTATCTGCCGACGGTCGCTACGCACTCCATCGAAAGCTTGCCGCTGACTTTTGCGCGGCGGCGCTAACGCAAACTGTGCGTGGACGACGCGCTAAGAATCCCCTCTCCCCTTGTGGGAGAGGGTTAGGGAGAGGGGTCCAAGTTGAGGTTCGCTCATCACAAGATTCCCCACCCTCTCCCCTCCCTCTCCCATCAAGGGAGAGGGGGTTAAGATATCCTCGGACTATGCTCGTGGCGGGCAACGATTGCGTTGAATCTTGCCATTCAGTTCGCTCGCGTCTGACAAATCGGAGATCCACGTGGCTCAAGAACTTTCCGGCAAGGTCGCAATTATTACCGGCGGTGCCAGCGGCTTGGGGCGCGCTACCGTTGAACTATTCGTCAAGGAAGGCGCGAAAGTGGTCGTCGCCGACGTCAATGCGGAACTCGGCCAGCAATTAGTCAAGACCCTGGGTGAGTCGGTGTGCTTTCAGCGCGCCGATGTCTCGAACGCTGATGACATTCAAGCGCTAGTCGATTGCGCCGTGTCGCAGTTCGGCGGGTTGCACATCATGTTTAACAATGCCGGTATTTCCGGCGGCATGCACGAGCGATTCTTGAGCGACGATCTCAAGGACTTTCAGCGTGTCATGAGCGTTAATCTGTTTGCTGTCATGCTCGGCACACAACGGGCCGCGCGGCATATGGCCAAACACGGCGGTGGGTCCATCGTCAACACGGCTTCAATCGCCGGTTATCAGGCGGGTTTAGGCGTGATGACATACCGCGCGTCGAAGGCGGCCGTCATTCATTTTTCAAAATGTGCGGCAATCGATTTGGCTGCCGACGGAATTCGCGTGAATTGCATCGCGCCCGGCAATATACGCACGCCGATGTCCAGCTTCGATGCGTCGATGAACGACGAGAAGGCGCGGCGTATGCAAAAAGCCGTCGACGACGAGCGCATGGCGGGTCAGCCGTTAAAGCGATATGGCACGCCCGCAGACGTCGCCAACGCGGCGCTGTATTTCGGCAGCGATCGGTCGGCTCAGGTCACGGGGACGTTGATGCCGGTCGATGGCGGTATCACCGCGGGCGATCCCGTTAATCATCTGCAGGCAATCATGCAAGCGCGAGCCGCCGTGATGAATACCTAACGCTTCGCGTGACTTAACTTTGGCTTCCAGCGCAGATCGCGCGCAGAGACTATTCGATTACTTCCGCAGACATTGCCGCCCTATGAGGCCATTGCTAGCGTGCTTCGCTAGATAAATTGCCGTGACGCCCTGCTGTGGCGATCCCGGCCGCAAAGGGGGTAACCAATGAGCGGCGATTCGAAGAATTGGCGGGCGGTATCCGCTCGATCGAGCAAGGCATTGGCAGCGGCGATTTGTGCCGCATTGTCCTTGTCGCCGTCGACGGGTTTATCCCAATCGGAAAGCGAACCCTCAGCTAATGCAGACAGCGGTATGTCGGAAGTGATTGTCACGGCGCGCCGCAGAGATGAAAGTCTGGCCACGGTGCCGATTGCAATCACGGCTATCGGCGGCGAACAGCTCGTCGAGCGATCGATTCGCACCGACGCCGATCTCCAACTTGCGGTTCCCGGCCTGACCATCCGTCAAACCCAGGGAAATAATTCGCTGACGTATTCTATTCGCGGTCAATCGGCCGATACGTTCAGCGGTTCGCCTTCGGCCGTGATCGCGGATTTGAACGAGGTGCCGCTGACGATCGGCAGCGCGTCGTCGTTCTACGATCTGGAATCCGTGCAGGTTTTGAAAGGACCGCAAGGCACGTTGTTCGGGCGAAATACCACCGGCGGCGCTGTGTTGTACACCACCGCAAAGCCAACCGATAAAACCGAGCTGCTGGGACGTGTTCGTATCGGGAACTTCGCTCTGCGCGAAGCGGAAGGCATGTTTAACTTGCCGTTTTCCGATGCAGTGATGTTGCGCGGCGCATTCGACCTCATCGAGCGCGACGGTTATATCGATAATTTATTGAACGATGAGGAGTTGGGCGAGGTAAATCGCAAAAGCGGCCGCGTCACGCTTGCGATCAAACCTAGCGATGCATTCGAGAACACAACGATGGTGCAGTACACGCACGTGGGCGGTACGAACACCGGCGCATCGTACACTTATAGCGTTTATGGCTGCGGCCAGACCAACAACGGTTTTCCCTTGACCTGCGGCAGCGGCTTGCTGTTCGGTCCGGGTTTGGATGCAGCGTTCAGCTTTCCTGGGGCATGGGCCGCATACTTGGCGGCACATCCCGAAGCCTATCCTGCGGGGCTGGTAGCGTATGTGGACGAACAGCGTCGCATCGGCCCGTATAAGACCCGGCATCCCGGCGGCGCACGGCATGAGGGCCGCGACTTGAATGCCTCGAATACGACGTCGTTCGAGTTCAACGACAATCTCAAGCTTAAAAATATCTTGGGCGTATCGCAGTCAGAGACCGATTCCGAGCAACCGCAGTTGGGTGCGCCGTTCGTGACGATCCTGACGGCCAACGTAGCGACAGGTATCTCCGGCAATGAGCTTGAGGTCGACTCGATCTCGGACGAGCTCCAATTGCAAGGCGCGGCGTTCGATAACGATCTTACGTATATCGCCGGCGTCTACATCCAGCGCATGAGGAGCGACACACTGTGGCCGCAGACGTACTTCGATCTTCGGCCGGTGACGCCGGCGCCGTTGAGTTTGGCGACGAACAACTTTCGCATTGAGAACGATACGGATGCGATATATGGTCAAGCTACTTACAGTCTGATCGAAAATCTGCGCGTCACGGCCGGCCTTCGCTATACCTGGGAAGACGTAAGCATCGAGCAATTGTCGCTCGGTGACGCGTTCGCAACCTACGGTAGTGCCCATCAGTCGGAAACATTTAGCGATCCCAGTTGGGAGCTGGGCCTTGAGTACCAGGCGACAGCAAGCGTATTTACCTACCTAAAGACCCGCGGCAGCTTTCGCAGCGGCGGCTTCAATGGCTCGGCCCCGCCGATCAGCGCTACGGCCACCAACGGCGGCAATCTCTTCGATTCGGAACATGTGAAGGACGTCGAGGCGGGTCTCAAGTTTCGTGGCGACATCGCGACATTGAATCTTGCGGTCTACAAGCAATGGATCACGGATGTACAACGCGTCGAATTTCCGGACCCGGATGGCGCAGGCCCGCTGGCCTCGATTGCCGTGACGGCAAACGTACCCGAGGGCGAAGTGCAAGGCGTCGAGGTGGAGGGGTCGATACTCGCCGCCTCGTGGCTGGAATTTGGTTTCAACGCCGCTTACACCGACGCGGAGTTCACGGATAACGAAGTCACGCTGTTCGGCGTTCGGTATGTATACGGCCCCGTGGGCGATACGCCGCGCCGCTCGGGAGTCGTGTACTTTGACGCAGGCTTGCCGGTGGCCGATATAGGTAGGATCAATGTGCGTAGCGAATTGTATGCACAAAGCGAACAATACTTTTCCAACGCCGCCGCGTCCATTGCGCCCGGTACCAAATTGCCGGGTTACGCGCTCATTAACGCGCGTGCGAGTTGGAACGAAATTATGGGCGGCGGTTTTTCCGTCGCACTCTTCGGCAAGAATTTGGCGGATAGAGAGTATTTTGTCGGCGGCATGACGTTGGCAGCAGCGCTTGGCCATAATGCGGCGGCCGTAGGTGAGCCTCGCACTTATGGACTTGAATTGGCGTATCGTTTCTAAGTGTTGGCGGAGTGAAGGTTAATGGGTCTTAAGGTTACATTTGTTCAAAACGACGGCATCGAAAAAGTCGTCACCGATGCACAGCCCGGCGATTCGCTCATGCTCGTGGGCCGTAATAACGGCGTGGAAGGC
>Ga0315910_10000938_pt1 | contig 27471 bp, 26 predicted proteins | sample EdamamesoilMG_FD_204470 | JGI IMG/M metagenome (GOLD analysis project Ga0315910, IMG submission 204470) | Garden soil microbial communities collected in Santa Monica, California, United States - Edamame soil | ecosystem: Environmental > Terrestrial > Soil > Garden | place: USA: California... | reverse complement strand
GAGTTGTCTTTGTAAACAAAGAAGTGTGTCTCGCCTTTTGCGGCAATTTGTGGCAGGTGGGTAATGGTGATAATCTGGTGATTGGCCGTCATCACGTTCATCATGTCGCCAAGCTTCATGGCTACTTCACCGGAAATTCCACTGTCGATTTCATCGAGTATCAAGGTAGGCATGGCTTTCTTTTCGGCCATTACATACTTGATACAAAACATCACACGTGAAAATTCGCCACCCGAAGCTACCTGGGCCAGTGCACGCGCGGCAATACCTTTGTTGGCACTGAACAGGATTTCAATTTTATCAGCGCCACTTGCCGTTGGTTCAATAGGCTGTGCTTCGATCTTTAAGGTTGCATCGGGAATACCCAGCTCGTGCAATAGTTTGGTGATCTGCTTGCACAGCGGAGCAAAGGTTTTCTTTCTAACCTCACTGAGGTTGACTGCGGAAGTTTTCAGATTCTGGCTGGCGGCATCGTATTCGCGTTTTCGTTCCGCCAGGGCACCATCCAGGTTGTTGGTGATGCTGTGCTTGCGCTGAAGTTCTTCCTGAAAGGCTAGTAGCTCCTTCAGATCGTTGATACGGTGTTTTTTTAATAGCCGGTAAAGATTGCTCAGACGTTCTTTTACTACTTCAGAACGTTCAGGATCGAATTCAATTTTATCTTCTTCGTTTTCAATTTCCTGAATGATGTCGTCCAGTTCGATGCGCACACTCTCCAGGCGTTGAAGCAGTGCTTGATACGGGGGCGCATAACCGGCAACAGGGTGGAGTTGAACACGTGCTTCGGTGAGTCCATTAAGGGCAGCAGCGTCTGATCGCGAAAGCAGATCCAACGTTAGTTGAAAGCGATTTTTGATTTCTTCTGCATGTTCTGCAATCTTCAGTTCAGACTCCAGCGATTCTTGTTCGTTTTCTTCGAAGTTCAGGTTGGTGAGTTCTTCCAGTTGAAAGCGTATGTAATCCGCTTCTTGTTGAAGAGTTTCAGCTTCGGCTTGCAACGATTCCAACGATGCCTTCGCGTGCTGGTAGGCACCCCAGTGTGTGGCGTAGGTTTCCAGCAAGGCGGTGTTGCCGGCATATGTATCGACAAGATTTAGCTGAAAGGATTGATTGGCAAGCTGAAGTGTTTCGTGTTGTGAATGAATATCCATCAGCAAACTACCAATGCGTTTCATCACTTCCAGCGTAACGGGTGTATCGTTGATAAAAGCACGCGACTTTCCCCCCGGACTGATCTCCCTTCGGATAACGGTGTTGTCATCATAGTCGAGATCCTCATCTTTGAAAATAGCTTTCAGTTTATAACTCTTGATTTCAAAAACACCTTCGGTTACGCACTTCTCGTTTTCATCCCACAGCACTTTGGTGTCGGCACGGTTTCCCATAAGCAAGCCAATGGCACCCAGCATAATGGATTTACCCGCACCGGTTTCGCCTGTCACCACATTGAGATGGGCCGAAGGTTTAAACTCCAGATGTTTGATGAGGGCGTAGTTCTTTATCGTGAGGTGCTTCAGCATCAGGCTTTCGTGTCGTTGTAAAGTTCAACAATGTTCTGGAGCGGGAACGACATTCGTTTAAGTCGCAAGTTCTTCAGTACGATCTGATTTTCGGTCACCTCCAGCAGTTGGCCAACATGCACGGTACTATCCGATAGAACGAGATTGATTTCCCTGCCTTTGAATTCGGAAATTCTGTTCTTGATTTGTGCTGTTCCGGTAATCCGAAGTTGTTTCGTGCCCATACATTCTACGCCAACAAATCTGCTTAAATCAATCGGCTAATACAAGATTGGTAAACGGGAAATCTTGGGTGCGAGCAGGTGTTAGTTTTGAATAATTTTTTCGTAGGCAGCGCGATTGGATGGATCTATGTACACGATGATATCGTAGGCCTCTCGTCTTACCTGGATGTTTCCGCTGGAAAATACATTGGCCAGTTCTTTTCCTTTGGCATCAAAGAAACTTACAATCAGGATGGAACTCGGGTTTACATCGCGTGCCTTTTTAATATCCCGCAATCCTTTCAGAATTGTTTCCCGGCTTTTATCGGCATCCTGTTCAAAGGTATCCAGCCCCAGGCGGTGGTAAGCGTAGAGTGCCTTTCGAACATCGGTTAATTGGCCATTGTTTAGGTTTTCAACAAGCCAATAGCGGCTACGGTTACTGCCCAGCGATTGCCATCCCGGGCGCGCAGATTGTTGCGCATTGTTGGCAACCTGAAGGGCTTTCTGGAAGTAAGGTGTTCCGCCCAGCTCAACAAATGTATCGTAGTCGACACCAATGATGAGGTACGCATAGAGTGCGAGCAAGGAAGTGAGATTGGCCGTGTAGGTGTTATCGTTGTACTCCAGCGGAAGCGACTCGATGTATTCAAATTCCCACTCGCGATCGGCAAAGTTAAATACCAGGCTGGAGTAGTTCGTGTTATAGATTGGCCTGGCCGATTGAACCTGAACCGATGCCGTGAAGTTTCCGATCGAAGGCATCTTGGTGATGGTGATCAGCATGTTGCAGTTGATCTTTTCGTAGTTTTTGTAGGAGTCAGTCGACCATTTGCGCGAATTCATAAATTGTTCGATGGCCAGTTTCATATCGCGAAAGATGCCACGGTCGGTAGTCTGCACTTGTGTAGCATTGATGGTAACGGTGCAGTTTAACTCCTGCGTATACCCAACGCTCGACAGGAGGATGAAAAAAAATGCGATGAGTATTCTAATCATGAAGATTTTGAATAACAGCGTTCACAATATCGTTGGCTACTTCTTTCTTATCCTTTAGGGGAAATGTCTTTACCTGGTGGCTTCGATCGATTATCGTAATCTTATTGGTTTCATGCCCGAAGCCGGCCCCTTTGTCGTTTAGTGAATTTAACACGATGAAGTCGAAATTTTTGGACTCCAGTTTTTTAATGGCGTTGCTTTGTTCCTGTTCGGTTTCCAGCGCAAAGCCGACAATCAACTGGCCGTTGTGTTTCAGTTTTCCCAGCGATGCCGCTATGTCTTGTGTTTTTGTTAACGATAACGTAAGGTTCTCGTCTTTCTTCTTGATTTTTTGTTCAGCAACTTCTGCCGGTTTGTAGTCGGCAACAGCTGCTGCCAGCACGGTGATGTCAGCGGTTGTAAAAAGAGTGGAACATGCCTGGTACATTTCTTCTGCGGATGTTACCCTCTTAACGCTAATCAGTGGATGGTTGGTATGTTGTGCGGTTGGGCCTGTCACCAAGTTTACATGAGCGCCTTGTGCCGCTAATGCTTCGGCAAGGGCAAATCCCATTTTGCCGCTTGAATGATTCCCGATAAAGCGGACAGGATCAATCGCTTCGTAAGTAGGGCCTGCGGTAACTAAAGCTGTTTTACCGTTAAGTTTTTTTTTATCAGATCCGAAGTATTGCTCGAGTACCTGCAGAATTTCTTCAGGCTCGGCCATTCTTCCGGTGCCCACCAGGCCGCTGGCCAGTTCGCCATACGCAGGTTCAATGATGGTGTTTCTGAATTTTTTCAGCTTCGACAGATTCTCCTGGGTGGAGGGATGCTGCAGCATATCAAGGTCCATAGCCGGTGAAAGGAATACCGGGCAGCGTGCAGAAAGGTATACTGCCAGCAACAGGTTATCGCAGATACCATTTGCCATTTTGGCCAGGGTATTGGCGCTGGCAGGTGCAATCACTACAGCATCGGCCCACAGGCCGAGGTCAACGTGATTGTTCCATTCGCCAGTTGTGTTTTTAGAAAAGTCTGTGAGAACTGGATTTTTCGAAAGCGTTGACAGTGTTAACGGGGTGATGAAATTATGCGCAGCTGGCGTCATGATGACTTTTACCTCGGCTCCCTGTTTGATCAAGAGACGTGTGAGCATGGCCGACTTGTAAGCGGCAATGCTGCCTGTTACACCGAGCACAATCTTCTTGTTGGTGAGCATGAGTTGTCCGTTAATCGTTATCCGCTAAACGTTCGTTACCAGCAACGTTTAACGGATAACGGATAACTGTTACGCGTCCAGTTTTTCTTCTGTGCCGCGGAAACGGAAATTAAGATCGCCTTCCAGAAATTCTTCCGTAGCGGTAGTAGTAGCTTTTGGCATACGCTCGTAGAATTTTGAGATTTCAATCTGTTCACGGTTTTCAAACACTTCTTCCAGATTGTCAACTGTAGTAGCGAACTCAGCTAGCTTGTTGTTGAGTTCTTCCTTGATGTTGACGGAGATCTGGCGTGCGCGTTTCGAAATAACCACTACCGACTGATAAACATTGCCGGTTGGTGATGTGATTTTTTCCACATCGCGGGTGATGATTGATGATTGAACTGCCATAGTATTACGTGTTATTATTTTTTGACTGACCTAATTTTTCCAGGCTATCTGCGTAAAGTTTCTCGGCATCGCGCAGAAATTTGCTTTGCGGATACTTGTCTACAAACTCTTTGTAGTGCTCTACCACAGCTTTGTATCGCTCCTGTTGCTTGGAGTAAATACTCTGAAGCGCCAGGCGATACTCCGACACAATGATGAGGTACGAAGACTCTTCAATGTAATCAGAATCGGGGAAGTTATTATTGAAGTTGTTCAGCGCTACCACTGCAGCTTTGTAACTTCTCATGCGGTAGTATTGGTACGCATTGTCAAATCCCTTTTTCTCCAATTTGTTTTGCGTGTCTACAATTACACCAATAGCCTGATCTTTAAACGGGCTGTTGGGGTAGCGGTTTAAGAATTCCTGCATGGCCGCCATGGCCTCAATGCTGCTACTCTGATCGAGGTTTGCATTGGGTGAAGATTTAAACAGGGAGTACGCAAACATGTAGCGTGCTTCCTCCGCCATCGTGCTTCGTCCGTAGGTTTCATAAAATGTGCGGAATTGTTCCGATGCCAGGAGGTACAACTTGTCGTAAAACTGGCAATAGGCTAATGAAAACTGCACTTTTTCACCTTCAGGAAGTCCGCGCACAATGGGTAGAATCTGTTCAAAAAGTACAGATGCCCGGTAGTAATCTTTTTTAGTATAATAGTTCAGGCCTGCCTCGTACTTAACCCGCCAATCCTGGCTTTTTTCGATTTTCCGGAATTTGCTGCACGAGGTGCTGATCAAAATGATCAAAATGACATAGATAGACGCTGAAGTAATCCGCATAATCCCGCAAATATAGTATAAGACATGATATCTGAAAAACGGGATTTCCCGCTGGCTTATGATGAAAAAGGGGGTGTAAAAGTTTGCTAATCTTTCTTAACGATGAGTTTTCGCGTCATTACACTCTCGTTATCGATGTAGAGGGTGTAAAAGTAAATGCCAGGGCTCAGGTCATCGGCCTTGATGCGAACGAAGTTTTCTGTTGTGGGAAGCTGGTATTCACCTACCAGATTACCCAGAATGTTGTGGACAATGATCTTTGCTTTCACCCTGTCACTCAGTACTTTATAATTTACAATGGCGTGGTCTGTTACCGGATTGGGGTAGACATCGTGCAGGGTTACGGATCGTGAGCTGTAGATATTCTGACGCTCCGGCTTTTCCTCCACCGTAAAATTCACTTCAAATTCAACAGGCTGTCCAGGGTTAGCCTTGTTGTACACCACATACCGGGCTGAGCTAACACCTGAAACCAACCCAGCCTCCAAGCCAATATGGAAGTTTGACAAGGTCTGACCGGGCTCAATCCTGATGATATAGTCTTCTACTTTCTGATCAAAACAATTGTTGTCCAGGCAGAAAAAGTTCTTTTGGGTGCTGCCGATCTGATCAGAAACCTTTCGAACAATGAGGGTGATAGGTTTATCAGACGTATTCTTGAAGCGAATGGGAGCTTTGATAAGCTCTCCGATAGTGCCTTTGTAAGCATCCTGCAGTTGGCCAATTTCAAAACTCTGACCGGTAGCAACCCAGCCAGTAGTAAGAATAGCCGCCAACAGTAAGAGTCTTTTCATAGTCACTGCATAGTTTTACAAAATTTAAACTTTTCAGTGGATTGTCATAATAGAATGAAAAGTTTTTCGTTAGCAGGGCCAAGATTTTACACTACAAACGCTTTCGCTCCTCTAAGTGGGAAGCATCTTGCTGGTTAGGTGTTTTAACAACGTCTTTGCGGGAGGGCTTTTCTTTTTCTCGCCACAGAAATCCCTTTAGTTCGATATCGTCTGTCTTGAGTTCATGTGGAGGTATAAAACTGGACTCCGGTTTTACGTAGAAACTTAGGCGATATACGCGGCCTTCTTTAAACTTAATGGTCATGCTGCTGCAGATGATCTTGTTCATGCCCATCGATGCTTTCGTCTTTTCGTCCAGTGCGAAGTATAAGCACTCACCATTACCTTCTACAAACACACGATCGATCACCTGCTTGCGAACGTAGGCGGTCATCTTTCGTCCTTTTATTTGATTGTAGTTGATCAACGTGTCGCGCGAAACCACAAAGGCGTTGTTCACCATGAAGATGCGATCGATGGTGTTGTTCTTCATCAGCATCCGAATGGAGTCGGCTGTCATTTGATTTCCATCGGACCAAAGTACAGGGGTTTTGTAGAAGTAAATGGTGGAATCGGCCGAGCGGTATTCCACCGAATCAGCAATGCCCTGCATGTCGTTCTTGTAAATCTTCACGTTGTGGTAGGCTAGTAACCGTTTCTTGGCCGGGTCAACATTATCGATCGACACAAGAGTATCCGCAGTCATGAAGAGCGTGTCGTTGTCGGCTGTGACTTTGGCCAGCCAGGCATTGTTAAAGACTTTGGCAACACCCTGCCCGCGGTAATAATCGGCTGCCTGCCCATGGATGATCAGGTTTTCGCGTTTGTGCGTCATCACTACATTCTTGCGGAAGAAATAGATCTTTTTAATGTCATCGAGTCTGTAGTCTTCGGCTTCCAGTTTATAGTCCTGTGTTTCGGCCAGGCCGATTTTTAAATCGGATTTCTTGGTGTTGGTTTCGTAGTAACCATTTTCGTACACGGCCGTGCTGCTGTCTTTGTTTACTACGGTGGTGGGCGTGCGAAAGTAAATGATTTTAGTGCGCGAGTTGTATTGTAAGCTATCAGACGTCATGGTGTAATCCGGATTCTTCACTTCAACATTTTTTTTGAACGAAGCCATATTCGATCCAATGTCGTAGTAGCCTTTGTTACTTGTGAGTGTGTTGATGCTGTCAACCAGTCGTCCTCCGTTGTAGTAATAGGCCAGGTTTCGCAGTCGGTCATAGTCAAGATGCTCGGTATACAAAGTTGCTGTTGCTAGTTTTGTGAACACCACATTGGTTCGAAGTTTGGCTTTTTTTGTATTTCCGTCATATTCCAACTTGCGACCGGTAATAGTAACAGAATCGCCTTCCAGAATGCGCACTTTGCCAAAGGCTTCAACATAGTTTCGCTTTTGGAAGAAACGGGCAGAGTCGCAGTAAATGGTTGTTTTGTTCTGAACCAGTATAACGTTACCAATTAACCGGTCGAATCGCTCACCGCCCTGTTTTCCTCCGCGCATCTTATCGGAGTGTTCGATCTTGACCTTTTTCTGTGCCAACGCCAGGGTGCCTGGCAAGGTAAAAAGCACTGCAATAAATGTGGCTTTCATCGCTGAATTCAGGCTCCTGATAATTGAAATCTTCATAATGTGTTGCAAGCTACAAATCGTATCCCGATTTCTATCGGCACTAAAACCGTAAATCGTACCTTTACACCGTGCTGGAGCAATTTCTGAACCATATTAATCACCATAAACTTTGCCAGAAGTCTGATTCGATTGTCTTGGCAGTAAGTGGGGGTGTGGACTCAATGGTGATGTTGCACTTGTTCCTGGAAGCAGGCTACCGTGTAAGGGTAGCACATTGTAATTTTCAACTGAGAGGAGTAGAATCCGATGGTGATGAGGACTTTGTTTTTCATGCCTGCCAGCAATTGAAGGTGCCCATTGTGATCGAGCGCTTCGACACGCAAACCTTTGCCTGGGAGAATAACCTCTCCACTCAAATGGCTGCACGCGAATTGCGCTACGCCTGGTTTGATTCGCTACTCGAAGAAAATCAATACCATTGGCTGGCCACCGGCCATCACTTTGATGATACAGTTGAAACCGTATTGCTTAACTGGATCAAAGGATCTTCGCTGGAAGGTCTTGCCGGCATACCGGTAAAAAACAGGAAAGTAATAAGGCCGCTCTTGTTTGCTACACGCCAACAGGTTGAACAGTATGCGCGTGAAAAAGAAATTCAGTGGCGCGAAGATCAGAGCAACCTTACCGATGATTATCAGCGCAATTTTATCCGTCACCAGGTAGTGCCGAAACTGAAAGAACTCAATCCATCACTCGAAGCAACACTTCACGCGGGACTTGAAAAAATTCAGGGCGACCTGGAAGTCATCCATCACGAAGTAGAGCAGTGGAAGTTAACATTTCTATTCGCATCAAAAGATAAAATTACCATCGACAAAAGAGGCTTTGACGGCTTTAGCCAGGGCGCACATTTGCTGTGGCGTGCCATGCGTGAGTATGGATTTAATTTTGAGCAGGCACGCGAAATCATGCAAGGTTTACACGGCCAACCCGGCAAACAATTCTTGTCGCCCACGCATAAGTTGGTGATCGATCGCGAAAAACTGATCATCACACCACATGTTGATTTCTGGAATGATACCCTTGTGCAGGAAGGACAATCCCGCGCATCAATCGGTCCGTGGGATATGGAAATAACGGTAACGCAGGACCAGGCACGGGCGTCTGATCTGCTCGAAGCTAAACTGGATGCTGCTAAAATAACCTTTCCGTTAACGTGGAGACGTTGGCGCGCTGGCGATTTCTTTTACCCCCTGGGCATGGAGCACCGCAAGAAGGTAAGCGACTTTTTGATCAACAATAAAGTATCGGTACCAGACAAAGATACTGTTACCGTGCTGGAAAGCGCAGGCGAAATTGTGTGGGTAGTGGGCTATCGCATTGATAACCGGTTCAAAATCACCGAACAAACCCGCTCGGTCATCACCTTTACGGTGTCGCCATATTTTATGGAATAACCTTTTATTTTTGCCAGATCGTGCCCTAAATTCGTGCCCGGTTTTAAGGGAACTTCTCCTGCGATTTTAGTGCTGAATTTTAACGTCATACTAGCCCATTTAACTTTCCGTTCGATCGTCATTAATCGATATATAAAACTTAAATCTTTATTCTTATGAAAGTAACTGTAGTTGGCGCTGGTAATGTTGGCGCAACGTGTGCCGATGTGCTGGCCTATCGTGAGGTAGCCAACGAAATCGTGCTGGTGGATATCAAAGAAGGCCTGGCCGAAGGCAAGTCGCTTGACATCTGGCAAAAAGCTCCAATTGATTTGTATGATAGCCGCACCATTGGCGCGACTAACGACTATGCAAAATCAGCCGGATCGGATGTAGTGGTGATTACTTCAGGTCTGCCCCGCAAGCCGGGTATGAGCCGCGATGACCTTATCGGAACCAACGCGGGCATTGTGAAGTCAGTAACCGAAAACGTTGTGAAGTATTCGCCTAACGCCATCATTATTGTGGTATCCAATCCATTGGATGTAATGACGTATCAGGCGCACCTAACGTCTAAATTTCCACGTACCCGTGTAATTGGTATGGCCGGAATTTTGGATACAGCACGCTACCGGGCGTTTCTGGCCGAAGCCTTGAATGTTTCTCCTAAAGATATTCAGGCCGTGTTGATGGGCGGTCATGGCGATACCATGGTGCCACTGCCACGGTACACTACTGTAGCGGGTATACCTGTAACAGAATTGATCGATAAAGATAAATTGAACGCCATTCTCGAAAGAACCAAAGTTGGTGGTGGCGAATTGGTGAAACTCATGGGTACATCAGCCTGGTATGCTCCGGGTTCCGCAGCAGCACAGATGGTGGAAGCCATTGTGAAAGATCAACGCAGAGTATTTCCTGTATGTATTAAACTGGATGGCGAATATGGTATTAAAGATTGCTACCTGGGCGTTCCGGTTATCCTTGGTAAAAACGGTGTAGAGAAAGTAATAGAACTGGATCTGAATGCCGAAGAGAAAGCACTCCTGGAATCCAGTCGCAAGGCGGTGAAGGAAGTGATGGATGTGCTGGAGAAACTTGGTTAATCGGAATTGGGAGATTAACAGATTGTGATATTGTAAGATTGGATGCCGGGTGATGAACCCGGCATTTTTTATCTTGGAGGAACAATACATAATACTATGAACAAGCCACGCCTTACCCTTTCACCGTTGACAGCCGATCGCTTCATGGATGCCCTTGGCATATTGATATTGATGACCACAGTTGCGCTGGTAGCGTGGTATTACCGGTTACTTCCAGATAGCATACCAACACACTTTAATGTGAAAGGCGAACCAGACGGACACGGTGGAAAGTTTATGGTGTTTGTACTGCCGGCAATCGCTGCTGTTTTATTCTTTTCGATGAGCAAATTGCTTCGTTCACCCTGGTCTTTAAATTTCCCTGTTAGCATCACTGAAGAAAACGCAGAACGTCAGTATCGAAATGCAGCCCTTATGCTCAGGCTGTTGCGGGTAGTAGTGGTGATGGTGTTCGCCTACTTAACAAGGGCCACTATTCAGGTAAGCCTGGGTGCACTACAGGGTTTGAGTGTTTGGTTTTTGCCAGTCGTGCTGCTGTTGCTGGGATGTGTGGTCGTGGTATTCTTATTCCGCGCGTTTAGGCTTCGATAGTAGCGATGGTTTTAAAAATCGATACCGATTAAAATCGCATTTACTACATCTCTTTACTAAACTCCTTCCAACTCCATCCTAAACTACCCAACAACGCCAGTAGCAGCAGCCACGATGAAACCATCGTGATTTTGTTTCCTACAATGTAGGGTTTGGGCTCAAACCTGAATTCGATGGTGTGTTTACCAGCCGGAACCTGCAAAGCGCGTAATGTATAATCAGCTCTGATAATTTCAGTCTCAGCGCCATCGATGGTGGCTATCCATCCCTTTGGATAATAAATTTCAGAGAACACCACCAATCCGTTTTGTGCTGACTGGCTTTCGTACTTCAGGTAATTAGGATTGTACTCGGCAATGCTGATTGTTGCTGAACTGTCAAACTCAAAATCCGAAACCTTAAACTCTGAAGTATTAAGTACCGCTACATCTTTCGTGTTTACCTCGCTAACTTTTTTTAGCTCTTCGTTCGCTGAGGTTACCGGTACTACTTCGCGCACAAACCAGGCGTTGCCATTGGCCGAAGCATTTTCAATCATATTGTTCCGATCCGGACCAAACACAAAGTATTTTGCATTCAGCATATTCAGCACACTCAACCTTGAGAAGTCGGTCTGCTGTGCCTGTAAGCCTTGTATGAGTTGTTCAGTTTGTTTTTCAATACAGGAGTCCATCAGGTCCTGGTACCTGCGCAGGGGCGCACCATGATAACCCGTTAGCGAGTTGTGGTAGTACGAGGGGCGTGCAGTTCCATCGGTAAGATTATACACCCGGTAGTAGGTTTTGTCGGCAAGAATTTCCTGGTCTGAGGGTGTTGCTGTAAAAGCAGCAGCCTTGTGGTTGCGTTGGTAATTATCCTTAGAAAGATACCTTCTGTCGATCGCAGCAAGATCGATGGTGACCATAATCATGAGAAAGGTGTAAAAGGCGGCTGATGGAATTTTTTTCCAAAGAACCAGACACAGCATGACGAACGTTGCCAGGATAAATGCCACAGAGCGATACGCATCATTTTGCAGCAGGTTCTCGCGGTCTTCCATCAGGGCACTCATCAGCCAGGGTGGAATGTTGCCAGCCTCGCGGTCATTCGTAAAGGCGAACAGCATGCTGAAGCCCCACGCCAGGGCAAGACAAAATCCTCCGGTAACGGCAAGGGCAATAAACAATTTTCTCCAGTTAGTTTTATTAAGCCCTTTTTCGAAAAGCTTTTCCAGGCCGAGCATGCCAATGAGAGGCAGTGCAAAAAAGACAATCACCAATGCAAAAGTTACCGACCTGAATTTGTTGTAGCCCGGCAGGTAATCGAAAATAAAATAGTTGAAGGTTTCAAAGTTACTACCCCAGCTCATCATAATGCCGAGAACAGAAGCAGGCAACAGCCACCATAAAAATTTTCGCTCGGCAAAGGCTACACCAACGGCAAAGAGAAACACCATGATGGCGCCACCATAATACGGTGCCGTGAACGGTTGATCGCCCCAATAGGCGGGTAGTGCCATCTGGTTTGGATCGTACTGTATCCCTTGTTGTTGCAGGGCTTTGCGTGAAGCACTGTTGGGATCATTAAAAATGTTTTGGCGGCTTGATCCACCATACAAATTCGGAATCAATAGGGTAAGCGGTTCCAGAATACCATCGCTGTAGGCGAATGCATATTCTTTTGAAACGCCTGAACCGGATGGAGCCGTTGTACTCGCGGGCGCTGTTAGCACGGCTTTGCCCCGTGTGGAGTAGGTGGTGTATTCTGATGTGGCCCACAGCGGACCGATCATACTGGCCAATGCGAGTGCCGCAGCAACGATTAACAGTCCGATTACTTTAAAGAATTCAACAATCTGCTTCGCTTTGATGAAGTTGATTAGCTGCACTATTCCATAAGCACCAACAACGATGAGCAGGTAGTATGTTATCTGAAGGTGATTCTCCATCAGATGCAAGGCCAGGCCGATGGCGGTAATTCCAAAGCCCAGTATTTTTCGATTGGTGAACACCAGATGAATTCCCGCCACTACCAGGGGCATGTAGGCGATGGCTCCGATGCGGGCATTATGACCAGCACCCAAACCGATAATCATATAGGATGAGAGCCCGAAGGCAACCGCCCCGGCAATGGCCAGGTACGGACGAACGCGGAAACTGAGCAGCAGAATGTAGTAGCAAAGAAAGGCCACGAAGATATTGCGCACCGGGTGCGGAAGGAACAGCGATATTATTTTTTTAAGGTACGACAACGGCTCATTACTCCACTTTACGCTGATCATGTAGGCCGGCATGCCGCTGAACATAGACGGTGCCCAAAGTGCTACTTCACCGGTTTGTTCGCGAAAATCCTGCAACGCCTTGGCGCCACCTTCAAACTGGGTAACGTCACTTTGCTCAAGGGTTTTATGATCGAAGAAAATCGGATTAAAAAAGAATACCGTTACCACCAGGAAGAAGACAACAGCAATGACATGCGGAAGCACCTGCTCGGTGAAGTTTATTTTTTTCATGCGGCTGGATTAAGAGGCAGCAAAATAGGAAGGATTGACCCAATTAAAAACAGCGGACTCAAGATTGAAAAAGCCTTAATCGACTTTTACGCCAAACGACAGGAATGACTTGCCGTGGATAATCTTGTTGAGTTCTTTCTGTTCTTTCAGAATTTCGTCCAGGGATAGCTTTAACTCGGTGTTGTAGATTTTGTAGATGAGCATCCACTCTTGCTTATCCATAAAGCCATCGGCATTGGCGATTACACACATCCAGGCAATGGCCCGTATCTGTTGCTTGATAATAAGTTTTTTAAGGGCATTGACGCAATCGGCTAGCAGTTTTGTGCGGTCTTTGCCCTTTAAGGTTTCCATCAGTTTGTCGAACTCGGCATCGTCAAACCCTTCTTCCTTTATCATTAATTTTCCGAGTGTAACTTCACGGTCGTTAATTTTTCCATCGGCATAGATCAACAAATAATACAGGCTGCTGATGATTGATTTGAAATTCATACAGGGTTAGGGCGAACGAGGTTTACTACTAAGGTAAAAAAATGGAATTACTAAACGTAAGTATCCGGATTATAAATGATCATTCAAAATAAAAATGCTTGCCACTAAAATTAAGGCAGCCGTAATGCGCTTGATGTATAACGGATTGAAAGTACGGGCACCCAAACGTGATCCGATTTGACCCCCAACCAGTACGGCCCCCAACAAGGGTACAATAAAACGCCATTGAATGTCGGGTAGGCCACGTTGAAACTGACCCGCCAATCCGCTAACAGAGTTTACTAATATGAAAAGGCTGGCCAAAGCAGAAATCCGCCTGGCATCCGACCACCGGATGAAGTGAAGAATAGGGGAAAGAAAAATTCCGCCACCAATACTAACCAGGCCGGAGAGCAGGCCGATCACGCCCCCCAGCGCAATGTTGTTGCCTGTAGTGTTGATCTTTTTGTTTTCGGATATGAATTTTTCGGGTTGTGTCCACAAAAAAATGGAAGCGATGATTAGGGTAACGCCCAGCAACACAAAGAAGGTATCGTTATTCAGTTTCCAAAAACCTCCGAGGTACGCCATCGGCACGCTGGCCACCAGAAAGGGCCAAACTTCTTTCCATGAAACTTTTCCTTCGCGATAAAAGATGATGGTGCCACCGGTTACGACAATGATGTTGCACAATAATGCTGTGGGGCGAATTACGTCTGGCGATAACATAAACATGGGCTGCGCCAGCAACGCCAGATAACTCGAGCCACCACCAAAACCAACCGAGGCATAGGTAAAGGCAATCAACAAGAAACAAACAATGAGAATAAGTTGATTGGAATCCATGAAGTAGTCGGTGTGCCTTAGTAATTTATAATCTGCACATTTGATAATTGATCATTCAGTTTCATCCTCCGATTGTCGACATTGACTCATGCACAGGCCGGTGGTCTTTTCGTTTTTGTTCCGCTTCAAATCCGTCTTTTGGTCGTTGACGGAAGGCGTGCAGCAACTGATCTTTTAATTCAGTATCCGAGCAGCCGTCACGCATTAGTTTTTTGATATCCAATACACCATCATCGTAAAGGCAGGTTTTCAATACACCCTGTGCGGTTACACGAATGCGATTGCATGTTCCGCAAAACGTACGACTGAATGCAGCTATCACCCCGATATTTCCCTGGTAACCGGGAATACTATAATGATAGGCAGTTGACGACAGAGGATCGGCAACTTTTGTAAGGCCAGGGTAGTGCCACTGAATGTATTCTATAATCTTGGTGTACGTCCACTGTAATGTAGGGTAGTGTGTTCCTTCACCGTTAAAGGGCATCTCTTCGATGAAGCGAACGGACACGTTATGGTTTCGGGTGAGTTCAATCAGGGGTAGGATGTCGTCAATATTTTTTCCGTCCATCACCACAGTATTGATCTTCACCGGTATTTCATGGGCCAGCAACAGGTCGAGTGTTTTTTTTGTGGCTTCGAATTCATCGCGTCTGGTAATGATGGTGAAGCGCTCGCGGTCAAGCGTATCAAGGCTCATGTTGATAGATGCAATGGCTAACTTTTTCAATACCGGAATGTGGGGTGCGGTAAGTATTCCATTGGTAGTAAGATGTAAATCGTTGATGCCGGGAATTTCCACCAATGTATGAATGAGCTTCATCAGATCGTTTCGTACAAACGGTTCGCCCCCGGTAAGCCTTACTTTGCTTACGCCCATCGAAGCCAGGAGCGTAATAAGGCGTTCAATTTCTTCGAAGGTGAGCAATGCTTTTTTAGGCAGGTACTGAATACCTTCTTCGGGCATGCAGTAAAAGCAGCGCAGGTTGCAACGATCGGTCACAGCCAGTCGTACGTAATTTATGGGGCGATTATGGTTGTCGTAAAGTGTCAAATTAAATTCGAAATAAATCTCAAATTACAACAAAGTTTCGAGTTTAGTATTGGGTTTCGGGTCTCGGGTTTCGAGTCAAGAGGTATGGTTTCATAGTTACGAACCCCCAACCCGAAACATTAAACTCGAAACCCGAAGCTCACAACTTTAAACTCAACAGGGTAGTGTTTATTTTTAAGCCATGAATCAATTCAACGTAAAAGCTTTCGGAATTACAAAAGACATTCTGGGTGCCAGAGAAAAAACTATTGACGTAAATGGACAAACGGTTGCGGCTCTTCGCGATACATTGATGGCGCAATATCCTGAACTTACGGGGCTACGTTCGTTGCTTATCGCTGTAAATGATACCTATGCAGACGACTCCATTATCCTAACCGAAAGGGACGAAATAGCCTTAATTCCCCCAGTAAGCGGAGGTTGAAATTACAGCGCAAAATAGCTTGATATTTCGTGGTTGAATCTCTACCTTCATTGCCCCTTCACGATTGTTCAACCAACCTGTATCACCATGATTAAGATCACAGAAAAACCCATTGACGTGCAAAAGGTCATTGATACAGCTTCGAGCCTGGGTGCCGGAGCTGTTAATGTTTTTATTGGTACCGTTCGTAACAATGCGCACGGAAAGAATGTGTTGTGGCTCGAATACGAATCGCACGAAACGATGGCGGTTTCTGAGATTCGAAAAATCATTGATGAAGCATCTCACCGATGGCCGTTGTTGGGTTGGGCGGTAAGTCATCGTATTGGCACATTGAAACCCGGAGAAACGGCTGTTGCCGTGGCGGTATCAACACCACATCGCAGCGATTCATTTGATGCCTGTCAATTTATTATAGACTCCGTAAAGGAGAAAGCACCCATCTGGAAGAAAGAAGTTTTTGAAGATGGTGAAGAATGGATTTCCGCACGGCCAGCCATGGCCATGAACGTTTAATAGTTTGGCTGTTAATCAGGAAAAAGAAAAAGGCCCCGCCCCCGGAGCCTTTTTCTTTTTCAAATCTGCTATCCGAAAATCATAAAAGTCACCGATACCAGGGCAACAGCCGTACACAGACTGATGCACAACACAAGAATCAAATCGCGGTGAATTGGATTTAACGGAAGCTTGATACCCATTTTCATAACCCTTGTTTTCGACATTAAAGGTAAAGTACCCACACTCCAAAAGTTTGTCGAAATGATACGTTCTGACGAGGTGTAATAAAAACCTGAAAATATTTTTCTGTTGGCTGTATCTTTTAGGGAATTGAGCATTTAGACTTCAGATTTCAGTACTCACCAACATAACCGGTTGTGATTAAAGAACAGCGACAGCAACACAAACAATTGGAAAACGAGGAGGCCTTGATCAGGAATTCAAAGGCTGATCCTGAAGCGTTTAGATTGCTTTATGAGAAGTACTTTAAGCGTATTTTTCTCTTCGTCCACCATCGCATTGGAGATAAAGCGCTCACGGCTGACATTACTTCTCAGATTTTTCTGAAAGCCTTGACGAACCTAAGTAAGTTTCAGTTCAGAGGATTACCATTTTCGGCCTGGTTGTTCAGGATTGCACTGAACGAATGTCATGACTTCTTTCGAAAAACCAAGCGTGAACGATTGGTAACACTGGCCGATGATGCGGCTGAAATTCTTCACACCGAACTCACGGCAGAAACCGGCCTGGACGATCTGCTGGTGAAGCTGCCCAAAATACTGGAGCGCCTTTCAGAAAGTGAACTGCAGATTATTGAATTACGATTCTTTGAACAACGGCCCTTTCAGGAAGTAGCGGATATTCTGGGCATAACTGAAACGTATGCCAAAGTAAAAACTTATCGCATACTGGAGAAGATGCGAAAACTCTTTTTAAAACCATGAAGCAAAAACTTATCGTAATGAAACCCAAGCCGGAATTGTCGGATCAGGAGATCAGAAGTTATATGGACTTTGAAGGCTTGTTGGCAAAACAAAAGCAGGCTTCAGCATCAAAATATGTAATGAAGTGGAGTGTCGTGTTGTTGGCTGGTCTCGTAGCAGGCGTACTCGTATGGTTGCCTTTTCGAAATGATGTGGATACTACTCCGAACCCCGGGGCCCATCAGCAAAATGAAGGACAGCCCGGGCCCGAACCGGAGTTAGAGAATTTTCCGGTAGCGGTTAAACAGGATACGCTTTCAACAGAACCAGAACGTAAACCCAAAACGGTGCCGTTGAGTGATGGGCCGATCTCCAGTGCTTCGATAGAAGAGAAACCTGCAGCCGACAAACCGGTAAACGAAGAAGCGTTTTACTTGCAAGCCGAGCCTGTAAAGGGTTACGCTCATCTATATCAGTACTTCAGGGCTGCTCTCGTATATCCGCCTTCGGCAATTCAAGATTCTGTGCAGGGAGTATCAACAGTTACATTCACCATTAATAAAGAGGGGATGCCGGAAGATATTATGATAACACAATCGTTGGGGCAAGCCTTTGATGTCGAAGCGATCAGACTCATTCAGCAAATGCCGGCCTGGAAACCGGCCACCTACAACGGTAAGCCGGTTAAGAGTAAGATTACCTTGCCGGTAACATTCCAACTTAAAAAAGTCGAAGTCAGCCATGAACAGAAATAATATTTCCATCATACGCGTAGTACTCCTGGCAACGCTTTGGTTGTTGACTAATGAGCTGCACGCGCAAAAATTTCAGGAGGTATGGAGACTACCCCTCCCTGTACAATACTTGGCCGTTGAACCGCAGTGGGCCGATCTGGATAATGATGGCTTGCTGGATATTGTACTGCTGCTTACTGATCAGCAGAACAAGCATTTTATTTCCATTTACAAAGGCGATACGCTTGTAATGCCGCACGAAGTTTACCAAGCAGAAATTGCAGCCACTAAAATCTTTCTTAGCGATTTCGATCACGACAATAATCTTGATTTGATTATATCGGGAGAGCACGGTAGTAATACCGCCACCGTTTTTATTAATCAAGGAAACTTTTCGTTTGGGATGGAGACATACACCTTACCAGCTTTTTCGGATATGATGTTGGAAGATGTAACCAACGATGCACTTCCGGAATGGATTGTTAATTGTAGCGCCACCGAACAAGTTTTAATCTACAGTCAATTCAACAGCAATTGGATGCCAATCGATACGCTTGCCATTCATGCACAATCCATGACCACGCTGGATATGGATGGAAACGGCTATCGCGATATCTTCATCAGCGGTCAGGTAGGTGCTGACTCATTGTTCACCGGAGTACTACTTAATTACAGTGAACTACAGGTTGATCGAACAAGCCAACAAGAGGTGGCAGGCATCGTATCTACAGGTGATCTTAATCATGATGGTATCGTTGATCTTATTCTCAACGGAGAGGACCGTAATGGAAATGATGTTGTAAAGCGCTACCTCAGTAATCAAGGCGCGTATACAATCGAAGATGTTTCAGAGGCGATGCTCCGGCCGAATGTATGGATGACTGATTTGAATTCCGATGGATTAGCCGACCTGAGCTATTGGCATAAAACTGCCGCAGGCGATTCCGTTCGATTGATAAAAACGTCAATGGATGAATTCGATACGCTGTCAGTTTCTCGTGTTATGGTCGATGTGTTTGGCGATGTTGAGCATGATGGCGATCTCGATGTTATTCAGGTTCAAAAAAATAGTTCGTTGCACATCGTGTTGCTCGAAAATCTGGCTCCTGCAAACCTGGCCCCGCTGCGTCCTGTACGGGCAGATGCGTTTGCAATTTTTGATCGTGTGTTTATAAAATGGCAAGGTGCCCAGGATGATCATACCGGTGCGTCTGCGTTAACTTACGATCTCTACCTCGATGGTCTTCAGTCTTGCAATTTTGATTTAGTGAACGGAAAACGTCTGACTGTTTGGCCTGGCAACAATGGAGCAACCGATTTTGTGTTGTTTAAAAATCCTGATGCAACCGGAGTACGGTTTGCTATTCAATCGGTTGACAATTCATTGCACGCGGGCAGCGAAGGTGTGTGCGTAGGTAATGTGGGTGGTGGTGGTAGTAGTAGTTGTCAGACACTCCAGGCAGACACGCTCAAATTATGCTCGAACGAAAAACGGTTGTTTACCGCTCCGTCAACGGCATCATGGTATTCTTTCTCCAAAGGTTTTTTGAAAGCGTCAAATTCGTTGGAGTATACAGCTGAAGTATCGGATGTGATTTTCTATTTTACCCTAGCGGATTGCGCGCACGTGCAAGCCTGGTACATTGAAGTAAAGGATACCGTGCGACATGAACAGGTGATTCAATATGCTTGTGAAAACAGCGTGTTGAACCTATCGGTAGAAGATTACTGGCTTACCACTCAATGGGAGAACAGCAACCATGAAGTGCTAGGCACCGGTTCAACATTGGCCTATCCCGTGGCGCATAATGATCAGGTGTACGCCAAGATGACCCTGGGCACCGGTTGTTTGGTTGATCGCGAATTCGATATACGAATCAGTAAGCCCGAGGTAACCATCACAACTGAGAACACGCATGTGTACTATGGTAAGTCTGTTCAGTTGGAAGCGGCCGGAGCTGAAACGTATGCGTGGGATAATGCCAATGGAATTTTTGAAACCACTATTTCCAATCCAATCGTTTCGCCTACGGAGTCTACGAACTATCGGGTAACCGGTTATGATTCCATCGGCTGTGCGGATGATGAGCAAATTCTTATTACGGTTGAGCGAAACGGTTACGTGCCCTCGCTGTTTACACCAAACAACGATGGAAAGAATGACGTGCTTAAAGTTTATGGTGTAACCCAGGCCGAGAATTTTACTTTCGAAATATTCAACCGGAATGGAAGTATAATGTACTCGGCAACCAGCGTAGGTGAACTTATATCCGGTTGGGATGGCACGGCCAGTGGTACCAGGCAGCCCAATGGAACGTACTTCTGGAAAGTAACAGGTAAATTACTTTCGGGTGAGCCGATGCAACTGAATGGTAAAAACTCCGGAAGTATAGTACTGCTACGATGAGATTTCTGAACACGCGCATGTTGCTGGTTTTTGCTTTCATCTCGCTTGCCGGGCAGGGGTATGGACAGTACTTTCAATTCAGTCAGTTTAACTTCACACCTCAACGTGTCAACCCGGCCCTGGTGAGTGGCAGTAATTATATTCTTTCAAGCTTTGATTTCCGGAATCAGAAGACCGGGGGTGATTTTGATCTTACCAGCAACAGCTTTAGTATTTCGTATCCCTTCATCAACCGTAAAGGGCAGCGCTGGTCAGGTATTGGTTTTTCTTTTTTGGATGATCGCTCAGGATTTGCTGGCGTTTACAGCACGCAGGAGGTAGCGGTGTCATACGGTGTAACGGTGCCCATTGTAAAATTCCATTCTATTTCGTTTGGAATGAAGCTGCTTTACCTGAATCAGAATGCAGACCTTACAAAGTTGTTCACAGAATCTCAATATGTTGGCGATCGCGGTTTTGATCCTTCAGTCGACAATGGTGAGCCGGGCGATCGCTGGCACGAAAATACATTTACCATTAGCTCGGGTATGTACTGGCAAAACACCGACAAACGCGGTAATAAAATTTCGTATGCCGGATTTTCATTTTTTGATTTTAATAAATCGGATGTACTCTGGGGTAATGCCGATGGAATACATACAACTATGGTGCTGATGGCGGGTCAACGAGTTTATACGAAAGATAAAATCAGTGTTTTTCCTGAAATCTTATACACGGTAAATTCATCCAATCACATTTTGAATGCAGGCGTTGTTACAAGCTACGAGTTAAAATCGTATTCGCGTGAGCTGCCTGAACGGATTGATTTTATTTCGAAATATATTCTGAATAAAAGCGCCTTGGTGGGCGTGCAACTGCACCGCAGAAATTTTGCAGTAGGTGTGAGCTATGATATCCCGGTGGGGAAGCAGCAGGTATCGAATCAAGGGGCCATTGAAGTTGGGCTGGAATGGAAAAAGTTGGTAAGCCCGCTGCGTTCCAAGAAGAAGAAAAAGAAACGTACACCGGCAACAAAAACTGAAGACCTGCCACGTGTAACACAAGCCGATTCAATCCAACGTGATGTGGAGGAAAAAATAGAAGTCAAAATACCGGCAGAAGAAAAATCTACAGTTGAAATGACCCTCAGCGAAAAATTGAAGGTTCGACAGGATTCGGTATTGGCGCTTGCCGATGCCGGGTTGATTTCGCATGAATCATTTGAGCTGGATAAGACTACTCTGCATTTTAATTTCGAGTTCAATAGTGCCGGTATTGGTAACGATGCTTCGGATTATCTGGATCAGTTAGCCGATGCGCTGCACGATAATCCTGATCTGAATGTTCGGCTGGTTGGTCATACCGATAATGTAGGTTCCGACAAATTCAACATGAGATTGTCGGTTGAACGTGCGCGTGCTGTGTATGATTACCTTGTGAAAAAAGGAATAGAGGCCGATCGTATCAAGGTAGAAGGTAGCGGCATGCGCATGCCGCTTAACAGCAACGCAACCGAAGCTGAACGTGCGCTTAACCGCAGAGTAGAACTGACTATCCTGTACGAAGATCTTTAAGGTTTTCTTTCGCGGGCAAGGTATGCCGCCAACTCATCTTTTGAATTAATGTTTTGATGAAGACGCACGTCAGGAGGGGTTATCAGGTTGATATCGTGGTGCTGCAGGAAGGGTTTGATTCCCCGGTAACCTGCCTGGTAGTGTGCTTCCAATAATGGATAAGCGTCCGGTTCCCACAGGGTGAATAGCGGTTCCGGATCGTTACCTTCCGAATCGTAAAAGCAACTGGCTATTTTCTGTGTGTCGCGATGGCGAATCAGAAAGGCTACCGTTGAATCGAGTATGAAAGGCATATCTACCGGAACCGTGAGCCAGGCTGCGGAAGGATTTAACCGAAAAGCAGAAATGATTCCATTCAACGGACTTTCCAGTTCCAGTGCATCGAGTAGGGGATTCAATGAAACGGGTATATCATCTGCTTGTTTGCAGGAACTGTAAACACGATCGCAGAAGTTGTTTAATAATTCAAACAAGAATTCGCGTTGAGGTTTACCGTGAAAATCCAGTAGTCCTTTGTTGATCCCCATCCGGGAGCTTTTACCGCCCAGAAAAATTAGTCCGCAAATTCCGGCTGTGTTACTCATGAATTTCCTTTCCGCAGTGCGGGCATTGCTTGGGCTCGGGTTTTTGATGCAGCATTTCATAAAACCCTGATGACAAAATACCGGCTGGTAGTGCGAGTAATCCTACACCCGCTATCGCGAAGATGCCACCTAAAAATTTTCCGAGGGGTGTAATCGGAACCATGTCACCATAGCCCACGGTGGTGAGTGTGGCAATTCCCCACCACATGGTGGCGGGTATGCTGGTGAATTTATCAGGTTGGGCATCGTGTTCGGCATAAAACATGATGAACGAAATAATTACCAGGATAAAGAGGATAAACAAAAAACTCAATACAAGCTGTTCTTTCCTATCCAGCAGCACACGCTTGAAAATTTTAAGGGCGTGCAGGTATCGAGCAATCTTGAATAACCGGAATAATGCCATCAACCGGAATATTCGCAGAAAGCGAAGATCCATTGGCACAAAAACAAAGTAGAACGGCAGAAAGGCCAACAGGTCGATAATGGCCATCGGAGATGTTATGTATTTCAACCGGCCTTTGACGGGATCGCTAAACCTGGGGTCTTCTACTATGGAGTAAATTCGAGCCATGTATTCGATCGTAAAAAAGATGATCGTGAAGATTTCAAAATTTCTGAACAGCGATGCATACTGGTTGTGTATTTCCGGAATCGAATCGATGAGAATCGCCAGGATGTTCAGAATGATGGTGGAGATCAGTATAAATTCGAAAATGGTTTCCCAAATACCTCCCTTGGCTGTGGGTTCAAGGGTAAGGTAAAGGCGTTTGCGTAAAGTCATGGATCAGGCGCGTTTGAAATCTTTTTTACCTCCGGTTTTTTCCATCAGTTTTATTTCTTCAATAACAATGTGGTGCGACAAGGCTTTACACATATCATAAATGGTAAGTGCTGCCGTGGAGGCTGCCGTCAGGGCTTCCATCTCCACCCCGGTTTTTGCCGATAGGGTTGTAGTAGTATTGATTACGATTTTACCGTTGATTACTGTAATGGATACCTGGCAATCTTCCAGCCCGAGGGGATGACAAAACGGAATAAGTTCGGAAGTTTTTTTGGCGCCCATCACACCGGCAATGATGGCGGTTTGAAAGACGGGGCCTTTCTTGGTGATCAGTTCGTTGTTTTGGATAAGCCGGAGGATATCATCGCCTACATCAACAATGGCTTGTGCCCGCGCAGTTCGTTTCGTGATTTTTTTTTCGGAGACATCAACCATCTGCGGATTGCCGGATGCACTGACGTGTGTAAAATTCTTTTTACTCATGTACCTTGTGGTATTAAACAAAGTTAAAAATAATTACCATGGTTAGTGTAGAAGAAGCAACGGGTATTATTGGCAGTCATCTTTTTAAACCGTTGCATGAGGCGGTGCCACTTCACGATGCTGTAGGAGGCGTGCTGGCTGAAAAAATTGTTGCCGATCGTGATTTCCCTCCATTCAATCGTGTTGCCATGGATGGCATTGCCATTCAGTATGAGCAATGGGAATTGGGTAGAATGGATTTTGTAATAGAAGGTGTGCAGGCAGCAGGGGCACAGGCTCAGAAACTGAACGATTTAAGTCAATGCATTGAAGTAATGACCGGAGCCATGTTGCCGGTGGATACGGATACCGTAGTTCGATACGAGGATGTCGAAATCAGAGGTGATACAGCAAGGGTCGTAGCTCATAAACTGCTTCGAGGGCAGCATATTCATCAGCAAGGTCAGGATGCAAAACAGGGTGAGGTACTATTGCAGCCCGGCATTATGTTGTCTCCCGCAGAAATTGCGTTGCTGGCATCGGTCGGAAAAAGCAAGGTAGAAGTAGTTGTTTTGCCGAAAGCTGCTATTGTTGCCAGTGGCGATGAGCTGGTAGAGGTGCACGATGTGCCTGAGCCACATCAGATCAGGCGATCAAATTCGTATGCTGTTCAGGCTGCGATGGAAACCCTGGGGTGGGAAGGAAATCAGTTTCACCTGCTGGATAGAAAAGATTCGATGCTGGATTCGCTGAAGATGGTTATCAATACCTTTGATGTGATCATTCTATCGGGGGGTGTGTCAAAAGGAAAATTCGATTTTATACCACAAGTGTTGCAGGAGCTTGGCGTGAAAAAGCTTTTTCACCAGGTAACACAACGGCCTGGTAAGCCCTTTTGGTTTGGTGTTTCTGAAAAAGGAAAAATTGTTTTTGCATTGCCTGGCAATCCGGTGTCTACCTACATGTGTTTTTACCGGTTCATTAAACCTTGGTTGCTGAAAAGTGTTGGTGTAACAATACCTGATTCGAAAGCAATATTGGCCACCGACTTTGTGTTTGAACCTGAGCTCACCTACTTTCTTCAGGTAGCCGTTAAAAATGAAGACGGAAAGTTGATGGCCTATCCGGAGGCGGGTGGAGGCTCTGGTGACTTTGCCAACCTGAAAAATGTAACGGGATTTCTGGAGCTCCCCAAAGAGCGTACTTCGTTTTCAGCCGGAGAAGCATTTCCTTACTTTCCCTTCCGGTAACGAGAATTGAAAATTAGAAGATTGGAAATTGAAAGATTCCGCATCAACCCAAAACCCGAAACCCTGAATTTCCCCTTTTTCTTTAACCACTATCCGGTTAACTTTGCACCCCTTGCTTTTACGGGCAGGTAATAATTACAAGTAATCGCACGAATCAAAAAATAACAGTCCATGTTCGATAATTTAAGTATCAAGTTGGATAAAGCCTTTCAAACACTGAAAGGACAGGGAAGAATCACTGAAATCAACGTGGCGTCCACCATTAAGGAAATCCGCAAAGCCTTGATCGATGCTGACGTTAACTATAAAGTAGCCAAGGATGTAACCGATGAAATCCGCGAGAAAGCAATGGGCCAAAATGTGCTCACCGCGATTTCACCCGGCCAGTTGCTGGTCAAGATCACCAGCGATGAGCTTACTACCTTGATGGGTGGCCAAAGCGAGGATATTAAAGTTGAAGGCAATCCGGCCATTATTCTGATTGCAGGTTTGCAAGGTTCTGGAAAAACAACATTCTCGGGGAAACTGGCCAACTACTTAAAGAAGCAAGGCCGTTCGGTGTTGCTCACCGCGTGTGATATTTATCGTCCGGCTGCGATCGATCAGTTGAAAGTACTCGGCCAACAGATAGGTGTTGAAGTGTATGCGGAACCCGAAAATAAAGACGCAGTAAAAATCGCGAAAGCGGCTATTGATCACGCAAAGAAAAATAACCACCGCATCGTTATTGTCGATACGGCTGGCCGTTTGGCGGTAGACGAAGCGATGATGGATGAGATTGCCCGACTGAAAGCTGCGCTGAATCCTTCCGAGACGTTGTTTGTGGTTGACTCGATGACAGGTCAGGATGCTGTCAATACAGCAAAAGCATTTAACGACCGATTAAATTTCGATGGTGTTGTGCTTACCAAACTTGATGGCGATACCCGTGGTGGTGCTGCGCTCTCCATTCGCAGAGTAGTAGACAAACCCATCAAGTTCATGAGCTTGGGTGAGAAGATGGAAGCCATCGATCGCTTCTATCCCGATCGTATGGCCAGTCGTATTCTGGGTATGGGCGATGTGGTTTCACTCGTAGAAAAAGCACAACAAGCCTTTGACGAAGAAGAAGCCAAGCGCCTGAATAAAAAGATCCGTAAAAACCAGTTTGACTTCAACGATTTTCTTTCGCAGTTAGATCAGGTGAAGAAGATGGGGAATATGAAGGACTTGTTAGGGATGATTCCAGGAATGGGCAAGGCCATTAAGGATGTAGATATTGATGATAATTCGTTTAAACCCGTGGAGGCAATTATCCGATCGATGACGAATGAAGAGCGCGAAAATCCGGATATTCTGAACAGCAGCCGTAAGGCACGCATCGCAACAGGCAGCGGTACTTCTATTCAACAAGTCAATCAGCTGCTCAAGCAATTCAGCGACATGCGTAAAATGATGAAGACCATGAATAAAATGGGAGGCGGCAAACGAGCCTTGTCAGCATTAAATCCTTTCGGACGATAGTGTTGCACAACTACCGTATATGTTAATTTTTGGTTAATCGGTAAAAATAATTGGCATGGCGAAAACCAAACGATTAACTAGGACGTTTGAAAAGGTAGTTTATAGGTTTAAATTCAAAATAGGAAAATGCCCCTGATTCATTCGGGGGCATTTTTCGTACATCAGTTTAAGTTCAACTTAAGATCAACTCAACCAAACAACTATGAATGCGAAAAGAATTACTACATTAATGATGGCCCTTGTTGCGATGATTTCATTCGTGCAGGCACAAGACAAACCCGCAAGCCCGAAGGCTGAAGCGGAAGGCGTTGCCGGAAGTGCAAAAGTGAAAATTGTATATTGTCAACCTTCCGCGCGCGGTCGTAAAATTATGGGCGGTCTCGTACCGTTTGGAGAAGTATGGAGAACCGGTGCTAACGAAGCCACCACCATTGAATTTGATAAGCCCGTAAAACTCGAAGGTAAAGAGGTTGCGGCTGGTAAGTACGCGTTGTTTACTATTCCGGGCGAAAACGAATGGACCATCATTCTCAATAAAGATGCAAAGCAGTGGGGCGCATACAAGTACAATGTGAAAGATGATGTGTTGCGCGTAACGGTAAAACCAGGTAAGGCGGATGCGTTTGTTGAAACCTTCAGCATTGGTGTCGTTAAAGACGAAGTGCAGCTGAAGTGGGAAAACACAGCCGTTGCTTTTAAAATTAAAGGCTAAGGTTAACGAACAAAGCGATTACAGAAAGAGGTCCTTGTTATCGAAGCGGTAACAAGGATTTTTTTTGTAAGGTATCTGGCAATAAAAGAGAACCTTGAACTTGGAA
>Ga0315910_10000937_pt1 | contig 27509 bp, 21 predicted proteins | sample EdamamesoilMG_FD_204470 | JGI IMG/M metagenome (GOLD analysis project Ga0315910, IMG submission 204470) | Garden soil microbial communities collected in Santa Monica, California, United States - Edamame soil | ecosystem: Environmental > Terrestrial > Soil > Garden | place: USA: California... | reverse complement strand
CAGCGGGAATATCTCTTGTCCGAACGCATCGACTTCGTGTCAGCTTGCGTCAACCCCATTGATCGTCCCGATTTGCCCGCTATCGTTCGCTCCATGGACACAGCAACCGAAAAAACGCGATGCTACATGGAGGCGAACGCGGCCTTTTATGCGCACCTCTGCTCCGTCGTGCCAGGCTCGACTTCACTGAATGAGCTGCGCCTGCTCACGTCGATCGGCCTCGCGACTCTCAAGGACCAGCACATCGGCGTCACCGAGCTCTCGACCGAGCTCGGCATACCCCTGAGCACGGCATCGCGGCTCGTTGGAAAGCTCTGCGAGGACGGCCGCGTCGTCTGGATCAAGCATCCGCACGACGACCGGCGGCGCAGCCTGAAGTTTTCGCCGGTTCTCCTGAACGGCCTCGCCGAATGGGCGCAGAGCTGGTTCTCGATCCGCGAGCGGATTACAGCGGCAGCCCCGGCCCGCTAGCGCATTCCGGGGGCGGCCAGGCCGCTCTGGACAATCCAGAATCGCCGGGCGACTATTTGGCCGGATGGTTAAACCGTCCGGCCAACCCGAACCCGACGCGAGAACCCGCATCCTCGACGCCGCCGACGCCGTTTTCGTGCGCCACGGGATCGACGGCGCGCGCATGCAGGAGATCGCGAACCAGGCCGGCGTCAACAAGGCGCTGCTCCACTACTACTTCCGCTCGAAGGCCGATCTCGCCAGGGCCGTCTGGCTGCGCATCGCGTCTTCGTTTGCGCCGGGCGTGCTCCAGCTGCTGGCGTCCGACATCCCGCTCGAGGACAAGATCGATCGCGTCGTCGAGGCTTACTACGGCACGCTGACGAAGCATCCCTATCTCCTCGTCTATGTGATCAGCGAGGCCACGCGGCACCCGAAGCTCGTCGAGGAAATCTACACGCCGGAGCGCAAGCTCGCGGCGCGCGGAATGATTGCGACGTTACGCCGGCAGCTCGAAGAGAAGGCCAGGGTGGACAACACCGCCGCGATATCGGCCGAGCAGTTTCTCGTCACCTTGCTCGGCAGTTGCCTGTTTCCCTTCGTGGCGCGGCCGATGCTCACCACGGTTCTGGGCCTCGGCCCGGACGAATTCAGCAAATTCATCGACAAGCGGAAGCGGGATTTACCGCTGTTCCTCAAGAGGGCGCTGCGACAATGAGAATCCTGAAATCGTTCCTCCCCGCCGCACTGATTGCCGTCGCATCCGCGCTGTCCGCATGCGGGGGCGACGGCGCCAGCAGCTGGCAGGGTTACGTCGAAGGGGAATTCGTGCACGTCGGGTCCGGCGTCCCGGGCCGGCTCGAGCGCCTGCTCGTCGAACGCGGGCAGGGCGTGGCGGCGGGCGCGCCGCTCTACGAGCTCGAGTCGAGCCAGGAAGCGGCGGTCGTGCGGCAGGCCACCGAAGCGCTCGCGGCTGCCGAAGCCGGGCTCGCCGACCTCGGCACCGGCAGGCGCGCGGCCGAGGTCGACGTGGTCCGGGCCCAGCTCGCGCAGGCACGTGCCGCGGCAACGCAGTCGGCCGCCGATCTCGCGCGCGACACGGCGCAGCTCGCGGCCGGAGGCATTGCGCGGATGCAGCTCGAGGCGACGCGCGCGCGGCACGACATCGATCGCGCGCGGGTGCAGGAGCTCGAGAGCCAGCTCGAGGTCGCGGAGCTCTCGGCGCGGCCGGAGCAGATCCGCGGACAGTCTTCGCAGGTCGAGGCGGCGCGCGCCGCCCTGGATCAGGCGCGCTGGCGGCTCGAGCAGCTCCGCCCTCTGGCGCCTGCGGCGGGGGTTATCGTCGATACGCTGTATCGCGAAGGGGAATGGATCCCGGCGGGCTCACCCATCGTGCGGATGCTGCCGCCCGCGAACATCAAGGTGCGATTCTTCGTGCCGCAGTCTGAATTGACCCGGGTGCCGCTCGGCCAGGACGTGACCGTCCGCTGCGACGGCTGCGCGGACACCATCGCGGCTGCCGTCAGCTACGTGGCGACCGAGCCCGAATACACGCCGCCGGTCATCTACAGCAACGAGAACCGCTCGAAGCTCGTCTTCATGATCGAGGCGCGGCCGGTCGAGTCGCAACGGGAACTGCTGCGTCCGGGCCAGCCGGTCGAGGTGGCGTTGCCGTGAATGCCGCGCAGCCCGCGCCGTATTCGATCGACGTCCGCGGGCTCAACAAGTCGTTCGGCAACAAGCGCGTCGTCAACGACGTCACGCTGCGCGTTCGGCGCGGCGAGATATTCGGCTTTCTCGGACCGAACGGCAGCGGCAAGACGACGACGATCCGCCTGGTCTGCGGGCTGCTGACGCCGGACTCGGGCGAGGGCACCTGCCTCGGCTACGACATCCTGCGGCAGCAGGGCGAGATCAAGCGCCACGTCGGCTACATGACCCAGAAGTTCTCGTTCTGGGACGACCTCTCGATTCGCGAGAACCTCGATTTCATCGCGCGCATCTACGAGATGCCGAATCGCCGCAAGGTCGTGGACGAAGCGATCGAGGGTCTCGGGCTCAGCTCGCGCTCGGCCCAGCTCGCGGGCTCCCTGTCCGGCGGCTGGAAGCAGCGCCTCGCGCTCGCGGCCTGCATGCTGCACCGGCCGGATCTCCTGCTGCTCGACGAGCCGACGGCCGGCGTCGACCCCAAGGCGCGCCGCGAGTTCTGGGACGAGCTGCATCGTCTTGCCGCCCGCGGCGTTTCGGTGCTCGTCAGCACGCATTACATGGACGAGGCCGAGCGCTGTCACAAGCTCGCCTACATCGCTTACGGCCGGCTCATGGCCCAGGGCACCGCGGACGAGATCATCGCCGGCCAGCGGCTCACGACCTGGACCGTATCGGGCGGCGACCTGGCGGCTCTGAGCCATGCCCTGCAAGGCCAGGCCGGTGTCGAGCAGACGTCGGTGTTCGGCGCCGAGCTGCACGTCACCGGCACGGACGCCGCCGCGCTCGAGACGACGCTGCGCGAGGCGACCGCCGGCGGTGAGTACCGGATACGTCAGACGGAGTCGGGTCTCGAGGATGTCTTCATCAACCTCATGGCCCGCTCGCAGGACAACTTCGCGGTGAGCGCATGAGCCGCTGGTCGTTCTCGCGCTTCTGGGGTGTCGTCCTCAAGGAGTTCCTGCAGCTCAAGCGCGAGCGCATCACCTTCGCGATGATCCTCGGCATCCCGATCGTGCAGCTCCTGCTGTTCGGCTATGCGATCAATACCGATCCGAAGCATCTGCCGACGGCCGTCATCGCCGCCGACCGCAGCGAGTTCACGCGAAGCTACATCCAGGGCCTCGAGACGACGGACTATTTCGACATCGTCGGCGAGCTGCCCGACGAGGAGGCGGGCAGGGCGGCGCTCGCCCGCGGAGACGTCCAGTTCGTCCTCAACATTCCCGCCGGTTTCACGCGAAGCCTGCTGCGCGGCGAGCGGCCTGCCCTGCTGCTCGAGGCCGACGCCACGGACCCGACCGCGATCGGGGCGGCCATCGGCGCGATCCAGCAGGTGGTGAGCAGTGCCGTGGCAAAAGATCTCACGGGCCCGTACGCGGGACTCGCCGGCGCCCAGCCGCCGTTCGAGGTGCGGCTGCATCGGCTCTACAACCCCGAAGGACTCACGCAACACAATATCGTGCCCGGGCTCATGGGCGTCATCCTGTCGATGACGATGGTGATGATGACGGGGCTCGCGATCACGCGCGAGCGCGAACGCGGCACGATGGAGAACCTGCTCTCGACGCCCGTCAATCCGCTCGAGGTGATGACCGGCAAGATCGTGCCGTACATCTTCATCGGTTTGACTCAGGCGACGATCATCCTCGTCGCCGCGAAATTCCTGTTCGGCGTGCCGGTCGTCGGCAGCGTCATTGCACTCTACATCGTGCTGCTCCTGTTCGTGGCCGCGAACCTCACCGTGGGCATCACGCTCTCCTCGCTCGCGAAGAACCAGCTGCAGGCCATGCAGCTCACCTTCTTCTATTTCCTGCCGAACATGCTCCTCTCCGGGTTCATGTTCCCTTTCCGCGGCATGCCCGAATGGGCGCAAGCCATCGGGCATGCATTGCCATTGACGTATTTCAATCGTCTCGCGCGCGGCATCCTGCTCAAGGGCAACTCCTGGCCGGATCTCTGGCCGGACATCTGGCCGCTGTTCGTCTTCACCGCGATCGTGATGACCATCGCCGTCCGCACCTACCGCCGGACACTGGATTGACCTTATGAACGACAGAGCGCTCATGCGAATGCGTCGACGGTTTCTCCGGCCGCGCGCGCTGCTGCCCGGGCTTCTCGGCCTGCTGGCGGCCTGTACCGTGGGACCGGACTTCGAGCCTCCCGCCCCGCCAGCGGTAACGACCTATCGCGCGGCGCCGGAAATCGAGGAGACCGCTGCAGCGGCAGCCGAAGGTGGCGGCGTGCAGCGCTTCGTGCGTGAGCGCGACATCCCGGCCGAGTGGTGGCAGCTCTTCGAGAGCCCGGCGCTCGACGCGCTCGTGCGGCAGGCGCTCAGCGGCAGCCCGAGCCTCGAGCAGGCGGAGGCGCGGCTCGCGCTCGCGACGGCCGAGCTCGACGCGCGTTCGGGCGGCACGCGCCTGCCGCAGGTTGGCCTGGACGCAACCACCAATCGGGTCGACGTCGAGTCCGGCGAGATCGACGCGCCGGGGCTGGCTGACGAGTTCCCGCTGTCGCTGTCGGTCGCTTCCGTGGGCGTGAGTTATGACCTCGACCTTTTCGGCCGCAATCGTCGCGAGCTCGAAGCCCTGGCCGCGAGCGTGAACTACGAGCGCTTCGAGCTCGAGGCCGCGCGCCTCATGCTCGCCGGCAACGTCGTCGCGGCGGCGATCGAAGAGGCGTCCCTGCGGCAGCAGCTGGAGGCGACGCTCGAGGCGATTCAGTTGCAATCACGCCAGCTCGGCATTCTGGAAGAGCTCGAGCAACTCGGTGCCACGCCGCGGCTCGACCTCGCGATGCAGAGCGGCGAGCTGGCGCGGACCCGATCGACGCTGCCTGTGCTCGAGCGGGAAATCGAGCGGGCGCGTCATCGCCTCGCGGTGTTGCTCGGCGAGCCGCCCGGCAGCGTGATGCTGCCGGAGCTCAGGCTGGGTGTCGACCTTAGACTTCCGACCGAGCTGCCTTTGAGCCTGCCGTCCGCGCTCGCGCGCCAGCGGCCCGACATCCGGGCGGCCGAGGCGCTGCTGCACGAGGCGACGGCGCGCGTCGGCGCCGCCCAGGCGAACTTCTACCCCGACATCACGCTCTCGGCGTCGTTGGGAGGCGTCGCGGCCGCGCCGTTCATCAGCGGCACCGCTGGCTTTGCCCTGCTTGCCGCCTCGATCGCGCAGCCCCTGTTCAGCGGTGGCGCCCTGCGGGCCGAGGAGCAGGCCGCGGAGGCGATGCTCGCCCAGGCCGGAGCAGCCTACGAGGAGGTTGTGCTGTCGGCCTTGCAGGATGTGGCCGACACGCTCGCGGCGCTCGACGCCGATGCCAGGATCCTGCGCGAGCGCGCAGCGGCCGCGAGCTTCGCCGAGACGGCCTACGGCATCGCGTCGCAGCAGTACGAGGCGGGCGCGGTCAGCCTGCTCACACTGCTCGAGGCGGAGCGCAATTTCGTCGCGAGCTCGATCGAGGAGACGGCCGCGCTCGGCGATCGCTTTGCCCACTCGGCGGCGCTGTTCCAGGCCCTGGGCGGCGGATGGTGGTCCGAGGATGCGGCCACGCCGTGAGCGGTCGTTAGCGAGCTACGCGAAAAAGGAAATAGATGATGCCGAGCAGTACGACCATCTGACCCAGCATCGCCGCGTACAGCTGGCGCGCGAGACTGGCGAAGGCGGTGCTGATCTCGGCACGCAGCTCGACGCGCATGGTTGCCATTTCGCTGCGCAGCTCCGTGGCGAGCTCTTTCATTTCGCTTCGAAGCTCCGTTGCCAGCTCCTTCATCTCGCTGCGCAGCCGGGTCTCAAGCCCGCCCATCTCGCTGCGCAATTGAATGCCAAGTTCGGCCATTTCACTCCGCAACTCGGTGCCAAGCTCGGCCATTTCGCTCCGCAATTCGGTGCCAAGCTCAGCCATCTCGCTGCGCAGCAGGGCAATTTCCTGCCGCACCTCACTACGGACGAGAGTAATGTCCTGCCGGGTTTCGCTGCGCGAGAGCACGATATCGTGCCGCGTCGCGAGCACGTCCTTCGCGCCGGCGATCTCGATCTCGATGGCACGCACGATCGCCCGGGCCTGCGTCGACGACAGGTCAGCCTTTTCAAGCACCTCGAGCGATTCGGCTTGCATCGACATCGATCATATGCCCCGCGGTGGCCCGGTGGAACGGCTTGCCGTCACGTTCGCTGTTGCCGATCAGGCTAGCCGTGGACGCACCACCGCCCAATCGATGAATCGAGCCGGATCGTCGACTAATTAGCTGGCGGAGGAGCCTGTCCGGCGGAGGGGACCGCGAACTCATCGAGCAGCGCCAGCGCTTCAGGGTTCGCCGGCCCGCCGCCACCGCGTCCGCGGCCGCCCCCGAAGCCCGCGAGCCCGCCGCCGCCGCGCCCGCCGCCACCCGAGACGAGAGTGCGGACGGTCTGGCCGTTCGCCATCGCGAGCGTCTGGTCCGCGCCGGCCTCGAGCAGTAGGCGCATGAGCTCGAGATTGCCGCCCTTGGCGGCGCGCATCAGTGCGGTTGCGCCGTTGCCGAGCGAGAAGTCGCCCGTGCCGTGGTGGCGGCCGATGATCGGGCCCGAGAGCTGCGCGTTCGGGTTGGCGCCCTTCTCGAGCGCGAGGCGCACGACGTCCTGTGCCGTGAGCCTGGAAAGCAACGGCTGATTGGGCCGACCGATGTCGGACGTGAAGAACGCCATGTCGACGGCGCCGTAGAGCGCCGTCATGCCCGTGCGATCGGCGACGTCGGGATCGGCGCCGGCCTCGATCAAGGCCGCGGCCAGATCGTAATGCCGGTTCATGATCGCGAAGCCGAGGGCTGTCGTGCCGTCCTGATCCCGGAGATCCAGGTTTGCGCCGACTTCCGCGAGCGCGAGTGCGGCGTCCTGCGCGTTCTCGCGCGCTGCGTACATCAGCGGCGACCAGCCGCCGACCGGCAGGATCGTCGAGACCATGCCGATCTGCACCCAATCCATCGGCGCGAGATCGAGCGGTTTCGCCTGCTGGTCCGGATTCGCGCCGCCGGCGACGAGCGCGCGGATCGCGTCGCCGTGGTTTTCCGCGGCTGCCCACATCAGCGCCGTCTCGCCGTGGAGCTCTTCGCTCGCATTCGGATCGGCGCCGGCCGCAAGCAGCAGCCGGATCGACGCCGCGTCGCCGGAGCGCGCGGCCGCCATCACGGCGTTCTCGCCGTGCGACATCTTGAAAGTGGCGTCGGCCTCGTGTCCCAGCAGCATTTCGGTCATCGCCGGGCTGCGATTGGTCGCCGCGAGCCAGAGCGGCGTGATCTCGTAGGCATTGCCGCGGTTCGGATCGGCGCCCGAGTCGATGAGCCAGTGCGCGAGGTCGACGTCGTCGGCCTGAACCGCGAAGAGCAGGGCCGTCATGCCGTAGCCCGAGGGCTCGTCGATGCGGGCGCGGCCTTCGTCGGTCGCGAGCAGCGCCTCGATCGTGCGGATGTCGCCGCGCTCGACGGCGTCGGCGAGCGGGGAGGCGGAAGACACCAGCGGCAGGCCGGCGAGGAGGCTTAAGAGCGCGAACCTCATCCGTTGACGAGATCGACCGATCCCGTGCTGATGCCGTAGCTCTCGAGCTCGACGCCGTAGTGCCGCGCGAGCGCGAGCATCATGTTCGCGATCGGCGTTTCCGGCGCCGTCGCGATATGCCGGCTGCCGCGGCCGTTGAAGCCGCCGACGAGCAGCGTCGGGAGATCCGTGCGCTCGTGATTATTGCTCTCGCTCATGCCGCTGCCCCAGAGCAACATCGAGTGATCGAGCAGGGAGCCGTCGCCTTCGGGCGTCGCCTTCAGGCCCGCGATGAACTTCTCGAACAGCGTCATGTGGTAGACGTTGAGCTTGACCAGGTTCTGCTGCATCTCCTGGTTGCCCTGGTGATGCGACATCGCGTGGTGCGGCTCGGTGATGCCGATCTCGGGATAGGTACGCTGCGTGATGTCGCGGCTCAGCATGAAGGTGAACACGCGCGTCATGTCGGCGGCCCAGGCAAGCGTCAGCAGATCGAAGTGGACGGCGACGTGATCGGCGAACAGGGCCGGAATGCCGACCGGCGCATCGGGAATCTCGATCTCGATGGCGGCCTGGCGCTCGGCGCGCTCGATCTGCTGCTCGGTCGCGCGCAGGTTGTCGAGGTAGTCCTCGAGCCGCGCGCGATCCTGCGCGCCGACGTCGCGTTGCAGCGCGGAAACATCGCCGCCGACGGAATCGAGGATGCTGCGGCCCGTCGCGAGGCGCTCGCGCCGCTGCGCGGCCGTGCCCGGACGGCCGAACAGCCGCTCGAACAGGGCGCGCGGGTTGGTCTCCATCGGCAAGGGTTGCGTTTCCGACGCCCAGGAGAGCGTGTTCGAGTAGACGCAGGCGTAGGCAGGGTCGCAGCCGCCGATGTAGCCCGCGTAGTCCTCGACGGCGACCTCGAGCGAACGGAACACGGTGTCGCCGCCGATCTGTTGCGCGATGACCTGGTCGACGCTGGGGCCCGCGCGCACGTCCTCGGCCGTCGTGCGCTTCGGCACGCTGCCCGTGAGCCAGGAGGCGACGCTGACGCCGTGGCCCGAGACCGGATTCGCGAGCTGCGAGACGACGGTGAGCTCGTCTCGATAGGGTTCGAGCGGGGCGAGGATCGTCGAGAGCTCGACGTCGCTGCCGACGGTGGCCGGCGTCCAGAAGCCGGGCCGCTCGCCGTGGGGCACGAAGACGGCGCCGAAGCGGCGGGGCGGGATGGCGGCGGACTGGGCCAGGGCGCGGCCGGCGGGGATCATGGCGTCGAGCAGGGGCAAAGAGACGGCGGCGCCGATGCCGCGCAACGCGTGGCGCCGTGAGATTGCCTTGCCCCCCAGGATTCGCATCGACCGATTCTCGCCTTGAGAGGCGCGGTTTGTCGACCTCTATGATCGGGTTTGGGCAAAGGCCCGGGATCAGGGAGGCGGGCGGCCGAGCATGGGGGAGACGACGGAGCGGACGGCCACGGAAGGATCGCTCACGGCCTCCTCAAAGGCTGACCGCACCGCGGGGTCGTCCAGATGGTCAATCAGGGCACCGGCAGCGGAATAGCGCACGTTCTCGTTGGGGTGGTTTCGCAGGTCCTCGGCGAGGACGGGAATGAAGGCCGGGTCGAGGGTGTTTGCGTCAAGCACGTTCCAGGCCATCGCGCGGACCAGCGGATCGGTCTCGTTGCGGCCAAGCTCGAAGACGGCCGTGGGAGCATCGTCGCCGAGATCACGGAGATGGATAGTCCGCCCATCGGGCGCCAACCTCGATATCCACATCAGTCGCGAACGCGCGGGAAGGTTCCCGTCGAGCAGTCTGGTGTGCACCCAGGCTGCGAGGTCGTCACTGGCGACGGATGCCCATTCGGCGCTCTCGCGCACGCTGCAGCAGCCAGTCAGTGGCTCCACAGAAGGATCCTCTGCCGCAGCACGTAGCAGGGAACCTCTGACCCCGGGTTCGTCCAGAAAAGTGTTCAGTGTCAGGGCCGCCTGCTGACGCACGATCGGATTGTCGTCGTTTGCCAGCGCTTGCAGCAGCGGTTGCACCAGGTACGGATCGTCGATACGGCGCATATGGGCCCAGGCGCTGATGCGCGCCCCCACATCCTGCGAGGTCAACCCGATTTGTGCCGTCGCAGCAACGACTGCGCTGTCGTAGTCGCCGCGCGCAAGCCTGTTCAGGGCGGCAATACGCTCCCCATCGGCGAGGGTCGAGTTGAGCAGCGTTGCCCTGGCCTCGGCACTCACGGACTCCGAATCCTTCAACGTGGCATCGCGGACTCCCCGGGCGACTCCGGTCGCGAACGGCCTCCAGCCAACATCTGGCGATGGCGTCGCGACTCCAGACAGGAGGCTCGACAGCAAGGCATCCGATTGCGAATCGCGTTGGATGGCGCCGCAACCCATCCGCATGTGGACGACCAGCAAGCTGCCGGCGCCCAATTGCCTCGCGATCTCGAGATCGGAGAAACCGCTGCCGTCGAACGCCGACACGCGCGCGCCGGTGATGACGTTCAGGCCTTGAATTGCCCGGAGCTGCTCGACGACAGCGTCGTGGCACCTGACAAACTCGGCGAGCTCGACCGCGCCAGCATCCGCTTCCGGGCTGGCGAATACCACGATGCTGTAAGGATCGAGTCCAATCCGGGGCGTAGTATCGGTTGCGCCAACAGGCGCCGAAGATTCGACAGGACCTTCGGCATCGCCGACTGGTGCGTTGGTTTCAGCAGGCTTCGCCTGCTCGGCCGCGGTCCCCTCGACAGATTCCTGTGCCGGCTCGACGACCCCTGGCCCGGATTCCGGAGCGTCCTGCCCGAGTTGCAGCGTCAGAGCCGCTGCCATCGCAGCTCCGGCAATCAGAAAGGCGCCGATGATAAAGGCGCGCCGGGGCTGACCTGCAGCCGTCTCCTTGCCCGCCATATTCGAGGGCAGCAGCGCTGCGATCCGCTCGCGGAGGCCGGGCGGGATCGCCGGGATCGACAGTGCCGAAATGCTGCGCCAATTCGCCCAATCTTCGCTACACGACTTGCATGTCAAGAAGTGCGCATCGATTGCAACACGCTGAGCGGACGTCAGCGCTGCGGACGCATTCGAGTCGAGGATGAAACTGATCTCCCGGCAATTCATTTGACAGCCTCCCATCCGGTTACGACTTGCGGTTCCCGCTCTTCATGCAGGCACCGCGTCAGATTTCGGCGAGCGCGGTAGAGACGCATCGTCAGAGCGTCCATCGCGATGCCGGTGATCGTCGAAATCTCGGACAGGCTGTAGCCCTCGGCGCGCAAAGCAAGCAGCGCGCGCTGGCCGCGTTCGAGCCTTAGCCACGCCCGCTCGAGCAGAGACTCGTTTTGCGCGTTATGCAGTGCCTGCTCTGGGGTTGGATCTGGGGAAGCGGACTCCGACGCGAGATCCGTGCCGTTGGCGAGGCGGTCCATTGGCGCTCTCCGCGCGCGACGAGCTCCATCGACGAATACGTTGTGCAGCACGCGCAGCAGCCAGGATTTCACGGATTGCGACTCGTCGAGGTCGGCAATCCGCTGACAGGCCCGGATACAGGTTTCCTGCACGAGGTCTTCGGCGTCCGCGCGCTGGCGCGAGAGCCGGTAGGCCGCGCGAAAGAGGGCGTCGAGATGCGGCTCGATCAGCCTCCGGAAGCGCGCGTTGTCGGGTCCTGGCATTGCGGTACTCCCCAAGTCTCGGGATTATTACGAGCGGTGACCGAAAATCTAACGGGGCGAGGGATCGAGCGGCGTGGAAAGCGCGCCGCCGCTGGCTCATGGCGGTGAGATTTCGCAAGATTCTGCGGACCCTCGTGCTCGTTGCGCTCGTTTTCGTGGGCGCTTCCGTTTGCGCCGTAGTGGCCCTCCGCTGGATCGACCCGCCCTTCACGACCGTGATGCTGCTCCAGGAAGGCCCGGTCGGCGATCTCGAGCATGACTGGGTCCCCCGCGACGCCATCGCCTGGGACGCCGCGCGCGCCGTCATCGCCTCCGAGGACCAGCGCTTCGCCGACCACCACGGCATCGACTTCAAGCAGCTCAACGAGGCGATCGAGGACTATCGCGACGGCGACGATCTCCGCGGCGCGTCGACGATCACGCAGCAGGTCGCGAAGAATGTCTTCCTCTGGCAGGGCCGGAGCGTCGTGCGCAAGGGGCTCGACGCGTACTTCGCGGTGCTCATCGAGCTCTGCTGGCCGAAGGAGCGGATTCTCGAGGTTTATCTCAACGTCGCCGAGTTCGGGCCCGGCATCTTCGGCATCGAGGCGGCGGCGCGTGAGCACTTCGGGACGACCGCGTCCGCGCTCAGTCTCTCCGAATCCGCGCTGCTCGCCGCGGTGCTGCCCAGCCCGCTGCGTCTCGATGCTTCGCGGCCGAGCGACTACGTGCGCGAGCGACGTGAGGCGATCGTCGAGCAGGTGCGTCTGCTCGAGACGCGAGGGCATTACGCCGGCATCGAGTGGTAGCGGCGGCGGGAGCGCCGTCCGTCATTCCGTTCAGTCCCAGGCGTAGGGCCGGAGCTCTTCGCGATGCGCCCGCACATAGGCGAGAACGCGGTGGCGTTTCTGCGGACCGCGGTGCTTCTTCTCGGCGTCCGCCCCCGCGAGAATCCCGGGCTTGAACTCCTCGACGCGGCCGAAGACTGACACCCAGCGCTTCTTCACGGCTTCGACGCTGATGCCGAGCTCGTCGCTGAGCTCGGCGTCGGTCCGGCCGTCGAGCGCCGCGGCGAGCAGCTCCTGCTCTGCCGGGCGCAGTCGCAACACCGGATCCCGATAGCGATACATGCGCGCGGCGACGGAGAAGGGGATATCGCGGGCGTCCTTTGGCGTAACGACGAAGAGCGCGCTCTGGTGCGCGGGGAACTCCGCGACGAGCTGGTAGGAGCCGGTCGCGCGCGCCGTCGAAATCGTCGAGCGGCCGATCGCCTCCTTGATCACCCGGTTGAAACGAAATCCGGCGAGGTTCTCGAGAAAGCTCGTGCCGAGAAGCGTCTGTACTTCTGCGCGCTGGTTGTCGTCGAGCAGCTCGTTGCGCCAGTTGCCGAAGAGGTTCACGAAGTCGAGGCCGGCGCCGGCGTTGCCGCGGGCGATGCCGGCGCGGTCGAGCACGACGGGTTTCCCCGCGGCGACGCTCGCGATGATGCGCGAGCCCAGTTGCGGCGCCGGATGCGCGAGCTCGCGGTCGGCGAACTCCGGCGCGACGAACACGCCGATGCCGCCGCCGACGATGCGGTGCCCGCCGATCGGCCGGTCGGCCTCGAAGACGCTGCCGTAGAGCGCGGGTCCCGCGAGCAGCTCCCGCCAGACCTTGAGGGCCACGACGCGGCTGGTCAGCGCATCGCCAATGCAGGCCGGCTCGATCTCGAGGCAGGGCTTCAGGTCGTCTGCGCGAATGGGGCGCCAGTGCATGCTAGGTGCTCGCGGCAGGTATCTTTTAGGTCATCGGCGCGGGGCGCGGCGAGCCGTAGGATAGGGCATCGCTCACTCGGCTGAGAAGGACTCATATGAAGACACTCACCGTTCTCGCGGCTGCGGGCCTGATGTCGATTTCGACCGGTGCCATCTTCGCGCACCACTCGGCCGTGCGGTTCGACAACAGCACGCCGGTCACGATCAGGGGCACCCTGCGCCGGGCGGAGCTCGCGAACCCCCACAGCATGCTCTATGTCGAGCAGGTCACGTCCGACGGAAAGACTGTCTGGGCCGTCGAGGGCCCCGCGCCGAATGCGCTCACCCGCCGCGGCTTCGTCAGCGACGACTTCCGCGAGGGCGCCACCTTCGAGGCCTGCGGCTACGTGCTCCGCGACGGCGTGCAGAGCCCGGACGGCAGTCGCCTGCTGCTGGCCGAGGTGCTCGTGATGCCCGACGGCTCGGCGCGTTTGTGGTCGTCGTACGGCAACGAGCACTGCAGGGAACAAGGGAACTACGAAGTCCGCGAACCGGGAACGTTCCTGATCGTCGAGTAGGCCGCGACGGCCGCGACGATTCTCGAGCAGGCCGCCGCGATTCCGCGGAATCGTCTCTCGCGCGATTCCCGCGATATCGGGGGTCGGCTTGCTGAGTGGAAGGAGCCCCGGCGGCGACCGGAAAACTTGAGACTGAGAGGGGGCTCCCCGGTCGCCGTCGAGGACTTTAGAAACTCTGGCGGAAGCTCAGCCGCAGCGTGCGCGGCGGGCCCTGCAGCATTGCCAGGAAGCTGCCCGAGCCGTCGTCGAATTCAGCCGGCCGGAAGCCGCGCAGCACCGCGAACTCCTCGTCCAGCGCATTCTCGAGCCGCAGCGCGATCTGGCTGTTCCGCTCCTGGCCGACGTACACGAAGGCCGAGAGATCGAAGACGTTGTAGTCGGGATGCTCCACGCGCCCGAAGCTGCCCTGGCTCGAGGTGACGCTCGCCACCCAGCGCGTATCGAGGCTGCCGCCGAAGCGCCCCTGCGTGTAGCCGAGCGAAGCCTTGGCGTGCCAGCGCGGGTTGTAGTCCATCTGCCGCTCCTGGCCCTCGAGCTGCACTTCGTTGTTGATGTAGCTCGCTTCGACGCTCCACCGGTCCGACAGCGCGACGCCGCCGAGGATCTCGAAGCCGTCGATCGTCGCCTGGCCGAGATTCGAGAACGTGCCGTTCGGGAACGCGGGCTGGTCGTAGTCGAAGTCGATGATGTTGTCGATCTCGCGCGTGAAGATCGTGGCGCGCCAGTGGCTCGCGCCCATCTCGCCGCCGACGCCGATATTGACGTTCTCGCTCTCCTCGGGCTTGAGGTTCGGGTTGCCCGTCTCGCAGCAGGGCTCGTTGAGATACAGCTGCTCGGCGCTCGGCAGCGTGAAATTCGTGCTCGCGCCGCCCGTCAGGAAGATTGTGTCCGAGAGATAGAACTTGCCCGAGAGATTCCAGACCGTGGCCGTGTTCTCCTCCATGTCGTTGTAGCGGACGCCGAAGGAGATCGCGCCGTTCTCGAGCTGATCCTCGCGCGTGCGGACCTGCCCGTAGAAGGCCTGGACCTCCTCCGACACCGGCGCGATCCGCCACCAGTCGTCCATCGCGCTGTATTCCTGGTAGTCGTAGCCGACGAGGAACTCGGGGCCGTTGTCCGGCCGGAACTTGCCGACCGCGTTGATGCCCTGGTCGTCGAAGCCCCAGGGAACGTAATCGCCGACGACGTCGACCTCGCCCGGCGCGCCGCCGATGACGTTGTCGATCTGCGTCACCCAGGAATCCCAGTCGTGGTAGTAGGCCTTGACGAAGAACTGCGCGCCTTCCGTCGGCGCATAGTCGAGGCGCAGGCTCACGATGTCCTCGTAGCGTTCGTTGTAGGACTCGTTGGTCAGCGTCGGCATCAGGAAGTCGATCTGCGCTTCGGTGCGCTGGATCTGCGTGACGAGGCGCCAGTCCTCGCCCATGTCGAGGCCGTACTTGAAGCCGAGATTGGTCGCCTCGTAGCTCTGGTCCTTGTCGGTCGCGCTCGGCTCCGAGTGATCGTAGAGCTCGTAGCCGTCCGACTCGTCCTGCGAGGCGAAGAAGACAAAATTGCCGGGGCCGAGCGGGCCGCGGAACATGCCCGACACGTTGTAGGAGTCGTTGGTATCGGAGCCGATCGAGACATCGCCGCCGAACTCGTCGGAGAAATCGCGCGAGACGATGTTCAGCACGCCGCCGGCGGCGCTCGTGCCGTAATAGAGCGACTCGCCGCCCTTCAGCACCTCGACGCGCTCGACCATGTTGCCGGGCAGGGTGTCGGGATTGGTGCTCGGGTAGAGGCGGTTGTTGAGCCGGACGCCGTCGACGAGCCAGAGCACGTCGCTCGGGCCGTAGCGTGCGAGCCGCGAGCCCTGGATCGAGACGAAGCTGTAGGAGAAGGGTCCGGCACTCGTCATATAGAGGCCGGGCACTTCCATCTGGATCATCTGCTGCGGGTCGATGTAGACCTTTTCCTCGACGTCATCGCGGCCGAGGCTCACGAGCTCGGAGCCGTAATCCTCGAGCTCCTGCGGCAGGGTGCTCTCGAGGCTCCGGCCGTAAACGTAGATGCGCTCGGTCTCCTCGTCGTCCTGCGCCAGGGCCGGCGCGGCTGCCAGGGCCTGGATGGCCAGGGCGAAACACAAGGCAAGTCCCAGCCCTGCGCGCTGGCCCTGTCTGGAATTCTGTGTGCTGGTCATACGTGCGCTGCCCCCCGGGACGCCTGAAAGAAGGGGGCATGCTAGGTGCGCCGATCCTGTGAATGTCCAGCAATTAACGGTTTTCTAACCGTTAAAAAGCGTGACCTGGCCCGGTGAGCGCTCGCCGCCGGAGCGTCGAGCTTGCGGTCGCGGCAGCCATCGCTATGCTGGTCGCGGTTTTTCGGTTGGTCGCGACGGAGGCAGGAGCATGAGCTGGTGGGAAGCGCTGGTGCTCGGGCTCGTCGAGGGCATTACCGAGTACCTCCCGATCAGCTCCACCGGCCATCTGATCCTCGCCTCCGCTTTGCTCGGGCTCGACGAGCCGGCGGCCACGCGGGAAGCCGTCAACGCCTTCGTCATCATCATCCAGGGCGGGGCGATCCTGGCGGTCCTCGGACTCTATCGGGACCGGGTTGCGGAGATGATCCGCGGCGTGCTCGCCTGGCGGGGACCGGGCCTGAAGCTCGCGCTCAATCTCGTCGTCTCCTTCCTGCCGGCGGCCGTGCTCGGCGTGTTGCTCGACGATCTCATCGAGCAGTATCTCTTCTATGCCGGCCCGGTGATCGCGGCGCTGCTCGCCGGCGGCGTCGCCATGCTGCTGATCGGCCGCTGGCAGCAGCGACGATTCCATGCGGTCGAGCAGGGCCCGGACGACGGTCGGGCTTTCGTCGATATCGCCGAGCTCCGCTGGCAGAGCGCGCTCATCATTGGCGTGCTCCAGTGCCTCGCGATGTGGCCGGGTCTCAGCCGCTCGATGATGACGATCGTCGCCGGCATGTTCGTCGGTATGCGCCCGCGCCAGGCCGCGGAGTACAGCTTCCTGCTCGGCTTGCCGACGCTCGGTGGCGCCTGCGTCTACCGCAGCGTTCAGATGTTCGGCGAGGAGTCGAATCCGATCGCGGCGCTCGGCGGCTGGCTGCCCGTTACCGTCGGTATCGTCGCGGCAACGGTGTCGGCCGTTCTTGCAATCCGCTGGCTCGTCGGCTACCTCAACCGCCACGGCCTCGCGCTCTTCGGCTGGTACCGCATCGCGCTCGCAGCCGTCTTCGCCGTCCTCTTCTGGCTCGGCATCGTCGAAGTCGGCCCAGGCTGAGCCCTTCCCGCGCGTAACCGCAGGTCGGGAGTGTCAACAGGGGTCGCGAGGGCGAGTTCCGCAGCGCGCCGTCTTCGGCGCGCGAGGATGTCTGAGCCAGCGCGACCCCTGTTGGCGCTCCCGACCGGCCAGTGAGTTCTCAGTGGCGCAGCGGCAGCACCCCCGTCTGCGGCATTTTCGCGAGCCCGGTCTCCCGCGCGTGCTCCTCGAAGGCGCGATTGCGCCAGAAGAAGGCGCCCGGCATCGTCGTCGGGATCACGAGCACGTAGAAGAGCGCGCGGCCGGCGACCGCCGTGACGAGCACCAGCAGCGTGAGCGCCATGAGCAGCGCGAAGCCGGCCCAGCCGCCCGGAGCCGCGACGGCCAGCGCCAGGGCGAAGGCGAGACTCACGCCGAGCGCGATGTTGCGGGCGAGATAGGTCTTGCCGAAGGAGGTGCGCTGCTCGAAATGCGCGGCCTCGGCCTCGCCGCCGCGGCGGACGAGGTCGCGTGCATGGGCAAGGAGGCCCGCGCCCTCGAGCGCGAGGCCGAGGGCCACGGACAGCGCGAGCAAGCTGACCAGCGACGCCACCGACTCGTCGCCGGCAAGCAGGACGCCGGCGTAGACCGCGCCGACGAGCAGGGGGCCAAGCGCCAGCATCGAGCCGTAGAACGATGTCATGACCTGCCAGTGATCCCAGAACGGACGCGCCTTGATCCGGTAGATCCGGTACATCGCGTAGAGCGAGGCGAGCCCGGCGAGGGCGGCGAGCACGCCGGCGGCACTGCGGGCGGTCGCAACCAGGCCTTCGGGCAGCCAGGTGAGCCAGCCGCCGAATGCCGTCAGCACGGTGTAGGCGCCGAGCGCGTTGAAGAACACGGCGATGGCCGCGACCTCGCGGCTGACCGGCGAGTGCCTCAGGTTGTAAAAGGCGCGATAGAAGCGATGCGGCTTGCCGAGATGCATCGTCGAGACGACGAGCGCAACGCTCTGCATGCCGAGCAGCGCGACGAGCAGCGCGGCGTAGGCGATCGGGTGCGCGGCCGGCGCCAGCATCTCGAGCCCGAGCGGAGCGCCGAGCAGCAGGGTCAGGAAGGCGCCGACCACGGTCTGCGTCGTCAGCGTGAAGGCGACCAGCGGATTCTCGCGCGAGCTCAGCTTGTTGACGCCCCAGCGCAACGGACGCTTCTGCGGCGCGACCTGCGCCTCGTAGCGGACCTTGTCCTTGAGCTTCTGCTTGACGTAGACGAGCGGCACGGAGTCCGTGCGCTTCATCTCGCGCGGCAGGTGCGTCTTGTTCTCGAAGCGGATGTTCGGCCGCGTGATCGAAGGGTCCGGGAAGCCGGGAATCGAGAGCTCGTTCTGCACCCGCTTCTCGGGCGCGGTCTCGACGACGCCGAAATCGAGCGCGCCGGCGAGGCAGGCCGACGCGCAGGCAGGCTTGAGTCCCACCTCGAGCCGGTCGACGCACATATTGCACTTCGAGACCTCGCCCTTGACCGGGTCGAGCTGCGGCGCGTTGTAGGGGCAGACCCAGGTGCAGTAGCCGCAGCCGAAGCAGATGTCGGGGTCCTGCAGCACGGCGCCGTACTCGGTGAACTTCGTGTAGGCGCGTGTCGGGCAACCCTTGAGGCAGACCGGGTCCTCGCAGTGATTGCAGGCCATCGAGATGTTGAGGCGCTTGAAGTCCGGATAAGTGCCGCCCTCGACGTAGCCGACCGAGCGGAAGCTGATATGAGCGGGCAGGTCGTTCTTCTCGCTGCAGGCCGCCTCGCAGGCATGGCAGCCGATGCAGTTCTCGGCCGTGAAATGGAAACCGTGCTGCTTGTTTCGGTCCGGGCTCGTGCCGACCGCTTCGCTCTGGTTGATGCGCAGCGTCTTGCCCTTGCGCGGGTCGCCGTCGCCCGCGAGCGCGATGGGTGTGCCCCACTGGGATTTTCCGGGACCCTGGTCCGGTGCGAGCTTCGCATAGGCGGGCTCGTTCGGTCGGGCATCGAACGCGGGCTTCGGTGGTGGTGTTGCGGCCATCGGCGGAATTCCTCGTTGCTCAGTAGCTGCGCGCGGCGACATTGGCGGCGGCCGCCTGGCGCTGGTCGCCGGCCGGCTCGACGCGCACGGCGCATTGCTTGAATGCCGGCTGTCGCGAGTACGGATCCAGCAGCCCGAGCGTCAGCCGGTTCACGCACTCGTGGAAATGGAACGGAATGAAGATCATGTTCGGCGGCACGCGCTGCGTGAGCTGCACCAGCACGACCGCGTCGCCGCGCCGCGAGACGAGGCGCGCATAGCTCATGTGCTCGAGCCCGATCTTCTGCGCGGCATCGGGATTCATTTCCATGTAGGGCGTCGGGCTGAACTTGTTGAGGTTGCCGATCTTCCCGGTGCGCGTGCGCGTGTGGAAATGCTCGACGACGCGCCCGCTGTTGCACCAGAACGGATATTCGGTGTCGGGTCGCTCGTTGTTGTCGACGAACGGCAGGGCAATCAGCTTCGCCTTGCCGTCCTTGTGCTCAAAGACGCCGTCGGTGTAGAGCCGGGCCGAACCGCTCGCGTCGCCTTCGCGGCACGGCCACTGGATGCCGCGGCTCGCCTCGATGGCGTCGTGGGTCATGCCGGAGTAGTCGAGCATCCGGCCTTTCGACAGCGCGCGCATCTCGTCGAAGACTTCGGCCGGCGTCCCGGGGAACGTCATCGACGCGCTTGCCTCGAAGCGCTTCGCGAGCTCGGTGAAGATCCAGAGATCCGGCTTCGAGTTGCCGCGCGGCTCGACGACCTTGCGGACGAGATTGACGCGCCGCTCGGTGTTCGTGAACACCCCTTCCTTCTCGCCCCAGAGGGCCGCCGGCAGGAAGACGTTGGCGTACTGATTCGCCTCGACGTCGACGTAGGCGTCCTGGACGACGAGTAGCTCGAGCTTCTCGAGCGTCTTGCGGATGCGCGGCGTATTCGGCATCGACGTCAGCGGATTCGTCGCGACGAGCCAGAGCGCCTTGATCTGCCCGGTCTCGATCGCCGGGAAGATGTCGGTCATGAACATGCCGCGCTTCTTCGGGAAGAACTCGGGGTCGACGCCCCAGAACCGGCCAACGTCCTCGCGGTCGCGCTCGTTTTCGAGCTGGCGGTAGCCCGGCAGGCCCGAGCACGAGGACCACTCGCGCGTGCCCATGGCATTGCACTGTCCCGTGATCGAGAGGCTCGTGCCGCCCGGCTTGCCGACGTTGCCGGTGATGAGATTCAGGTTGTTGAGCGCGACGACACCGTCCGAGCCGTGCGTGCTCTGGTTGATGCCCATCGTCCAGATCGCCATCGCGGCGCCGGCCTTGCCGTAGAGCCGGGCGACGTTGCGGATCGTGTCCTCGTCTATGCCGCAGATGCCCGCGGCCGTCGTCGGGTCGTAGCGCTCGACGAGCGCGGCGAACTCCTCGTAGCCGTTCGTGTGCGCCTCGATCCAGGCGCGATCCTCGAGACCTTCGTCGAGGATCACGTGGGCCAGCGAGTTGATCAGCACGAGGTCGGTGCCGGGCGTCACGGGCAGGTGGACGTCGGCCATCTGCGCGAACATCGTCACGCGCGGGTCGACGACGATGACGGGGAACTTGCGCTTCTCGAGCGCCATCTTCAGGCGCCAGTAGATGATCGGGTGCTGCTCCGGGAGGTTCGAGCCGACGGCGAGCAGGCACTCGGTATGGTCGAAGTCGTCGTAGCAGCCGGGCGGACCGTCGGAGCCGAACGAGCGCTTGTAGCCCGAAACGGCCGAAGCCATGCACAGCGTCGTGTTGCCGTCGTAGTTGTTGGTGCCGATCAGGCCGCGGACGAGCTTGCCGAGCGTGTAGAACTCCTCGGTGAGGATCTGGCCCGTGGAGACCACGGCGACGCTGTCGCGGCCGTATTGCGCCTGGATGCGCTTCAACTCATTCGCCGTGTAGTCGAGCGCCTCGTTCCAGCCCACCGGGCGGAAGGCGTCGATCGTGCGCTCGCGGAGCAGGGGCTCGGTGCCGCGATTCGCCGAGTCGAAGAGCTCGTGCTCGAAGATGCCCTTGATGCAGAGCTTGCCCTGGTTGACGGGCGCGTCGGCCACGCCGCGTCCGGCGACGGCCTTGCCTTGCGAATTGAGGCCGACCTCGATCGAGCAGCCGGTCGAGCAGTAACCGCAGGTGGTGTACTTCCACTCGACGACGCCCTTGTCGGCGATCGCTATCGGATTCTGCACGCGGCGGCCGAAGAGCATCAGGCTTCTCCCTGCTCGATGACCAGGCGGGGCCCGACGGCGACCGTGTCGCCGTCGAGACGCACGCCGTAGACCGGCACGGAAGCCTCGGGCTCTTCGAGACAGCGGCCCGTCGCGAGCGCGAAGTGCTGCTTGTAGATCGGCGAAGCGACGACGCGCTCGCCCTTGAGGTCGCCGACGATGCCGCGCGACAGCACGTTCGCGTCGGAGCAGGGGTCATGGTTGCCGATCGCGTGCAGGCGGCCGTCGCCAAGCCGGAAGATCGCGACCTGCTCGCCGCCGACGAGCGCACAGACACCGGTATTCGGCACGATCTCGTCGAGCCGGCAGACGGGCGTCCAGGTCGACGCCGCGGTGTCGCGGGGCAGGGCGCTCACGCCGCGACCTCTTCGGCCTTGCGCACGCGCTCGGACGGACGGGCAGGGCGGATCTGGCCGCGCTCCGTCACGAAGACGACGTTGTCGTCCGGCCGCTTGCTGTTCACGAAGTGACGGAAGCGTTTCAGGATCTCGGGATCCTCGATCGCCTTCTTCCACTCGCAGGCGTAGCTCTCGACGAGACGCTCCATGTCGGCTTCGAGCTCGGCGCTTAAGCCCAGCGAGTCCTCGCAGACGACGTTCCGGACGTAGTCGATGCCGCCTTCGAGGTTCTCGAGCCAGACGCTCGTGCGCTGCAGGCGGTCGGCCGTGCGGATGTAGAACATGAGGAACCGGTCGATGGTGCGGATCAGCGTCGCGTCGTCGATGTCGCGCGCGAGCAGGTCCGCGTGGCGCGGCTTCATCCCGCCGTTGCCGCAGACGTAGAGATTCCAGCCCTTCTCGGTGGCGATGACGCCGACGTCCTTGCTCTGCGCCTCGGCGCATTCGCGCGTGCAGCCGGAGACCGCGAGCTTGAGCTTGTGCGGCGAGCGCACGCCGCGATAGCGCTCCTCGATCCGGATGGCCATCGAGACCGAGTCCTGGACTCCGTAGCGGCACCAGGTGCTGCCGACGCAGGACTTCACCGTGCGCACGGCCTTGCCGTAGGCGTGGCCGGACTCGAGCCCGGCGTCGACGAGCTCCTTCCAGATCAGCGGCAGCTGGTCGACGCGCGCGCCGAACAGGTCGATGCGCTGGCCGCCCGTGATCTTGGTGTAGAGCCCGAAGCGCTGCGCGACGCGGCCGATGGCGATCAGCTTTTCGGGCGTGATCTCGCCGCCCGGAATGCGCGGGACGACGGAGTAGGTGCCGTCCTTCTGCATGTTGGCGAGGAAATGGTCGTTCGTGTCCTGGAGCGAGGCATGGCGCGGTTTCAGCACCATCTCGTTCCAGCAGGCCGCGAGGATCGAGGCGACGGCGGGCTTGCAGACGTCGCAGCCCAAGCCCTTGCCGTGCCGGCCGATGATCTCGTCGAAGCTCTTGAGCGCGCCGATGCGGACGAGATGAAAGAGCTCCTGGCGCGAATGCTCGAAATGCTCGCAGAGCCAGTTGTTGACGAGGATGCCCCGCCTTTTCTGCTCCGCGTCGAGGATCTGCTTCACAAGCGGGCCGCAGCCGCCGCAGGTAGTCGCCGCAGCGGTCGACTTCTTGAGGGCACCGAGCGTCGAGCAGCCGGCCGCGACGGCCTCGCAGAGCGCGCCCTTGGAAACGTTGTTGCAGGAGCAGATCAGCGCCGACGCGGGCAGCATGTCGACGCCGAGCCCCTTGCCGCCACCGGTGCGCGCCGGAAGAATCAGGTCCTCGGGGTGCGAGGGCAGCGGCAGGGCGTTCAGCGCGAGCTGTTGCAGTCCGCCGTAGTCGGCCGCGTCGCCGACGAGGATGGCGCCGAGCAGCTTCTTGCCGTCCGGCGAGACCACGAGCTTCTTGTAGGTGCCGGCGATCTCGTCGGTGTAGACGTAATTGCGCGAGTCCGGCGCGGCGCCGTGTGCGTCGCCGATCGAGGCGACGTCGACGCCGAGGAGCTTGAGCTTCGTGCTCATGTCGGCGCCCGCGAAGCCCGGGCTTTCGCCGCCGGCGAGCTGGCGGGCTGCCACTTCGGCCATCTGGTAACCAGGGCCGACGAGGCCGAAGATGCTGCCGTTCCAGACGGCGCATTCGCCGATCGCGTAGATGTCGGGATCGCTCGTCCGGCAGAAGTTGTCGACGACGATGCCGCCGCGCGCGCCGACCTCGAGCCCGGCCCGGCGCGCGAGCTCGTCCTGCGGACGGATGCCCGCCGAGAAGACGATGATGTCGGTCTCGAGCGAGCCGCCGTCGGCAAACTCCATGCGATGGCGGCTCGTCGTGCCCGCGACGATCGCTCGCGTGTTCTTCGCGGTGTGCACGCGGACTCCGAGCGCTTCGATCTTGCCGCGCAGCAGCCGGCCGCCGGCATCGTCGAGCTGCACGGCCATGAGCCGCGGCGCGAACTCGACGACGTGGGTCTCGAGGCCGAGATCCTTCAGCGCCTTTGCCGCTTCGAGCCCGAGCAGGCCGCCGCCGACGACGGTGCCGACCCGCGCGCGGCGTGCCGCGAGCCGGATCGATTCGAGATCCTCGATCGTGCGGTAGACGTAGCAGTCGGGGCGGTCGCGGCCCGTGATCGGCGGGACGAAAGGCGTCGAGCCCGTGGCCAGCACGAGCCGGTCGTAGGGCACCTCGCGATAGCGCACCGAGCGCAGGACCTTGTGCTTCCGATCGATGGCGACGACGCGGTCATTGAGCCTGAGCGTCATCGCGTGATTCTCGAGAAAGCCTTCGGGTACGACGCTGAGCTCGTCGGCCGACTTCTTCTCGAAGAAGCTCGTGAGGCGCACGCGGTCGTACGCGGGCCGCGACTCATCGCAGAAGACGGTGACATCGACGGCGGGCTCGGCCGCCTCACCGCGCCGCGAGGCGACGAATTGCTCGAGAAAACGCTGCCCGACCATGCCATGGCCGACGACGACGAGGCGGAGCACCTCCGCGCGCGGCTGCGCGGGCGCCGTCACGCCGACGTCGAGGTTTCCGGTCGGGCCGCTCATTCGCTTGCGATGTCCTTATCGGTTCGAAATCGGTTCGAAAAAAAAGGCGCTCGACGAACAGGGCTGTGAGCCCGTTCCTCGAACGCCATTGTTCGGATTCAAGCGCCGCCGTTGGCGCTCGCAGCGGAATAATTGCAAGCGCCATGCCACGGCGGGCGCGACGCAAGCCCTTGATCAGGCTGCTATCGGATGCAAGCCGGCCTTGCAGGCCGCACCGAAGTGGTGCCCGGACCGGATGCTTCGCCTCGTTGTGGTGCGAGGCGGAGATTCAGCGGCGCGGTTGCGCTGGAAGTTGGGAGCGCGCGCAATCGCGCGCCGGCAGCGCTACTGCTTGACGAACAGGATCTCCTCGCCGAACGCGCGGCGGCTCAAGTTGCCGTCGACGATCGTGAAGCTTTCCGTTTCGCCGTCCATCTCCAGTGTGACTGTGTCGCCGTCGACGCTGTAGGTTCCTTCCGTCTCGGCGAGGCCCGCGATCGAGACGACGGCGACGTCGCCGCCGCGGAGTTCGAGGGTAATCCCCTCGCCATCCTCGCCAAAGAGGTAGCTGCCCTGAACGCCGCCGCCACAGGCAGCGAGAACGAGTGCGCACAAGGGGGAAAGCAGAGCCACATGACGATGCCGCATGGCGATTCTCCTTATTCGTTTTGCCGCGAGCTCGGGAAGAGGCCGGCCGATTCTGGCCCCGAACGCGGGTGCTGTCGAGGACTTTCAGGGCAACGGGGGCTCCGCGGTCGCCGGCGCCCGCATCCGGAACGGCGCGCTCTCGACAATGCCGAGCACGAGGTCGCTGAAGCGCCAGCCGCGGCGTTCCGCTTTCCCGACGATCTCGCGAATTGCCGGCATGTCGCTCGCGACGAGGCCGCGGCCGAGTGCATAGACCATGAGCTTTTCGACGACGGTCGAAACGAAGAGCTCCGGGTTTGCCATCAGCGCGTGGCGGAGCTCGACCGGGCCGTTCACGTCGATGCCGCCGACCAGCGTGCCGCGCGCATCGATCGGCGGGCTGGCGCTGCCGTACTCGTGGTCGCGCCAGGCGCCGATGGCGTCGAAGTTCTCGAGGGCGAAGCCGATCGGGTCCATGAGCGCGTGGCAGGAGGCACAGGCGGGATTGTCGCGGTGCGCGACGAGACGCTCGCGCAGCGTCGTCGCGGCGCCCGCTGCGGCTTCCGCGAGCGGCGGCACCTCGTCCGGCGGCGCGGGTGGCGGCGTGCCGAGCAGGTTCTCGAGCACCCATTTGCCGCGGACGACGGGCGAGGTCCGGTCGGTGTGCGAGGACACCATGAGCACGCTGCCCTTGCCGAGCAGCCCGAAGCGCGCGGGATCGTCGAGCGTCACGCGCCGGAAATGATTGCCGTAGACGGTGTCGATGCCGTAGTGGCGCGCGACGCGCTCATTAAGAAATGAGTAGTCCGCCGTCATGAGCTCGGTCACTGGTCGGTCCGCGCGCACGATGTGGTCGAAGAAGAGCTCGGTCTCGCGCTCGAACGCCTGTCGCAGGTTGTCGTCGAAATTCGGGAAGCCCGCCGAGTTCGGAATCATGCTGTCGAGATTGCGCAGGTAGAGCCACTGGCCGGCGAAGTTCTCCGTCAGCGCAGCGGCTTTGGCGTCGGCGAGCATGCGCCGGACCTCGGCCTCGAGCACTCGTCCTTTGCCGAGATCGCCGGCTTCCGCGAGCTCGAGCAGCGCCTCGTCCGGCGCCGAGCTCCAGAGAAAGAAGGAGAGGCGCGAGGCGAGCTCGAGATCGGACACCGCGTACGGCCTGCCGGGCGGCAGATCCACGGGATCGCGCTCGGTCCGGAACAGGAATTTCGGGCTCGACAACAGGCGTTCGAGCGCGAGCTGGATGCCGGAGTCGAAGTCGCGGCGGGCGCGGCCCTCTTCGAAGAAGTCGAGCAGCGTCTCGACGTCCTCGTCGGTTTGCTGGCCGCGAAAGGCAAAGCGCGCGAGCCGGCCCAGGATCTCGCGCGCGCACTCGGGCTCGGCCGCGGAGGGCGGCCGGCACACGAAGATCCGCCGTCGCGACGCCGTGTCGCCTGGGCCCGTAGCGCCGTACGGCCCCGTGATCGTCAGCGTCTCGATGTGCGGATAGCCCGTGACGTCGAGCGTGTCCTGCGAGCTCCGCTCGAAGGCCTCAAGGCGCACGCTCGTCTGCACGGCGCCGCGGTAGATGTAGCCGACGCTGATCTCGTGCGCGCCGGCCGACAGGACCCCCGTCGTCGAGCTCCGCGCTTCCACCGCATCCGCGCCCACGGTGATGTTGCGCATCAGCGCCTCGAAGTCCTCGCGCCCGCCGATCGTCGCGCTGTGGATGCGCTCGCCGTCCACGGCGATCTCGACCTCGACGGGCAGCTCGAGCCCTTTCATCGCGCCCAGGTTCGACTTGAAGTAGCGGACGTCGAGCCGATACTCGCCGTCGAGCGGCAGCACGACGTCGACGAGCCCGCCGCCGAGCGTGCCGACCGGCATTCCCGGAGCGGGCACGTCCTGCGAGCCGTCCTGGCGGAAGCGGAAGATCTGCGCGGAGGGGCCCGCATCGGGGTCGCCAACGGCGAGCGCCGCGATCTTGCCGGCGGCGCTCAGGTACTGGTCGATGAGGAGCGGCGAGCTCACGAGCGCTTCGGCGTTGTTGTCGAAGCCGTAGGCCGCGTCGTCGGGCGGCAGCAGCGTCGTGGCGTCGACCTCGAGATCGAGGAGGTCCCGGACCGCGTTCGCGTATTCCGCCCGGTTCAGGCGGCGGATCAGCGCGGGGCCGGGCTCGGGGCCGTCCGGCACATCGTCGAGGCCGATCTCGAGCGAGCGCAGCATGGCGCTGCGCAGCTCGGGCGGCGGATTCACGGCATCGGACGGCGGCATCATGCCGATCCGGAGCTTGCGGACGACCTTCTCCCAGGTCTCGCGCGCGCTGGCGAGATCGCCGGGGTCGTGCTGACCGAGATCGAGATCGCCGGCCAGCTCGACCGAATTGTGGCAGTCCGCGCAGTACTCGCCGAGGAAGGCGCGCTGATCGGCCAGCGGGACGGGCGGTCCGGCAAAGAAAACGAGCGCGACGGCGGCGATGGCAGCCATCGCTGCCACGACGATTCCAATGCGAAGCCCCCTCTGCACGGGCTGATCCTACCGCATGCATCCAGTCTGGAGATTCCTTTGGGCCAGATGGGGTGGGTCCCGAACAGCCGGCCTTCTAGTAGCATGGCGGGCCAGTTCAGGAATCCGACAACAACAATGACCAGCTCAGCCGCCCCTTCCGCCAGCGATCGCTGGCTGCCCGCCCTCCTCCTGCTCTTCATCGGCTCCGGCTGCGCGGCGCTCATCTATGAGGTCGTCTGGCTCCAGTTGCTGCAGTTGTCGATCGGCTCCTCGGCCATATCGCTCGGTGTGCTGCTCGGCATCTACATGGGCGGCCTGTGCCTCGGGAGCCTTTTGGCGCCGAAGTTCCT